>Ga0315906_10000005_pt1 | contig 342597 bp, 311 predicted proteins | sample LakEriMetagenome_4_FD_203526 | JGI IMG/M metagenome (GOLD analysis project Ga0315906, IMG submission 203526) | Freshwater fungal communities from buoy surface, Lake Erie, Ohio, United States - Buoy 2 MA122 | ecosystem: Environmental > Aquatic > Freshwater > Lake > Lake biofilm | place: USA...
TATGATTACCTGCTGCATGAACACGGCCTAAGTGCTGAGAAAACAAAACGCAAGATCCTCGACTTGTTGAATGAATGTGCGCCATGAATATAGCCATTTTGGGCGCGAGCAGCCTGATTGCAAAAGATCTTGTTTGTAGGATGCTGTGTCAGGGAGACCATGAGCTCAAACTATTCTCCAGAGATACTGCGGCATTACAACAATGGCTTGATACACACAAATTCGCCCACAAAGTTTCATCGCTCAGCTACTCAGAATTCAACAATGGCAAGTACGATGCAATCATCAATTTTGTAGGTGTTGGCGACCCGTCCCAAATTCAGGCCTTGGCTGGCTCGATACTGGACATTACATTCCAGTTTGATGAAATGGTTTTGTCCTATTTGGCAAGACACCCCGAATGTAAATATATTTTTTTGAGCAGCGGGGCTGCCTATGGTTCAAATTTCGAAACCCCAGCCACAAGCAATTCTTGTGCAACTGTTGAGATCAATAATCTTTCTGTACAAAACTGGTATGGAATCGCAAAGCTTTACTCGGAATGCCGCCACCGGGCGCTGAGTAATTTGAATATTGTTGATGTACGCGTTTTTAACTACATTAGCCGATCTCAAAATTTGAGTGCGCGGTTTTTGATCACAGACATGCTAAGAGCAATACGTGACGACGTGGTTTTTAAAACCGGCTCTGAAGATTTGGTTCGAGACTACCTGCACCCAGACGACTTTTACGCCTTGATTTTGGCAATACTCGCCAGCGCAAAATGTAACACGGCAGTAGATTGCTACACAAAATCACCCATTTCAAAAAATGAATTGCTGCGAGCCATGGCCGAACATTTTGGGTTGCAGTATGACATTACCGTTGGTCAACAAGGCGTTGCAGCCACGGGTAGTAAAACGAACTACTACTCACTTAACCGCAAGGCTGCTGAATTCGGTTACATCGCAAAGCTTTCTTCACTGGAGGGAATAATCCAAGAGGCTACGGCAATGTTGGAACGCAAGTGAGCCTTTAATGAAGAATGAGCCGTTAGTGACCATTTGTGTCCCCACATTCAATGCTGAGAAAACAATTCAGAGAACGCTTGAGTCTATTTTGTCTCAAACGTATAAAAACATGGTTGTGCACATCTCCGACAATGCATCCACGGACAACACACTGACCATTGTGGAATCTTTTTCAGACCCCAGGATTAACATACATCGCCAACCAGAAAATATTGGTGCAGAGGGTAACTTTAACTATTGCATTAGCTTGGCGTCAGGCAAGTATTCTGCCATTTACCACGCTGATGATGTTTATGTGCAAGACATGGTTGAGCGGCAGGTTGAGTTCTTTGAAAGCACAACAAATGTTGCTGCAGTTTTTACTGAGGCAACGTTGATTGACGAGAATGATATTGAAGTTGGAAAAATTAATTTCCCGATAGACTTGGTTGGTGAATCGGATACAAGAATTGATTTTCCTACCCTCTTCAAAGCTGTGCTTCGCCATGCCAACTTTCTTGTTTGCCCCAGTGCAATGGTAAAAACAGATGTATTGAAAAATATAGTACAACGCTGGCGCGGCGACCTGTTCAGGTCTTCGGCAGACCTAGATGTGTGGCTGAGAATTGCCCAGTGCAGTGGTATTGGTTTGATTCGAAGGCCACTGATTCGCTATCGGATAAGTACTGAGCAATACACGGCGAAAGTTCGCGCGCAAACAACACGCCCCGATTTTTTTCTGGTGACCGACTACTACCTGGAACAATCTGAAGTAGCGGCAATCTTGAACGCACAAGACATAAAAAATTTGGAACGGCTGTTGATGCGTGATCGGGTTATGAGGGCCATAAATTTTTACATCGCTGGCGACTTTGCTTCGGCAAATGGATTAATTAAAAACTTTTTTGGCTGGGCTGCACTGGAAGCCGGGCTAAAAACAAAGCGTGGCTTGGGAGTTTTGGTTGGAGCAATAGTTTTGAAATGTCTGCTTACTTGCCATATTGGTGACCCTGGGCAACGTTTGTTCATCAAACTAAAACAAAAATTGAACAAATGATCTACATTCTTGCCGGGCGAGTATTGCAGTTTCTTGTGGGGGTGGCCATGGTTAAAACCATGACCACTCTGCTGCCACCGACGGAAGTCGGGAAGTACTCGTTGGCAAGCGCTGCAATTGCTTTTTTTGCGATGCTGTTTGTGAACCCTGTTGGAATGCTGATCAATAGAAAAGCCCACCTGTGGCTTTCAAATGGCCTGATAGCGCCACGCTTGTATATCTATTCAATCTGCTTGTTGATACTTGCACTGATTACCGCACCAATCATTTTTCTAATAACAGGGATTTTCCAAATTGGGGCCGAGGAAGAGCAGTTTAAATTTGTGATGGTTTACACAGTCTCTATTTTATTTGGCACCTTGGTACAAACATTCATACCCACCATGAACTTGCTGGGCAAAGACAAAGCGTTTGCAGTGTTCTCAGTCGGCTTCGCATTGATGAATTTGGCATGCAGCTATGTTGTGGTGTGGCTGAATCAACCTACAGCCCTATTTTGGCTCACCGGTCTTGCGATTTCACAAATAGTATTCTGCTTGCTAAGCGGGTGGTTCTTTTTCAAACTATTCAAACTTAGGTCCTCACTGGAGCAAATTGTTCAGGCTGTGCCGAATGCCAAACAACTGCAATGGGCAATTTCCTTCAGTGCACCTGTGGCCATAACAGCCCTGCTGGGTTGGTTACATTTTCAAGGTTACAGATTTCTTATCTCTGATTCAGCTGGGCTGCAGGAGTTTGGATTATTTGCTGCAGGCTACGGGTTGGCCGCTTCGCTTCTAGCCGCTGTGGAGCAAATTTTAGGGGCGTGGTTTCAACCCCGCTTCTACGCACAGGCCAGTTCAGAATTAGTGGCCGAACAAAGAAATGCCTGGGTAGTCTATATAGATTCCATATTGCCAATAGCGACGTTGGCAGCCTGTACGATCGCAATTTCCTCGATTAACCTGGTTCCGCTTTTTCTGGGGCCTGCTTTTTCCAACGCCACACCTTATGTTGCTGTGGGCGTGTTTGCCGAGCTTGGAAGAATATATTTGGGCGCCTTCATGTTACGCGGCCACCAACTGATGAAAACAAATATCCTGATTTCACCAACGCTGATCGCTGTGCTTGTTGCGGCCTTGTTGTTACTTCCAGCGCAGACCCAAGCCAATTTGTCGTGGGTACCTATTTGCCTTTTTATTGGCGCGCTTGCTGGTTGTTTTGTAATTTATAGAAAAAACTTTGCCGAGAGCAACAAACAAATTGCTTTCAACAAGATACTTCTTGGTGCGGCTTATGTATTGCTGTTAGAGGTAATTTTAACAGTGCTGAAAGTTGACACCACCACACAAAGTATTGCCACAAACCTGATTTGGCTTTTAGTGAAAGCTTTGTTGGTGTTACCTGTTCTAGTGTGGCTGCTAAGGGCGCATTTGCCAAATATTACCTGGAAGGGAAGATGAGAGTTCTACATGTTTCGATGAAGCACGACTACGGTGATGAATCGCGTGCATCTTCCTATGAATATGTTCATTTTTATGGAAGCCTGCTAGACCTTGGTTACGAGGTTTATTTCTTCGACTACATGAAAGAAATAAAGCAGACCGACAAAGGCGCCATGAATGCCAAGCTTTTGAAGATTGCGATGGAGTTTAAGCCTGATGTAGCGCTGGTGTCGCTTTACCAAGATGAGTTTGAACCAGAGACATTTGAGCAGTTAAAAAACAGTTGTAAAACATTGTGCTTTTTCCATGATGACACGTGGCGTGTTGATTTCACATTAAAGTGGGCAGCTCATTTTGACTACTTTACATCGCCAGATTTTGAATGCACCAACAAGTACCCTCGATTGGGTTTTCCAAACGTTTTTCACTTTCCGTTTGGCGTGAATGAAACAGTTTTTGTTAAAAAAGATTTAGACAAAATATACGATGTCAGTTTTGTGGGTCAGTGGCATCCCCACCGGGAATGGTTGATAAAGCAAATAGAAAAAGCGGGCTTCAAGGTAAAAGTTGCCGGTTATGGTTGGCCTGACGGCAGTGTGTCACAACAAGAGATGGTTGATATTTTTAATCAATCATGGATCAACTTGAACCTGTCAAATTCTACAAGCTGGGACGCTCGATTTTTAATTCAATCGCCCCGTGCGTTGATCAATACGCTTAGGTCACCAAAAACTGCAGAACAACTGAAGGGACGGCATTTCGAGATCCCCGCCTGTGGAGGCTTTCAACTCAGTTACTATGTGGATGGCTTGGAGCGGTACTACAGTATTGGTGATGAAATATCAGTTTTTTTGAATGCCGATGATCTGACACAAAAAGTAGATTATTACATTAAGCAAAAAGACCGCATTCAAGCGATGGCGAAGCAAGCCTATGAAAGAACGCTGTGCGAGCACACGTACAAAATTCGCTTTAAATCGATTTTTAACAAGATGGTAGCCGGAAAATAAACGTGCAATCGATCAATGTTTTTATTGACCCACCGAGTGAGCATTTCGAGAACGACGAGCTGTTTAATTTAAACAACCAGTCCCTCAATCGCGACGGCACTTTGTTGCCCTTTCACAGAATAAAAGAAGCACTAAGCCAACACGGAATAGAACTACATACAGCTGACTTGCTGATCAACAACAAAATTCAAGCCCAAAGAAACTTGTACTGGACGACGGGCATTATGAAGAACTACGAGAACCTTGCCTCTCGAAAAGATGTTGAACTGTGCGGCGCAATTCTGTTCGAACCACCCTTGGTTGCGCCTCATATGTACGCGCAACTACCATTGCTCACCAAGCATTTCTCAACAGTTTATGTGCACAACATACACGGGGATGGGTACGATATGGCAGGCGTGGACCAAAGCAAACTACGCCAGTTGTATTGGCCACAGCCGTATAATTGCATCAACGAGAATGCATGGGCGGAAGAAAGCAGATCCAGAAAACTAGTTGTAATTGCTGGCAACCACAACCCATTGGGAAGAAAACCCGAATTTTACAGCACGCGAATTGAAGCAATTGCACAGCTATCAAAACTTGATGCCGTTGACCTTTATGGCCGTGGCTGGACGCGTTGGCTTAGCCGCCAATCGCTGTGGATGCCTTACTGGCTAAACTTGCGTTCAATTTTGAAAACATACCGTGGGGCTTGCGAATCGAAAGCAGAAGTGCTCAAGAAATATCATTTTTGCCTCTGCTTGGAAAACTTTCCAATGTCAGGTTATGTAACTGAGAAAATTTTTGACTGTTTGTATTCAGGGACCATTCCGGTTTACCTGGGTGCACCCGACATCAAGAAGTTAATACCAGAGGACTGCTATATACACGTTGAAAAAAACTGTAACTGGAACAATTTATACCAACGACTTTCCACATTAAACGACAGTGAAATATCAAGGATGAAATTGGCAGGACGACGGTTTATTGAATCCGACGCGTTCCAAAAATATTACATCAACTTCCTGAGTGACGAATTTGTAAAAAACGCTGTCTAAGCTATCGAGTCGACACCCAATCAACAATACCAGCGGCCTGATAGCCGCTCACCAATTCTTTGAGAGTACCCTGCACTACGTCGAACTGCTGTTGATCAATTGCTGTTATCAAAGAATCGAAATACGGTTGAAGCTGGTTGATTGCCAAAAAGGCTTCGCTGCCACGCATGATCCTTTCGTGGCTGGTTGGTTGCGGATCATTTCCAATCAACAACTCCTCGTACAATTTTTCGCCCGGCCTTAACCCGGTAATTTGAATTTCAATATCACCTTCAGGATTCGATTCATCTTTCAAAGAGAGGCCAGACAATTCGATCATGCGAATCGCAAGATCGTAAATTTTGATCGGCTCGCCCATGTCCAATAAAAATACATCGCCACCTTTGGCCAAGGCGCTGGCTTGAATAACCAGCTGTGCCGCTTCGGGTATGGTCATAAAGTAACGGGTAATGTCCCTGTGGGTAAGGGTAATTGGCCCACCGTCACGAATTTGCTGGCGAAACAAAGGGACCACAGAGCCCGACGACCCCAGCACATTGCCAAAACGAACCATTGAAAAAACGGTGGTGTTGGAGGTTGCGGCAAGTGCCTGCAGTGACATTTCAGCCAAGCGCTTGGTGGCGCCCATTATATTGGTGGGGCGCACCGCTTTGTCGGTACTGATCAAAACAAAATTTTCAGCGCCGTGCTTCAGTGCCAGCTTAGCGGTTGTGAATGTGCCGAATACGTTGTTGTAAATGCCCTCGCTAAGGTTATGCTCAACAAGCGGCACATGCTTGTAAGCTGCAGCATGAAAAATTGTGTGTGGTTTGAATTTGGCCAGAATGCTATCCGTTCGGGCTTCGTCACGAACGGATGCCAGAAAAGGAATCAGGGAAATTTTTAAGGTGTTGTTTGCTGCTAATTTTTGTTCAAGTTCTTGGTGAATTTGATACAAGGCAAATTCACTTTGCTCAAGCAACAGCAACTGCTTGGGGCCCACAGCCAAAATTTGTCGGCACAGTTCACTGCCAATTGAACCGCCTGCACCAGTTACCAAAACTACTTTTCCAAGAATGTTTTTAGACAACAGTTGTGCGTCTGGAATTACCGGGTCGCGGCCCAACAGGTCATCAATGTCCAGTTCGCGCAGGTCGGAGATACTCACCTTACCGGTTGCTATCTCAGTAACTCTTGGAAGGGTACGAACTGCCACTTTGCTTTTCGTGATGCTGTCGATGATTTCATTTCTACGCTTGCGGCTGGCCGCATTGAATGCAAGCAATACAGTGTTGACACCCAGGGTTTCGACAAGGCCTTGCAAATCTTGCGGATTAAAAATTTTCAGGTTGTTGATGGTTTGTTTGTGCAGGGCCTTGTTGTCATCAATAAAGCCGACTACCCGCATTTCATGGCTGTTGGCCAAGGCACCAGCAAGTTGCCGGCCAGTTACGCCAGCGCCATAAATTAGTACACGTGGCAGGTTAGCCAGTTGCAACTGGTTACGGTATAACCCCCCCAACCAGAAGCGTGCAAACAAGCGGGTAAGCCCCACAAAAAGCATGAGCAAAATTGGCTGGAGAATACCCACTGTGCGTGGCACACCCGACACACCCATGGCTGTAAAAATGGCGGCGTAAATTACGCCATACACGGCAATAACCTTAACTACTGTGACAATGGCCGACAACCCTGAATACCGGAATATTGCCCGATAAAAGCCATTGACAATAAACAGTGGAATGGCGATGAGCAGGCTCATGCCCACGGCTGCCATGGGGTTCCAGCCGGAATCTGGATTGGTCAGCGATATCCAGTAATCAAGGCGCAGGTAATAAGCAAGCCACACGGTGAGCACACACAGGCTTGCATCCACGGCCAATACGATAATCCGTTTGGCAACGCGGGGTAAATCGAGAACCGGGCTGGCGAACTTTGAAAGAAACATGTTGGGTATGTGCCTTTATGTACCTTAGTGCGAAACGCCGTCGCGTTTAAGCACTTTTAAAAAAGTCAGCCATAGAATATGGATGTCAAACAACAAGCTTTGTTTTTGCATGTACTCGAAATCCAGCTGTACTTTTTTTGGAATGGGTATGTCGTCGCGGCCATTCACTTGTGCCCAACCTGTTAAACCTGGAAGAATTTGGTGGACGCCTTTTTCCGTGCGCAATTCAATTAAATCGTGCTGGTTAAACAATGCGGGGCGCGGGCCCACAAAACTCATGTCGCCTTTGAGAATGCTCCACAATTGTGGCAACTCATCCAGGCTGGTTTTGCGTATGAAGGAACCAATGGGCGTAAGGTGCGAATGTGGGTTGCTGAGTAAATGCGTGGCCACGGCGGGCGTGCCAACACGCATGCTGCGAAATTTGGGCATTTTGAATATTCGGTTGTGAATGCCTACCCGGTCGCTCCAGTACAAAGCGGGGCCTTTGGATGTCAAGCGCACTGCAAGCGCAACAACAAGAATTGGCAAAGCCAGAATAGCCAAGGCAGCAATACCCAATAACAAGTCGAATAAACGTTTCATGATCGTAGTTTCAGTTGCCCTTGCTGCATATACCAATCGGCGGTTTCTTTCATGCCAGCCTGCATGGTGTAAGGGGGGGTCCAGTTCAGTTCTTCACACAAGGCCTTGGGGCTTGCTGTAAGGTTGCCCAACAAGCGTTGCGCTGCGGCGCGCTTGCCCAACAAAGCGGCCAATGCCTCGATAAGCCGTGGGGATATATTGACAAGGTTGGGTTTGCGCCGGAAGGCATTTGCTATTTCACGAACAAGCTGTGCCGTGGAAACATCGGCGTTGTCTGAAACCAGATAACTTCGCCCAGCCGCACTGGGGTGCTGCACACAGGCGGCAATAGCGCTGGCCAGGTTGCCCACGAACACCAGGCTTCGTTTGTTGTTCACCGCACCGAATGGCAAGGGCACACCCTTGGCAACTACACCGAGCAATTTTAAAAAGTTGGCCTTTACGCCAGGCCCGTACACCAACGGCGGGCGCACTATAACCACTTGCAAACCGCTTTGCTGGCTGAATTCGAGTAACTGCTGCTCGGCCTCAAATTTTGAAATACCGTAGGGGTCGATGGGGCTGGGGGTGGAATTGGCAGTGAAATCGCCGGCCTCACCATTCACCTTGATGGAGCTGACAAACACCAGGCGTTTAACACCGCATTGCACAGCCTGCCTTGCAAGCTGCAAGGTACCCAAGGTGTTGGCCTGCCTGAATTCGAATAAAGGGTCTGCAGCAGTATCGTTCATTACATGCACGCGGGCTGCAAGGTGCACCACCGCGGTACAACCCTGAAGCGCTTCAAGCCAATTGGTGTTTGGGCCCAGTGCTGATACCTGAAATGTATTGGGCTGGCTTGAATGCGACCGGCTGGTTTTAACAACCTCCGCCCCAAGGCTTTCCAACAGTTGGCACACTCGCTGACCTACAAAGCCGGTGGCACCCGTTACCAGAATACGTTGACCATTCACTTGGACCACACAGTGCGATTAATGTAATCGGTATAACTAAGCACCACACGGACCACCTGCCTGGCCACGTGGGGGTTTTCGTAATCTTTCACCACAGGTGCCACACCAGGTTGCACAGCCTTTTGCTCTATCACTACCCGAACTGCATCCAGCACGCGGGCTTTCTTCAAACCCGACATGATGAGAATACCCTCGTCCATTCCTTCGGGCCGTTCATGAGCATTGCGAATGGTGATGGCTTTCAGCCCAAGCAAAGATGTTTCCTCAGTAATGGTGCCGCTATCGGAGATAACGCACGCAGCACCCATTTGCAAACGAATATAATCGGTAAAACCAAAAGGCTTGAGAAACTGGATGAGCGGATTCATGCTGCTAAGGTCGAGTTCGGCAAGGCGCTTTTGAGTACGCGGGTGAGTAGAAACGATTACAGGGTACTTGTACTGCTGTGCCAAGGCATTCAAGGTTTCAAGCAGATCGGCTACATTCTCAGGGCTGTCTACGTTTTCTTCGCGATGTGCGCTTACGATGAAAAACCTGCCCTCTTCCAGCTTCATGTTTTCCAGTACTTTGCTTTGCTGAATTTTGGGCATGTAATGATCAAGCACTTCCCGCATGTGCGAACCGGTCTTAATGATTGTTTCCGGGCGTATACCTTCGGCAATCAAATAGCGGCGGGCATGCTCGGTCAACACCATATTGATGTCGCTTAAATGATCAAGCACTTTGCGGTTTAATTCCTCTGGCACTCGCTGATCGAAACAGCGGTTACCCGCTTCCATGTGAAATACGGGTACTTTGCGGCGTTTGGCAGAAATAACGGCCAGGCAGGAATTGGTATCGCCGTACAGCATCAAGGCATCGGGCTTAACTTGCTCAAGAACCGCATCCGATTTCTCGATAACACGCGCAATTGTTTGTGCCGCATTGTCGCCCACCGCCTCAAGAAAGAAGTCGGGCTTGCGAATGCCCAGGTCGTCGAAAAAAACCTGGTTCAGTTCGTAATCGTAATTTTGACCGGTGTGTACCAGGGTGTGTTCTGTGTGTTTATCCAGCTCGGCGATTACCCGGCTCATCTTGATCAGCTCGGGCCGGGTGCCCACCAGGGTCATCACCTTAAGCATTCAGGAACTCCTGCACATAGTCGAGCTTGGTAAGCACATCTTTGACACCCTGCACATCAAGGCGGTGAGTGTTGTGCGAGGTGTAATCATCGAACTCGGAAATTCGCTGTTCACCTTCAACAAAATATTTTTTGTAATTAAGGTCGCGATTGTCGGCAGGTATACGGAAATATCTGCCCATGTCTTCGGCTTTGGCCATTTCCTCACGCGACACCAGCGATTCATACAGTTTCTCGCCGTGACGGGTGCCAATAATTTTTATCGGGTTGTGTTTGTTCAGAAGTTCTTTCAATGCCTGAGCCAAATCTGCAACGGTGGATGCTGGCGCTTTTTGTATGAAAATATCGCCCTGTTGCCCATGCTCGAATGCATGCAACACCAGGTCAACCGATTCTTCAAGTGACATGAGGAAGCGCGTCATGCTGGGGTCAGTCACAGTAATTTCCTGACCATCAAGCAATTGCTGAATAAACAAGGGAATAACCGAACCGCGACTGGCCATTACATTGCCGTAACGCGTGGCACACACAACGGTGCCACCCTCAGGAATGGTGCGCGATTTTGCAACCATCAGCTTTTCAGCCATGGCTTTGGAAATACCCATGGCATTGATGGGATACACCGCTTTGTCGGTACTAAGCACCACAACACGGCTAACGCCCTTGGCAATGGCTGCATTGAGCATGTTCTCGGTGCCCAGTACATTGGTGCGCACGGCTTCCATGGGGTAGAACTCGCAAGAAGGAACCTGCTTTAGCGCGGCGGCGTGAAACACATAATCAACCCCGGTCATGGCTTGTGAAATACTGTCGTAATCACGAACATCACCGATGTAAAACTTGACCTTGTCGCAGCCCAGGGCAATGCGCATGTCTTCCTGCTTTTTTTCATCGCGACTGAAGATGCGAATTTCCTTGACCTCAGTTTCGATAAAACGCTTCAGCACGGTGTGGCCAAAAGAGCCTGTACCACCGGTGATCATGAGTACTTTTCCGTCGAACATGGGAACTCGTCTGTGTTTATTGGATTCGGGAGCGGCGCATTTTCTGAATCAAATCAGGCCAATTAGGGGCAGTATACCCGCTTGCCTGCTGGAAGCGCTTGGCACACAGGGAACGGTCGATCACCAATCCACTATCGGGGGTAATTGTGGTGTGTACACCATATTCCGCAGCAATCAATTGCAACAGGTTCAGCTTTGAAATAGGCTCGGCTGCCACGTGGTACAAGCCATACAGTTGCGGGTTTGGAAGCACATAATCAATAATGATGCGGGCCAGCTCGCAGGTAGGAACGCCAGAAAATATGGCTTTTGAAAAGCCTTTTACGCCACCTTGCTGGGCTAAAAACCATTCCAGCAAGGCGAAACTGGTGCCGAGTTCATGACCAATGATGGACGTGCGCAGCGTGATTGCATGCAAGCTGTCATGCAGCTCACCGATGTACTTGGACCGCCCGTACAGGTCTTCAGCATCAGAGGGATCACTTTCAAGGTAATAGCCTTTTTTCCCGTTGAATACACAATCGGTGCTGACATGTACCAAGCGCGCGCCTGCCAAAGCGCAAAGCTGCAGCAAGCGGTGCGGCAGCATGGCATTAATGGGTAATGCAACAAGTGGATTATTGGCTTGGTCCAGTTGCTTGATCAGCCCAACGCAGTTAATAACCACATCAGGCTTTACTGTGTTGAATGCACCGACCAGGGCATCTTGATCAAGCACATCAAGCCCGGTGAAAATGCCGGCTGACGAAAAACCAGCCAACTTTGTATGCGGGCTGCTACCACGCTGGCTGCCCCACACTTGAAATTGCCCGGTTTCACACAATGCTTTGAATACGGCACTACCCAGCATACCGGTGATACCCAACACCAGAATTCTCATTTCTTGTCCTTGCGCATCGCGCCGAGCGTTTCAGCCAATTGGCGGGCCTGGCTTTCAGTTTCAAAATACTCAAGGAAATACGATTTACCCTGACGACCCATTTCCGAGCGTTCTTCGCCCGACATGGCCCTGATTTTGAGAATGTTTGCGGCCAAAGCCTCACTGTTGCCTGCTGGCGAGGCCAAACCAGCCTTGGCCTCAAGCACCACTTTGGCGCCTTCACCATTCAAACTGGCCAATACAGGTTTGCCTGCAGCCAGATATGCCTGAATTTTACTAGGAATTGTCAACTCAAAGATGGGATCATCTTCCAGGGAAACAAGCAATGCGCCCGCCCTATTGAAGATTGAGGGCATGCTTTGCATGGGAAACCGGCCGGGTAATTCAAGATTGTGCAATGCCCGGGCTTCTTTTTGCTGGGCAAGCCATTCGCTTTTGCTGCCGCTGCCTACCAAAACAATTGCGATATCTGCATGGTTTTTCAACTGTTCGGCCGCACCCACCACACAATCCAGTGCCTGTACTTGACCCAAATTGCCTGCAAAAACCACACAAAACTTGCTTTCAAGCAAAGCAAGCAATTCAGCGGGTGCATCAACAGGGGTATCGGTGCTTTGCTGTGGAAAGGAATTCGGCTGATAGCGAATTTTGCTGCGATTGGCATATTCATTCAACGGCGGAATAAACGCCTTGGATTGGGCAAGCAGCAGATCGCAGCCTTTGTAGATCCAGTAAACCATGTAGCCCACGGCTGTGAGTGCTTTGTCATTCCGTATAAAACCCGTAGCTTTTAAACTTTCGGGCCACAAATCCTGAACCCACAAGGCCAACGGGGCGCGCTTGATCCACTTTAAAAAAATTGCCGGAATTGTTTGTGTGATGGGTGACGGTGCGTAAACCAGAATTGCATCAAACTTTAAACCACGCAAAGCCCAAGGCAGGCAGAGCAAACCGGAAAGTACAAAAACCATGTAGTTCAAAATAAGGTTTTTTGCACCGCCATGTTTACGCGCCCAGGTTGGAATACGCACTACCAACGTTTGCTCATCGAACAATTCGCGTTGAACTCCCCAAGCACTGTAACCCGGGAAAATTTTGCCTTCGGGATAGTTTGGTTTGCCCGTGGCAATAACCACTTGATGGCCTTGCTTGACCAAAGCTTTGACCACATCGTTGATCATGAAACTTTCCGGCCAGAAGTACTGGGTAACAATCAGTATTCTCATGGCTTGCCCTGCTGCAAAACTTGAGCAAGAAATGCCTTTGAATCAATAATTTCAGTTTTTTGTACGGGTACGTTCAAGTGGCGCAATACGGCCCGGGCAATCGATGTGGGTGAATTGGGGTCAAAAGTTTGAGCGGGCTCAATTACATCACGAACATAGTCCATTTCAGGCGCAAGAACCGCCATACCCAACTTGCTGGCCTCGATTAACGGGAGGCCAAACGATTCCAGCTTTGAGGGGAATATCAAGGCCTTTGATTCACGATATAAATTGTGCACTTCGCCATGCTTCAACGTACCCAAGTTGGTAATTTTTAGACCATGTGCGGCCCTTTTCTGCTCAATCAAGTTTGCCACATTGAATGCAGTGTGCTGGCTTACAGTGAGCGCAAGGCTTGGCCTTATACCCTGCTCGGCCAGTAACACCCAGGCATCCAGAAGCGCGGCGTGATTTTTGTGTGGTTCAGCAGAAGATACATACACGAAGTCGAATTTTTTGCATTCAGCAATTTCTTCAGCGACGGTATTTGGCTCATCGTTAGCCGGAAGAAAGGGTAGCACCGAGGCATTGAAACCCAATGTGTTTTTTAACTCCCGCTGCATGGTTGGCGACTGAACAATGATTTGGTAATTGGATTGCATGCGCCAGCGAAACCACAAACGCTCCAACATAAGGCGTGCCCTGCTGGCGAGTGGAAAACTGGAAAAATCATGAGTACCAAACATGTACCGGTTTTGAAGAAAAACGAACACCTTGGCTGGTGACTTAAACAGCGGCGGCAAATTTCCAAAGCAAAGTACAGTGTCGTGCATGTTTGCTGTTCTCGACAGAAAGACTTCAGCACCGAAACGATTTACCAGCCTTGGCTTGATGAAACGAATAGAGGAATGCAAAGCCTGATTATTGACAGGCATGCGTTCATCAAGCACACAACAGGCTGAGTGGTCTAGTTGATCTAAAAGCGTGCCTAGCAAAGTTCGTCCACCGCCTTGATGAACATTGGGCGCATGAACAAACAAGGTCATTTTGTATTGCCCAACAATACGGCATATAAAAAAACAAACCCCATGCTTTCGGCAAAATCAAAATGAAATGAGTTCAATAGATTGCCGACCAAATACATCATCAGCAAAGGCAAAACATAAGTATGTGACCAGGCGCTCTGAGTGCTGCGATAGACCGCCACACCAAAAAACCAAAGGTACAAAATCAGCGCGATTACGCCACCCTGTAGCATGAACATCAAAAACTGGTTGTGCGGGTTGTAAAAAGTGGGCCAGCCAGCCACTTCAACCAAGGGTTGCACTGCGCCTTGAATGCCACCCAAACCGTGACCAAACAAGGGGGCGTTCAAAAAAGCAAACCAGCTGGCGGTTAAGTACATCACTCTCTCGCCAATACTGGTTTCCTTTTGCGGTTGCCCTTGAAGCACTTGTTGAATTTCCAGCCACGTGGTGGAAAACCGATCATGAATATTGTCGACCAAAAAATACGCTGAAACCAACAACGATACAAAAATAAAACCGGCAAGCAAAAAGCCTTTCAAACCGAGTTTTTGATAACCGAAATACAGGGGGATAACCATGAAAACAAGCCACCCTGTACGGCCATCGATCATGCCAAAAAGGTTGACCAAGCCTATTAAACAAAGCAAGGTGTAAAAAAACTTGAACAGTGAGTTTTCAGACTTAGCCAAACACACCACCCAAAGATAAATGGCAATGACCAAAAAAAAGTTATGCGTGATGTGTGATTTAAACACTGTAGGGTTGCTTGGAATGGCATACATGTCGGTAGCTTTTGAACCGAACAAGGAGGGATCTACGCCAAGCCAGATTGCATAGGATAAAACCAGCACAATCACCATTCCAGCCAGGAAACCTTGACCTATTAAACGCCTGTTTTCAGGTGTCAACAGAACACTCGCAAGTATTGGAATTAAAGCCAGTCGGCCATATTTGGAAATGAATTCGGAGTAAGCGCTAACTTCATTGCTTGCATAAATGTATGTGCTTGCAAGAAAACCCAAGAGGAGCCAAAGGGGTATCAATTCTTTCCGGACACAAAAATGGAGTATGGCGCCCCTGCATTGCTTATTCAACACAGCAAACACACACGCCAACAACACCAACAAATTCACTGGTGCTGGCTTAATCGGCAAAAAAAACGCCGCCCCTGCCAAAAACCAGGCCGGATTGATTCGCTGAAGAAAACTCAAACCCACCCCCACCGTTGCCAGTGCATTTTGAGGAATGCATACGTAACCGGTGCGGTAATTAGCCCGGGCAGGCCGAAGGCCACCTCGCCCAGAATAATGGCGATAAGCATTTCAGGCACGCTGGCGCGCACATTGCGGCCAATGATGTAGCCATTCACAAAGTATTCAAGCTTGTGAATAATGAACAGGTACATAACCGAACCAACCGCGACGAATACGCCATAGCGAATGGTAAGCACCAGAATAAGCGTGTTGGCCATGATGTTGCCGGCAGCGGGAATAAGGCTGGCCACGGCAGTGAACATCAGCAGCAGCTCGCGGAATGGAAGCACAACATCGAATGCAGGCAAGATGCCGTAAATGAATACGGCTGTGCAGAAGGTATTCCAGATACTGACGTACACCTGCGCGCCCATGAGCAGCGTGAAACAACGCACATAACGTTCAAGTGTTTCAAGCCAGGCAGTGGCCAAGGGCCTGACCGGGCCGCCCGCTACGGGGGTAGGTACCATTAACGCTGCGGACACACCCAGAATAAGCGCGAATACCAGTTGAAGAAAAACAAAGAAGCTGGCGCCGCCAAAGCTGCGGATGTAGCCGACAAAGTCGCTGTTGTCTTTGCTGATCATCTTGAACAATTCACTGGGCTTGCCAGGAATGTGTTCTTTAATAACCTGGGGCAAGCTGGCTGTAACCGAGTTCAGGTTGCGCAGTGCCTCTTCAATCAACTGGGGGCCTTGCTGGGCCATGGTGGCCAGCACAAAGCGCACCCCGCTATTCAAGCCAATACCCAGCAATACAACAGCCGCCGCCACCACTGCTGTGGTTAAAAAGGTAGGTAGCCAGCCAAACAAACCCCGCATGAAAGCACCGTTGAATTTATTGATGTGTGGCTGAAGCAGGCGCACAAATCCGCGGCGTGTAAAGCGCGTAAGGGCAAAAATGGCAAGCCCTGCGATAAGGCCCACGCCAATTTTTAAACTCAACATGCTGACCCAAATGGCCAATATGCCCACCACGGAGGCGTATTCCCAACGAACGTTGTACTGGTTTTGATGCTGCACGGAGTTGGACATGGAATATCTTGGCTGCTTGTCAGGTTAGGTATGACCAAGGTTTTTCAGATTCTATCCCACTTTCAGGAAGTTTCCGCCCTACTTATCCCGGGTGACCCACACCAGACAGGTCCAAATCAGTTTTTCGTACCCACAAGAAACCCACTGATATATTGCGCCACGCGATAGATAGATTGGCCCACACGGAACGGATACAAATGAACAAGACTTGCATGAAAATTTTCAATTGCCTGCTTGTAAGCCTGGCAATAACAGCTTGCGGTGGCGGGGACGCCCCTAGCGCACCCGGCAACACTGCGGGCGAAAACGAAGCTGGTGGTGGAAACAACAACGGAGGCGGCAACAACGGTGGCGGTAATGATGGTGGCGGCAATGTGGGCACACTGCTTCGCGGTGTGGCGTCACAGGGCGGGCCTATGGCTGGTGTCTCGATTGTGGCTGTGGAGCTGAACAGCCAGCGTGGCGCAAGCACAACCACAAGGGCAGATGGAACATTCGAACTGAATATTAGCAACCTGACACCGCCGCTTAAACTGTTCGCAAGCAATAGCCGAACCGCTGAAAGTTTTGCGCTAACCAACGTTGCGTTTGCCGGGCAAACAGTTGCGCACATCAACGAGGCAACTCACGCTGTAACCCAAGCCATGGGCAATAACCCAACGCAAGCCAGGCACGCTTTGCTCAGCGATAGCCTTGTTGGGGCTTTAAGCAACTATGTGGGCAACAGCGCCACCAACTTTAACACCGACCCCAACTACCGCGCGGATTCAACCGGAATAGATGGTGTGCTTGGGCAAGTACGCCTTGCTTTTGTTGGCAATGGCATTTTGCTTGAAAACCGGACCAACCCAACCCAGCGCGTTGTTCTGGACACCACAGTGGCCACACCCCCTGCGGTCAACTTGCCGGCGACACCTGCCAACCAAAGCGTGAGTGTGGCGGAACTACGCAACTTGCTGCTGGCTTTTGAGGCAGCCTTGGCGGTGCAGTCGACCAACGCCAGCAAATTTGACAATGTGCTGCATCCCGACTTTGTTGACACCGACGGCTTCAATGCCCAGGAAATTGCGGAAATCAGCAGCGCCACCAACATCAAACTGGAGCGTTTTGAAATATTGCGCTGTTTTGCAGACACCACCTCAACACAGGACCGTTGCCTGGTGCGCGCTATGCTGTATGCAAACGCGCCCGATGAAACACTTGATTTCGGCAACCCCAACTTTGCAGAGGTGGCTTTGGCCGACAAGTTTGACGTGATCGTAGAACGCCGTAACACAGGGGGCGTGGTAGGCCCGCTTAAAATCGCCGGCGGGCAATTCCGCCCGCATGCAGTCAATTCTTACCTGCTACACCTGACAGACACCACTATACAAGCAGCAGGTACTGTGTTTGCTAGCACTACGCGCAGCGACTTGGTATTAAACATAGACCCGACCAAATCCGATGTGCGTGCTGCCCAACTGATTCGCACCCAGAACACCACAACCAGCACACTGCTTGGGCTGACAAAGCCAGACAATGGCCAGTGCGCCGGAGTAACAGGCCTGGTTAGAAATCCGCTGAACAGTATCGACTGCAGCCGCCAGTTTACGCCTGCGGGTTTGGGTAACCTGGAAGTAGACAGCAGAGATGGACGTTTAAGCCTTGCCCTTCAAACCAGCAATGCAGCCCAGTCGATTCAGGTGCCTTTTGTCAGGGTTAAATCAGGAGCATCGGTAAGGCCAGCTCACTTCCCTACCTTAAGCACCAACAGTTTGCAGGCACTTCATGCGTACGGGCGCGCCACCTTGCCGCCAACTGCTTTGAATATTGAATTGTCACCACCAAATGGCTTCAATGAAGTGTGTATTACAACAGACACTGAGGAAATGACGCCTTCGGTGTGCGTTCGCAAGACCCGGCAGGTGAGCATTCCCAACAACCTTTTGCCTTCTCGACGCAGCAGCTATGTGCTGTACACAGTCGACAACGAAGGCAATCGATTTGCTAACCGCTACAACTTGCAATAAACGCTTAGGCTTACTCTTCTATGGGCTTGCAGCAATGCGGCAAGCCCGATCAAGCCAAACAAACCCAAGGCACCGCCACCTCCCCCACCACCGTTGGAAGTTGCAGTTACAGCAGCAGGTGAAGATGAAGCTCCTGAACCCGTGGTGACACCAGTGCCACCACTTGCACCCGATGTTGCACTCGGCACAAAGGTGCGCTCGTTCACGCTGGCATTGGCCAAGCGCACCACACCGGTGTTGCTGCGGTTGGTGGCCGTGTCGGTTACCGTCAGTGCAAATTCGGCAATGTTGCCCGCCATGCCCGATTGCACCTGTAAAGTACTGGTACTGGCCCCAGCCAACACCACCGGGTTGCCGAACACCTGCTGCCAGCTGAAGCTTAGGTTTTCGCTGCCACCAGCAGTGTTGGTGGACAAACCACCCTCCAGTACAAACGGGCCATTGCTGGCCACCACAGCCGACTGCTGCACGTTCGCCACGGGCAAGGCATTGCCCAAGGCGCGTGTGGCCTGAAGTGCGCCAAGTACATTGAGCAGGCCCACACCGCATGCTGTGCTGGTGCAATTGCTGCGGGTGAAACCAAATGCACCTTGGCTAAAATTGGCATTGCCTGGGTAAGGCAGAGCGTTGTCGCGCAATAGCGCTTCAATTTCAGCAGGCGTAAGGCTGGGGCGTACTGCTTTGAGCAGTGAAATAGCACCCGCCACCATGGGAGCGGAGAAACTGGTGCCTGCAAACAAAAATGTGGTGCTTCCATTGGAATCGGGAGCCGAATCACCGGTGTTACTGGCCCCAAGGTAAAAGCCATTTGAATTGCCCGGTGCATGCAAGGTAATAAAACCGGTGCCCGCGCCTTTGGCGGTGTAGGTGGCCAATTGGCCATCTTGCTCGGCTGCACCAGCGGCAATGGTACCCGCACAGTTGGCTGGGTATTGCACCGCACCGCCAGAGTTATTGCCCGCGGATACCACCACGGATACATTGCGTGCCCTTGCATCGGCAATGGCCTGGGCGATCATGTCGTTCGCGGCACAACCGCCGCCAAACAAAGGTGTGTCGGTTGCGAAGCTTAAGTTGATTACATTGGCAGGGTTGGGGTTCACGCCGATGGAGGGGTCTACCCGGCCAGAACCGGTAGCCCAGTAAAAGGCATCGATAATGTCGGAGCTGGTGGCAATACCGCACCTGCCCGATACCCGCACTGGAAGCACCTTGGCATTCCAGTCCATACCCGTCAGGAATTGCCCGTTATTCGATTGGGCCACCGCCACCGAGGCCACTGTAGTGCCGTGCCACGAGCTGGTGGTTGAGCTGTCTGGGCAGCTAAAGCCGGCAGGCGGCGCATCGCCAGGGTCGGAGGGATCTGGGTCGCGACCATCGCCATCGTTAGAGCCTGAATCGAATACCGTGCCGCTTTCTCGAGTGCCGGTGGGTGGGGTTACGCGGCTGACGAAGTCGTAACCAGGCAAAAGGCGGCCTTTTAGTTCAGGGTTTTCAAACAACACGCCTGAATCGAGCACGGCGATGACTACGCTGCTGCTGCCGCGGGTTTGCTCCCACACGTCTTGCATGCGCAGCGATGCATAGGCGCCAGTGTTCATGTAACTGGCCTGGTTAACCGCATAGACAGGATCGTTCGGGGCGGGCACTGCGGCGCGGCGCAATTGAATGTCAGGGTTGGCAAAACGCACGCCGGGCAGTGCCTGAAGGGCGGCCTGTATGGCCTGCGGGGTTTGCAAACTGCCCAGTTCGGGATGGCGTTGCATTTCAACCAGGTAACTGTTGGGCTGCAACAAGGGGCGAATCATTTGAACCGGTACACCAAGGGTGCTTTCCAGGGTTTGCAGCATGCGGCTGGATACGGCGGTGCGTGGCGCAGGGTTGCTCATATTGACAACCCAACGCATGGGCGTAGGGGTGGCTGTGGTGCTGGCCGGGCTAACAAGCGGGCTTGCATGCGCACCGGGTGTGCCAACAAGGGCAATGGCCCCTAACAACGATGCACAACCCTTCAAATACAACTTCACATCCTTCCCCTGATTGTTATAAGTCTTTTCGGCTACATGTTTTTACCCTTTGGGCATGGTAACGGATTCACCCCACAGTGCGTGCACACTGCGGGGTGAATTGGTGCCGGGACACTATGGGGCTTTAGTCACTTACAAACCAATGATTCCACCGTTTTTCTTGGTGATTACAATTGTTGCTGACCGTGGTCGGCTTGCTGCAGAAGGCGTTGTTCCACCACCCGGATTGCCAAACTGGTTATTGCCCAGTGGGTAAGGCCAGGAGCTGGTCAAGCTTTGCAAGTTTGGTGTTTCTTCACCGGGATGCTGAATATTGACGAACAGCGCTTTGCCGTCCCAACTTTCGGTGATTCCGGTGATCTCGCTGTCTTTCGGGCCTACCAACAACCGGCGCACAACGCCAGGATTACCGACACGGGTGGTTACTGTTTTTGTATTCAAGCCGTCACGCGATGTGTTAGTGATGTTCACCAACTTGCCATCGCCCACTTCCCCGGGCACCACAGCCAACAACATGCAGTTGGTGGTGTCGGTGAATGCGCCATCGTCGGTTTGTACATACAAAATTCCGGTTTTTTCCGAGAACCACAAACCATCCGGGCTGGACAGGAAGTTGTCTGGGGTCAAACCAGATACGTTCACTGAGGGCTTGTTCAGGTCGTCGGTTTCGGCACCAAACAGGTAAATATCCCAAATGAACTGCGTTGCGGCCGGGTTCTTGGCGGCCTCTTTCCAGCGAATAATATGGCCGTTGACGTTGCCGTAGCTTGAAGAGGCACTGGCCTCGTTGTCGCGGTAAGCACGCGGATTTGCTGCGTTCAGGGTGTTGATGTCAGTTCTGCTGGTGTTGTTGGTCAGCGTCATGTACACATCGCCGTTCTTGGGGTTAACCGCGCCCCATTCTGGCCTGTCCATGGGTGTGCCACCAATGAAGTCAGCCAAAATGCGTGTGTTCACATACTGATCCAGCTGGCCTTCAACCATATAGCTTTTCGCGCCAGCCAAAGCCAGCGAGCCTGGGCGGCGCGGTGTAATTTCCGTGCCTTGCGCTACGTCGGCAAGGCGCAACCATTCGCCACTGAAGTCTTCGTTGAATTTGGCCACGTACAAGGTGCCTTTGTCCAGGTACTTGTCACCCACGGCCAAGCCGCCATTGATGTCTCGCTTGTCCCACTTTGCGTCTGAAACAAACTTGTAGATGTACTCGAACCGGCTGTCGCAACCCATGTAGAACACCACGGGCTCACCTTGTTTTACGGGGCCAACCCAAGCGCCTTCATGCGCAAAGCGCCCCATGGCTGTGCGTTTGCGGGGAGTGCTGTCGGGGTTGAATGGATCAATTTCAACGTTGTAACCAAAGGTGAAAGGGGCGTTGCGATAGTCGCTTGCACCGGCAGCGCGTGTTGCCTCAGCGCTTGCGGGTTTCACATTCCAACGGCTGAAAATTTCATTCGTATAACCGGCTTCATTGGCTGTGGCCCATAGTTCGCGACCCGAGGCGTTATCAGAGATACCGTATCGGCGATGCGAGGCCGCATCGTTTGCGGGAATGCCTGCGTAGCCTGAATTCTGATTCCGGAAATATCCATTCCAGTTTTCTTCGCAGGTAAGGTATGTTCCCCATGGGGTGTAACCTGAGGCACAGTTGTTGATGGTGCCACGAGTCAGGGTTCCGTCCGGTGAAAACCTGGTTTTTGCGAAATCGGAGCCTCGCACCGGGCCCTTGATTTCCATGGGGGTCAGTGTAGTAATGCGGCGATTGAATTTGGAGTCTTGAACAACGGAGTAGCGCCCGTCTTTGTTGCGTGAAACCTCGATCACGCTTACCCCGTGCAAGTGCATTTCCTTGATGACTTCAACTGGGTTGCGTGGTGACGCGCTGGGGCCATTTGGGTGCAAAAACAGTGGGGTAATGGCTTCATGGTTAATGCAAAGTAGACCACGGTCGGAGGCCTTTTCATCCCATTTGCCATTCGCGCCAAGGCCGAAAAAGTACATGCCGTCGTGATGATCGCCTGCGCGGAATTCAAACTCAAAGGGATCACTTAAGCCATCTGTGCCATCATTTGCATAGTTGGCGATGCCCTTGGCAATGGGGTCGCCCAACTTGTACAGCACTTCAAATTGATAACCCTCGGCAACAGTCACTGCGTCGGCGGTACTAAGGGCAGTCGATTCAAAACCCACGCGGCGAGTGGCAAAGCCTTGATTGGCCAACGCATCATCCATCACCAGATTGGACAAACCCATGAAACCCAGTGTGGCTACACCTGCACCACCTTTTAACAAACCGCGACGCGCCGGGTTTTGAAGCTGCTGATTGATGATTTCTTCAAATGACGGACTGGATAAAACTTCCATTTCTTTTTTGGTTAGTGATGACATCTCGACCTCCGTTTAAAACCAGAGGAGTGTGTTATCGCCATGTTACAGGGGTGTGAGTTTTTTCTTAAAGAAATGTTTCAGCCTGAACAAGCGCTGAACAAAGCCGGGCAAGGGTTGCGGCCTAACGGAGTAAAGTGCCTTGTTCAGCCGGGCAGTTCGTGGCAAACTTAAAGACCAAGCGATTGATTCCATTGGAGGTAGTTAGCGAATGCCGAATCAAACCAACGATGTTCCCAGGCGTAAACAAGCCCTGGACAAAGAAAACAGTTTAAGACAACGAATATGGAAACTTTGGCTTGTTATTTTTGCCGGAGTATTAACAGCAGCATTCACCACCAGCCTTGCCCAAGCTGACGAAACCGCAGACCGGCAACAATCCCGGGCAGTGATTGAGGCCCAGTTAGAAGCCTTTAAACAGGGCGACGCCCCAAAAGCGTTTTCCTACGCAACCCCCAATATCCAAACCATTTTTGGCGACGCAGACACCTTCATGAAAATGGTGCGCGACGGCTACGACATGGTGTACCGCCCTGCTTCAGTTCGGTTTGTGAAGTTTGAGACCGATGGAATGAACGCACTACACGCGGTGCAAATGATAGACCACCAGAAAACGCTTTGGAACGTATACTATTTGGTAGAAAAGCGCCCGGACGGCACCTGGAAAATTTCCAGCTGCGAGGCCGAGAAAGCAGAAACCGACCTGATTTGACATGAACACTGAAGCAGCGACACCCACTTGCAACATTTCCCTGACCGACGCGGCACAGGAACGAATTCTGGATTTGCGCGACAACATGCACAAACCAGCCATGATTCGCCTGTACGTGCAGGGCGGCGGCTGCTCGGGCTTTGAGTACAAAATCGACCTGGCCAAGGAAATTGACGAGGACGACATTCTGGTTCAAATCAATCCCTACATTCACATTTACGTGGACCAGGTAAGCGCCCCATACCTTGAGGGCACCACCATTGACTATGAAGCCCACACCTTGGCTTCGCGCTTTGTTTTCAAGAACCCGCAAGCCAAAAGCACTTGTGGTTGCGGGTCTAGCTTCTCGGTGGAATAAACCACAATTTGTTTCTGGTTCTATACAAAAATATTATTTTGTATAGAATGAGAAATATTATGCCAGCCAAATTCGACTTACAAACTGCATCGCCCCGAGAGCAACTACTCGCTTTAGGGCAGCAAATAAAGCAACACCGCAAGGCCAATAAGTTAAGCGCCGAAGCGGTGGCCATTGCCGCCGGCCTTTCACGAACCACCCTGCACCGCATTGAATTAGGCGAACCCTCAGTAGCCGCGGGCGCTTATTGGGCGGCAATTGCGGCCTTGGGCTTGAGGTGCGGAATTGTGGGGGCTTGGAATGCTCAAACCAAACCAATACCCGAAAACATTGATTTGAACCAATACCCACAATTGAAATTACTCGCTTGGCATGTGCACGGCGCTGAACCACTAACACCCAAGCAGGCATGGGATATTTACGCGCGCAACTGGAGACATATTGATGAAACAAAAATTTGTGCCGACGAGCAGGCACTAATTGAACAACTGCGCACCATGTTTGAGCTTGCGTCAAAAGGTAGGGCTTGAATGTTTAAGCGCACACACCACCAAGCAATTGAGCAGGTGCTTCGATTAATGAATGCGGAGTTGCTAAAAAAGCATCATTGTTATTTTGGTGGAGGTACAGCTATTGCGCTCAGGTTCGGGGAATACAGGGAATCAGTGGACATTTATTTGATGGTTTCTGATGTGCAAAGTTACCGGGCACTGCGCACATTGGTTAAAGAGCACGGAAGTGTGTTGACTCTTTTCAAAGAAAATACCACTTTGATTTCGCAACTGCGCGAAGTACGTGCAGACCAATACGGTATTCGAACAGCACTTGGCCTGGGAACACACACCATTAAATTTGAAATTGTTTTGGAGGCTCGAATTGAGTTTGAGCCTCCAACTTCTGATGATGAGGTATGCGGTGTTGCAACGCTTGGCATAGTTGATTTGGCTGCAAGCAAATTGCTGGCGAATTCAGACCGCTGGGCAGATGAAGGCGTGTTCAATCGAGATTTGATTGACCTGGCAATTATGAAGCCTACAGAAGACATATTTGCAAAAGCGTACGCCAAAGCTGAAACAGCTTACGGTACAGCAATTCGAAAAGATCTTGAAAAAGCGATTGGAAAATTATTAGACAAGCCTGATTGGCTTGAAAAATGCCTACGCGCCATGAATATGAACGAAACGCCACCAGCCACCATAGTGACCGCGTTGCTGGCACTTGGACGCATGCTAAAGAAACTCAACGGCACTTGACTTCTTCTTTGAATTCGTCGTATTTGGCCTCGCGTTTTACCTTGCATTCGCCACCGCCCCAGGCCAATGCAGGCTCAGTTAAGGCAATTGCTGTAACTGTTGCGGTTAAGACGATGAACGGCTTCATGGATACTACCTCGGGGTGTTTTCGGTAGAGGCAATAACGGGTGGGGCGAAGGGGGAGTTGACGGGTAAGGCATTCAACGACAAGTAAGACCAAGTGACACTTGATAGAATCTTCAAGCACTAAAATTTTAGGCTCCGGTTCATCGACCTTAAATAGTGGAAACCGCCTAACCAACAGCCCAAAAATGATCTGGCCTCAGTTCTTCATAAAGAGAATCGAAAGATTCACTTTTAACCAGGTGAAGCCAACCTTCAAGCTCATGAACTAGTTTGCTTGAAGGACTACGCTCCAGCCCCCAGGCAGCAAGGTCTAGATAAATTACTCTTCAACAAAGACTCTAAGCGACAATGGATCTTTAACTGAAAATCGACCAGCATCCACATCAACTATTATGTTGTAACAGTCACATGCTACAGCGTGTGTTGGCTGAGATTTCAATACTGAACCGCAGCTCAAACATTCGTAGCGAACGGTGGCACCTACAGGGGGCGAGTCAACACGAAAATTTTGAATATATGTTTTTTTTGTCACAAATAACTCCACATAATTTAACCGCCTGGAATTTTTCGGCTAATAACTTCAATATGACCACTATCGATATATTTCTGAATCGGTAGAGGTAATTCATGCTGAATACCTCCGCCCAACTCCCCGAAATACGGAGCAGCAGGGCCACTTGGAACATCAGGTATTTCCTTCACGACCTTGTACACGGAAAGAGGCCGGTTATCGGTACCCGGAGGCAAAGCTCTCATTGGATAAGGAACATCCTTAGGAGCAACAAAGGTTCCGTAATCACGGAATTTTCCGCTCTCATCAACAAAACCCCCATATCTACTTATTTCATAACCTTCAGGCAATGTCTGACTAACTGGTGCTCTAGCAAACCCACGATTTGGGGGCCAATAAAGCTGCAAACTACACCCTTCCTTGCCGCTCAACCCCCACGGATCCACCCATGTCATTGGGTTTGGCGCGTACTGGTACGCGTTCATTCCACCCAGCAAACCGATTGGGTCTTGCGTGGTGAACTGGCCGCAGTTGGGATCGTAGTAACGGTGCCTGTTGTAGTGTAGCCCTGTTTCTTCGTCGTGGTATTGCCCTTGAAAGCGCAGTGGGTTGTCCACTTCGTTCACATGCGCTACGGCCAGTGCGCCGTAGGTTTTGAAGGTGCTGGACCACACCAGTTCTGCGCGGGCGTTGGTGATTTCTCGCGGCGTGCCAATGTGGTCGGTGTGGTAGTGAAACACCTCACCGTTTTGAACCAAGGCCAGCGGTTTGAAGCTGAAGGGTTCGAACAAATAGGTGCGGCTGGGTTTGGTGTTGCCGACACTGCTGGTGTTGCTTACACCCTCATTGATTTCACCCAACAACACATCACCATTCCAGTAAAACGTGGCGGTGTTTTGTTGCTCGCCATGCTGGCTGATTTTACTAATCCGCCTGCCCAGTGCATCGTAGGCGTAGCGGGTTGTGGTGGCGTTGGTGGTGGCGTTGGTGCTGGCGTTTGAGCCAACACCTGTGCGCACTTCAACAAGCTGGTTTTGTGCGTTGTAGCTGTAGCGTGTTACCTGCCCCCGGCGTGGGCCGCGCTCGATTATTTCTTCTGTGCGGTTGCCACGTGCATCGTACGTAAAACGCCGGTTGCCTTGGCGCTTTAGCCGGTTGCCCGGGGTTTGTTGGGGCCTGCGTGCATTGGGGCTGGTCGGTTCTGGCAGGGCTCGGCTTTCTTGCGCATCGGTGGCTTCTTGCCCTTCCAGTGCTTCCAGCAAGTTGCTGGCCGGGTCGAACAAAAACGCTTCCGGTGTGGGGCCTTCTACTACGCGCAGGCGATCGAGCAAATCGTAGTGGTACAGGCTCGTGCCGTGGCCCTGGTCGTCGATGCGTACCAGTTGGTTGCGCTGGTTGTAGCAGTAGCGCCTGCGGGAAACGGTGGGGGAAAGTTCATCGCCTTGTTCGGTTTTAGAGCCATTTGTTCTTCGATTAACTTGCCCCACCAACCTGCCTTGTGGGTCGTACAGGCTTTGGGTGTGTACTTTGTTGCCGAGTTTGCGAAGCACTTCGCGGCCCAGTGTGTCGCGTTCAAATTGAGCGAGCAGTTCGCCATTGAAGTTGATTTCGCTAAGCAAACCCAAGGCGTTGTATTGGTATGCCAATGCACCCGAAGGCAGGCCAACACCCATGCTGCCCCAGGCGGTTTGTTTTAGCCAGCCTGCAGGGTTGTAGTTGTGTTCTATGCGGTGTTGGTCTTGAAGCTCTGCAAGCACGCGGCCTTCAGCATCCACTTCCCATTGCAGCGTGCGGTGCGAATTTTCGGCACGCACCAGTTGGCCTTGCAGGTTGTAGGCAAAAGTGGCTTCTTCGCCATCGCTGTGTTGGGCTTTAAGCAGGCGGCCCAAGGCGTCGCGTTTGTAGCGTGTATAGGCCAGTGGCTGGTCGGGTATTTGGTCCAGATACAAACCATTGGCTGTGCTGTGCAACACGCCCCATTCCTGCTTTTCAAGTAGGTGACCTGCCGCATTGTATTGGTAGGTTTGTACGCGCCCATCGAAGCCGCTTTCTTTAATCAGCCTTTCTGCAAGGTCGTATTCGAAATGGCAGCTTTGGCCATTCTCGTTTTGCAGTTCAACAAGGTTGCGTTCGCTGTCGTAGCGGTAACGAAGGGTGAAGCCTTGTGCGTCAATTCGCGCGGTGGGCTGGCTTAGTTTGTCGGCGTATTCATAAACGGTGCTGCGCCCGGTGGGGTCGGTAATACTTTGAAGTTGGCCCAACGGGCCGTAGCTGTATTCGGTGATCAGGCCTTCGTGGTTGCTGGTGCGGGTGCAGCGGCCCATCAGGTTGTAGGCGTAGTAGGCGCTGCGCCCTTGTGGGTTGGTAATACTGGCCAGGCGCCCCCAGGCATCGAACTGATAGGTGCTGCTTTGCCCCAGTGCATTGGTTTGCGCCTGCACTTGGCCTTGGGCGTTGTACAACATTCGTGTGCTTTGGCCCAGTGGGTTTGTTATTACACACAGCAAACCCAGGCTGTTGTAGCGGTAACGATTGGTGGCACCGGTTGCGTCGGTGTGGCTGGCCAAGAGCCCTTCTGCGGTATAGGTGTAGCTGCGCACAAATCCTGCTGGGTCGGTGTGCTTGAGTACCTGGCCTTGTAGGTTTAATTCAAACTGGTGCGCCTGCCCCAGCTTGTTGGTGTAGCCAATCAAATGGCCTTGGCTGTTGTACTGGAATTGCTCCCGGTGGCCTAGTGCATCGGTGCGTTCCAACACTTGCCCATTGGGGTTGTAGCGTGTGCGTACAATTGCACCTTCGGGGCCTTTTTCAAATACAGGCAGGCCTTGGGCATTGAACTGGTATTCGGTGCGGGCGCCGCGGCTGTCAATTGCAACATTAGTGGCGGCATTGGTCACCGAGTTGGTGGCGGCACCACCCGTGCCGTGAATATCCCATTCAAACCGGTAATGGTAAGTTGGCTGGCCCTGCACAGGGTCGCCCCACTGGCGCATGCAGCGGGAATTTTCGCCCACCTGCTCCCATTCAAAGTAAATGTTATAGCCACTTTTCAGGGTGCGCTGTACCAGTACGTTGCGTGTGTTGTAGGCGTAATGTTCTTCAAAGCCTGCAGCATCGGTTGCGGCCACAAGCTGCCCTTGTGCGTTGTACCGGTATTGCATCAGTACCAACTGGTTCAGGCCCAGGTAGTTTGCTGTTTCGTCAGCCTCGAGACTTAGGGGCAATTGCGGCAGTTGCGCAATTTGTGCAAGCAAGCCTTGTTCGTTGTAACCCAGCACCCAGGTGCTTTGGCTGCTGCGCACGTGTGTGGGCAAGCCTTGTGTGTGCTCGATTGTAAGTGTATTGCCGAAAGCGTCTTCAATGCGAACCAGCGAGAAGCGCTGTAATTCATCGGGCGTTGTTTGCAGCTGTTCAAAATGCCATGCCAAACCCAGACCATTGCTGGCTTGCAGACGGTAGGCAATTTCAGTGGTGCGGGTAAGGGTTAAAAATTCGCTGGTGTTGGTGCAGCTTTGGCCTACCTTCAAAGGCTTGAAGTAAACCGTGCGGCCTTCTTCGTCAATGTAGTTCAGGCTGCTTTGCTGTGCACCCTCGTGGGCCAGCAGGTGCTGGCTTAATGGGTGTGCCCAACCCGCGCCCAGCCCCGCATTAAAGCCCTGCTCCGCAAGGCTACTGCGGTAGGTGCGTTGCCAGTTCAGGCCCACCAAACCGGGCAGCGAACAATCGAGCAATTGCAACAGTTCTTCACCGTTGATCATGCTGATGGGTTCGCCTTGGGTTTTTGTTTCGGCTACTTTGGGGGTATTGGCACCCTGTGTGCTTGCCCTTTGGGGGTTGGCTTGAGTGCCCTTGGAGTCGGGGGCTTTAGAATCGGGGCCTTTTGCGGCAGTGCTGTTGCCAGCCGCTTTGCTTGCTGAGGCAGTTTTGGGTACGCCTTCGCTTGCACGCAATTTTGATGTTAGTGCTTTCTCAACTGCATTTGCAAAGCGGGCCAAATGTTCAAGCGCTTTTTTGGTGAAGGGGCCAATTTTGCTGGCACCACGGGCCGCTGCTGCACCCGCACGCGCTGCGCCTGCTGCAAGGCTGCCGCCAAAAGTGGCCAATGCCAGCAATACTTCTATGCCGATGGTAACCACCACTGCAGCTGCATTACGCAGGCGGCGCAGGTGGGGCACGCTCTCGGAATACCCATCGAGAAATTCAAACAGGCCTGTGCGCAACAAACGATCAGAGCCAATCAGGTTGAACAGGCGCATGCCCTCTTTCAGGGTGGCAATCATTTCCTGTGCGGTGTTGTAGGCCGCCATGCCTGCGGCCACCAGCATTTGCTGAATTTGCGTGAAGTTGGAATTGATCAGTGTTTCAAGGCCGTTGCAAGTGGCTTTTATTGCATTGGCCGTGAATTCAACACTCACCTTGATCAGGTTCCAAATACCCTCGATAAACCCCATTGCTGCGGCACCTACACCGCTACCAATGGCTTTGCCTTCATCCCACAATTCAGCAATGCGGTGTTGAACTTTAAATTCGAGGTTTTGCGAATCGTGTTCGCGCCAGCGGGCCAGCAATATAGTTGCCATTTCTACCAGTGCTTTGCCGCGTTCGTATTCCGGTGTGCCCGGGTGGTGCGCCAGTAATTGGGTTTCGCTGCTCCAATAAATGCTGCTGGGGTTAAGCAGATCTTTTTCCGGGTTGGCAGCAAGCGGCATTTTTACAACCAGCAAGTCGCCTGTGAAGGCGGCTGTGCGTTGCCTTTCGCTACGGCCCACAAAAAAACCGTCGGCGTACAGCTCGCCCTGCACCAAGCCAAAGTGGCTTAGCACCATGCAATCTACGGTTTCGCCAGTACGGGTACGCGGAAAGCCATGCAGTAACAATTCATCCAGTTCGGTGTCATTCACCGATTCCCGATGCAAGGCCAGCCATGGCGACAACTCGGTGCGCTTGTCGAAAAAAACCCAATAGTTGCCACGAAAACGCAGCCCCAAGCCAGGTTTAACCGATTGTCCGTAGACGGGAATTTGGACGAAATTCATGAAAGCATTGCAGGCAAATAACCGTGCGAAGTTACTTGCCTGCCTGGATTTCAGCGAATTAAATCAGATTGAGTGATGTTTAATGGGTGATGGGGTGAACGCGCGGTTTTAGACTATTTTTGCGTTCCGAAACAACTGGTCAACAGTGAGGCGAGCCAGGTTGCTTTCATCACGGGGATCGGTAGAAGAGTACATGTTGACCTGCAATGCATCAAGCACAGCAAACAGGCGGTTTACGCTAATCGACCCTGGGTTTTTTTCCAAGGAAGACACCGTTCGCTGGTCAATGCCCAGCTTCTCGCCCAATTGTTTTTGGGTAAGGCCCAATTCTCGCCTGCGCGTGCGAATTAGAACGGTAACGTCGCTTAGATTTACTTTTTTCATTGCCATAGTGATTTAAATCCACCTTGTAATTACAACTTGATGACCGCCATTTTTTCCTGTGTCATGTCGTGCATGGTGTGACCTATTCCGCCAACCCCATAACCCGACTGCCGACGACCGGCAAATGGCATCCAATCAACACGGAACGCCGTGTGGTCGTTGACCATAACCGCAGTGGCATCAATTTCACGCACACAACGCATGGCCACCTTTAACTTTTGGGTAAACACCGCGGCCTGGAATGCCACCGGCAAGCTGTTGGCCTGCGCAATTGCATCGGTCAGCGATGCGGTTGCGTAAACGCAAACCACAGGACCAAACACTTCCTGGGTACTTACTTTCGCATCTCGGGGTGGATTCAGAAGCACGGTGGGCGCATAAGTTGTATTGCCCAGCCTTTGACCACCGCATAACACTTGTGCTCCGCCCGCTACCGCTTCATTTACCCACCCCTCAACGCGGGTGACTTCATTCGGGTTGACGAGTGGCCCACACTGGGTTACCTCATGAATCGCATTGCCCACATTCAGCCCGGAAGCCTTGTCAGCTATGGCTTGCGCCAAGGAAATAGCCATGCGTTCTGGCGCATAAACCCGCTGTACGCTGACGCAAACCTGGCCAGAGTGATAAAAACCACCTTTCACCAGTGCCGGGATCATGGAATCAAAATCGGCACAGTCATCCACAATAACCGGGGCAACGCCGCCATGCTCAAGCGCGCAGCGCGTGCCCGGCGCCAATTTGCTTTTAAGCCGCCAGCCCACAGCACCCGAGCCAATGAAACTGAAAAAAGCCACGCGGGAATCGGTCACCATTTGCTCGGCCACATCGCTTTTGCAAGGTGCAAAGCGGCACCATTCTTCGGGCAAGCCCGCTTCGTACAACATGTGAACAAAAGCCTGGCAACTTAAAGGCGTGGCGCTTGCGGGTTTTACCAACACCGGGCAGCCTGTGGCAATTGCAGGGCCCACCTGGTGAACAATCAAATTCAGGGGATGGTTGAATGCAGATATTGCCACCACGGGGCCTATTGGCTCGCGGGTGGTAAATGCCATGCGGCCAGCACCTGCAGCCGTCAGGTCCATGGGTATTTCAGTGCCAGTCAGGTGGCCGAGTTCTTTGATGCAAAGCTCAACGCCATCAATGGCGCGAGTTACTTCAATCCTGGCGTCTATCAATGGCTTGCCACCCTCGTTGGCAATTTGAAAGGCCAGCTCATCGAACCGTCCCTGCATCAGCTGCGCAGTTTTTTTCAGAATGGCAATACGCCTGTGCATGGGCAGCCAATTTGCCCTGTTTTTGTGCAGCTGGATGGCGGTGTTCAACCAACTGTCAATGGTGGGCCAATCAACCAGCTTTACTTCGCCAATTGCATTCAAGTCATAAGGATTGACGACTTCAAGTGTGGCGCGGCTCATATCAAGCACACCTTCGCGGCCAACTCGTCAATCAGCACACGTTTGTTTTCTGAATAGTCCACAGGCACATCCACAATGTGAACACCACCTGCCTTGAATGCCCTGTCAAAAGTAGGCACCAATTCAGCAGCGCTGCTTACACGGTGACCAGTGGCGCCATAGGCTTCGGCATACTTCACAAAGTCGGGGTTACCAAACTCAAGGCCCCAGTCAGTGAAGCCAGCGTGCTCTTGCTTCCAGCGGATCATGCCGTATGAACTGTCATTCAAAATGGTAATGACCAGGTTTAGTTTCAAGCGCACCGCAGTTTCAATTTCCTGCGAATTCATCATGAAACCGCCATCGCCACAAATGGCCATCACGCGCCTTTCCGGGTAGAGCATGGAAGCCATCATGGCAGAAGGCAAACCTGCCCCCATGGTAGCAAGCGCGTTGTCAAGCAACACGGTGTTGGGTTCATAGGCTTTGTAATTGCGGGCGTACCATAGTTTGTAAATGCCATTGTCCAGCGCAATAATGTCTTTCGCACCCATGGCGCGACGGGTTTCGGCCACCAGGCGTTGAGGAATAATCGGGAAGCGGTTGTCGTCGGCGCCTTCCTTGATGTGCAACTCAACCTCTTCGCGAATGCGGTTGAAGTAGGCCAAATCGCACTGCACTTTGCCACCCAGTTTTTGCGTCAGCTTTTGCACGGAACGGGCCACATCGCCCACTACCTCACATTGCGGAAAATATACTTGGTCCACTTTGGCGGAACGATAATTCACGTGAATTACTTTTTTACCACCATGGGCCATGAAGAATGGCGGCTTTTCAACAACATCGTGACCCACGTTGATAATCAGGTCGGCCCGCTCAATGGCGCAGTGAAGGTAATCGCCATCAGACAAAGCAGCCGTTCCCAAGAAATGGGGCGAGCCTTCATCCACCACACCCTTGCCCATTTGCGTGCTGAAAAAGGGAATGCCTGTGGTTTCAATAAATTCCTGCAAGGCCAAGCGCGCTTGTTTGCGGTTTGCACCTGCACCCAGCAACACCAGCGGCATGCGGGCCGAGCGTATCATCGATACCGCTTCGTTCAGCACCACATCATCGGCCACTGCATAGTGGCGTTCGCTGCGGGGAATAATCGAAGCCGTGGTGTTTTCAGCTGCGATGTCTTCAGGCAATTCCAGCAACACAGCGCCGGGGCGTTCTTCTTCAGCTATCCGAAAAGCCTCGCGAACCAGGGCGGGAATGTTATTGCCGTGAACAATTTGTTTGCTCATTTTGCAAATTGGGGCAAACAGGTTGACCACATCAATAATTTGAAACTGGCCTTGCTTTGATTTTTTTATGGGCTTTTGCCCGGTGATCATGATGAGTGGGAATGCGCCCAAGTGCGCATAGGCAGCAGGTGTTGTGAAATTGGTGGCACCTGGCCCCAATGTGGCCATGCACACACCAGCGCGGCCTGTTAAACGACCATAGGTGGCAGCCATAAAACCAGCCCCTTGTTCGTGGCGGGTCAGCACCAGCTTGATGCTGCTGTTGCGCAGGCTTTCAACCATGTCCAGGTTTTCTTCGCCGGGTACTGCGAATATGTGCTTTACCCCTTCTGCTTCCAGGGCTTGAACAAATAGGTCAGATGCTTTGGTGCCTTGGGTCGACATGGTCGTTCTCCTGAATTGTGAACGACCAGTGTCTTCCTCTTAGGTTTCAATATCAATAACCTTATCCCGTCTGGCTAGTAACTTCCCGACTCAATCAGGCCGCCTTCAGTGCCATTAAGCCGGTACTAATATGATCGCTTACTTTCGGTTTTACGGTTTTGCCGTTGGCGCCAGTCAGCACATATTCAGCCGGGTTGAAACGCGCAATGCGCATGCGGTACTCGGCATTCAAACCGGGGTACAGAGTGTTATTGCGCCCATTGGGGCTTAGGTACCAACTGGCACAACCGCTTTTCCACACGGTGTGTTCGCTGCGGAAATCCATGCTGTTAACAAACTTCTGTTCCACTTCAGGCTTTACTTCAATGGCTTTTAATTTGCGTTTTTGACGCAGTTTAATCGCTTGAATAACGTAGCCAATTTGCGCTTCAGCATAAGCAATCACCGAGGTGTGGCCGGGGCCTGTGAAGGGACCTACCAGGAAATACAGGTTGGGAAAGCCTGCTGTTGAAATACCTTGGTACGCTTCTGAGCCATTTTTCCACTTCTCATTCAGGCTGGCGCCACCGATACCCTTGGCATCAATCGGTGAACCCGTGTGGCGCACTTCATAGCCAGTGGCGTAAATGATCACGTCAAGTTCATGCTCTACGCCATCGGCGGTGCGAATGCCTTTTTCAGTGATGCAATCAATCGCGCTGGTTTCAAGATGTACATGTTCTTTTTGCATAGTGGGGTACCAATCCGAGCTGACCAACACACGCTTGCAACCGAACTTGAATGTGGGCGTCAGCTTCTTGCGCAGTTCGGGGTCTTTCACCTTGCGGGCCAGGTAGCTGCTGGCCATTTTCTCGGGCTGCGCCTTGAACATGTCGTACTTCAAAATTAAAAATGGCGCGGTCAATTCATTGAACCAGTACACACCCAAGCGGTTCATTTTCATGTTAAGCGGCGTTTTGCGATTCAGTGCTTTTTCGGCTTCTTCAATGTTGCGGTCAGGGCGCGGCATAATCCAGTTCGCGGTGCGCTGAAACACCACCAGGTTTTTTACCTTGTCTGCAATTGCGGGGCCCACCTGAACAGCCGTGGCACCAGTGCCAATAAGGCCTACACGCTTGCCTTCCAGTTCAACGGAATGATCCCAAGCGGCGGTGTGTACAGTTTTGCCTTTGAACTTCTCGGCGCCTTTGAATTCTGCAACCTTGGGTGCACTGAAAGGGCCCACCGCAGTAACCACATTGCGGGCCTGAATGGTTTTGCCATCGGCTGTGGTGATGTTCCACAAACCGGCCCGTTCATCGAACACAGACCCCGTAATGCTGGTGTTGAATTGAATGTAGGGGTACACACCATACTTGCTTGCACAGTGGCGAAGGTACTTGTAAATTTCGCCTTGCTTGGCGTAGCTGTTGCTCCACTCGGCCCAAGGCTCGAATGAATAGCTATACAGGCTGCTTTTAACATCGCAACCGCAGCCGGGGTAAGTGTTGTCGCGCCAAGTACCACCTACATCGTGGCCTTTGTCGAAAATCTTGAAATTGGTTTCGCCTGCTTTCAGCAGTTGAATGCCCATGCCCAGGCCCGAAACGCCTGCGCCAACAATTGCTACTTCAAGAATATTTTGCGGTTCTTTGTTCAAGTTGGCCATGTGTGTTGTCTCGCATTGTGTTGGTTTTCGATGAGGTGCAGTGTAGGCGGTTGCTTGCAACAGCCGTGAGTGTGAAAAGTGACTACTTTGGAGTCAATTTGGGCCACAACTTTCAATTGCTGTAGCACAATCAAGGTTCGCAGTAACTTTGAAGCAGGTGATGTATGGAATGGTTTCAAGCACTCACAACCCTGGCCTTGGGTGGTTTGTTCGGCGGTATTCTGGCCTTCTCAGCCTTGTTTGCACCACTGGTGTTCACCAAGTTGCCCATGGAGCATGCGGGGCCATTTATTCGCGCCGTATTCCCCTGGTACTACCTGTATGTAATTGTGTTTGGCTTTCTCAGTGCCATTTTCGCTGGCCTTGCTGGCGGCAGCTTTTGGGTGTTGTTTCCATCAGCACTTATTGGTTTGGCAAGCGTGTACACGCGCCAGGTATTGATGTTGCAAATCAATGAGCTTCGAGACCGCGAACTGGCCGGCGACAAAGCCGCTGGCGCAGAATTCAATACCAAGCACCGCCTAAGCGTGATCATCAACAGCGTGCAATTGCTGGTGGCTGGGGCCACGCTGGTTTACTGGGCATGGAATTAAAAGACCAACCGCAGCTTAGGCTGCTGGAACAAACCACAGTGGCGCAAGCCTACCCATTGTTTTTCGTCAATTATGCGGTGCAGCGTGGTTTTGCAGCCGAGCAAATTCTGGAGCACAGCGGCCTTACACTGGCCCAGCTGCAAGTGCCCAACAGCCGGATTGCCGCTGCACAGCACGGCATTGTTGTGATGAATTTGCTGGCGCTTTTTCAAAGCGAACACATTGCAATCGACATGGGTTTGCAAAGCAGCCTGACCAAAGCGGGCATGATCGGTTTTGGTTTGATGAGTTGCGCAAGCCTGCGTGAAGCGATCGATTTGGGCATTCGGTTTTTGCCGACCAAGGTGCCCTTCTACACCATAGACACCAGCGAAGACGAACGTACCTTTGTTTGCCACATTCGCGAGGCCATGCCACTGGAGCCAGTGCGCAAATTTGCGATTGAAAATTTTGTGATCGAAGTGTGGCGTTTGTTCGAAAGCCTGTTCAACCCAATGGGCAGCACCCGCGAAGCAAGCGGTATTGAGCTGTGGTTTGACTGGCCTGAACCGCCTTATTACGCAAGCTACGCCAGCAGCCTGCCCAAGTGCCGTTTCAACGCAGCAGGCAATCAAATTCGAATTCCAGCAAAGTGGCTGGACCTGCCCTTGCCCACCGCCAACGCCACCACAGCGCAAATGGTGATTCAGCAATGCGAGCAAGAACTGATTGCGCTGGGCCTTGGCGACAATTTAAGCGGGCGTGTAAAAAACCTGCTGATTTGCCGCAATGGCCACTACCCACAGCTTGAAGAAATGGCCGAGACACTTCACATGTCGATACGCACGTTGAAACGCAAGCTGCACAACGAGGGGCGAAACTTCACCGATTTGCTTGGCGAAGTAATTCAACGCGACGCTTGCCATTTGCTTGAAAGTACCAAGCTGAATGTGGATGAAATTGCGCAGCGTGTGGGTTACCAGGACCGCGCCAACTTCACCCGTGCATTCAAAAAGCTGACCGGGAAAACACCGAGCGAATACCGGGAGTGGGTAACTACGCCGTCAAAAAATGACCAACCAAACCTTGCGCATCCACATCGTGGGGCAAGCTGACATGGTTTGTGCCCTTCACTGTGGCCACCAATGGTTTCACCGCGAAATGCTGAATTAACCTCAGGGATGAATCATGCGGCACCACCTCATCGTTTTCAGCCAGCAATACAAAGGTAGGGTTGCGCACATTCTCAGCACATTCATTCGATTTGAATTTGCTGCGCAGTAACAATGACACAGGGGCCAGTGGCACCTTCTTGCGGGCAATGTTCAACAAACTGTCGTAAGGGGTGAACAGCACCAACTTGTGCACTGGCGTGCTAGCGGCCAGTTGCATGGCAACGCCGGTGCCCAGGCTTCGGCCAATCACAGAAATTCGATCGCGATCACACCAAGGCTGTTCAGCCACCCATTTGTAAATTACGCGGGCATCGGCCACCAAATGCTTTTCCATCGGCTTGCCTTGCGACTTGCCGTAGCCCCGGTAGTTGAAAAACACCAAGGGCAAATTCTTGAAACCCTGTGCCTCGCTAAGCAACCAGCGCACGTCTTCACTGCGGCCACCGAAATAAATGGCACAAGGTGCTTTGCTGCCCGCACCGCCCATACCGGCAGGCATGCGCACCCAACCTTCCAGCTCAATACCGGGGGCTACTTGCAAACGCAGCTCGGTGAATTCATGCGCATGATCGGTCTGTAAATCGTGGTGTTTCAATGCCGGGCTGAAAATATGTTTGGTTTGACTGAAGTAAAGGTAGGTCCAATAGGCTGCAAAACCCATGGAGGCTGACAGCGCCACGCGGGTTACCGCATGCGTCCCTGGTGTTTGGGCTTCTTTTTCTGGAACATACTTCATGGCTGTACTTCTTTACAAAATGGTTACGGGTCACACTGCACAGTGTATTGAAACCAAATTGTCACAAAGGTTCAAAGTACCTGCATAAATGGTGCTATATCAACGTTTGGAATGAATTGCCCACATGACCTGTCACAATGACAATTCATATTTCAGGAAATCTTCCCGAGACAAAACAGGGAAACTTCCATAGCTTTAAATGGTTGGCAGGAAGAGGACAAAAAATGAAATTCAAAACAAGTGCAATCGCCTTGGGTTTGGCCGTGGCTTTAACGGCCTGCTCCAAAAAAGAGGAACCAGTTGCCCCGGAAGCAACGGCACCAGTTGAACAGGCAACACCGCAGGCAGTGGCCTACGTGACCCACCAAGATGGCCCGGTGACCATTTATTCACTGGCAGATTATTCCAAGATTGGTGAAATCAACGTGGGTGAAGGTGGCCGTGGCGTGGGCCTGACCGACGACGGAAAACTGCTGGTTGTTGCAGTGAAAGAAACCAAAGACCTGGCCATTGTGGACACTGCCACCAACCAGATAGTACGCAGGGTGGCTGTGGGAATTAACCCTGAATTTGTACGCGTGTTGGGCAATCTAGCATTTGTGGCTTACGAGCCGGCCGCCAAAGGAGGCCCCCCACCCAAGCCCGGCTCGGCCGAGGCCAAAGCCATTGAGAAAGAACGCGAGGAAGGCGATGAGTTGCCCGCACAAGTAGCAATTATCGATTTGATCAAGGGTGAAAAGATCAAGGAAATCACCGCTGGATTTGAAACCGAAGGCATTGAATTTTCTGCCGACGGAAAGCACATAATTGTGACCAACGAGGCCGACGAAAACGTGTCAGTTCATGACATTGAAACCGGTGAAAAAATTAAACAGATCGACACAGAAAGTTACGGTATTCGACCACGCGGTGTAAAGCGATCGCCCGATGGCGAGCAATTTGTGGTCACCCTTGAATACGGCAATAAAATGCTGATCCTTGACAAAAACTACCATGTAATTAACGAAGCACCCACAGGTGAAGTACCTTACGGCGTAACCTACAGCCGCGACGGATCCGAGATTGTGGTGGCATTGGCCAGGGGCAAAGCCATACAGGTGTTTGATGCAAAAACACTGGAGCTGAAACGCGAAATGCCAGTAGGTGACCGTTGCTGGCACTTCAGCTTTACACCCGATGACAAGCAATTGATTGTAGCCTGCGGCCGCAGCAACAATATTCTTGTACTGGATTACGCCACTGGCAAACTGATCAAAGACATACCGGAAGGCAACATGCCTTGGGGCGTGATGGTGTCGCCAAAATCGGTTGGAACGCTGGATATACCAGGTTAATAAAAAAAGGCCTTCAACTGAAGGCCTTTTTTAAGAATCTAGTGCGGGCTCTACAACGATCATTGACAAAATCTTGCTTGCATTTTCGATGAGTTGTCCTCCTAAACTAAAAAGCCACGTTAATGGATGAAATGCCAGCCCAAGGGCAACACATTTGAACATTTACAACGCTGTTTAGGAGTCACGTATGAGACGCAAATTCAATGTGATCGAAGCGAATACCCACACATCAAAACCCTCAATCAGTGCCAGAGCTTCCGCACCTAGAGAAGCCATAGACTCAGTTCAGGCGCTGTGGGCTGAAGCGTTGAGATGTGATTTCCGTCAAGACCGTGAAGTGTTGCTTTGCAAACTGTCTGAAAACGTTCAGGAATTGAGGAACAATTTTCCGAATGATCCAAAAGTGTTGTTGTGGAACGGAATTGTATTGGCAGGCTACGCGAAATGCCTGGGTGGTCTTGCAGGTATTCATTTCCAGAAACTGGCCAAAACCTCACTGGAGCACGCCATAACCATGGCCCCCAGAGATGGCGCTGCCTACCTTTACCTTGGCCTGCTGTACGACAGCGCCCCCGAAGCACCTTATGGATTTGGTGACGAAGCGATGGCCAAAGTATTGTTGGAAGAAGGCATGGCTTTGACTTTAAATACCGCCAAACAAATAAGGCAGGCGTAGAAAATATTTCAATTAAAGGCATTCCTGACGGATTATTTCCATCAGAAAATTACTTTTGAAATTGATGCAAAAAAGCTAGTCCACATTAGGCTGCAAGTGCGCCAGCGCCTCCTCCCCGTGCAGTCGGGCTGCCAACTTTCTTGCAACTGAATAATTGCTCACGGCCTCGCCTCGATTTTGAACACCAAGTCGGCCAAAAGCTTCTTTGATGTGCGCATTCACCGTGTCAGGGCTCATGCCCAACATCTTTGCAATTTCCTTGCCTGTTCTACCAAGGGACACCTGCTCCATGATTTGTGCCTGTTTAATGGTCAAAGGCTTTGGCATGCCTGGCATCTGAATCAGGCTTTGAAACTCGTTACGCTGAGCGAACGAATCCAGGTTAACCGCATCGCGTTTCAGGAAAGATTGAATTTTTACCATCAATTCCCTGTAATGCTGACTTTTTGACAGCAGCAATCCACCCGAATTGGCCACCTGCTGCTCAATTTTCATGTCATCCAAAGCGGTGAAAAAAATGCGTAGCGAACTTGCAAACCGCTTTGACACCAGCTCAATCACCTCGGCTGGCTGGCTATTGGGCAAAACCAAGTCCGAGACAACCAAGTCCACATGGGAGGGCTCTATTTTTTCGAGCTGATCAACAGAATCGACTACACGGGTATTTAGGCCTGGAATTACAGTGGCAATAATTTCCTCTACAACCATTGCCGAAGTCGGATGGTCTTCGAGTATCAATAAATTTTTCAAACCCTTGCCCCCAAAAATACGGTTGTAACATGGCGGTTTTTGATTGATTTTTTATGTGGATTGTTAGTGCGATTATTAATGGAAATGTTTCGGAATGTAAAGAACATGGTCAAGAATCGAATCGGGGTTGACCACTTTGCCACCATGTTTTTGTTTAAAGCTTTCTTCACGCAGAGGGGTTAAAACCGGTGTAATTTCCGGAACTTTTGGGGGTGTTAGCACTCCTATACGAAGAGTGCTAAAATTAATTGGAAATTGGTTCATTCATTCGGAGAAAACCGCAATCATGACCACTGCATTAACCCTTGCTAACACCCGCGCCACCGGCAACAGCCTTGCTGTGCGCGACCCATGGGCGCTGGTTGCCCGCGGCCCGCTTGGCAATCTTGATGCCTATATTTCAGCCACCCATCAAATTCCCATGCTTGCGCCTGAAGAAGAGCAAGAGCTGGGCGAACGCCTGCAGCGCGACAACGACCTGGAAGCCGCCCGCCGCCTGGTGCTTAGCCACCTGCGCCTGGTAGTTGCCGTAGCACGCCAGTACTTGGGCTACGGCCTGCCCCACGCCGATCTTATTCAGGAAGGCAATATTGGCCTGATGAAAGCAGTGAAGCGATTCGACCCCACGCGCGGTGTGCGCCTGGTCAGCTTTGCACTGCACTGGATCAAGGCTGAAATTCACGAATACATTATTCGCAACTGGCGCATGGTGAAAATGGTCACCACCAAGGCGCACCGCAAGCTGTTTTTTAACCTGAACAGCTTCAAAAAGCATGGTCAAACCCTGTCGCCAGACCAAATCAGCGAAGTGGCCACCGAGCTGAATGTACGCCCAGAAGACGTGTACGACATGGAGCGCCGCATGGCGGGCCATGAGTTCAGCCTGGACCCTGTTGTGGAAGTAGAAGGCGAAGAAAGCAGCTACAACCCCGTGCGCTACCTTGCCGCTGAAGGTGCCGAGCCCACAGAAGTGATTGAAGGCGCCAACATGGAACGCCTGCACAGCGAAGGCCTTGACCAGGCTTTGGCCAGCCTGGACGAGCGCAGCCAGCGTATTATTGCCAGCCGCTGGCTGGCTGGCGAGAACGCCAAAACCCTGCACGATCTGGCCGCCGAACTGGGTGTATCTGCCGAACGGGTGCGACAAATTGAAACCCAGGCGATGAAGAAAATGAAAACGGCCCTGCTGAAATACGAGCATGGCGAGGTTTAAATCAAACCTTAATCATTTCGGGTGAAAACTAACCTACACTAAGGGCTTGGCAACAAGCCCTTTTTTATGACCATGATTGAAGTACACCACCTGGAACACTCGCGCTCGCAACGCATTATCTGGCTGCTTGAAGAACTAGGCCTGCCCTACAAAGTAAAGCGCTACGCACGCGATGCAAAAACTTACCTGGCCCCACCCGAGTTACTGAAAATTCACCCCTTGGGCAAATCGCCAGTAATTACTGATGGCGACATTACCGTGGCCGAAAGTGGCGCGATTGTGGAATACCTGATCGACAAGGCAGGTGGCAAGTTCCGCCCGACAGCAGGCACACAGGACCACCGCGATTACACCTACTGGATGCACTTTGCCGAGGGTACAGCCATGCCACCGCTGGTGATGACACTGGTGTTCAACAAAATTGAAAACGCACCTGTGCCAGCCCTGCTCAAGCCGATTGTGTTGCCCATTGCACGTGGCATTTCGAAGCAGGTCAAAAGCAGCTTCATCAACCCCAACCTTGAAAAGCAGTTTGCTTACATTGAAAGCGTGCTGGCCAAGAATGAGTGGTTTTGCGGCAGCGAGATGACCGGCGCAGACTTCATGATGAGCTTTCCGCTGGAAGCAGCCATGAGCCGGGCAGACAGCGTGAACAGCATGCCAAAAATTGCAGCTTACGTTAAACGCATTCACGCCATGCCCAGCTTCATAAAAGCGCTTGAAGTGGGTGGCCCCTATAACTACGCTTAATTCAGATTATTGACACCGAACGCCGATGAACGCAGCCAGCATGTCGATTGAACAACAGGCAAAAATTTCCAGGATCAATGGCAATGTGCAGTTGATACGGGATGGTTTTTTCCTGCCCGCGCAAGTTGGTATGGTTTTGTTGCCAGGTGACCGCGTGCTTAGCGATGCGGCTGGCAAGGCAGTGATTGAATTCACCGGCGTGAAAGATGCACTGGTGATAGAAAATGCTGCCGCTGCCACCTTTAACCTGGAAGTGGTTGAAACAGACCAGCCCCCGCAGTGGATTGCGACTAACCTGCTTGGCGAAGGCGTTTATTTCGACAGTCAACAAGCCACCGGGAAAACCGTTGGTACCACCAACAACCCAGACCAAACTGGCTACCCTGTGTTGGAAAGCCTGGTATTTTTGGGTGCAACAGCAGCGATATACAGCGACAACGAAGACAACACTGACCAAGGCAACTCAATAGCCACGAATGAATTGGGCACGGACAATGGTAATGGCCCTGAGACGAACCCAGACACCGCCGAGCCTCAGCCCAATCCAGACGATCCCAACCCTGAACCCACACCAGAAAACAGCACTGGGCCACTTGACATTGTTCTTGACCCACTCTCGAGCAGCCTTGAAAGCTTGTTGCTCAATCTTGATACCCCCTCGCCTGTTGGGTCACTACAGGCAAACAACACCCAACTTACACCCACCTCAATTCATTCTGCACAAATACCTACGGCCAACTAATTCCGGTTCTGCACAACGGAATGTGAAATATGCATGGAACTATGCAAAGCAAGGATAAGACTCATTGACTGAATAAGATGCCTATTGAGCAACTGCAGTTAGAGGACTTACCCGAATGAATGAGAGCAAGACCTTCGAGATTGATTTTAGCGAAGCGAAGGCCATTCCCGACCTACTCGAACAAACCGAGAGCGTGGGCGCGATCAAACCCAACCGTCTACATAAAATTTGGGGCTTCAATACCCAAGCGTTTGGCGACAACGCAAGTGGTGCTGCGGCATTGGGCACCCTTCTTCATCATCATGAAATTGGCTGGAGTCACCTACCCAAGCACCAGAACGGTCGCCCGGTCAACAACCCCTACATTGCAGAAATAATTCGCTGGAGTTCCACACCAGACATTCCTCATGGCAGCTTGGGTTCATCGCCCGCATTGATACTGAACAGCCTGCGCAAAGCCAGCCTGATCGCCAATTGGTACGCTGGCAACACCCCTGAAAAAACAATGCAACTGGTTGCACACGAACTGGACCAGCAAAGGCCGGTGATTGTACTGGTCAACCAAAAGTTACAAGGCTACCCCTTGCTGATGGAATGGCAAGTGATATTCCAGATTGACCGTGCCGGAGTGCACACCAAACACAGCACAGTAGAAGACGGCACGCATGTGACGCCACGAGACGCTTTCATTGAAATGATGCTGATGAACAACCCGCAGCTCAGCTGCAGCGTGATCACTGCCTGCAAAGAATAAGCACAAGAAATAACGGCGAGTTAACGATTACTTGCCATCAAGAATTTGTTCAACGTCACTGACCACGGGCGCTGAATCTGCATTGTGACGAATCAGCAGGCGGGCACGCCCTTGCTGATCAAACACATAACTGGCCGATGTGTGGTCCATCAGGTAGCTGCCTGGGCTGCTGCCCTCTACCTTTCCGGCATACACCCGCAGCCCGGCCAACAGTGGCTTTAATTCCTCTGAAGACGAGGCAGTTAGTGCATCAAAGCTTGGGTTGAACTGAGGCACGTACTTTTTCAACAACTCAGGTGTGTCACGCTCGGGGTCGACAGACACAAACAGCACCTGCAAGTTATCACCCTTGTCGCCTAACTTGGCTTTTACTTCATTCCATTGCTGCATCGTGATGGGGCAAACATCAGGGCAATGTGTGTAGCCAAAAAACATGGCCACTACCTTGCCTTTGTAGCTTTCCATGGTGCGCTCGGTGCCAGACAAGTCTTTCAACTTAAAATTGGCCACCAGCGCCGACCCTGTGATGTCGGTATTGATAAAACTGGCCGGGCCGGTGCTGCAAGCGGCCAATAGTCCAACTGCGCTCAAGGCGAGGCATGTTTTTATCTGAGTTATAAGCAACTGATTTAAATCACCAAGCCGCATGAATACACTGCGCATACTGCTTACACCGTTACATAGTGATCGACCAACAAGGCCGCGAACAAAAATGCCAGGTAGGCAATGGAATAAGTAAATGCTTTTTTGGCCAAGGCATCACTGTAGCTTTTCCAGATTTTGTAGCCATAGCCAATGAAGATTGCATTCAGCACCACTGCGCTCACCAGGTAAATAAGTCCACTCATTTTCATGGCGAAGGGAATCAGCGTGGTGGCTGCCAGCATGATGGTGTACAAAAACACATGAAACTGTGTGAAAGCAGCACCGTGAGTCACCGGCAACATGGGCAGGCCAGCGCGCGCGTATTCTTGTGTGCGGTACAGGGCCAGTGCCCAAAAATGCGGTGGAGTCCACACAAAAATAATCAGGAACAGCACCAAGGCTTCAGCAGATACGCTGTTGGTAACTGCAGCCCAACCCAGTACGGGCGGCATTGCACCCGAGGCACCACCAATCACAATGTTTTGTGGCGTGTTGGGCTTTAAAAGCAAGGTGTAAATAATAGCGTAGCCAACGAAAGTAGCCAGGGTAAGCCACATGGTTAGCGGGTTAACGAACACATACAAAATCCAAACACCCAGGCCGCCCACCATACTGGAGAACACCAGCGTTTGTACGGAATTCAGTTCACCGCGAGGCAAAGGGCGAGCACGGGTGCGCGCCATTTTTGCGTCAATTTGCTGCTCAACCAAACAATTGAATGCCGCTGCTGCGCCCGCCACCAGCCAAATACCCAAAGTGCCGGCAACAAGTACCTGCACATTGGGCAAGCTGGGTGTGGCCAAAAACATGCCAATAACCGCACAGAACACAATGAGGGCCACGACACGTGGCTTGGTCAGGGTCCAGTACTGTTTGGCGACGTGAGACAAACTGCCCACGGCTTTAGCTTTTTCAACGGATGGCATGTTGGGCCTTATGAAATTCGATGGCGATTGCCGGCAACCCGATAGTTTACCAAGATCAAGGTGACCAACAACAGCGCCGCGCCCCCATTGTGCGCCACGGCCAACCACAAAGGCAATTGAAACACCACGTTGCCAATGCCCATGGCTATTTGCAAAGCCAGCACAGCCACCAGTTTAATCGCCAATGGCTTGGTACCCGGGTTTCGCCACAGTGCAAATGCCAAAAAGCCCAAAATACAGGTAACCACCAAAGCACCAATGCGGTGAATAAAATGGATGGCCGTTAGCGAGGCAACATTCAGTATTTCACCTTCGGGTGTTTCACCCAGGTGCCTGATAATGTGGAAAGCATCCTTGAATTCCATGTGTGGCCAGAAACTGCCCTGACAAGTTGGGAAGTCGGTACACACCACCGCCGCGTAATTCGTACTAACCCAGCCACCCAGAATAATTTGTGCTGCCACCGCAACAAATCCCACCCGTGCGAGCAAACGCAAACCACCCATGTCGCGGGGCGGTGCCACTGTGCGGGCATTGTTGGTTTGGCGCAGCCACAGCCAGGTAAGCATGCCCAGAATGGTCATGCCGCCAATCAGGTGGCCGGTCACAATGGCAGGCTTTAGCAGCATGGTTACAGTCCATGCACCAAAAGCACCTTGCAAACACACTGCAAAAAACAGCCACGTAGCCAATGCTGGGGACTGCTTCAACTCTGCCCGCTTTTTCCAGGCCATTACCATGATCCCGATAATCAGCAGGCCCAGAAAGGTGGCCACGTAACGGTGCACCATCTCTTTCCACGCCTTGGGCATTGAGACCGGGCCGTGTGTTCCGCCCTGAATTTCGACTGCCTCTGCGATTTGCTCAGCAGCATGTGTCGGCGTTAATTTGCCGTAACAACCCGGCCAATCGGGGCAGCCCAAGCCCGCATCGGTCAAGCGCACAAAAGCGCCCAACATGATCAACAGAAAGGTAAGAACTGTGGTGAATGCAACCAAACGCTTGTAACTACTCATGCTGCTCTCGTTTTATCCAATGTTTGAAGCCCACAACAGGCGGCTGATGTCTTTGCGAAACTTGTCGAATTGAAGGGTGTTGTTGGGTGGAAAACGCATCATCACGTGGCCCAAGGGGTCGGCCACAAACACATGGTCGCGCACGGTGCCAATGTCGGCACTGCCTTTGCTGCCCACGATACCTTGCTCCAGTGGTAACCAGCTTTTCAGCTGATCCTCGCTGGCGCGAACAAAATGCACATCAGGAAACTGACGAAGCAACAGGGTTTCAAGAGGACCGTCATCGGTTACAAACACCACGCGCTCAATACGACCCTGTTCCTTGCCCTTGGAGGCGCGCGCTTGGCGCTGGAAGTACAGGGTGTTCTGGCACACTTCGTCGCAATTGCTATTGATTACTTGAATTAGCACCCACTTGTCAGCCACCTGCTTCATGGTGAAATCTTCGCCATTGATGTTCTTGAACACTTCAGTGCTCACATCCACTTGCGGATCAAGAATGGTGCCGTAGTTGTTGGTGCCGTCGGGTTTATTGAAGAAGTACAAATAAAACGCTGCCACTATGGGCAATGCGCAAGTGAGAAACACCAATACGATGGTCATTCTGCCTTTGTTCAGCTTCGCGGGTGCGCTGGCTGCATTCATTGTTTATTTCCCTTGTAAAACTCGCGTCGAAAGAACTCTCGATAAACAAAAAACAGGGTTAGTAATACCAACACCGCCGACATGGTAAACCATTGAAAAGCATAACCCTTGTGTTTGGCCACCTGTTCCTGCAACGGCACAGCCAAGTGATAAAAACCACCGACGATGCTTGCCTGTTGCTGTTGCCCTGCGGTTTGCGCCACAGGCTGCTGGGTTACCACAAAATTACTCACCGGCATGCCTACCAGCTTTTCAAATTGACCCGCACTAAAATTCGACCACACCTCATAGCCATTGCTTTGTGCCATCAAAATATCTTTGGCTTCACCCAAACCAATGCCCCGCAATTCAGCTGACTGGGCAAAGCGCGGCAAAATGGTGCCCTGCAAATTAAATGGCTCGCCAGCCTGTAAGGCTTGCGCGGGCATATTTGGCGCAAGCCGTGGCTGGGCGGGGTTACGCAGCAGCAAACCACGGTCTACAGGAATTAAAAAATTCGCGCCCTCTGGCCGAAACCCCTGCACCACTTGCACGGCAGGCCTTCCGTTTATTTGGCGATTGTCTATATATATCAGGGCTTTGGCTTCGAACCTACCCTTCAATTCAATTTTCCGGTAGGACAAATTGTCCAAGTTCAATTGAGCACCAGTCGGAGAGACAGGCGCTGCCGCCAATGCGCGGGCTTGCGCTTCAAACAAGGCCTGTTTTTCCTGTGCCCGACCGGTTTGCCATTGCCCTAAACTAAAGGTAAGCCACACAAAGGAAGCCCCAAGCAACAGGGTAAAAGCAAGCTTTACTTTGCCGGGTGTTTTCACTGCATTAACCATGACATACTTCCACTTGTGTGCTGTACACGGTTGTTTTTTTAAAGGTGTTCACCATGAAGTTGATCATTGGTCTGGCGTTCCTCGGCATTCTGGCAAGCCTGGGTTCGGCTTTTTTCTTTTTGATGAAAGACAAAAGCAAATCCAGCCGAACTGTAAACGCCTTGACCATGCGCATCGGTTTGTCCATCGCGCTGTTCCTGCTGATTTTGTTCGCCTGGTACATGGGCTGGATAGAGTCAACAGGCATTCGATAAATTCAATGTAAGCTCGATGTCCAAAAAAAAGCCACCGGAGTATTCCAGTGGCTTTTTTAATTTGTGTTTTACAGCCTGCAGGGAAAAACCCCGATTAAAGCCAGTAAACCACCACGTACAAGCCCAACCACACCACGTCAACGAAGTGCCAGTACCAGGCAGCGGCCTCAAAAGCGAAATGGTTTTGAGGGGTGAAGTGGCCCTTGATGCAACGAATCATGATGAAGAACAACATGATGGCACCAATGGTGACGTGGAAGCCGTGGAAACCAGTCAGCATGAAGAAGGTTGAACCGAAAATACCGGAAGTCAGCTTCAGGTTCAGGTCGCGATAGGCGTGAATGTATTCATAAGCCTGGAAACCCATGAAGATTGCGCCCAACAGCACGGTGAGTGCCAAACCAAGAACCAACTGAGAACGCTTGTTGGCGATCAGCGCGTGGTGTGCCCAGGTCAGGGTAAGACCTGATGTAAGCAGCAAAGCGGTGTTGATTGTTGGAATTGGCCATGGACCCATGGTTTGGAATGCATCCACAGTACCGGCAGGGCCAGTGTTGGGCCAGTGGGCGGTGAAATCGGGCCACAGGAATGCTTTGTTATTCAGGTCGCCAAGCCAGGGCATTGCAATTTGGCGAGCATAGAACAGGGCGCCGAAGAATGCCGCGAAGAACATCACTTCCGAGAAAATGAACCAGCCCATGGACCAGCGGAAGGACACATCGACGCGGGCGCTGTACTGACCGCTTTCAGATTCACCCACCACATGCTTGAACCAGCCTGTGAGCACATAAATAAGAATTGCCATGCTAAGTGCGAACAGGTAAGGGCCAGATGCTGCACCGTTTACCCACTGGGACATGCCCAGCACAAAAAAGAACATGGCCACTGCGCCAAGCACAGGCCACTGGGACAAGCCGGGCACAAAATAATATGGTGCATTCGCACGCATCATGGTGGTTTCTCCTATTTCTTTAATTTAGATGCTTCAATACTGCAACAGCGAATTCCGTACGGCTTAAGCGGAACCCACCACATAGTTTACCAAGGCAAGCAAGCCAAGCACAAAGGCCGCCGCTGCCAAAAGGCCCACAACAATCACATGAACCGGGTTTAACCTTTGCATGTCTTCGGAATGGTTTTTACCCTTCCGAACACCAAAAAATGACCACAACACAGCCGACAGCGTTTGCAAAAAAGTGGCTGTGCTTGCTTTACGCGATACGGCCTCTTTGATGTCTTCCGACATTATTCTGCTGCCATGGCGGTGGCGCCGGCCACCTCAAAAAACGTATAACTTAAAGTGATGGTATGTACGTCTTGTGGCAACTTGGGGTTGATCACAAATACCACCGGGAACTCTTTCGTTTCACCAGCCTTGAACGGTTGCTGTTTAAAGCAGAAGCATTCCAGCTTGGTGAAGTGCTCAGCAGCCTTGCTGGGCAAATAACTCGGTATGGCCTGACCAGCAGTGTCGTTCTTCAGGTTGTTGTGCACCACATAATTCATGGTAACCAATTCACCGGGGTGGACCATCATTCGATTGGTCTCAGGCTTGAACTGAAACTTGCCCCGCTCATTTGCGTCAAAAATTACCTCAATGCTTCGGCTTTTGTCCACCTGGGTATTCTTCACAATTTCTGCCGCGTTTTTGGTTTGCGGTGTTAACACGTTGATCCCGGTGATTTCGCAAATGGCCTTGTAAATGGGCACCAGCGCGTAACCAAACGCAAACATGGCCACAACAATCACCACAAGGCGCACAACCATTTGTTTGTGCAAACCGCTTGTTTTCTGACTATTTCCGTTTGCCATGCTGCTTTACCTCTACTGCAAATTCATTAAAACCTAGTTCATCAAATTCAAGATACTGGGTTCCATCACCTTGCGAATCAGAATGCCAATGAAAAACACGGCAACCACCGACAACAAAATTAGCCCGGTGCGCTTGTTTTGCTTGGCTTTTTCTTTCTCTTCAGGGGTCACGCTTACTTCCTTGCTCAACTAAGTCGTTGTGTGAAAAAACCTTTTCAGGTATTTGCCTGACCAAAGCTTTTTTACACAACGGGGGGTTGGTATTAGCCAAACCCCCATTGTTAAACCCGCGAGTGAATTACTTCACTGTGGGTGGATCTTCAAACGTGTGGAACGGTGCTGGTGATGGAACTGTCCATTCCAGACCTTCTGCTCCTTCCCATGGCTTGGCAGGTGCTGCCTCGCCTTTCTGGAACATCCAGGCACGCAGTACGCACCACAGGAAGATCAGCTGAGACAAACCGAACCAGAACGCACCGATGGTGGCAATGGCATGGAAGTCAGTGAACTGTGTGGCGTAGTCGGCGTAGCGACGTGGCATACCCGCCAATCCCAGGAAGTGCATTGGGAAGAATGTAACGTTGAAGCTGATCAATGAAGACCAGAAGTGCAACTTGCCCAATTTTTCGCTGTACATGCGACCAGACCACTTGGGCAACCAGTAGTAAGTACCTGCAAACAAGGCAAACAGTGAACCCGCTACCAATACATAGTGGAAGTGAGCCACCACGTAATAGGTGTCTTGCAACTGAATGTCAACCGGGGCCACGGCCAAAATAAGACCGGTGAAACCGCCCATGGTGAACACGAAAATGAAACCCACTGCAAACAACATGGGGGTTTCAAATGTCATGGAGCCTTTCCACATGGTTGCAAGCCAGTTGAACACTTTCACGCCGGTAGGCACTGCGATCAACATGGTTGCGTACATGAAGAACAACTGGCCTGTTACGGGCATGCCGGTTGTGAACATGTGGTGCGCCCAAACAATGAAGGACAGAATCGCGATGGACGCTGTGGCGTACACCATGGAGCTGTAACCAAACAGTGTTTTGCGAGCGAAGGTTGGCACAATGTGGCTGATGATGCCGAAGGCCGGCAAGATCATGATGTACACCTCGGGGTGACCGAAGAACCAGAAGATGTGCTGGTACATTACAGGGTCACCGCCACCGGCTGCGTTGAAGAATGACGTGCCAAAGTGGCGGTCAGTCAACACCATGGTGATGGCACCAGCCAACACGGGCATTACAGCAATCAACAGGTAGGCAGTAATCAACCAGGTCCAGGCGAACATCGGCATTTTCATCAGGGTCATGCCGGGGGCGCGCATGTTCAGGATGGTGGTGATGATGTTGATGGAGCCCATGATCGAGGAAGCACCCAGAATGTGCATTGCGAAAATGGCGGCATCCATGCCGGGGCCCATTTGCACAGACAGCGGCGCATACAGCGTCCAGCCAGCGGCTGTTGCGCCACCGGGCATGAAGAATGATGCGGTCAGGATAATGGCCGCAGGCACCATCAGCCAGAAGCTGAAGTTGTTCATGCGGGCAAAGGCCATGTCAGAACAGCCAATTTGCAGGGGAATCATCCAGTTGGCAAAACCCACGAAGGCAGGCATTACCGCACCAAACACCATGATCAGGCCGTGCATGGTGGTGAGCTGGTTGAAGAACTCAGGCTGAACCAATTGCAGGCCTGGTGAAAACAATTCTGCGCGGAGCATTAGCGCCAGCACGCCACCTTCCAGCAGCATGATGAACGAGAAAATCAGGTACATGGTACCGATGTCTTTGTGGTTGGTTGCATACAACCAACGGCGCCAACCATGCGGATGGTCGTGCGCGTGGTCATGGTCGTGACCATGTCCGTGGGTTAAATCTGCCGCGGTAGTGCTCATGTAAATCTCCTAAGCAATATTAACGTGCAGCCGTAACAGCACTTGGCTGAACAACCGGGTCGGTACCTGTGCCAGCGTTGGCCCAAGCGTTTCTTGTGTATGTAATCACTGATGCAATTTCAACATCGCTCAACTGTTTCCACGCTGGCATGCCAGCGCCCTTGCCGTTCAACAGAATTGCAATTTGACCGGCCTGTGGGCCAACAACGGACGGCGCAGCAACCAGCGCAGGGAATGCACCGGGAATGCCTTCACCATTCGCTTGGTGACAAGCAGCGCAGTTGGCGTTGAAAACCTGCTCGCCTCGAGCAACCAGGTCTTCTTTGGTCCATTCTTTGGTGGGGTCGTCTTGCTTGGACTTCATTTCATCCAGCTTGGCCTGAACCCACTTGGAGTAATTTTCTTCTGACATCACTTCAACAACGATGGGCATGTAGGCGTGGTCCTTGCCGCACAGTTCAGCACACTGACCACGGTAAATGCCTTCTTTCTCGGCCTTGAACCAGGTGTCGCGAACAAAACCGGGAATCGCATCCTGCTTCACGCCGAAGGCGGGGATCATCCATGCGTGAATCACGTCGTTGGCGGTTGTTACCACCCGAACTTTCTTGTTCACGGGAACTACAACATGGTTGTCCACTTCCATCAGGTAGTTTTCACCGCGGGCAACTGCCTGGCCTTTGTGGTCGTCAATTTGATCGCGCGGTGTTGTCAGTGTTGACAGGAAGGCGATGCCTTCGCCCTCGCCGGCCAGGTATTCATAGCCCCACTTCCACTGATAACCAGTGGCTTTGATGGTGAGGTCGGCATTGGATGTGTCTTTCATGGCGACCACTGTTTTGGTTGCAGGCAAAGCCATGCCGATCACGATCAGGAACGGAACAACTGTCCATGCAATTTCAACTTTCACACTTTCGTGGAAAGAGGCCGACTTCGCACCTTTTGACTTGCGGTGTGCGTAGATTGAGTAAAACATCACGCCAAACACGGCAACGAAAATAACCAGACAGATCACCAGCATTAACGTGTGCAAATCATAGATTTGACGCGCAATTTCGGTAACCGGTTCAGCGAGGTTGTATTGCAGGGGCTGCCCAGAAACATTCTCGGCAAACGCTGCACCTCCGAAGGATGTCATCGCAACTGCAGCAGCCGAAGCAACAGCTTTGCGAATACCCAAGGACGACTTCAACATGGCGATCCTCAATCTCAAAAAAAATATCAAACTGGTGGAAGCGGCCTGCCGATAACTAGCATGCTGCCCTTGCCAACGCTGCTTTTAATTCGCGGTGTAGCGCTGACTTGTCTTTTTCGGCGATAAATTTGCCTATTTTTACTTGTTGGCCCCTGTGACTGAACAACAAAGGCGCTTTGTACTTTCCGTTATAACTTAATTTGGCCCATTGAGCGGACCATTCTATCTGGGTCAGCTTGGCGCCGTCAGCCATGACCAGTTTAAGCTGGTTCGGCTGAAGCTCGATCATTTCGTAATCGGCCGCATGCCTCGCATAAATCACAAAGGCCGTGCCCACCAACAACAACTCGATGCCCGCAAAAGGCAACACAATCCAGAAACCCGCAAGCAAAAACCCGGTGGCAATAACCAGGGTGATAGCACACAAACTAAGGTACCACTGCAAAAGTTGCTTGGGACTGAGCGAGCAATTACGCCGAAATATCCACTTGCCACTTTTCAGCGTTTGGTTTGCAACACCACCGCCATCAGTACCAAATGTATCAACAGTGCCAACTTTTCCAACGGTGCCGCTCGGTGCATTCGCTGAACTTGAAATTTCTGTAATCATGCCCATGTACCTCTCAAAGAGCAGTCATTCAGACCCAACGTACACCCAAAAGAGTGCATTAAAACCTTCGAATTATAGGCTCAAGGCTCTAAAGCAAGCAATAAGACAGGTGCAATACGTACCCGATTTCCCCGAAATAAGTTAAAAACAATGCGCTACATTTGAAAATGCTGCGGAGCAGCACGCTATTTCGTGCCTTTGCGTCCTTTGATGTCTGAAATTTTCACTGTGGCAACATCGGTTTTTGTTGTTCTTTTTACTTTCCAGGCATGCCCGTAAACCAGCTCGAGCGTAAGTGGAATGCGACCGGTTTCGGGATGACGCAGTCGCTCAAGATGCAAGGTGGCTTGCTCAAACTGGCGCGGCGTTCGCAGGCCTTTTTGGCGCGTGGCCAAGGAATTACCACACAAGGCACGCCAGTCGTCGAGCAGCTTGGATGACGAGCTGTAGGTTAGCGTAAGCTTTTCCATTTCCATCACGGGGTCTGAAAAACCCTGCTTGCTCATCAGGTCGCCCAGGTCATGCATGTCGGCAAAATCGGGAAAGGGCTCGCCCATGGCTTGGGCAAAACCTTGCAATTCACGGGCGGTGTCTGGCCCAAAACAACTGAAAAACACACCGCCTTCCGGTTTCAATACCCGCAGCCATTCAGCCAGGCATTGGCCGGGGTCGCTCACAGCGTGCAACCACAAAGGAGACCACACCATGGCCTGGCTTTCATCAGCCAAAGGCAAGGGAGCATTGATCGGCAATTCAATGGCCGAAGCAGCGTTGGGCGCAGCCCTGCCTGGCAATAACCTGGCCAGAAAGGAGGCGGCAGCTTTTTCCAGCGGCTCAACGGGCAAATTGACCGCCTTGGGTGCGAATACTGTGAATTCACGACCGGTAAACAGGGTTTTTACATTCAGCAAGGCCGCTGGGTGTAAGCAACCATGATGCACCACCCCTCCCCCGGCCGGGCGCATGATTTGCGCTCGGTTCACCATGCGCTGGTTGACCTCTTCGAGTACAAACGGCAACGGTTTTGAAATGCGCCGCAACCATTGTTGCGCCAAGGCGGTGTTTGATCGAGGAATTTTCCAGAACTGCGGGGACATTGTGATGCAAGCCATTTCAGCAAAAAGTTGGTGCGATCTATTCTATAGAACTTGCCAAAGCATGGGCGGCGCTTTGGTGCCAAGGCGCTGCATAGCCTGCCAAACGCCTTTGCACAACAAGAGACCCGGGCTTGGGCGCTTCGTGTGCGCCAGTTGCATGCCGATGATTGACCACCGGGAGGCGGTGCGCTGTAAACGGTGCGCGCTTGCGCTTGGCCCTCGCCTGCAAGCCTTTGGATGGACTCATTGCAGACACTGCAAACCCTTGGTTGAACATTTGGAATGCGCCCCACTGGAATGTGTGGTGTGCAGCGATTACGTTGCGCCATTTGATCAATGGATAGCCCTGTTGAAATATGGAAACAACCACGGGTTGGCGCGTTTTTTAGGTGACTGGCTGGGAACCCGGGTACTTGAGCTGGGCATGGACCTGCCTGATGTTTTAGTGCCAGTGCCCGTGAGCCCGGACAAATTGAAGCTGCGCGGCTATAATCAAGCCGCTTTGATTGCCCGGCATTTGGGGCGGCGAATTCAACGGCCGGTGCACACACACTGGCTGACCAAAACCCGGGAACTCGGTGCTCAAGCTGCACTTGGCCGGGATGACCGACTGCGCAATCTGAACAATGCTTTCAGGGCAACGCTTTGTGTTCCGAAAGGCATTCGGATTGGTTTGGTAGACGACGTGATAACCACCGGCGCCACCATTCAAAGCTGCTCGGCTGCCCTTCGAAAAGCAGGCGCTGAATCAATTCTAACCATGGCAGTATGCAGGACCCCAGAATGATTAATGTTGTATTGGTTGAACCGGAAATTCCACCCAACACGGGCAATGTGATTCGCCTGTGTGCCAACACCGGCGTTCAATTGCACTTGGTTGAACCCTTGGGCTTTCCGCTTGAAGATGCCCGCATGCGCAGGGCCGGGCTTGATTACCATGAGTTTGCAAACATGCAGGTGCATGCAAGCTGGCAAGTATTTCTTGAGCATTGCCAACCCGACCCGCAACGCTGCTTTGCAATGACCACCAAGGGCAAACGTTCGCCATTCGATGTGCAATTTCAAACTGGCGATTACCTGATGTTTGGCAGTGAAACACGCGGGCTTTCCGAGGAAGTTCGCAACTGGTTCGCTCGCGAGAACTGGCTGCGCTTGCCGATGCGCCCTGAAAGCCGTTCGCTGAACCTGTCAAATTCGGTGGCAGTGATGGTGTATGAGGCGTGGCGGCAACTGGGATTTGAAGGCGGAAGCTAAGGGCGATTGCTCGGCTGGTTTATATAGCCCACTCGGCGCGGATTTCAATCGCAGGTTTGTATAGCTCACTCGGCGCGGATTTCAATCGCTCGCCCGAAAACCTGGTTTTCCCTTTTTGATATTCACACTGATTCAATCCGCTCGACAAAACTGAAAGTCGATCGAATTGTCAGCCTTTGGCTGAACATGGCGTGTGAATTCAAACGGGCAGGTTTTCTTGAAGGCGAAGCGATCGAAACACCGCTGCCGACTGGGCTTTGAAACCAGCGGTGATACGCGGGATGGTGGAGACACGCGAAGGTCGGCTGTGCTCTGAAATCAACCGTGAGCCGCGAGTTGCGGGGTTGCGAAGACTCGCTGGCGCCGGTTTAAGCCAACTCGGCAGCGGGATTGCTTGGACTGCACTTCAAGAAAACCGCCCCGTTTGAATTCATTCGCAGCGGTCGGCTTCATGCCGACAACAAATTCGGCCATCTGTTTTGCCGAATTTGGTGAGCAAGAATCAATTCAAAAAGGGATACAGCGGTTTTCAGTGCGGAACAAGTAACCCACGACGAGTTGGCTACAAACTGCAGTACGAGCATAATTACACTGCGTCTTCAGACTTGGCCTCGCGCGAGAGCAAGCGCATGACGCCCTCCCCGGGGCTTAGCCCGTCGAAGAGCACGGCGTTAACCGCCGCAGTAATTGGCATATCGACACCCAAGCGAGCAGCCAGTTGCATAACCACGGGTGCACATTTTACACCCTCGGCAACCTGGCCTAGCTCAGTCAAAATACCATCGAGAGTTTTGCCTTTGGCCAACATCAAACCCACCCGCCGGTTGCGCGAGAGGTCGCCGGTACAAGTAAGGATGAGGTCACCAAAACCAGAGAGCCCATTCAGCGTTTCAGCTTGTGCACCCAACGCCACAGCAAGGCGCTTTATTTCAGCCATGCCTCTTGTAATCAACGCTGCACGGGCATTCAGCCCCAGTTGCATGCCGTCGCAAATGCCAGTGGCAACCGCCATGATATTTTTAACGGCACCACCCACTTCGGCGCCCACAATATCGTCAAGTTCATAGACACGCAAGGCAGCGTGGTGCGCGGCACGAACCATAGCCATGCGCGTGGATTCATCAGCACTGGCCGCCGTAAGGGCGCAAGGCAGCCCTCGCGCCACTTCGGCTGCAAATGAGGGGCCAGTTAAAGCGCCACCATAAGGCTTGCCCAACACCTCTTCAACCACCTGGTGGGGCATTAAACCAGTGCCCACCTCAAAGCCCTTGCACAACCAAAGCAATGGTGGCCACTGTTCGATTGGAGCCATTTCAAGCAACTGCAACAGTGTTTGGCGCAAAGCGCCCATGGGCGTACCCAGCACCCAAAGCGCATCGACTTTCCCAAGGGCATGCCGAGCGGCCAATGAAAAATCAGCTTGCACTTTCAGCGCGCGAGAAAGCCTGATACCAGCAAGGTAACGCGGGTTTTCATGCTGGCTTGCGATGGATTGCAACACAGCGTTATCGCGCCCCCACAACACCACGTTATGCACGAAAGACATGTGGGCAGCCACTGCGGTGCCCCATGCCCCCGCACCGAACACGGTGATGTTCATGCGCGCGGCCAATTACGCTGTGGTGATAATGCCGGAGCCGTTTTGCTTCGCAGCCTGTTCCTGAACCGCGGCCAAGCGCTGCTGATAAAACTGTTCAAAATTAATATCGGACAAATGCACGGGCGGGAAGCCGGTGCGGGTAATGAGGTCGGCCACGTTGGCGCGCAAGTAGGGATAGATCATGTTGGGACACAAAATGCCCAACAGGGGATCAAACTGCTCTTCGGGTACATTTGAAATTTCAAAAATACCGGCCTGTTTGCACTCAACCAGGAACGCTAATTTGTCGTCAATTTTGGCTGTTACTGTCACTGTAACTTCTGATTCGAAAATATTTTCGGCCAAGCGTTGAGCGCCCACATCCACAGCCACTTCAATTTTTGGCGGGTTTTTCTCAAGGAAAATTTGGGGCGCATTGGGCAGTTCCAAAGAAGCGTCTTTGATATACACGCGCTGCATTTGAAACACTGCTTCTGAATTCTGTTCGGCCATTTGCTGGCTCCTATGGATTGAGTAAATTGATTTTTACGGTTATTTCAGCCAAATCAGGCCACTTGTTCCAGCAATGGTATCAGCTTGCCTGCGCGATCAAGGTCGTACAGGTCGTCGCAACCACCCACATGCGTGCTGCCAATGTAAATTTGCGGAACGGTTCGGCGGCCGGTTTCGGCCATCATTTTTTCTTTCTGGGCAGGATCGAGATCTACGCGGATTTTTTCGATGTGTTGCACACCACGCTCGTTTAACAAGCGTTCGGCACGCACGCAAAATGGACATACCGCACTGGTGTACATGCGAACAGGGGCTTGAATGTTGCTCATGTGTATTCCTTGACTGCTGATTTTGGTATTACTTGGCTGCTTGTTTATTGGCCTTGGGTGCTTTGACTTTGGGCGCTGTGTCGGCGACGGCATCTTGTGCCTTCTTGACCGGCAAACCAGCTTCCTTCCAGGCGTTTAAGCCGCCATCGAGCACAAATACGTCGGTGTAACCAGCCGCTTTTAAAACGGTGGCAGCAGCGCCCGCACGTGCACCTGTTTGGCACAGCACGATCAACGGGGTTTCCTTGGTTTTTGCAAGGGTAGCCGCTTTTTCTTTGAGGTCTTTGATGGCCATGCGCTTGGAGTTGGGCACTACACCAGAGTTTTTAACAAGGTCATCGTCGCGAATGTCAACCAGCACGGCTTTCTTTTGGTTGATCAGCAACGTGGCTTGGGGCACGGTGACGCGAGTGCCGCCGCCTTTGGTCAGCGATGGCCAAATCAACATGAGGCCAGAACCAACGGCCAAGGCGATGAGCCAACTGTTTTGAATCAGAAATTCCTGCGACATAAATCCTGCAATGAGTGGGTCTTGATGGATTGCTCATTATATCCCCTTGAATCGAGGCTAAAATGGAGGTTTGCCTAATTAGACAGCAACTTAAAGGCCACAAACATGTACAAACTCGTATTGATGCGCCATGGCGAAAGCCAATGGAACCTGGAAAACCGCTTTACCGGCTGGGCCGACGTGGACTTGACCGACAAAGGTCGCGAGGAAGCCCGCAAGGCTGGCGACCTGCTGAAAGCAGAGGGCTACAGCTTTGATGTGGCCTACACCTCGGTGCTTAAGCGCGCCATTCGCACCCTGTGGATTGCTTTGGACCAAATGGACCAGATGTGGCTACCTGTGGTGCATGCCTGGCGCCTGAACGAGCGCCATTATGGTGACTTGCAAGGTTTGAACAAATCCGAAACCGCCGCGAAGTTTGGCGAGGAACAAGTGTTGATTTGGCGCCGTGCCTATGCCATTGCGCCCAACCCCCTGAAAGTGGATGATCCCCGTTTTGCAGGCAACGACCCCCGCTATGCCAAGTTGAAGCCTGAAGAAATTCCACTGACCGAATGCCTGAAAGACACCGTAGACAGGGTAATTCCTTTGTGGAAAGACGGCATTGCTCCAGCCATCAAGGCTGGCAAGAAGGTATTGATTGCAGCGCACGGCAATTCGCTGCGTGCGCTGATTAAATATCTGGACAACCTGAGTGAGGACGAAATCCTTAAAGTGAACATTCCAACCGCACGCCCGCTGGTGTACGAACTGGATGAAAACCTGAAGCCAATTCGCAATTACTATTTGGGCGACCAGGCTGAAATTGAAGCGGCCATGGCTGCCGTGAAAAATCAGGGAAAGGCCAAGTAAGCACCGGTGCGTAACTACTCCTGCTTGATTCGCTGTGTTTGTGGTGGGCTTGGCGCTGTAATGGCCGTGCTCGCCCTCACAGCCACGGAACCCGCGCGGGCGCAAAGCGGCTTGCGGGACCCGGCAGGCGTGAAGCAGGAACGCGATGAAGTGCGCCGAAAACTGGATGCATTGAAAAAAGAGATCAATGAAACCAGCGGCGAGAAAACGCAGGCTGCAAAGGCGCTAAGCCTGCTCGATGCGCGGCTTGAAAAAACCCAAAACCGCCTGAAAGCCTTGGACCAAGACCGGGATGCGCTTGAAACAGACATCAAGAAGTTGAGCGAAGATGAGGCTCAGCTTCAGAGAGACTTGGAGAGCACACAGGCGCGTTTGGCCGAGGTAATGCGCAACCAGTACCGCAGGGTGGAAGTGAACCCAACGCAAGCTTGGTTGGCTGGAAAATCGGCCAGTGAAGCGGCCCGAGAAAGTTATTGGTATGAAAGAATTTCAGCCGCTGAACGTGATTTGGCTACACGGCAGGCTACACAAGCGCGTGAATTGGAGTCGATTCGACTGGGGCTGGAGAAAAAGCAGGAAAAGCTTGAAAACACGATCGCTGACCAAAACAAAAGTCAGCGGGAATTGGTGGCACAGCGTGAGGAACGTAACCAGTTAATTGCCGACCTGAATTCAAAACTGAAAAACCAGGAGCTTGAACGCAAACGCCTGCAACGGGATGAATCGCGGTTGAGCAATGTAATTACTGAATTGACCCGCGCCATTGAAGAGGCAAAACGCAGGCAAGCCTTGGCTGCGCAGCAACAAAAGCAACAAGCCGCACAAGGCGGGTCATCCAAGTCGACCGGCAAAGCAACCGGCAAGCCTGAATACTCGCCCCCCCCGCCTATGCCCAGCACGGGTGAGTTTGCAAAACTTAAAGGTCGCTTGATACTGCCTGTTCAAGGCACCGTGGCTGGTCAATTCGGACAGACTCGATCAAAAGATGGGCAGGGTCCGTCATGGAAAGGCATTTTTATCGCCACTGAGGCCGGCCAGGCAGTTCGCGCTGTGGCTTCAGGGCGCGTGGTTTTCTCGGAATGGCTTCGTGGCTTTGGCGAGATTGTAATTATTGACCACGGCGATCAATTTTTGAGCGTTTATGGTAACAATGGTAAATTAATGAAAAGATCAGGGGATTCCGTGAAAGCGGGCGACACCATTGCTGAAACTGGTAACAGCAGTGGTAATCTTGATACAGGTTTATATTTTGAACTAAGGCATCAGGGACAACCCTTCGATCCTATTTCTTGGACCAAAGGTCGGTAGGAATTATGCGTCAAAAATTGCGGCAAATCAGTTTGGTATCCGTCGGTGTAGTGGCCGGCGTGTTGGTCAGCGTGGGTATTAGCGCGGTGGCCCAACGGCAGCAGCCCGAAGCGTTGCCATTGAGTGAACTGCGTCAGTTCACGGAAGTGTTTGGCGCGATCAAGAGCTTTTACGTTGAACCGGTGAGTGATGACAAGTTGTTCGACGGCGCTATCAGCGGCATGGTGGCCAACCTGGACCCCCACTCCAGCTATCTGGACGCGGAAGCCTTCAAAGAATTGCGGGTTGGAACTCAAGGCGAGTTTGGCGGCTTGGGAATTGAAGTGGGTACCGAGGACGGCTTTGTGAAGGTTATTTCCCCGATTGAAGACACCCCCGCGGCGAAAGCTGGCGTGAAGGCTGGTGACTTGATCGTGAAAATTGATGACAAACCGACCAAGGGCATGAGCTTGTCCGATGCAGTCAATTTGATGCGAGGCAAACCAAAAACCGAAATTCGCCTGACCTTGCTGCGCAAGGATGTAGAAAAGCCAATTGAAGTCAAAATTGTTCGTGATGTAATTCGTGTTCAAAGCGTCAAGTCCAAGATGCTGGAAGACAACATCGGCTACGTTCGAATTACACAGTTTCAAGAGCACACAGGTGAGTATCTGGTGAAAGCCATCAACACCCTGCAAGCCAAAACACCCATGAAGGGTTTGGTGCTGGATTTACGAAATGACCCAGGTGGCCTGTTGAATGCCGCAGTGGGCGTTAGTGCAGCGTTCTTGCCACAAAATACATTGGTCGTGTCTACCGATGGCCGCACCGAAGATTCCCAGCGCAAGCTGGTGGCTGGGCCAGAAGACTACCTGCGCGGTCGAGAGAAAGACTACCTGAAAGAACTGAACCCGATTGCCAAGACCGTTCCCATGATTGTGGTGGTCAATGGTGGTTCGGCATCGGCCTCTGAAATTGTGGCTGGCGCCTTGCAAGACCATGGCCGTGCAAAAGTGTTGGGTACTCAAACATTTGGCAAGGGCTCAGTACAAACCATTTTGCCGCTGAATAACAACACGGCGATCAAATTAACCACCGCGCGCTATTACACGCCAAACGGAAGAAGTATTCAGGCCAAGGGCATTGAACCTGATTACCTGGTCACAGAAACCCCCACCGGTGATATTGTTGAGCGGGTGCGCGAAGCTGACCTGACACGTCATCTCAGCAATGACAAAGGCGAAGAAACACCGAGCGAGAAAAAAGCGGACGGCAGCAAAAACGCAGACATGAAACCGATTGTGTTCGGCGAAAAGGACGACTATCAGTTGCAGCAAGCCCTGAACTACCTGAAGGGTAAACCTGTGACGCAGAACCTGAAGGCAGTACAAGCTGCAAAGTCAGTCAAATAAACCACCGGTTAAACGGCACAAGCGTGGACCTGCGAGACTTGAATGACGAGGAGTTACTTCGGTACTCCCGTCACATTCTTTTGGATGAAATCGGGATTGAAGGGCAATCGCGCATTGCTGGTGCCAAAGTGCTTGTGGTGGGCGCGGGTGGTTTGGGCTGCCCCAGTGCTTTGTACCTGGCCAGCGCGGGTGTAGGTACCATTTACATTGCCGATGACGATGAAGTTGACCTAACCAACCTGCAAAGGCAAGTGCTACACACCACCGCACGCGTGGGTATGGCCAAAGTTGAATCTGCAAAAACCCAGCTGAATGAATTGAACCCGTGCAACACTGTTGTACCGATTGCGCACCGCCTTGAAGGTGAAGAACTTGAGCAACTGGTTGCCCAAGTGGACGTGGTGCTGGACTGCTGCGACAACTTTAAAACCCGCCATGCGGTAAACCGCGCTTGCGTGAAGTATCGCAAGCCCTTGGTTTCCGGTGCAGCCATTCGTTTGGACGGTCAGCTTGCCGTGTTTGAATTGAACAATCCGGAAGCACCCTGCTACCACTGCCTGTTCCCGGAAGGCGACGATGTAACGGAAGTGCGTTGCGCCACCATGGGCGTTTTTGCGCCACTTACCGGGGTAATCGGCACCTTGCAAGCCAGCGAAGCACTGAAGATTCTCGCCGGCTTTGGTCAGCCCTTGTACAGCACGTTACAAATTTATGATTCGCGCAACTGCGAATTTACGAAAATGAAAATTCGCAAAGACCCCAAGTGCAGTGTGTGCAACGCTTGAAATTTGCGAAATTCAAAATTTTGCAGTGCGTATGGCTTCAAACTGACGAATGCGGTGCTTCACCTTGCCAGTCAGTTGTCGGGGCTTAAAACCCAACCCCGGAAAAGTGATCCAACTGGTTTGGATACCATGCCGCGCTGCTTGCTCCAAATGCCCGTAAGTGTCATCGACCAGCAAAGCCCGCTTACCTTTTAATTTGCTTTTCAGGTTAGGCCACAAAATACCTGCCGGTTTTGGCCGCCAGATTTGGTGAACCACCATGTCCTCAATGGCAATTAGGGCATGCAAGTGGCGGTACAAACCCAGTTCCTTGCACAGGGCCACAGCATAGGCACGCGGTGCGTTGGTTAACATGATTCGAAGGCCGGACAGCTTGCCCAAACGGTGAGGGACGCTGCCATGGCGCGAGCTTAGCTTTTTCAAACCCTCGAAACGGTGCGTGCTGGCCAAAAAATGATGCGGGTCGGTTTGATGATGGCGCATCATGCCCAACAAGGTTGCGCCATAACGAAGCCAGTATTGGGTGCGCAACTCGCTGGCCTGTTGGTGGTCCAATTCAAGGTGTTCGACAAGGTAACTTGTCATTTGCCTGTTGATCTCGGGCAGAATGTGGGTAGATGCGTGGTGCAGGGTGTTGTCCAGATCGAGCAGATACACTTTGCCAGACAAACCCGCATGGGGACGACGAATATAACGAATGCGCAAAACGAATGAACCTGAAGTTGAGTTTTCATCCTGAATTTTGTCAGGACACCTTGTGTCATTCTGACACCGCCTTGCGGTGCGGTCTAGACAACAACTGCCCACCCGAGTTACAGGACAACCTGTGCAGGCTTTCATGCCTGTTGGCCGATATTCAAAAGTCCCTGAATATTCGCAATGGTGCGTTAAAGGTGAACAGTGGTTTCAGGGCACCAGCCCTGAATGAGAAGGTTGGGGGAGTACCTAACTCGCAACACTGTCTGGGTTTGGCAGCCGATGTGGTGTGTCCTGAATTTGGCAGCCCAAGCGAGTTGGCGTTGGCAATTGCCCAATCGCCATGTGAGTTTGATCAGTTGATTCTGGAGTTTGGCAAATGGGTACATATTTCGACCGCCCCTTCGGGCCAAACACCCCGGCGAGAATGCTTGAGCATTTTCAACAAAGAAGAAGGTTATCTGGAAGGTATTGTAAACAGATGAATAACGCCAGAAAAACATGGATTAGGACTACTGCTGCGGCTGCCCTGCTCTACCTGATTAGCACGGGCGGTGCGTGGGCGGCCGATGCGATTTGCAAAGGCATGGGCAAACAGGTGATTGATTCAGACCTGCGTTTTTCTCTGTCGCACAGTCAAATTCCCGGTGAGTTGGCAATTAGCACCCACAAAATGCGTGTGGCCGGTACGCAGTACAAACTTGAGTCCAACTCGCAAGCAAAAGGTTTTTTGGCTTTGCTGTATTCAGGCCAATTAACCCAGAAAAGCGAAGGACTTGTTGATGCCCAACTGGGTTTGACACCCTTTTACTATGCTGAACAGCGGGGTAAAAAACCGGTGGCCGAGAGCATGTTGAATGCAGAAACACAGCAGATCGTGTTTAAGCGAAATGGGGAATCTGCACCCTATGAAAAAGGGCTGCAAGACCGAATCAGCATGATTTACCAAATTTCCGCACGCCTGCGCTGCAACGCCAATTTGAAAGCAGGCGACACTTTGGCCATGCGCGTTATGAGCACCGGGCGCGTGGGTAACGAGGTGTTTGTACTGAAGAAAATGGAAGACCTCACACTCGACCTTGGCAAAGGCGATCGCAGAGTAAGTACCCTGCAATTTGAGACCAAACCCGAAGAGGCTGGCGATGAAATTGTGCGTATTTGGTATGCCAAGGATTTGAATTGGCAACCTGCGAAAATTGAAATTCGGGATGCAGAGGGCAAAGCCTTGACTCAAACCCTGATTGGCGAGGGCACTTAACCGTTGGCTGGCACGCGACGCAACAAATTGGGGTCAGCCTGAAGAACCGGCAAATTAATCTGGTGACGTTGACCGCTACGACGCATGACTGCGAAAGTTGCCCCCACCTCCTCCAGGGTCCAGCCGTTGGCCACCTCGTCGCCTACACGTTTTGATTGAGCGGGCTGCCCCTCTATTGACATGACCGCAGCACCTTTGCCTTCACTGTTGGCAAAAACGCCCAACAAAGCGACTGAGGGCGGAGTTAGGCCACCCGCAGTTTCAACACCCATTAGCCTGGCTTCAGCGGACTGATCAATTTGATAATTCGCCGAGGCCTGTGCAGGCATGGCTGGAGCAACCACTGGCGCGGGTGCAACCAACTTGATTAGTACCCATACAGCCAAGCCGACAGCCCCCAACCACAACGCAACGCGCAACAGCTGTACTAGCCATGGCGAGAAGCTGAACTGAACCACGGGTTTTCTCAATGCAAGTTTCATGGGGCTATTTGAAATGACTCATGGGCAAACATCATAACCTGCAAGCTGGAGCATATTCAAAAAAAAACCGGTCAACCCGCAAGGGCGACCGGCTTTTAAGCCATGCTTCAAGGGTTGTCGGCAATCTAAATTGCCCACATTGCTAGTATGCGTACGCTATTACACCCAAGAAAGACCCTATTTACGTGACAAAACTAGGGGTTTTACCGATTACTGAAAAACAAGGGGTATTCTGCCGCCACTTGCAACAGCGGTGCGGGCTGCTGTCAAATTTTCATAAAATGGGTGTAACCTTCAGCAAGGATAATTTTTGTTCTTTTTACGGTTGTTTATGAAAAAATTAAATTCGCTTCAGGGCAAAAAACAAAACAAAGGTTTTACACTGATTGAAATCATGGTGGTGGTTGTCATTCTTGGTATTCTCGCCACGCTGGTGGTGCCAAAAATAATGGGCCGCCCGGATGAGGCGCGGGTGGTTGCTGCCAAACAAGACATTGCGTCAGTGATGCAGGCCTTGAACCTGTACCGCCTGGACAACAGCCGCTACCCGACCACGGAACAAGGCTTGCAAGCCTTGGTAAGCCCCCCAACCACTGAACCCGTGCCACGTAACTACAAGCAAGGGGGTTATTTGTCCCGCTTGCCAGTAGACCCATGGGGTAACAGCTACCAGTTTTTAAGCCCAGGCATCAATGGCGAAGTGGATGTGATGAGCTTTGGTGCAGATGGCAAAGCGGGTGGTGAGGGCATGAATGCCGACATTGGTTCCTGGAGCCTCTAAGCAGGGATTCACCCTGCTTGAATTGCTGGTGGTGATCGTCGTGTTGTCGATCGCCGCTGGCCTTATTGTAGTGCGCGGTACGCCTGGCGATTCAAATTATCTGGAATCAGATGCCAAAAAACTGTCGCAACTGCTACGCATTGCCCAGCAGGAGTCGCTGCTGAAATCCAAAGACATTCGATTTATGGCGGGCAACGAAGGCTATACCTTTGAGGAGTTCACCGGCAGCCGCTGGATACCGGTGACCACAGAACCCCTGCTGCGACCGCGTCAATGGGACAACGGTCCCTTCAAGGTCACCTTGATGAATGAGGGACTCGAAAACAAATTCCTGATCATTGAAAGTCAAGTTGGCCTAAAACGGCAGGCCATTGTGCTTCAACGCAACCAGGTACAAGTAGTGCTTGAAAGCCAGGCCAGCGGCATATTCAAGGTGGGCAAACCCAACACCGTGCTGAACAGGACACCACAAACCCTATGAAGCAGCTGCGCGGTTTTACCCTGATCGAAGCCCTGGTGGCGATGACGATTATCGCGGTGGCCCTGATCGCTTGCCTGAAGGCTGCTGGTAATTTGAACATTCAGCAGGATGAGATGATCAAGCGACAATATGCGCAATGGAGCGCGAAAAGTGCCGCAAACTTTATTCGGGTTGCTGGCGTGTTTCCGACTGCGCAGACAGCGCAACATGCGTGCCCACAAGGCAATTTTCGGTTTGTGTGCCGAGTTGAAATTGCAAACACGCCAAACCCGAATTTCAGACGAGTAGAGATTCAGGTACTCGACGCGTTTGAGGGCGACCAAGGCAACCAACTGGCGCGCTTGGTACTTTTTTTGAGCAGCGCGCCATGAGCGGACGCACCAAAGGTTTCACACTGCTTGAGGTTTTGATTGCCTTGGGTATTGTGTCGGTGATTTCGATTTTGTCCTGGCAAGGCTTGCAGGAAGTGCTGCGCTCGGCAAACCGTGTGACTTCAGTCGATGAACAACTTCAAACTGTATCAGCTGTATTCTCACAGTTAGAGAAAGACCTCGGAGCACTGGAATTAACACTGGACAACCCCACACCCAAAAGCGATTTAATTGAAGTTACGGGCAATGGACTACTGATTCAGTTTACACAGCGAAATACCAGTGAGCCCGCCTACCGGGAGCGCGTGGAATGGGTACTGGATGGCGCCAGTTTGCTGAGAATTTCACGACGGGAGCTGAATCCCGAACAACCCTCGATTAGCGATCCAATTGCGACCCGTGGCATGCAAGTACGCCTGCTGCGAGAACCCGGTGGCTGGAGCAGCCCAGTGGTGTTTGGTAACCACACGGTGCAAGAACGCACTGACCTTGAATTGCAAGGCCCCGCATTGCAACTGAACAACAATACACCCGCACAGCGCCCTCCGGAGGACGTAGGCGGCGGATCAACCGGCAACCCGGAAATACCCGGGGAGCAAGCTATTACAAGCTTGGTGCGAGCAGTTGAAATCAGTTTGACCCAACCCAACAACCAGGCTGTCACTCGGGTGTTTTTAACCGGTGGGGTGTACTAATGCTACGAGCACAAGCACACAAGGAAGCAGGCGCTGCAGTAGTGATGGCGCTGTTTATTGTAGTGCTGTGTACCTTGGCAGTAAGCCCTTTGATCTGGAATTTGTTTGCAACTGCAAAAACCATATCAGTTGCAGCCGCACGCGACCAGGCCGATTCGGTTAGCCGTAGCGGTGTGGACTGGGCCCGGGTTATTTTGCGGGAGGACGCGCGGGTATCTACCACCGACACATTGACCGAACCATGGGCAGTGCCATTGGCAGAAAGCCGCATCAACGAGGGTTTGATGCGCAAGGAAGAAAACGCCACCGAAATTGATGAGCGTGAGGTGGTACTGACAGGGCGTATTGAGGATGCCCAAGGACGATTCAACCTGCGTAACCTGGGTGCCGACAACCCGCGTCAGCAATTGTGGCTTGCCGGCTTTATCAAACTGAGCGACCTGCTGAGCGTGCCCGCTGAGCAGCGCAATTTACTGGTACAAACCTTGAGCACCATGTTCATGGCCAAACTGGCCAACCCCGAAGAACAAGGTATTGACCCAAATACGCCAACCATTGAGCCGGCCTTGCGTTGGGAGGAGTTTCGCGGAAAGTATGGGATCACTGAAGAAACCTGGAACCAACTGCGCCCCTACGTGGCCATTCTGCCGGTAGCTAGTGCGGTGAATGCCAATACAGCATCCGCCGAAGTACTGTATGCAGTAGTAGAAGAGATGGCTTTTAGCGATGCCCAGAGATTGCTTGCCCAACGTGAACGGGTCACTTTCCGGAGTGTTGCAGATATTCGGGCAGCCCTGAATGCAAATATAACCATAAACAATGATTTAATAACTGTGAGCAGCAATTACTTTTTGGTAGAAGGCACTGCACAGGTTGAGGAGGCGTTGATTCGGACCCGGGCATTGCTTGAGCGGCGAGACCAGCGCGTATATGTGATGTGGAGACAATAATTGAATAACAACCAACCCTTGTTGGTGATTTGGTGGCCAAAAGTTCTGGACCAAACCCGCGCAGAAGAGGAAGGCCGCATGATTCGGCTGCGCTACGACGTGCTGGCCAGAAGCGGCGACAAATTGCATGGTGGTGAAGAAGCACTGAACAAACTGCCCAAAGACATGCCTTGCCTGGTGTTGGTGAACCCCACAGAGGTGGGTTTGTTCGCGGTAACACCACCAAAGCTGACCGGCAACAAGCTTCAAGAGGCACTGCCATTTCTGGTTGAACCCTACCTGCTGAACGAGCCCGAAGAAAACCACGTCAGCCTGTGGCCCAACCTGCCCAAGCACCAAGGCGGCGCAAAACTGGCTGCGGTGCTTGGCAAAACCCGCGCGCGCAACATTGTAAGTACTTGTGCGCAACAGGGTTTGAAGCTTGCTGGCATAAGCTGCGAAACCCTGAGGGAATGCACGGGCAACGAAGGGGTTGCATGGCTAAGCGGGCAAGACTTTATTTTGGTGGATGGCATTGATACACCCCTGCTTACACCCGCGAGCCAGACCGCGGTGTTGAAGGTGATGCTGCAACGCCGGTTACAACAGCCGGGTACCCCACTAATTGAATTGAACAACAACGACTATGTTTGGCTAAACAACCTGGCTGGTGCTGCAACCGGAGAGAACAAAATACGGGCCAATGCCCGGATACCCATCGAGCCCTTGCCAAAGCTGTTGAACAAGAGCCTGCTGAACGCCGATGAACTCCGAAAAATGGGCATGCGCCCAATGGCTAATCAGGCGGGCCTTCGCAAACTGTTTGCCCCCACCTTGGCCTTGTTGACTGTAGCGGTGCTAGGCCTGAATGCGCTGGCGTTTAAAATTGAAAGTGCCAACGCCGCCGTGGAAGCCCAAATTGCCGAAACTTATTCGCAAGCCTTGCCGAATACCCCCATGGTGGCCGACCCGCTGTTGTTAATTGAACGAGAAAAACGCAACCTGAACGCAGGGTTGGACACCAGCAATTCGCACGGCGCAAGTGCCTTGCTTCATGAAGTGGGCCTTGCCATGGAGCAAGCGCCTTTTAACAGCATGGTCGATTTTGCCTGGGCAGAGAACACTCTCAGTGTTCGCTTCAATGCCAGCGTGTCGGAAGATCAGCAGGGTAATGCCCTTCAAAAACTGAAAGCGCGGCGACTGGAGGCCAAGTGGTTAATTGGCGCACAATCCAACTTGCCGGTTCTGCAAGTGAAGAAGGGGGGGGCACGATGAAAGCCAATCATCTTCTGAACCAGGCGAATGCCTGGCTCGACCAACTCAACAGCAGGGAAAGAAAGCTGGTGACCTACGGCGGCACATTGGCCGCAGTGCTTGTTACCTGGTTTGTACTGATTGAACCGGCCATGCTCACCATACAACAAGGCCCAGCCAACCAGGCCGCACTGGTAGACAAAGCTGGCCAGGTGATGCGCGCTGCGCAAGACCTGGACGCCCTTCGAGGTGCGCGTTCACGCGTGGTAGTGCCCGAAAGCGATTTGCAGGCACGCCTGCAACAGTTGCTTGACGAACAGGGAATTGCCGAACAAGCCAGCCTGCTGCGCACCGAAGAAGGCGATATCCGGGTCGAATTCAACAACGTACCAGCCAGCGGTTTTTTGGCCTGGCTGGCCAGAGCCGAGGCGATTTCAAGCGTGGTCCTGAACCTGGCCGAGCTTGAAAAAGTGGAAGCTGGCGTGTTGAAAGGTTATGTCACCCTGTTGCCTTCCAGCCAAGGAAATACAGGCACGCCTCCATGAAACGTTTGAAAGGGTTGTGGCTTTTTGCTGTGGTGGCCTTGGCAGTACTGGTATGGAATTACCCTGTATATGCCGTGTCTGGCAACATTGAATCTGCAAGCAAAGGCAGGGTTCGGGTATTAAGCAGCAACGGGTCGGTGTGGGCTGGGCAAATGCAACTGGGTTTGTCGGATGGCGCCAAGGTGTATGCCATTCCGCAGGCCATCAGCTGGCAATTGAAGCTGGGCAGCAGTGCCGGCTGGCTGACCATTGAAATAAGACACCCAAATTTTGTACAACCTCTGCATCTGGGCTTCAATGGCGCAGGTATTACATTCAGTGGCGGCGAGCTTCGAATGCCTGCGGCTTGGCTGGGTGCAACGGGCGCGCCGTTTAACACCATCCGACCCGAGGGGCTGTTGCAGTTAAGCTGGCTTGAATGGCAAAGTGGCAGCGACATAAATGCCACAGTGACATGGCTGGACGCACAATCAGCGCTAGCCAGCATTCGCCCCTTGGGTGAATATGTCATGACCGTGACAGGAAATCCTGATAAAAGAATAGACATGACACTGGCGACCAACAAAGGCCCATTGATGCTTGAGGGAAATGGTCAGTGGACAAACGGACAACGATTTGTATTCAATGGGTATGCCAGTGCGCAAGAACGCAGCAAGGATGCGTTGACAGGCCTGCTCAGCCAAATGGGACGACTTGAAGGCGATCGCTATCGCCTGGGTGTATTTTGATGAAAGAAGCAAAAATAAAAGGAACAGTGAGCTTGAACACTGCACGCATGGGACACATGAAACGCTCGCTTTTGAGCATTGCGCTTGCCTCAATGGGCTTGGGTTTGGGAATTGCAAGCCATGCACAGAACCTGAACCGCCAAGGCTCGATGCCCGTACAAAACAGCCAGGAAGACCGGTTTGCATTGAACTTTGTGAATGCTGAAATTGACGCGGTAGTGCGGGCTATTGGATCGTTTACCAATCAAACTTTTGTAGTGGACCCCCGGGTGCGCGGCACCATTTCGCTGGTGTCTCCCGAACCTTTGAGCGCCAAAGATGCAAAAAATGCCCTGCTTGCCGCCCTGCGCCTGCAAGGCTTTACGATTGTGGAAAGTGGTGGCGTGGCACGCGTGTTGCCGGAAAACGATGCCAAGGTACAAGCCGACAGTGTCGACCCACGAAAAGCCATGAACCAAAGTGGCAACGCAATCGTGACCCAGGTGTTTCAGCTGAACTATGAATCGGCCACAGCACTTGTGCCTGTTTTGCGCCCCTTGATTGCACCCAACAATACAATTGCCGCCTACCCCAACAACAACACCCTGGTGATTACTGATTACGCAGACAACCTGCAACGAATCGCCCGCATTATTGCGAGCATTGATGGCCCTTACTCGGGCGACCTGGAAGTAGTGCCCCTTGAACACGCCCTTGCGGTGGATTTGGCGGCTATTCTGGGCCGCATGCTGGATGAAGGAAACCGGGGCACGGGTGCTGCCGTGGACGCGGGCCAGCGCCTGTCGGTAATGGCAGACCCCCGTACGAATTCCCTTTTGCTGCGCACGCCCAGCAAAGCACGCCTAAACTTGGCCAGAGCCTTGATTGCCAAGCTGGACCAACCCACCAAACAACCCGGCAATGTTTGGGTGGTGTACCTGAAAAACGCAGAGGCCGCCAAGCTGGCGAAAACGCTGCAGGCAGTGCTGAGCAGCAGTCCGATTTCTGACAACAGCAGTTCATCTGGTTTGGGTTCAATATCAAGCGGTGGCTTGGGCGGTACAGCGAACAGCAACAGCAACAGCAGCACCGGTAACATCACCAACAGCAGCCTTGGCGTGGGTGGCACCACCAGCGGTCAGCTCAGTAGTGCCTCAGGCAGTATTGAATTAAACAGTGGTGGCATAGTACAGGCCGACCCATCCACCAATTCGCTGATTATTACCGCACCCGAACCCATTTACCGCAACCTGCGCTCCATTATCGAAAAGCTGGATGTGCGCCGCGCACAGGTGTTTGTGGAATCGCTGATTGTTGAAGTATCAACTGACAAAGCCGCCGAGTTTGGCATTCAGTTTCAGGGTTTGTCAGGTGTTGGCAGTGATGGGGTCAGCGTCATTGGCGGCACCAACTTCAATGCCCCAGGTTCGGGCAGCAACATTCTGGGGGCCGCCACCAATTTGGGTTCTGTGGGCAGGGGATTGAACATTGGCGTAATCGATGGGCAAGTGAACATTCCCGGTGTTGGCACCATTTCCAACCTGGGCTTTTTGGCCCGCGCGCTGGAAAGCAAGGCCAACGCGAATATTCTTTCAACACCCAACATTCTTACTCTCGACAACGAAGAGGCCAAAATCGTAATTGGCCAGAACGTACCCTTCATTACCGGGCAGTTCACCAACAGTGGGGGCAATGGTGCCACGGTTAACCCCTTCCAGACGATTGAACGGCAGGACGTTGGCCTTACCTTGCGGGTGAAACCTCAGGTGTCTGAAGGTGGCATTGTGAAGCTGGGTATTTTTCAGGAAGTGAGTTCAGTGGTGGACAGCACCAATGTGTCGGGCATTATTACCAACAAGCGTTCAATCGAAAGCAATGTGCTGGTTGAAACCGGCAACATCATCGTGTTGGGTGGTTTGGTTGAAGACCGCGTTACCGGCAACGAAGAAAAGGTGCCAGGCTTGGGCGATGTACCCGTATTGGGCCAGTTCTTTCGCTATGACAACCGCCGTCGCCAGAAAACGAACCTGATGGTATTTTTGCGGCCCGTGGTAGTGCGCAACGAAGACCAGGCCCAAAGCATAGTAACAAACCGATACGACTACATGCGCCAGTTACAACAGGAAAACCAGCCCGAGAAACGTTTTGGCCTGCCCAACATGGAAGCACCCGTGCTGCCCAGCCGCCGACCAGCTGACATGGCGAAACCCAACGCAGTGACGCCAGCCCAAAGCAATAGCGATTCAATCAACCTGACTCCCAGTAACCGTATTCTGGTTATTCCACGTGCGGGTGAAAGCAGTAGCAATTCTGATGTAGGCCCAAATGGCGGGCGCATCATTCGCGGCCGAACTTCAGGAAATACACCCTGATGGAACTGCGCTTTAATCCACAAACAGTAGGCCGCCTGCACTATGGTTTTGCCCGTCAAAACCAGGTGCTTTGCCTGGATGCCCAAGGCGAATTGTGGCGCCTGGCTTTTAGCCCACGCACACCCAGCCATGCACTGATTGAAGCACAGCGTGTAGCACCCTGCCCCATTGACTGGGTATTTTGCGAAGACGCAGTGGCGCTGGAAAAAATCATTAACCAGGCTTACTCAAACCAGGAAACAAGTGCTGCCGCAGTGGCCGATGAAGTGGCTGGCGATCTGGACCTGGACCAGTTAATGCAAGACATTCCAGCGGTTGAAGACCTGCTGGAAACCGAAGACGACGCACCAATTATTCGCATGATCAACGCACTGCTGACCCAGGCCAGCCGCGATGGCGCATCGGATATTCACATTGAAGCATTCGAAACCCACTCGGCCGTGCGCTTTCGGGTAGACGGCACTTTGCGCGATGTGCTGCAGCCGCGCCGCGAACTGCACTCGGCCCTGATTTCACGCATCAAGATTATGGCGAGCCTGGACATTGCAGAAAAGCGCCTGCCGCAAGATGGCCGCATTACCCTTCGTATTGGTGGCAAACCCATGGACGTGCGGGTTTCCACGCTGCCCACTGGGCACGGCGAACGTGCCGTGCTGCGTTTGCTCGACAAAGAAGCAGGCCGGCTTGAACTAAGCCGCCTTGGCATGCCTGAACACACCCTGAAAGAAATGGACCGCCTGTGCAACATGCCGCACGGCATTATTCTGGTTACAGGGCCCACAGGCTCGGGTAAAACCACCACCCTGTACGCTGCACTTTCCCGCATCGATTCTTCCTCCACCAATGTGATGACTGTGGAAGACCCGGTGGAATACGATTTGCCGGGCATTAGCCAAACCCCTGTGAATGCAAAAATCGACATGACATTTGCCAAGGCCTTGCGCGCCATTTTGCGCCAAGACCCGGATGTGATCATGATTGGCGAAATACGCGACCTTGAAACTGCGCAAATTGCAGTACAGGCTTCGCTGACAGGCCACTTGGTGTTGGCCACCCTGCACACGAATGATTCCGTGAGTGCAGTAACGCGCCTCGTCGACATGGGTGTTGAACCATTTTTGTTGTCATCAAGCCTATTGGGTGTATTGGCTCAACGTTTGGTTCGCAGGCTTTGCCCCCATTGCAAAACCAGCACGATGGATGAGCACGGCCACACCCACTGGCATGCCAATGGGTGCGAACAGTGTGGCCACACGGGCTATATTGGCCGCACAGGCGTGTATGAGCTGTTTACCGTTGACGATGAATTACGCGCCATGGTTCACAATGAAAACTCGGAAGCCGAGATGCGCCAACGCGCACAAGCCAAGGGTATGAAGAATATGCGTGAAGACGGTCAGCGCTGGGTCGATAGCGGCACCACCACACTTGAAGAATTGCTTCGAGTCACGCGAGACTAAGTAAACATGGCAGTTTTTCGATACGAGGCATTGAATGCCCAAGGCAAAACAGTCAAAGGCTCGATGGAGGCAGACTCGCCCCGTGCAGCCCGCAACCAGATGCGCATGCAAGGCATGACTCCCATTGAAGTACTGGAGGTGGGCAGCGAGAAAATGACAGGCAAAAAGGCCGGGCGTTTTGACCGTGAACTGAGTAACCGTGAAGTGGTGCTGTTTACCCGTCAACTGGCCAGCCTGCTGCAAGCGCGCCTTGCTTTGGCACAAGCCCTGACAGCATTAGTTGAACAGGCTGAAAAACCCCTGATTCGAGAACGCATCAACAGCATTCGTTCCGAAGTGGTTGCAGGTACGCCTTTAAGCCAGGCACTTGCACAATACCCAAAAGCCTTTCCTGAAATGTACGTGGCCACCGTGGCTGCAGGTGAAAACACCGGTGATTTGGGTGGAGTGCTGTCCAAACTTGCCGATGCACTGGAGGCCCGCCAAGCCCTGCAACAAAAGGTGAGCGCTGCATTCATTTACCCGGCCATTGTTACCCTGGTGGCCTTAATGGTGGTGATTGGCCTTTTGACCTATGTGGTACCGCAAGTGGTGTCAGTGTTTGAAAGCAGCAACCAGAAATTGCCCACCTTAACTGTGGTGATGATTGCCTTGTCCGACCTGCTTCGCGATTGGGGCTGGCTAATGGCCATGGTAATCGCAATTGCTGTTTACCTGTTTCGCAATGCGTTGAACAACAAAGCATTCAAACTGAAATTTGATGAATTTGTGTTGACCATTCCCGTGGTAGGCCCATTCATTCGCGCCGTGAATACAGCACGTTTGGCCTCGACACTGTCGATTCTGGTAGGTAGCGGCGTTCCCATTCTGAAAGCATTGGCTGCGGCCAACCGCACACTGGGCAACAGCGCATTGCAGCTGGCCATGGTCGATGTTCAAGAACGTGTGAAGGAAGGCAGTGGCTTGAGCAAAGCCATGGGAAAAAGTGGTTTGTTTCCGCCCGTGCTCACCCACCTTGTGGCCAGTGGTGAAGCCACCGGCCAACTGGCTGCCATGCTCGAACGCGCCTCGGAAGGCCAGCGTGCCGAAGTTGAACGCAAAGCCATGTGGCTGACCAGCCTGATGGAACCCATACTTATTTTGGTGATGGGTTTGATTGTGTTGTTAATAGTACTGGCAGTGATGATGCCAATTATTGAAGTCAACCAATTGATTCAATGAACATACAAAGTAAAACTGAAATTGGGCAAGACACCATACGCGTCATGTTGGTTGACGACGACGAACTTATTCAGCAAGCCTTGCGCCATGCAATTGAAACGCACCCTGAGCTGAACCTGGTGGGGCAGGCCTTCACATTAAAAGAAGCCTTGGGGTTGGTTGAAAAGCTGCAACCAGAAGTAGTGCTGGTAGACCTTGGCCTGCCCGACGGAAGTGGGCTGGAATTAATCGCCCACATTCACCAACACATGCCTGGTTGCGAGAGCATGGTGCTGACCGTATTTGGTGACGAATCGCATGTTATTTCAAGTATCGAAGCGGGGGCCACAGGCTACCTGACCAAAGACACTCGCACGGCCGACATCCTTGATCGACTGAAGCAACTGCGCGCGGGTGGTTCGCCAATTAGCCCGGTTATCGCACGGCGCCTGCTCAAACGTTTTCGCGGAGCATTTACACCAGATCAATTACCAACCAGCAAAACTGCTTTGAATCAAGAATTCACGCCTTTGTCTGAGCGTGAGCAACAAGTACTGGAAATGGTGGCCAAGGGGTTTATGCAAGCTGAAATTGCAGATATTCTGGGGGTATCAATCAACACAGTAAGCACTTACATTAAACGGATTTACAAAAAACTTGCAGTCAATTCCCGCACCAGTGCAGTTCATCGCGCAAATGCCTTGGGGTTAATTAGCTTGAAAGACTGCTAAAACAATGCCCGGTGCACAAACAAAGCCCGCATCAAGCTGGGCAAAACAAGTTGGCCTGTTTTATGTGCAGGCTGTACTTATTGCATTCCTGGGTGCGGCACTGCTTTATTATCAAATTTCCCAAGCAACGCCAACAGACCCCAGTGCGATTGAATTAAGCACTGCCCGCTTTGCAATGCACGTTGATTACCAGACCAAACCGCCTGCGCACCTTGAGAATGCGCCAGTAGTACCACTACCACACCGAATTGATGACAAGCTGCGCGGCCCGGGTGGCTTTTACTGGTATGAACTCGATTTCACTGTGTTGCCCGACAGCCGTATAGAAACCGTTTACATACCGCGCTTTGCCATGAATGCCGAGGTGTACCTGAACGGGGAACGGATTGGATACTATGGCCCCATGACAGGTGAATATGCTGAACGCAATTGGAATCGCCCCCAAATAGTGAACCTGGGCGGGCGCTTGTTGCGCACCGGTAAAAATACCCTGGCCATTCAAGTGCGTGCCTTTCCTGATTACCTGGCGGGTTTGTCCACAATCTGGCTAGGCTCGGATGAAAACCTGCGGGAGGCCTATCGCGCACGTTATGAGGTACAGGTCACTTCGGTTTACCTGAGTACTGCTTTCGTGTTGGGGGCTGGCATTGTATTGACAGTTTTGATCGGTATGGGCAAAACACGCAATGGTTTATTGATGTTGCTGGCGGCCACCTGCTTTTTGTGGGGCATTCGGAACCTGGCGTTTTTAACTACCGTGCCGCCGTTTGAACACGGGCTTTGGATTCAAATTACCCAGGGCGGTTTGCTGGTGTTTGCCAGCGTGATTGTGTTGTTGATTCTTTTGTATTGTCGGGTACCCAAACACCGGCTTGAATGGAAAATATGGGGTGCCTACACCCTTAGTTTTCCCGTGCTGCTCATGATCAATGAAAACTGGGCACTGCGCCTGGTCGGTTACTACGGCATTCTCGGTTTGTGCATGTACAGCTGGAATGTGATTCAACTGATGCGGTATGGCAACAGCAAGCAATCACTGGCACCACACGCATTTGGCTTCGGTTTGCTGTGTTATATGGCATTGAGTGTTTCAGACCTGCTATTTCTTGCCGGTATTTTGCCCTTCGATGGCTACTTTTTGAACCAGTACCTGGGCATTGCCATGTTTTTGGCCATGAGCTACTTTTTGATTGAGCGATACAGCAATATGCTGGCTGAATCAGACAGCTTCAATGACACACTTCAAAGCCGCCTTCTGCAACGCGAGGCCGAACTGGCACAGCAATACCAGCGTATGCAAAAAATTGACGAAGACAAAGTAAAGATGGCTGAACGCCAGCGCTTAATGGCCGACATGCACGATGGCTTGGGCGCACACTTGGTAGCGGCCATTCACCACCTGCAGTCCTCCAACTTTAACCGCAAAAATACCTTGAACCTGCTCGAATCAGGCTTGCGGGATTTGCAGCTGACGATTGATTCCCTGGAACCAATAGAACAAGACCTGACCACCTTGCTGGGTGCATTCCGTTACCGCATTGCAGACAATATGCGCAGTGCGGGCATTCGGCTACATTGGGTTATTGATGAAAACATACCCCCAATTCCTTACCTGGATGCTCGCAATTGCCTGCATGTGTTGCGTATTGTTCAGGAAATTTTCATCAATATTTTGAAACATGCCAATGCCAGCGAAGTAAGCCTTCACGTTTCACGGGGACTAAAATATGTGGGTGTTCAAATTCAGGACAACGGCGTAGGATTCATCATAGAGAGAAGTCAAAATGGAAAGGGTTTAAAGAATCTGAAACAACGTGCCAACGCCTTGGGCGGCACTATCGACATTCACTCTGAAGCTGGGCAAGGTTCCCGCTTTTTGCTCAAATTACCTTTGGATATTTAACCCGGCCAATCATGAACGCGCGAGACCCAGACCACACTGAAGAAAAACCAGTCGGAGTGATATTGGTCGAAGATGAACCGGCCACACAAGACCACCTGATTCGAGTGATCGAATCGTCTCCAAAAGTTGAATTGCTGGGTACTGCCAGCAATGTGCAAGACGCGTACTCACTGTTGTTCATGACCAACCCGAAGGTGGCTCTCATTGATTTGGGATTACCCGATTCATCGGGTATTGAGGTAATTCAGTGGCTGAGCAAACACAAACCAGACACTGAATGCCTTGTGATTACCACCTTTGGCGATGAAGACCATGTAGTGAGAAGCCTGGAAGCAGGTGCAAGTGGTTACCTCTTGAAGGATTATTCAAACACGGAATTAATTGAGCATATTCTTGAGGTAGCCAACGGCGGTTCACCCATCAGCCCACTGATTGCTCGCCAGTTGCTGTCAAAAATGCAAGTACACCGGCAAGCCGTAACCAATCAATTACAGAACAAAACCGAACAGGAAGATTCACAAAAGTCCTGCAACATAACCGACCGGGAATTGACGGTGATACAGCAAGTGGCCCGCGGTTTTACGGCGCAGGAAATTGCAGCGCAAATGGGGATCTCAACCCACACCGTGGCAACTCACGTGAAGCGTATTTACAAAAAGCTACATGTACACAGCAGATCTGAAGCGGTCTATGAAGCCAACCTTCTGGGACTGCTTGACCTTTGAACGCGGAACCTGCCGATCGCCTTTTTATCGGGCGTTTTTTACTTCTCTTCGGGCTCACGCTCATTGCTGCAATTTGGGGAACTTTCAATACACAGATAACCTCAGTGGCTAGCAACAGTTCGAATCAGCAAATTTATTTGTTTGAACAGGCCAAGGTACTTTTCTCCAGCGACAACACCTTACTCGCCAGCGATGTTTTATCGCTGAATGCAAAAAAAACCGTGAGGCTACCCAATTCATGGGACAACACACAAGCTGATTTTGAGGGCCAGGGCTGGTATCAAATCGATTTTCGTCTGGACCCTGGTAAACCGGCTCCCAATGCCGTGTTTATTCAAAGGGCCATCATGAACGCACATGTTTATATCAATGGCCAATGGGTTGGCGGACTGGGCACGTTGGAAGGTGAAATTACCCGACACTGGAATTACCCATACCTGTTTCAGTTTTCATCCGAGCTGATCACTCCAGGCAACAACACATTGTTGGTTCAAGTGGCAGGTTACAAAAACTACCGAAGTGGTTTGGGCAGAGTGTGGCTGGGACCAAGCAAAGTGCTTGAACCTATGTATGACTCATCTTACCGCTGGCAGGTGACCGGCTCCATGCTGGCCACCCTGGTGGCCTTTGCCAGTGGGCTTTTGTTGCTGCTGTTTGCAAAATTTTTCCAGGAACAGGAGGGTTTCTTTTTCTTCAGCCTGGCCGTCATTGTTTTTGCCATTCGCAACATTGGTTATTTCACGGACTGGACTCCCCTGCCACATGCACAGTGGGGGCAACTGATCCATAGCCTGCATGCCTGGTTTGCAGCCCTATACGGGCTGTTCCTGATTCGCTACATGAATCTGGGCTGGAACTGGATCCCCAAAGGCCTGATGGCCTACGCAGCAGCAGTTTCGCTGATCACCTTCACGTTCAACAGCGATCAAATTCTGCACTTCACATTTTGGCTGTTGCTACCAGTAATCCCCGTTGTTTTTGTACTCAATGTGCTACTACTGAGCCATTCCTGGCGTACACGCAATTTTGAAGGCGCCATACTGGGCTGCAGCTCATTGCTGTTTGTACTGCTTAGCATTCGTGATTTGGCCACCATGCTGAACTTGCTGCCGCTGGAGTCGATATTGCTGTCTCAGTACACAGGCATTTTGTTATTTCTGTCGGCCTGCTGGATTATTTTCAGACGTTATCTCACCCTGCTGCAAGAATTGAAAACATCCAATGAATCGCTGAATTCCGAACTCGCCATTCGCGAGCAGCAACTGTTTCACCAATTCAATTTGTTACGCAAAGTTGAACAGCAACGCGCCCAAGATGATGAACGCCGGCGGATTATGCAAGACATTCACGATGGGGTGGGTTCAAGTTTGGTGTCAGCTCTCAACTTGAGTGAAACAAAACCACTAAGCCAAGATGAAATGCGTGACGTGTTGCAGGAATGCCTCGATGACCTGCGCATGGCGATTGATTCTCTTGATCCACAAAGTGACGACCTTCTTGCGCTTCTGGGTAACTTTCGCTGGCGCTATGAGCGCAGATTGAAAGCCAGCGGTGTCACTTTGCTGTGGAGTGTGGCCGACATTCCAAAACTGGAAGGATACCGCTCCCGCGATCTGTTTGACTTGCTGCGAATTGTGCAAGAAATTTTTGCCAACAGCCTGAAACACGCCAATGCAAGCACAATTGAATTAAGCGTGCGCTGGGATGAAATCAACGACAATGTGCTATTGAATATCAGCGACAACGGCGAGGGCATGCCAAGCAATACACTTGGCCGGGGGCGTGGTTTGGCACACATGAAGATTCGGGCCAGAGCCATTCGCATTGAACTTTACATCGGGCGCAATCCGGACGAACGAGGTGTGGCTGTATTCATGACCATTCCCAGAATGCGTAAAACGTGACAGTCGAGCCCACAGCCTGCTGAAAATTTATTGAAAACCCATTGCAAACTCAAGCAGTGGTTTCTGCATTCAATTTATTCCACACAGCGCGGCCAGCACGGCTAATATAAGGCTTGCCAATGCTGCCCGAAATCCATGCGCCGGTTTGCACCAGTTTGTTCAGGTCCAGCCCGGTTTCAATACCCATGCCTTGCAGCAAATACACCACGTCCTCAGTGGCCACGTTGCCGGTTGCACCTTTCGCATAAGGGCAACCACCCAGGCCGGCAATCGAACTGTGAAAGGTAGACACCCCCAACTGCAAGGCAGCCAGAATATTGGCCAAGGCCTGACCATAGGTGTCGTGAAAATGGCCTGCGACGTTTTGCAAACCCACGCTGAGACCCACCGCCTCGAACACCTGGCTTACGCGCAGTGCAGTACCCACACCAATGGTGTCGGCCACATCAAATTCCTGCACGCCAATTTGTTGCAAACGCAAAGCCACTTCAGCAGCACTTTGCACGGGCACCTCGCCTTGATAGGGGCAACCCAACGCGCATGAAATGGAGCCACGCAAGTGAATGTTGTGCGCCCGGGCCAGTTCAGCCACGGGTTTAAAGCGCTCAATGCTTTCGGCAATGGTGCAATTGATGTTTTTTTGAGTAAACGCCTCGGAAGCCGCAGTAAACACCACCGCTTCATGCACACCCGCCTCGATCGCAGCTTCCATACCCCTTAGGTTGGGCACCAAGGCCGAATAAGAAACAGCGTGGCTTTTCAATTCTGGCGATGCTTGCAGGCCAGCCAACACATCGGCGCCGTCAGCCATTTGTGGCACCCACTTCGGAGACACGAATGCAGCAGCTTCCAGCCTGTGAACACCTGCCTCAATTAACTTTTTGCACAAGTCAATTTTGATGGCAGTGGAAATGGGTGTTTTCTCGTTCTGAAGGCCATCGCGTGGGCCTACTTCTACAAGGGTCACCTGGCCTGGAAGTTTGATGATGCTCATTTTGAAACGTCGTCTTCTAAAAAATGAATAAGCTCAGTGCCCTCGGTCACCTGCTCACCCACCGGATGCGGTATCGCTTGCACCACACCATCACACGGTGAGTTCAAGGTGTGTTCCATTTTCATGGCCTCCAAGCCAATCAAGGGCTGCCCCTTTTTGACAGTGTCGCCCACCTTCACAAACACAGCAAATACTTTGCCGGGCATGGGCGCAGCAACACCGTGTGCATCGTGCCCTTGGTCAGCACGAATGTGTGCCGGGTTCTGCCATTGCAGGTTGATCTGCTCATTACCCACATGCACGCAGAGGTTGTCGCCGTACCAAATCAAGTCAAATAATTGACCCGTGTGGGGACCACTTTCAATGCGCCCTTTCAAGCGCGGCAAAGCACCCAGTTTTTCCTGCTGACCCAAAGCAAACTGCATAGCCCAAGTGGCACTTTGCACATGGGCGTGCTCACCACGCAAAAGCACATGAGTGTGAGTGGTCAAAGGCACATCGCGACCCAACTCGCGACCAAGCCAGCGGTCTGCGCGCAAAGGAGGCGAGCTTGAATAAAAGCCATCTGGCATTGCTAGCGGATCGCTGCTGTTTGTGGCGTTTTTGTTCACCGCATACTGATGCAAGGCCCAACGCGCAAGGCCTACTAAGGCCTGTAAGGTGTTGGCCTCAATGGCGCCTGCAATGGGTGCCGAATTGGCTTGCACGGTATTTCGGTCGGTCATTCTGTCGATCAATCCAGTATCGTACCCACCAGCCGCAAATTCAGGGTTCAAGCAAAGGCTGCGCAACCAGGCCAAATTGTTTTTCACACCCACACAACGCAATTGCGCCAAGGCGTTGGCAAGCTTGTTCAAAGCGGCTTCACGCGTGGGTGCCCAGGTAATCAGCTTGCCCACCATGGGGTCGTAATATGGCGACACAGCCAAGCCTGAGCGCATGGAAGAATCCAGGCGAATTCCCGCAGTGCGGCCTGCGTGCGTACCTGTACGAAACTCGATCGCATCGGGTGCTTCCCACAATTCAACTGTACCAATTGCTGGCAAAAAGCCCTGCTCCGGGTTCTCGGCATATAGGCGTGCTTCAAAGGCATGGCCATCGATGTGTATGGTTTCCTGTGTGGCGGGCAGCGGCAAACCAGCAGCAATTTCAATTTGCCATTGCACCAAGTCAAACCCGGTGATCATTTCGGTCACCGGGTGCTCCACTTGCAGGCGGGTGTTCATTTCCATGAAATAGAATTCGCCGCGTGCATCGAGCAAAAACTCAACAGTGCCCGCGCCCACATAATTTACCGCCTTGGCCACTTGCACTGCTGTACGGCCGAAGGCCTCACGTTGTTGTTCGGTGAGCCCGAATGCAGGTGCTTCCTCAATTACTTTCTGGTGTCGGCGTTGTGCAGAACAGTCGCGTTCAAACAAATGCACCACATTGCCATGAGTGTCAGCAAACACCTGCACTTCCACATGGCGTGGTTTGATGATCTGTTTTTCCAGCATCACGGTGGCGTCACCAAATGCATTTTTGGCCTCGCGCTGGCAACTTTCAAGTGCAGCCTGCAAATCACTTGCACTGTTCACAATTCGTATGCCCTTGCCACCACCGCCGGCCACAGCCTTGATCATCAGCGGAAAGCCAATTCGTTCTGCCTCCAACTGCAAAGTATTCAGCGATTGGTCTGCGCCAAAGTAACCTGGAATCAGCGGCACACCTGCAGGCTGCACGCAAGCCTTGGCCTCGCTTTTGCTGCCCATGATCCGAATGGCGTCTACGCCCGGCCCGATGAAGGTGATGTTTGCATTTGCACAACCCTGCGCGAATGCGGCATTTTCGGACAAAAAACCGTAACCCGGGTGTATCGCTTGTGCGCCGGTTTGCTTGGCAGCAGCAATTACTTTGTCGATGTTCAAGTAACTGTGTGCGGCCTCAGGCTCGCCCAGGCAAACCGCCTCATTGCATTCCTGCACATGCAAGGCATGCGCGTCTACACTGGAATACACAGCCACGGTGTGAATACCCATGGCCTGCGCAGTGCGGTTGATTCGACGGGCGATTTCGCCCCGGTTGGCAATCAGGATTTTTGAAAACATTCTGGCGCATGCGTCTTTGGAATTCAGGTTTCCTGATTATAGGATGAAGCCGAAGAAGTCACCGCAGCCCACACGGAATTGGAACCACCATTATGAAACGTCACTTCAACTGGTTAATTTGCGCGGCAATTGCTTGCAGGCGTTTCAAGGCAACTTGCCCCTCGGGGGTTTGCATGGGCATTTGACCTGCAAGATCAATCAGCACTTCGGTGATCAGGCCCAATTGCCTGCCATAACTGGCAATTTCAAAAGCTTTCTGCTCCAGCTCCGCTTTGCCCGACTGCGGATGTATTCCTTTGAAAAACCACTCCAGCTCTGGCCTGATCTGCTGCTGCACATGACCGCTAAAGGGAAAATGAAGCTGGGGTGCGTACAACCACATCCATGGAAACATGGCTTTCTCCACGTTAAAAACATAAGCCTGCCATGCTTTGGAAACAAGTGAAACCAGTACCTTGGGTAACCGGGCACACAGCCAGACCGCACCTACACCATGAACTTTCCTGGGAATGCCGTTACCGAACTGATGAACCAACAACACCAACGACCATATTTTCAAGATGCCCAATACAACATTCGTCACTACATTGCTCGCACTTGTTTTGGCAAGCGCAAGCAATGCCGCCGCTGCACACGGCAACCACACAACAAGCCAGGCCAAACCTTCGCCTTTTATTGGCATTACGCAAACATCGCTGAAAATAAAACTGGACACCCTGCCCAACGCCACCTGGAAAGCGGATGCAATCGGCGTGAATGCCGGCCTGCCGCTGACGAATAACATCTGGCTTGAAGCCAAAGGGTTGAAAGGCACCAACAGCACATCAATCAACAACACACGCAGGGAACTGGACCACTACATCGGCCTTAACCTGGTGGGCCGGCTACCTATTATCAGCACGGGCTTTTCTCTTTACGGATCTGTTGGTGCAGGGCAAACCAAACTGAGCACAACAGGCCCCGGTATTCAAACCAGCGAATCCAATTCAAGTTTGGGCTATGGTTTTGGTGTGATGTACAACACCGGGCCTTTTAATTTTCGGGTTGGCTATGAAAGCCTTTTCAATGATGACGGCATTGAAATCGATGGCATGAATGTGAGCGGGGGCTATCGCTTCTAGGTCGCTTTCAGTGGCTTGTAGCCCCTTTAATTCATCCAGGCTGGTTTGCGTTTTTCCATGAATGCCATCATACCCTCGGCAGCCTCGGCACTGCCGCGCACTGCTGCAAGGCGAGCTGCAACTTCGGCGTGTGTTTCATCGGCTGTAATGTCCATGCGGGAAACATCGCGTACCAGTTTTTTGCAGGCGGCCATTGCATCGGGCGCGCAGCTATCAAACTCGGCAAGAATTGATTCCAGTTTGGCATCCAGCGTGTCAGGGGTGGTCAATTCATGCACCATGCCCAATTCATAGGCTTTCTCGGCAGTGAATGTTTCGCCAGTAAGAAAATAGCGGCGTGCTGCCTGCACACCCATGGCTTGCACCACATAGGGGCTAATGGTGGCGGGAATCAAACCACGCTTTACTTCCGGCAAGCTGAACTTCACATTGTTGCTGGCCACAATAATGTCGCTTGCGCTGACCAGCCCAGTTGCACCGGCCAGACACAAGCCATGCACACGGGCCACCACAGGCTTGGGGCATTCCGCAATACCGCGAAACAAACTGGTCAAGGTAATGGCACTTTGCTGGTTTGTATTGGAAGCAGCAGTGGCCTGCTGCGCCATTTGCATCATGTAGCTTAAATCTGCACCCGAACAAAACGTATCACCGTTGGCAGCCAGCACAATGGCACGAGTATCCGCATCGGCGCCCAAGCGTTGAAAGGCTTCCACCAGCATGGCAATCATTTCGCCGTTCATCGCGTTTTTAATGTGCGGGCGGTTTAGCGTTAACCACACCGCCTTTCCCTTGCGGGTTTCAATCACAGGTTTGTCGTTTGTTTGTTCGGTCATGGTGTTGTCTCCGTTTTTATTCTTGTACACATTCGCATTCGCGCATTTACATCCGCGCACTTACATCCGATATACGCCAAACTTCGTCTCAGGAATATCGGCATTCAGGCTGGCTGAAATGGCCATGCCCAAAATGCGACGTGTATCGGCTGGGTCGATTAAACCATCGTCCCACAGCCGCGCTGTTGCGTAATAAGGTTGGCTTTGCTCATCAAACTGCTTCAGCGTGGGGGCCTTGAATTCAGCCTCTTCTTCCTTGCTCCAGCTACCACCCTTGGCTTCAATTTGATTGCGCTTTACGGTGGCCAACACCCCAGCGGCTTGTTCACCACCCATTACGCTGATTCGGGCATTCGGCCACATCCACATAAAGCGCGGGCTGTAGGCACGCCCACACATGCCGTAGTTGCCTGCACCGAATGATCCACCAATCACCACTGTGAATTTTGGTACCTTTGCGCAAGCCACTGCCATCACCATTTTTGCACCATGGCGTGCGATGCCTTCGTTTTCTACTTTCTTGCCCACCATAAAGCCAGTGATATTTTGCAAAAATACGAGCGGAATTTTGCGCTGGCAACACAGCTCGATGAAGTGCGCTCCCTTCTGGGCCGATTCTGAAAACAAAATGCCGTTGTTGGCCACAATGCCCACTGGCATGCCATACAGGCGAGCAAAACCGCACACCAGTGTGCTGCCGAAGCGGGCCTTGAATTCATCGAATTCGCTGCCATCCACCAGGCGGGCAATGATGTCGCGTACATCAAAAGGTTTTTTCGCATCGGTGGGCACAATGCCGTAAATTTCTTCGGCGCTGTAAAGCGGCTCTTTCGATTCGCTCAAAGCCCAGGGGTAACGTTTCTCGGGGCGCCCCAGATTGGCCACAATGCGCCGTGCAATTTCCAAGGCATGTTGATCATTCTCAGCCAAGTGATCGGCCACGCCGGAAAGCCTAGTGTGCACATCAGCACCGCCCAATTCTTCCGCACTTACAATTTCACCCGTGGCAGCTTGCACCAAGGGTGGGCCACCCAGAAAAATCGTGGCCTGGTTTTTCACAATAATGGCTTCATCGCTCATGGCGGGCACATAAGCACCACCGGCAGTACAACTGCCCATCACCACCGCAATTTGCGCAATGCCCTGCGCACTCATATTGGCTTGGTTGAAAAAAATACGACCAAAATGATCGCGATCAGGAAATACTTCGTCCTGGTTGGGCAGGTTGGCGCCACCGGAATCCACCAAATAAATACAGGGCAAATTGTTCTCGGCAGCCACTTCCTGCGCACGCAGGTGCTTTTTCACAGAAAGTGGATAGTAGGTGCCGCCTTTCACCGTGGCGTCGTTGCACACAATCATGCAGTCCACACCACTTACGCGGCCAATACCTGCAATAGCACCCGCCCCGGGCGCAGCGCCGCCATACATGCCCCAAGCGGCCAAAGGCGCCAGTTCAAGAAATGGCGAACCAGGATCGAGCAACCCGGCCACGCGTTCGCGGGGCAATAATTTGCCGCGGGCAGTGTGGCGTTCATTGGCAACCTTGCCGCCACCTTGCGCCACCACTGCCAAGTTGGCTTTTAATTCATCCACCAGTTTTTTTAGCGCTGCTGAATTGGCGGCAAAATCGGGGCGGTTTTTTACATTGTTGGAATCGAGAACAGCCATGTTTAAAACGGCCCCTCTACAACCCAGCGGCGCAATTGTTCCATGCGGTCCTGGCCCCAGAAGGCTTCACCGTCCACCACAAAATACGGTGCGCCAAACATGCCAGCATCAATCGATTCCTGTACTGCATTTTTCATTTGTTCTTTGACTGTGTCGTTTTGAGCACCTGCAACTAAAGCTGCACCATCCAGCCCAATCGATTGGGCCACTTCGGCCACCACGCTGTCCTCAGTAATATCCTGACCGGTCACGAAATACGCTTTGTACAGCGCACGGGTCAATTCGCCCGCCTTTTCAGGCTGAGTGTTCAACACCTGCAAAATGGCACGCGATGCAGTGGTGGCATTGATCGGGAATTTTTTGGGCCAATTGATTTGCAAACCATGAAAACGCGCAGTACGTGCAAAGTCTTTCGCAGAATATTTGCCCTTGGCCGGGTTCATCATTGGGGCGGTGTTGCCCGTGCTTTTGAACACAAAGCCCAACAAGGTGGGCTTGTAATTCACCTTGCGTTTGCCTGCGGCGGCAATTTCTTCGATTTGCTCGGCAGCCACATAGCTGTAGGGGCTAGTCAGGTCGAAATAAAAATCAATCGTTTGTTTGGTATTCATGGTGCTATTCGGCTCCATATTGGGGGTGTTCCCCTGATTCTAACGAACTTAGGGGATACTTCACGAGGTAGCTTGCGCCTTGTCAGGAAAAAAGCCAGCCCAGCCACTGACTAGCCCACGGCTGCCTTGAAATCCACATGAAAGCCGCATAGCCACCCCACCACAACAGCACCACCAGCAAAGCGGCCAGCACGGTGAACACGTAACCAGCCAGCACCAGCCTGCCATCACGCACCCGTAAACCAAAGGTAATGCTGACCATGGCGGCTGCCGGCAGCACATTGTCAAATGAGGCAAAAGGCACCGGTGCTGCCATGGTGAGCCCCGCGAAAGCAAGCACAAGCCCGTTGAGCGGGCGCATACGCGGGTGGCTCATGATAAACAGGCGCGGCCTGCTGTAAGGCGCCACCCGGCGAATGAAAACGCCCAAAATGCTTTTAAGCACACTGGCCGCTTTGGGCGGTAAACGTTTTTCACCAATCGACTTGGGAATGGGAATTCCAAAACCCAGCGCATAACCCAGGCCCAGCAAAAAAGTAAGGTATCCCAGAGTGGTGGCCACACCAGGAATACCAAAAGGCAACAACAAAGGCAAAGCCGCCAGGCCAATCCAGGTTAACTGCTGCTTGGGGTTGCGGCCAATTGCATCAGCCACCTTGGCTTGCGCCATATTGTCAGCGAACACTACCACCCGGCGCCAAGCGTAGGGCAGGTCCTGCAAGTCAGTGTTGATTTGCTGATTCAAGGGAATAGCGCCGTATTTTGTATTCATTTCGAAAGATAACTCGCCAAACACTCCCCCCTAGAATGAGGGAATGCCTGATGGACAGCAAGTGATTCGTGCTTTATAAATAAATCACCATGAAAGCATCACCCAAAATAGTTAACATGAACAAACAAGGAAGGTTGCCATGCTAAATCGTATATTGCCATGTATCACTATGTTGGCCAGCTCCCTGATTGCTCAACCTGCCTTGGCTGAGCGCTTTCCGGATGTACCGCGTCCCATCGACTACTTTGTAAACGGCGAGGAAATTCTTGCTGTCACTACCCTTCGCGATGAAATTCGGGCACAAGGCAATTTTCCTTTGGCCAAAGCCCTGCTTACAGTTGGCCGTGAAGACCTGCTACAACTGAACCGCAGCCAGGACAGCTTTGACACAGGCACAGTTGAAACACCCCTTGGCGGCGAATTTGAAGTGGACAAGGAGCAGGTGGCTGAATTCCGCACTGCACGCGCACAACGCGCCAGCCGTGGTTTGAATAGCGGGTTTGACACACCCCTTGGCGGGAACTTCAGCGAAGGCAGTGACTTCGAACAAGCGGTTCAATTCCGCAGTGAACGCGCAGTGCGGGGTACGCAAGGATTAAACCGGTTGGGTTATAGAAGTGGATTTTAACGCGACCTGTTGAACCTGAAACCTGTAGTGAACCACTACTACAGGTTAATGGATTCAAACGTAGGTTGTAAGCGAATGCCAGGTTCAAAAATTGAGCAAGGAAATAATGTTTCTTCCGAAGTAGCGCAGACAAGATTACGTCAAACCGCACAACCCAACATCCGGAAAACGGCAGAGTCCCTGTCCTCCATACTCAGACTAAATACCAACGCAATTGATATCCATGCAAAGCAAAGCCAAGTCGCAATCAAGGCTGCCCTTGAAAACAGTGGTCTTGTTGAAAACAGGAAACTTCAGATCACGAGAATCAATGGAGGACACCCAAAACTAAGCAAGGGTGTTGCCTCGTCGGCCCTTCGCTCGGCAAAACTTGAATCACTGAAACTGGAGCAGAAAGAAACAATACTGGTCGAAAATTTTGGACAGAAAGTGTCAGTGGGTGTTACTGCAGAGAATCTGAAAGTTCCTGCATTGATAAAAACCCAAGCCACATCAAACCAGAATATGCATTCAACGCATTATCACCGGGATGACTACACGCGAATAAAACAACTGATCGAAGACATTGTTGAACACCCAGCAGTCAAACAATCAATCTCGCTCAACATACCGGTCTGCGAAGATCGGTTTGGTATGTTTGTGCGGCTGGTTGGCTCTGCTGATTTTGCCCAACGTTACAATCTTTTTTTCAATTCATACCTACCGCTGAACAGCGGTGGAGCCGTTCAGTTCCGTATTGCAGATGGCGTTCACGCTTTATTGATTCCGTACCATGACGGCCTGCTTGAAAAACTACCCGAATATTGCAACCGAACCCAGCTTGATTCCATCTATCACTATCTTGGAGGGCCTCCATCCGTTGGTGCCTTAAAAAATGCAATTCATGCTTTATCGCAAAACCGTGTCGCGCAGCCCTTTATCTCACCGGGCAAAACCGAAACAGCAAGTGACACATCGTTATTAAAAAGTCTCTCGTTATTGAAAAGTACCTTGCGCAATATGCGCCCCGACACAGCATTGTTGGGAGAAATCGCGCTCTCGCTGGTTAACGATCTGATTGAGAGCAAATTGGAGGTGAACCAGCACCAAGCCAGCAAGGATATTTACAGGCAAGTATCCAACTACCTCACAGGGATCTCTCAATCACACGAGAATTTCGGTTTGTGTCATGAATTGCTTGATTCAATTTTCGAAGAAGTAAACCTGCTGCTTAACTTGAGCAAACCCTACAAACTGCAAGAGGCGCACTTGCTACAGCAGGAAATCTACTGCAAAGAACTTACCTGCCTTAACCATATCAAGAATGTGAATATTCTCTCACGCGCTTTCACAGGCAGTGGCATGCAAGCAATTGGCGTCGCACTCGAACATGTTATCAATTTGCAAAAAAGCCAAAATCGTTTTCATGGGATCAGGCAGCTAAGTGAGCAGGGGCCGAACTATTATGAAGTTCCCTTGTTAGTCAATGCGCTATTGACAGAACAACCAAGCAGTTTGATATTGGCAAACCTGAACCCGTCGTCCTGGGTTGCAAACAGGCAACCCCATCAAATTGCAAATGAAGTGCTGAATGCGGTAAAAAAATTTGCGGTGAAGGATAAGCCCGTGTACTTGTTGATGGACACCACCATTGACAGCGGAAACGGCGATTTGAATGCTGTGGTTGGACGCCTGCTCGAGCCGCTGAAAACAGGAAAGCTATGCATATACCTGTGCAAAAGCTACCAAAAGTACCCGGCCTTCGGATCGGGGAAAATCAGTATGGGCAACGTCACTGAACTGGGAGCAAGGAATGTTTCAACCGCCTTTAATCTCAAGAGCATGCTTGCTTCAAGCGAACATTTTCACAACAGCAACGGACAATTCCTGACTCATCTTTTGCGTAACAACCACCTGAGCATAAAGGTAATCAAAGCCGCAGCTGATAACGCCAGGTTTGTAAGCCAATTTTGTTGGCCGGTTACCCACAGAGATCCTGCAAAATACATGACCGCCGTCATGAATGGTTCCACTGCACTTGATGACCTGCCATTTCTGTTCAGATCAGGAAACCCAGACCGCGGCACCCTTTACTTGATGGCCACGCAAGGAGTCAAATCCAGATTAACCTTTGGCTTTCTTGAGTCCTCGATCTGTCCAATTGGATATGAATACCGAATCAACACTGGTATAGAAAGCCGTGAGCGACTTGTAGAACAGTTTTTTGCGACAGGGCAAATATTGGGGCGAACAGACTTTTTCGAACCAGCCCTGGAGGCCATAGAACAACTCACAACACCCACTGCGACTGAAACACTGCTGGCGCAAGAAGCTGGGTTCTCAACGCAAAATTCAGCAATTACTGCTTGCGACTTTTTTTACACGGATCCGAAAAATGGAACACGCCTGAAAACGGTCAAATTCATCCAACAGTACGAAGCCAATATAAAGGCTTCGATCTTGCTTTTAAGCTACGCCTACGATCTGTCCGGCATTCCCATAACACAGAATGCATTGCATGAAACCAAAAAATTAATTGACAGTCAGTTCAAAGGCAAAGCCCCTGGTAGCTGCACTGTCAGCATTCAGGCCCGGCAATCGCTGCTGGAAAACTACTTGTCAAGAGAGTTTGAATATCTCGATTTGCACCAACTGAATGAAACAATCGCATCAGATTTCTGCAGACTCATCGATCAATGCAATTCAACAACTCGACTGGGGCTGCTGTGCGAAAGCTTACCCGACTCGTTCTTCCGTGAAACCGCGAACCGGCTTGAACAAATTTGCCGCGACACGGTTATTGAGGCCCTGATGAAGAACATTCAACCAGACCTGCTTGCAGAGGCCGCTCATCTTCGCTTGATGAAACACTCCTCGAATGATGGATCAGTCGGGATTAATCTGGCGAGAATAATTGCAAACAGACTGGAGAAAACCCTCAATTGCCCTGCACTGTTGCCCGACTTGATGGAGGACGACTTTCAAGAAATTTCCCGTTCGGTGAGAGACAAAGAAATATTGGCATTCAACAAACTCAAGGGTGCCATTCAGTTGCATGTCACCCTTGAAAGCAGATAGGCCTTAGGGCACAAAGGCCATCAGTCGATCAAACTGTCAGGCATTCGAAAACATCAACACGCCATCTTCAATTTTGCCTTTCTTTAATACCGGCCTATCAGCCAGGTAGTTATTCACCACAGTCCATGGTGCAGCTGGGCCTTGCTTTGGCAGGCGATCAGCTGCACGCTTCATGTAGCCGGCCTCCAGATCAAACATGGGGGTATCATCCGCCTCAACACCTTCGGCATTGGGCACTACTCGGGTGTAACCGTGTTTGTCCATGTGGTTGATCACGCGGCACACGAATTCAGCAGCCAAATCTGCCTTCAAAGTCCACGACGCATTGGTGTAACCAAACACCATCGCAAAGTTGGGAATGCTGCTCATCATCACGCCTTTGTAGCTCATCACTTCGCCCACATTCACGGGTTTGCCATCCACATGTGCAGTCAGGCCACCCAGAATTTGCAGATCCAGACCAGTGGCAGTGACAACAATATCGGCTTCCAACACTTTGCCGCTTTTCAGCTTGATGCCATTTTCAACAAAGGTGTCAATGTGGTCGGTCACGATGTCGGCCTTGCCTTTTTTCAGCACCTTGAACAGATCGCCATCCGGCACCACACACAGGCGTTGGTCCCAAGGATTGTAGCTGGGGGTAAAGTGCTTCATGTCGAAATTTTTGCCCATGCGCGCGCGGGTGGCTCCCAACAACAGGCGTTTAATTGCCTGTGGGCGCTCTTTGCTTAGCTTGAAAATTAAACGCTGCAAACCAATGTTGCGTGCACGGCCAATGTTGTACACCCAGGTGTCAGGCATGAACTTTTTCAGCACCACAGAAACCGGATCTACTGAAGGAATGGATGCGATGTAAGTTGGCGAACGCTGCAACATAGTGACGTGACCTGCCTTGTCCGCCATGGCAGGCACCAGCGTAATGGCAGTTGCGCCACTGCCTATCACCACCACGCGCTTGCCAGAATAGTCCAGGTTCTCTGGCCACTGCTGTGGGTGTACTACGGTGCCCTTGAATTTTTTGATTCCGGCGAATACAGGACTGTAGCCCTTGTCATAGTTGTAATAACCAGTGCAACCCAACAAGAAGTTGCTGGTGAACACCTGCTTCTCGCCGGTTTCCTCAATAATGCCCTCCACAGTCCACTGGTTGGCTTTGGAGTCCCAATTGGCCGCAGTTACTTTCAGGCCAAACTGAATGTCTTTGGTCACATTGTGTTCTTTGGCGGCTTCAGTCACATATTCACGAATTTCCTGACCATTGGCCAAAACTTTCTCGCCTTTCCAAGGCTTGAAGCTGTAACCCAGCGTGAACATGTCGGAGTCTGAACGAATACCGGGGTAGCGGAACAAGTCCCATGTACCACCAATTGCTTTTCGACGTTCCAGAATTTTGATTGTTTTGCCTTTGCAGTTTTGCTTGATGTGGCATGCGGCACCAATGCCAGACAAACCTGCGCCAATAATCAGTACGTCTACGTGTGGATTTTTCATTGTTTTGTCCCCGTGGTTTGACAGCTCATGTGACTTTTTATATTGTCAGTTGAGAGAATAGTGGCGAGCCGGGCCTGTTGGCTAGTAATAAATACTCTAAACTGAGCCAACCAATTCACAGGACAAGGAAAAATGGAATTTCTGGAAACACTGAAAAAGCGCCACAGCGTGCGTGCCTTCGATGCCAAACCAGTGCCAGAAGCCGTGCTGGAACGCATACTTTCACAGGCTGCACTGTCACCAAGCTGGTCCAACACCCACCCTTACCGCATCGCACTGGCCACAGGTGATGTGCTGGAAAGTTTGCGCAGCGAACTATACGAACGTTTTCAGGAAACCATCAAACTGCAGCGCGGCGGCAAGCTTGCGCAGCTTAAGGGCCTGCTTACACGCAGCAAGGGCATTCCAGACGGCGACGTAAAACCTGTCGTGAATTACCCCAAAGATTTACAAGCCCGCCGGGTTGAATGCGGCAAAGGTTTGTATGGCGTACTGGGTGTGGCCCGCAACGATTTGAAAGCCCGCGACCAAGCCATGGCAGAGAACTTTCGCATGTTTGGTGCACCCGCAGCCGCTTTTGTTTTTGTGCACAAAGACGTTGGCATTTACAGCGCACTGGATGCTGGTATTTTTCTGCAAAGCCTCATGCTTGCGGCCACCAATGAAGGCGTGGGTACCTGCGCGCAAGGTGCACTGGGTCTGTTCCGCTCGCCATTGGACAAACACTTCAACATTCCCGCGCAATACCACTTGCTGTGCGGCGTAGCAATTGGATATGAACTGGATGTACCAGTGAACAAATTTCAGCCCGAGAAAATTACAGCAAGTGCTTTGATACTGCCCAAGCGGAATTAATCGTGCAGCCAGAAAAATTAAAATTCTGCAGAATTTCCGTTCTGCAGGATTCCGTTCTGCTCAACCCAACCCCAATGGAACCAATGAACTGAATTGCTAACGTAGTGCGTCGCAACACTTTAGCTGGCGCACTTAGTAAGTGAACCCAACCGTCACACTCATTGATTCCTGCTCCATATCTATAGACTCCACAGGCCCCGGTACTGGCAGCGCAGAAGCACCGCGCACCCGCACTGTGGGCGCTCGCATGTAGTGGCCTGAAATTTCCGCAGCATCACTTAGCCGGTAGGTCGCACCCACGGTGTAATGCTTGGTCACCACGCCCGGCGCCAGAATATTGAAAGTTACGTTTTCTTCAGTCACCGGGTTATCACCCTTGTTGTAACCGGCTCGCAGTAGCAGCTTTTGTGTAGCCTGGTATTCAATGCCGAACTTCTTGGTAGTTACATCGCGCCAGCCGAACCCGGGGCCGTCATCATTGCCCAAACAATTACAGCCCGGTGTGGCTGTTCGGCTTGAATTGCCCACTGCCGGTACTTCACTGAACTTCACTTTTGTCAGGTCTGCACCAACCTTCAATTTGCTGGTGGGGCGCCAGGAAAAACCAACTCCATGGTTGGTCGGAATATCAAAATCGCCCTGCCCTGCAAACAGGCCCGCGTATTCGTCGAACTTATTCATGTCCACACGCGGCGAATAAGCAGCGCCCACCTGCAAGCTGCCAAAGGTGCCGAAGTAACCCACGCGGTAACCCCGGCCATTGCTGGTACTTGTGCCCTCGTTGGTCAGCTTGTCAGCATCGCTGCTGTAACCAAAGCTGCCGAACAATTGCAAACCTTCCGCATAAAAACGCTGATACACAAACAAAGGAGAAAATCCAAACGCGTGGTTTTCATTCAAGCGAAAAGCCAGCGTGGGTGCGATCACCAATTGTTCCAGGTTCACACCTGCCGGGCCTTGGCCACACAAAGGATTACCTCGCCCACTGGGCAAATTGGTCGCGCAGGCGGTGCTGTCACCTTCCTGATAATCGGTATTCAAGCCGCCATTGCCGTACACAGTCAGGCCCAGGGTTAGCGACTTGCTAAGTTTCTTGCTCACGCCAAAATCGGGAATGATGAACAAATTGCGGTCGCTGCGTTCATTGAAATTGAACTGCCCAAAAGGGCCGTTGGCGCGTTCTGCGCCGCGTCTGGGCACAAATGCCTCAAAGCCCGCGTCAATTCTGTCGTTCAAATCAGCAAACAAAGCAGGGTTATTGGCGCCGGCCATGGTGTCATCGGAAATAGACAAAGACACCCCGCCCCGGCCCTTGGCCTTGGTGCCATAACCATGAGAAAAATAACCATTGGTGGCATGCGCAACTGACCACGACAGCGCCAAAAGCGTGGCAACGGTGATTTTTAATGTCTTCATGGGTACTTCTTCCGGCGAACTACGGGCAAACATCACCCGAAATAGGTAAATCAAAGTCACCGGATTCTAGAACCAAGGGTTATAACGTACAACGATTAATTTGTAATTTGGTTATAACCACTAACCATTCAAGACTTTTTAATGAAACGGTTGGTAAACCGCACCGCCTCGGAGTAAGGGAAAATATCTTCGATATGCCCTTGAGTAATTCGGTCTTTGCGTTCTTGCCAAAACTCGTATTCAAGCAAATCGCGGTGCTTGCTCAAAAAAGCCTTGCGCACCCGTCGGTCACCCAGCAAGAAGTGCCCGAACTCCTCGGGAAACACATCTTTCGGGCCCACGGTGTACCAAGGCTCGGATGACATCTCGGCCTCGGGATTGGGTGCATCTGGAATGCGGCGGAAATTCGAATCAGTCATGTATTCAATTTCATCGTAATCGTAGAACACCACACGGCCAAGACGCGTTACACCAAAGTTTTTGAACAGCATGTCGCCAGGGAAAATATTCGCCGCAGCAAGTTGTTTAATGGCATTTCCATATTCAGTAACACCATGCTCAACTTCAGCGTCGGTGCCTTGCTGCAAATAAATATTCAGCGGAGTCATGCGGCGCTCAATGTACACATGCTTGATCACCACGGTGTCGTCTTCGAAGGTCAGTGAACTTTCGCAAGTGTCCTTCAAGTGATCAATCAATTCCTGAGAAAACCGGTTCAGCGGCAAACCCACATGGCTGTATTCCCAAGTATCCGCCATACGGCCCACACGGTCATGTTCTTTCACAAGCTGGTATTTGCGCATAACACCTGCGCGGTCAATTTCCTTGCTCGGTGCGATTTTGTCTTTGATCAGCTTGAACACATAAGGGTAAGAAGGCAGCGTGAACACCGCCATCACCAAGCCCTTGATACCGGGCGCCACAATAAACTCATCGTGCGAATGCTTCAGGTGATGCAGAAAATCCCTGTAAAACAAAGTTTTGCCCTGCTTGTGCAAACCCAGCATGGTGTACATCTCGGCCTTGGGCTTGTTGGGCAACAGCGTGCGCAAAAACTGCACATAAGCACCCGGTGTTTCCATGTCTACCAAAAAGTAAGCGCGGGTGAAACTGAACAGGGTGGCAATTTGCTGCACATTGAACAGCACCGTGTCGATGTACAACCTGCCAGTTGAATCCCGAAGAATTGGAATCGCAAAAGGCTGCGGCATGTTCGCATTAATAAACTTGCCAATAATGTAAGCACCCTTGTTGCGGAAAAACAGGCTTGAAAGCACCTGAATTTGGCAATCTGGGTCTACTTTGATGGGCCTTGGCATTACCTGGCGGGCAGCATGCACCACGTAGCGCAAATCGCGCTCCAAATCCACAAAATCGGCCTTCAGTGAAAAGTCTTGAATCAACCGCCTCAGTGTTCTGCGCAAGCCACCACTTTTCGAATTGGCCGGGTAATAGCTGCGGTAAGAAGGTGGGTCACTTTCCACATAATCCGTGCTTACCGCAGGGCGTACAAACAAAAACCGGTTGTGGTAGTAATCGCGGTGCAAAATTTTGGTCACCGCAGAATTGAAAAAGGTTTCTGCCAGCTCGGGCTGTTTGTGGTCTACAAGGTAAGTCACAAAGCGGGTTTTGATTTTGGCCCAAACCGATTCGCTCATTAACAGCGAACCATAGTTGCGCCGGAGCAGGTCCACGGCTTCTTTCACACGCTCATCGTAAAAATCAATACGATCGCGGGCCAGCTGTTGAATCAAATGCCAATCGCCTTCCTCAAACAACTTTTTGGTTTGCTGGGCACAGTAGCGAAACAACCTGTAGTGTTTGTCAAAGCCGGCCAGAATGTCACTGGCCACTTTTTTGGACAGCTCGCGCTCCTCGTCCTCGCTCAAGTGGCTTGTTTCACTGAGTTCACCAAAATCCTCTTCCAGGGTTTTCAGATCCAAAGGCACGCTGCTCATAAGCTGGCTTCACTCCATATGATGAACCTCCGATTCTACGAGATCCAATCCCCATTTGCCCAAAAAAATCCAAAACCTTCGTTGGCTTAGTATCATTGCTAGCTTGTTCAAGGAAGTAGTCATGCGAAGTTTTTCTAGGTTGTCATGGTTGTTTGCGCTGCCTTTTCTGGCTTGGGCCTGCACCGGAGAAGACAGTTCTCTCGACTCGGCCGGCACATCAACCCGCAATTCCATTCAATCCTCTGAAGCCTTTGGCTGGCCAGCATCTGTTCAAGGTGAGGATCCGCCCACAAAACTCACTGAAAGCCCGATTGAAGGCCCGCTTCCCACGGCACAGGCCAGTGAAGATGTGCTGTTTCAATTAGGCATGGTCAGCGACATGCTGCCACGCCAACAACTGGCTGGCGTGGCTGACCCAATTGCCCTGGGTTACACGCTCAGTGACATCACCGACCCTGCACTGCTTGAATTTCAAATTCGCGCGATGGCCGCTCAGCTCAACGACGGATCTCGAATTAACCAGGTTTTTCACTGGTACGGTCACCCCGAAAACAACAAGTCAGTGGCCTTGGTGTATGTGGAATTTAAAAACCGCTATGGCACCAGCCTGCACGGCGAAATTGTGTTGCCCAAGCGAGGGCAAACCCAAGCCACCGCCCAAAAATACCCGGTGATTTTGGCGCTGGAAGGCCTGAACACCAACACCGCCATGTACCGCTGGTGGCATCAGTTGTTTGCAGATGCGGGCTACTTGGTGTTCGCGTTTGATTTCTCCGGCCAAGGCCGCTCAGATGATGAGGTACAAGGCGACCCTGGCAACAACATTGAAGAAGCACAAGATGCACTTTCCTACTTGCTGAACAACTCGCCTGTGCGCCAGTTTATTGACCCTGCACGCATTGGAGTTATTGGGCACAGCATGGGCGCAATTGCCACCATGGGCTTGCAGGCGGTAGAACCGAGATTGAAAGCCGCTGTGGCTGCCGCACCCATCAGCGAAATTCAATCGGTATTCGACAAAAATCCGATCCCGGTGATGATTCAAACTGGCGACTACGATGGCCCAATTGCACCTATCGTGGCCGTGAACCCCGCTGTGGTGCGCCCGGTGTACAACAAGCTGACCAGCGACCGCGCCTTTATTGTGGCCGATGCCGCCACGCATGCACAGCACACCAATTACCCACTGCTGCCCACGTCCACCTGGGGGCGTGAAATCGCTGCGCAGTATTCACTGGCCTGGATGAACTACCATTTGTTGGGCAACAGCGAGGCGCTGAAAGTACTTCAAACCCCGCACCCCCGGCTAAGTTACCTGTGGGCCAGTGAAGTGGTGATCGGGAAGACCACACATGTATTCAAATCTGTGGGGCCTGCACTGCCTAAATAAGGCAACTTGGTACCTCACTGGGCAGCTCGCCCATGCTTACATGGTCTCTGAGAAAAGCTCCCGACCAATCAACATGCGGCGAATTTCACTGGTGCCTGCGCCAATTTCATACAACTTGGCGTCGCGCCACAGGCGACCACACGGGTATTCATTGATGTAACCATTGCCGCCTAAAATTTGAATGGATTCTCCCGCCATCCAGGTGGCTTTTTCAGCCGAGAACAAAATGGCGCCAGCACAGTCTTTGCGAAGCTTGCGCACTGTGTCGGGTGTCGCTTGGTCACAGGCCTTGCCCACCTGGTAAGCATAAGCACGTGTGGCCATCATGGTTGAATACATATCGGCCAGCTTGCCCTGAATCAGCTGAAACTCACCAATGCTTTGACCAAACTGTTTGCGGTCGTGCACATAAGGCACCACCACGTCCATGGCCGCCGCCATGATACCCAGCGGGCCACCCGACAGCACTGCGCGTTCGAAATCCAGACCGCTCATCAGCACATTCACACCGCGGCCCACTTTACCAAGAACGTGGGTTTCAGGCACCTCACAGTCCTCAAACACCAACTCACCCGTGTGGCTACCACGCATGCCCAGCTTGTCCAGCTTTTGTGCGATTGAAAAGCCCTTGAAGCCTTTTTCAATCAAGAACGCGGTAATACCATGTGGCCCTGCAGCCAAATCAGTTTTGGCATACACCACCAACACGTCAGCATCCGGCCCGTTCGTGATCCACATTTTGTTGCCGTTCAGCACGTACTTGTCGCCTTTTTTGTCGGCACGCAGCTGCATGCTGACCACGTCCGAGCCCGCACCGGGTTCACTCATGGCCAGGGCGCCAATGTGCTCACCGGAAATCAGCTTGGGCAAAAAGGTATTGCGTTGCCATTCGTTGCCGTTGCGGCGAATCTGGTTCACACACAGGTTGGAATGGGCACCGTAGCTTAAGGCAACAGAGGCACTGGCCCGTGAAATTTCTTCCATGGCTACGATATGGGCCAAATAACCCATGCCGCTACCACCCAGTTCTTCCTCTACGGTAAGGCCCAGAAGCCCCATATCGCCCATTTTTCGCCACAAATGCATGGGAAATTGGTCGGTTTTGTCCATTTCGGCCGCCAAAGGCGCAATTTCCGCTTGGGCAAAGTTTTGTACTGCATCGCGCAAAGCGTCGATGTCATCCCCAAGATCGAACTGAAGTCCTGGCAAATTCAACATTACATTCTCCGGTAAATTCCGTTTTTCAGAATAATGCCTGAGATTACAATGAATCAACGCGTTTTGGGCTTAAAAGTACGCATCACCAAGACCGTTAAAGCTGAGCAAATTGGGTGCAAGCAAAGGAAGTTGCTGAGGCTCGACACCAAACCAAAGCGCCAGTTTTGCAATCAATTGATCAACCGACGTGGTGGGAATTAATCGGCCACCGCGAATATTGTTCTCGTCTTGCACTGTAATATCAGGCGCTGCACCGTAGAATCGCTGACCACGAATAGCACCGCCCATCAAAAAGTGGTGTGAACCCCATCCGTGATCTGACCCATCCCCGTTCGAAGCCAGAGTTCGGCCGAAGTCAGATGCTGTAAAAGTAGTCACCGAGTTTTGAATACCCAATTCCACTGTGGCTTCATAGAAACTGGCCATGGCATCTGCCACTTTGCCCAACAAAGCCGGATGATCACGGTTAAGGAAATCGTGATTGTCAAACCCGCCAAGCGAAACAAAAAACACCTGTCGCTTTACACCCAAAGAATTACGACAAGCAATCGTTTTTGCGACCGCCTTCAACTGCATGGCCAAACTGTTTTCAGTATTAAAAGCTGTTGTCAGGTTGATGCCCCCGAACGCTGTTGAGAAGCTACTTTCCGATTGAATTGACCGCAACGCCACCTGATTAATTTGACGTTCCATCACACTGCTGCCTGTTTCAGTCATCAAGCGACGAAGCAATGCGCCGCACTCGCTTGAGGAATTCAATTGACTCAACCCCTGCACAGCGATGGCGCCATCGGGGCTAATTTGATAACCCACAGCATCACGCCCCGACACAAACAGCGAACTTCCAGACACAGAAATACAACTGAAAGTGGATCCGCCATTGCCGGACAACATCAGATCACCCATTTTCCCACCCCAGCCCGAAGTGGCGCCCTCAGGCATATTGGACTGCCAAAGTGACTGCTGGTCATTGTGCGACATCAGCTTGGGTGGCAAACGCACCGATTTTTGGTTGTAAGTGTTTAAATTGGTCGGCTCAATCAAAGGCCCAATATTCAGTTGCACCCCCAACTTGCCAGCATTAAAAAGAGGAAGCAACCGAGCCATCTGGGGTGCCAAAGCCATGCGCATGCCGGAGGGCAAGGCATTGACAGAATTCAATGTTGTTGCAGCCAACTGATCCTGCGGCGTTGCAATGGCTCCGCGAATTGCTTGGTACTTGCCATAAAAAACATTATCAACAGGCACCACGGTGTTGTTGTGGTCGTTGCCACCCGCCAGAAAAACACACACCAAGGCTTTGTAATCCTGCGCTCCCGCTGCTGCGGCCTCACCCATGCCTGCAAGTGTCATCAAAAAGGGAGACGCCATACCCACACCTGACAACTGTGCTGTTCGGTGTAAAAACGCCCGGCGGCTTAAAGAGTCGAGTTTGCTCAATTTCATGGTCTTTTCTTATTTTTGAATCAGATACTGAGGACTGGCCAAGATCAATACAATCGCGGAGTACAAACGATTCCTCAAATTGGCGTTCCTGTTCATTTCAATCGAAATACTGCCAACTGCCCGAACAATCTCCTGCTTGAGAGTATTCGACATCTGGTCAGCTACAAGCAAAAACACGAGTTGATTAACCAACTCAACAGGATTCGCTGCCAATTCAAGCCAGCCAGAATAGGTCGACCGCAATGGTGTTTTGTTGGAGACCGCCTTTTCCATGAAATTGACATAGGCAGCAACAGTTACCTCACTGAGCAACTGAAACTCTGGGCCAATCATCCCGCGAGATGAAAACTCAGAACCCGAGGGCACATAGTTGGGCCGGAAAAAATTGAATACACTGGGCGACCGGAATGGACTCTGCCCAAGCTGAGTCGACGGACTTGAAGTCTGTGGAATTCTCCATTTGTCGTCAGCCGGCCTGGCGTTGAAGGTTCTGGCCCACTGAATATACCTGGCAATCGGCTCACGCAATTTGCCGAAATCAGGATTGGAAATCAAACTGGGATCTCGTGCCTCGGGGTCCAGTAACACGGCAGTAATAAAAACCCGCATATCGCCGCGCACACCATTGCCATTATTCTCAAACGCTCGCGCAACCCGCTCCACATAATCTGCACTTGGGTTGCTGGTTACCATCATCTGAATCAATTGCCTGGCCCAAAAAGGCGCCACATTCGGATGCTGGAACAGTGTTCTCAATGCCATGTCCAGCGCCTGCTCACCAGGTGTATTTGCAGGAATGGTGCTTCCAAGAAAACTCACTGCATCATTTGAATGATCCGCAGCAACCAAGCGCATCGGATTTCGGTGCACCAGCTGTTTATCTGCCGTGCTGTTGCGGTTATCAACAACCCAGCCTGTAAATACCTTCGCCAGTTCTGTGACATCTTCCTGGCTGTAGGTTTCGATTGGCTGGCCTGAGGCGTTGCGCTTCAAAGAACCGTTCAAATTCAACTGAAATAAACCGAGCGTGAACAATTGCATGACTTCACGGGCATAGTTTTCGTCGGGCTGTCGCCCTGTAACAGGGTCAGCCTTTTTGTTACCCGAAGTATTCAGATATCGCCCCATGGCGGGGCTCAAGGTAACGGCTTTTAACAAATCAAAAAAATTGCCAAATGCATGCTCATTCAACAAATCCCAATAGGCTGCAATCTGCAGTGCGCTTGCCAAAGAATTTTGGGACACCACAAAAACCTCTGACAAGATCAACGCCACTCTTTTACGCAGAGTATCTGGCGCAGAGATTAAGTCCTTCCAGCACAAATAATCGGACGCGACTCCCCTGAACTCGAGAGCGTTATAACCCTGCTCAAACAACCAATCCCAACCCTTTTTTTCAATCGGCATGTTGAACTGGGTATTCAGCCAATTCGTGTACCCCTGATCAAGCAGAGCATCAATGTCTGCCTGTGTCGCAAAAAGTTGAGCTTGCCCCAAAAAACGGGAGGCATGAACAGGTGTCATTTCGGCAGGCATCACAGGTGCACTGGCTCTGCCAACCACACCATTGGCAGAGCCCTCACCCCCTCCACAAGCCGCCAGGGAAAGCGCTGAGGCAGACACCAGTAAGGAAACACCTGCGCCTGACTCGTCCTTCCCTTGAGGCTCAGCCCCACTACAACACACTGCTGAAAGATGTTCCAAAATTAACTTCCGGAGAATTGAGATATCCGATGAGTTAAACCGGCCACTATTTAAGTTCCCTGTAAATACAGCCTCCCTTTCGGTGAACAAAGGGGTTTAGTTGAGAACTTGTGCAATACATGTGAAATATCTGCAGATATTCAGAAATCGGGATTTTTTTATTCAGTTGCCCTACAATCAGCCCCTTCACCGACAGAAATGACTGGAAAGTCAATTTAAGCCATATGGGAATTGAACGTTTGTTTGAACCGCCGGTTTTGGGTCAACCCACACCCGTAGCGCCAGGTGTTCTGTGGCTGCGCTTGCCGCTTCCTTTCGCACTCGACCACATCAACGTGTGGCTGATCGAAGAAAAGGACCAATACACCCTGGTGGACTGTGGTGCGGGACTTCCCAACGTAGCCGCAATATGGGAGGACATTGAACAAACCCTGTTCAGCCAAAAACCACTTGGCCGCATCATTTGCACCCATGCCCACCCCGACCACATTGGCATGGCCGGCCCCCTGGCCCGCCGCCACGGGGTGCATGTGCACATGTCCACAAGCGAATACTTCATGGCACGTGGCCTGTGCGCCAACCTGCCGGGCTTTGATGGAAACACCCTGGGCACATTTCTGGCCAGCCATGGCCTGGTGAACGAGAAAAAAGCCGATGAAACCCTGGAAGCACGCGGCGGCATGTTCTCCCGCCTGGTGCCTGAACCACCGTTGAACTACCAACGTGTTCAGCATGGCGATGAAATTGAAATCGGTGGCAACCTTTGGCGCTGCCATACCGGTTTTGGGCACAGCCCGGAACACATCAGCCTGGTTTGCGAGAGTTTGAATTTAATGATCAGCGGCGACATGCTGCTGCCCACCATTTCGACCAATGTTAGCGTGTACGGCATTGAGCCCGAAGGCAACCCGCTGTTGTTATTCCTGAAATCAGTTCAAAGCATGGCCCAGTTGTCGGATAAATTAGTGGTACTGCCTTCGCATGGCGTGCCCTTTAAAGGAGTACACGACCGCTGCGCGCAGCTGCTACGCCACCATGACCACCGCTTGAATGAACTGCTTGAAGCCATCCAGGAAAAACCCTTGAATGCCCGCCAGGCCATTGCCGTACTGTTCAGACGGGAAATGGATGGGCACCAAATGAGCTTCGCCATGGGCGAGGCCATCGCCCACCTGCACTACCTGTGGTACAAAGGCATGGTAAAGCGCTTGGCAGTTGATGGCGTGTGGACGTTTCAGGCGGTTTAATTTAAAACCTGATCAACAACCAGCTTACAAACCAAGCCTTTAAATTTGGGCTATTAACCCCATCTCACCAATCGATTTATTTTTTGCAGTACACAGCACCATGAATAAACCAGCCCACAATATGATCCCAGTTACCATTCTCACCGGCTTTCTGGGCAGTGGAAAAACCACCCTTCTCAACCGTATCCTGAAAGAAAACCATGGCATGAAGATCGCCGTGATTGAAAACGAATTCGGCGAAGAAGGTGTCGATAACGACCTGTTGATGCAAAACGAGCAGGAAAATATTGTTGAAATGAACAATGGCTGCCTGTGCTGCACAGTGCGTGGCGACCTGGTCCGCATTCTGGGCGAAATGGCTGCCAAGCGCCTTGCGGGTGAAATCAAATTTGATCGCGTGGTCATAGAAACAACCGGCATGGCCGACCCCGGCCCTGTGGCACAAACCTTTTTTGTTGATGACCTGGTTGCTGAAAGCTTTATTCTGGACGCTGTTATCACCGTTGTTGACGCCAAACACGGGATGAAACAGCTGGACGAGCACCGCGAGATTCAACAACAGGTTGGCTTTGCTGACCGAATTCTGTTGTCGAAAACCGACCTGTGCTCCGAAGATGAAGTGACTGCGTTAAAACGCCGGCTGGTTAAAATGAATGCACGCGCGGAAATGATGATTTCCGAATTTGGAGTGGCTCCCATCGACAAACTACTGGATGTACGTGGCTTTAACCTGAATTCAATTCTGGACATTGCGCCTGATTTTCTGGACGAAGACAAACACGTTCACAACGATGAAATTCAAAGCTTTGTGTTCAAAAGCACCAAACCGTTCGATGGACAAAAGTTTGAAGAATTCATGGGCTCGGTCACCCAGGTTTACGGCCCTGACATGTTGCGCTACAAAGGTATTTTGAATATCAAAGCGAGCGACCGCCGTGCATTGTTTCAGGGTGTCCACATGCTAATGGGACTAGACTGGGGCAGAAAATGGGACAATGCTGAGAAAAAAGAGAGCAAAATTGTGTTTATTGGGCGTAAACTGCCCAAGGAATTCATCACCCAAGGGTTGGAGCTATGTCTAGCCCGCTAGCGAATATACTGGTATATAGTCAATAAAAAACGAAAGGACTAGAGGCTGTGCTATGACCACTGAAAAAACGCCCCTCATCACCGAGAAGCAATTGCTCGCGATGAAAGAAGACGATTACATGAACGAGGTGCAGCTTGCCTTTTTCCGCCAACGCCTGCAAGACATGGAGAAAGAATTGCTGGCCAACGCGGGCGAAACCACTGAGCACCTTCGCGAAACTGTTGTGGTCCCCGACCCCGCTGACCGCGCGACCATTGAAGAAGAGCATGCGCTTGAACTTCGCACCCGTGACCGTGAGCGAAAGTTGTTGAAAAAAGTGCAGCAATCGCTGCAAAAAATTGACAACGGTGAATATGGTTGGTGTGAAGAAACAGGCGATCCGATTGGCGTTGCCCGCTTGCTGGCGCGCCCCACTGCTACGCTGTCACTGGAAGCACAGCAGCGCCGGGAACTAAAACAGCGCATGTACGGGGATTAATTTCCTCGATTTGCTGATGGTGCGAAAAAAGGCACGTTGACCTTGGGTTAGCGTGCTTTTTTTACGTTCTCGATAGCCGCTTTTTTGGCCCAATCAGCCCGTATTCCGATCTCTCGCCTGAAAACCTGTTTCTCCCTTGCTGAGCCTTGCGATGCCTGAGAACGACCCTCCTAAAAAACGGGTCGGGCTCGTTCTCTGTGCCCTTACCGGGCAACGCCGGCCCTGCTCGGCACACAAGGGCAGGTTTTCTTGAAGGCGAGGCGATCGAAACATCGCCGCCGATTGGGCTTTGAATCCAACGGTGAGCTGCGGGTTGGTGAAGACTCGCGAGCGCCGGTTTAAGCCAACTCGGCAGTGGGATTGCTTGGGCCGCACTTCAAGAAAACCGCCCCGTTTGACTTTATTCGCAGCGGTCGGCTTCTAGCCGACGCCGAGGCTCGGCCCGCACTTTTGCCGAGCGAGGTGAGCAAGAATTAATTCAAAAAGGGATCAAACGGTTTTCTGTGCGGAACAAGTAACCCATGCCGAGTTGGCAAAAAACTCCCATGCGACGCTTCAAATACGGCCCCTGTCACCAAAAAGGTGACGTAACCACCCCGCCATCACAGTTGCATCATCAATTTTCCGCCACAAATATTTCATCAGTTATTTTTTTATTAACAATCATTAACTTACATGCAAAACACGTCAAAAAAAATCAGTTTTTTACTGATGAAATGTAAGTAATATGCCAATTGCACCGGCCAATCGTTCTCTGTTGTTATTACGTAGGCAGCGCAAATTGCCTATAAAAAACTAATAACTATTTTTAATCATTTCAAATGACGGAGAGAGCATGGCCCTAGACGAATTGAAGAACGGCATTGGTGCCGTACCAGTAGCTGGCGAAATTCTGGTTGGCGCATTAAACACCTTTACTGGCGCATTGCCAGCCACCCCAGAACTACCAGGCGTGGACGCCATACCCGGTTTGGGCGCATTGCAAACCACTCCCGAAGGCGTTCCCGGTCTTGACTCACTGACTGGTCTGCTGGACAGCGGTTTGCCAACACCCCCAGCCGGCATTCCAGGTTTGGACTCAATTCCTGGCTTGAACGCCCTGCCAACCAGCCCCGATGCGATCACTGCTCTGCTGGCCGGTGGTTTACCAGAAGCCCCCTCCATTCCGGGCCTGGACACACTGCCTATTCCAACCGATGGCCTGCCTGAAGCCCCAGCCCTACCCGGCCTTGATGCTATTCCTGGATTGAGCGCACTGCCGCTACCCACAGACGGTGCCCCCAACCTCGATACGCTGACCAACTTGCTCAGCGGTGGTTTGCCCGATGCACCAGCACTGCCTGGCCTCGATGCCATTCCTGGTCTGGACGCGCTGCCAATTCCAGCAGACGGCCTGCCTGGCCTGGAATCGCTAACTGGCCTGATTGGGGGCGATTTGCCCAGCCTGCCTGGTGATGACAACACAGACGGTAGTTTGCCTGCCAGCCCAATCAGCTTTGAAGACGGCACATTCACACTGGCCCTGCCAGAGGGATCGCCAATTTCAGCATCGGTCAGCATCAGCGGCCTTGAAGTGCCAGAGGCAGGCTTACCGCTGCCTGCCTAATTAATTTATAAGCACCAAGTTAAAGGCACTGATCAACAACACAGCGATTAACCGCACACAGTGGTTTGGCCAGCCTTCGGGCTGGCTTTTTTATTGCCCAGCATCCTTCAAGGCCAAAGCCCGGTTATACACCGTATTTTTGGCCATTCCAGTGGCCTTCACCACCACCGCCACTGCAGTTTTCAAAGGCAATTCTGCCAACAGCAAACCAAGCCAGGTGTCTAAATTTGCACTGGCCTGCTCGGTTGCAATATCACTGTCTGCAACAGGGTTACCGCCAATCACCCATGCCCATTCACCACGCTCGGCGTTTGCATCCAGGCGCACCTGTTCAAAAACCTGCTCCCCCTTGCCCCGGTAAAAAGTTTCGAACTGCTTGGTCAGCTCACGCCCAGCACACATGTCGCGCCTACCCATATCCAGGCTTTCAAGGTCATTCACCAGCTGCATTACTCGGTGGGGTGCCTCAAACACCACTTGGGGCTCTGCGCAAGCCAACCATTTCTTTAACTCATCTAGGCGGCTTTTCCCTTTCGCAGGCAAAAAACCCCGAAAAGTAAAAGCCCCTTCCACAAGCCCGCTAGCTGCCACCACAGCCAATACACTGCTGGCACCAGGCACGGGCACCACAGAGAAACCCGCTTCGGCCACACAGCGAACCACCACCGCACCGGGGTCTGATACCGCAGGCGTGCCGGCATCGCTCACCAAAGCCACAGACTCACCCCGCTGCAAGCACGCCAGCACGCCCTGCGCACTTTCACGTTCGTTGTGCGCGTGGTGGGCCATCAAAGGTTTCTTGATACCCAAAGCATCCAGCATGCGGGCTGTGTTGCGGGTATCTTCTGCGGCAATGCGGTCTACCTGCTCAAGCACCGCGCGGGCACGCAGGCTTAAATCACCCATATTGCCGATGGGGGTTGCCACCACATAGAGTGAAGCTTCTCGCCTTGTGTAGGGCCTCGCATCAGAATTCTCAGCATCATTCAATTCAATTCCCTCACCGGCGTTTTGCATGGCGCTCAAATCCAAATCCAAAGTTGCTGAATTGTCCGGCATTCCATGGGCCACACGCAAACCCCGCACACCAAAAGCCAAAATTCCATGGCTTGAACCCAAAAAAGTAACCAGCACTGACCATAAAACAGCACCTGCACACAAACTGGCATTGCTGGAAGAAGGGCAACGGGCTGAAACCCAAGCCTTACGCCTGCTGGAACAACAAGGACTGATGTTGGTGGCCAGAAACCACCGCTGCCGCTGTGGCGAAATCGATTTGATCATGGCGCAAGGCAGTACCGCAATCATTGTCGAAGTACGTTTGCGCAACAACAACCGTCACGGCAGTGCGCTTGAAAGCGTATCCACCCACAAACAGGCACGTGTATCGCGCTGTGCAAAATTATGGTGGGTGCAAAAGGGTCAACGCCAATTCAAGCACCTGCGTTTTGATGTAGTCGCGCTAGAACATGGCACCGAACCAAAATGGGTACAAAATGCGTGGCAAATCAGCAACTAAACCGGGATCAAACCGGTGTGCCATGCAAATCGCCTGCAACAGGGTCACCTATAATAGGGGCTTGAGATAACTGCCGGAAGGCCTGTCGCCATGGACTTGATCACACGCATTACCCAACAATTTGACGAAAGCATTGCCGCCAAACAGGCCGCAACCGAAGAACTGGCGGGGCCAATTTCCGAGGCAATTGAGCTAATGGTGAATGCACTCACCAACGGCGGCAAAGTGCTGGCCTGTGGCAATGGCGGCTCAGCTGGTGACTGCCAACACTTTGCTGCTGAACTGGTGGGTCGCTTTGAGCGTGAACGCCCGGGCCTTGCGGCCATTGCACTCACCACCGATTCTTCAGCGCTCACAGCGATTGGAAACGACTACAGTTTTAACGAAATTTTTTCAAAGCAGGTTGCAGCCATTGGCCAACCAGGTGACGTGCTGCTGGCCATTTCAACAAGCGGCAACTCGAAAAACGTGCAATTGGCCATTGAAGCCGCACACGCCCGCGACATGACCATTGTTGCACTTACCGGCAAAGGTGGCGGTCAAATGGTGCATCAGTTGAAAGAAGGTGATGTGCATGTGTGCGTACCCCACAACCGCACAGCCCGAATTCAGGAAATACATTTGTTGGCGATTCATTGCATTTGCGATGGCATCGACCTAAGCCTACTTGGAGAAGAAGAAAATGAGTCGTAAACCCCGGTTTTTTACCCGCACACGTTCTTCAGCCATCAGCGCAGTACTGGTGGCCTCGCTTGCGGCGCCACTGCTGGGCGGCTGTTTCGCTGGCGCAGTGGTTGGCATCACAGCAGGTTCTCTGGCCGCAGCCGACCGTCGCACCGTGGGCACACAAGTTGAAGACCGTAGCTTGCAGTTAAAAGCCGAAAGCGCAATTCGAGAAAATTTTGGTGAAAACGTGCATGTGAATGCCACCGCGTACAACCGCCAAATTCTGTTAACTGGCCAAGCGCCCGATGAAACCACCGTGCGCAACGTGGAGGCCCGTGTTGCCACACTGCCCAACATTCGCCTGATCGTGAACGACATTCAGGTGGGCTTTAAAAGCTCACTATCTTCGCGCTCCAACGATGCATTCATCACCGGCAAAGTAAAAGCATCGCTGCTGGATGCACAAGACATTTTCGCCAACTCGTTCAAGGTAACTACTGAGGCTGGCGTGGTTTACCTCATGGGCCTGGTTACCGAGCGTGAAGCCAACCGCGCAGCCTCAATTGCAGCTGGCGTACCTGGCGTAGTGAAAGTGGTCAAGGTGCTTGAACTGATTTCTGAAGCTGAACTTTCTCGCCTGTCGGCCACTCCAAATAACGGAACACCGCCCGTAGAAAACGGCCCCCGTTAATCAGCTACTTAAAAGCCGGCAATGATCAAAAAATTTCTTTCCCTGTTTTCAACCCTTGCAGTGGTTAGCATGCTAGCCGCCTGCGGGGGCGACAAAGCACCGCAAGTGGATTACATCACCATCAAAGGGCAAACCATCAAACCCGCCGACTATCAAGGCCAGGTGATGCTTGTGAATTTTTGGGCGACCAGTTGCACCACTTGCGTGAAAGAAATGCCAGACATTGTCGACACCTACAACAAGTTTAAAGACCAAGGCTTTAGAACCATTGCGGTTGCAATGAGCTATGACCGCCCCGACTATGTGGTGAATTTTACAGAAACCCGCAAGCTACCCTTTGATGTTGCGCTGGATGTAAATGGCAATATTGCCAAAGCATTCAAAGACGTGAAAATTACACCGACCACTTACGTAATCAACCGCAAGGGCGAGATTATCAAAACCTATGTGGGCGAACCCGACTTCCCGGCCCTGCACCAACTGATTGAAAAATCACTGGCCGAAAAGGTTTAACTGAACCGGCAGCCACACAGTCTGCGATTAAACAGCCTGCAATTGCACGGTTATTCATCTCCCCACTTGAAATCTTCCATCACACGGCGGTCCCGCTTGGTGGGCCGCGCCTTGATCTCCAGGGCGGGGTCTTTCATCAACTTGCGGTTGGCTGCGCGCTCGGCACGCTTTTTCGCACTTTCAATTGTTTCTTCATAAAGCCCTTGCGCAATGGAAGCACTGCCGCGCTTGTCACCCAAGCCCTTCACCACCAACACCATGTCGTCCCAACCCACTGGTACGGTCAGCACATCGCCCACCTGCACACCATACGCAGGCTTCACACGCTCATCGTTGCACTTTACCTTGCCACCTTCCACCACCTCAATAGCCAGTGAACGGGTTTTGAAAAACCGGGCTGCCCACAACCATTTGTCGATGCGTACCTTGGCACCTGGCGCTGAAAAATCAGTTTTGCCATTTGGTGTTTTTACAGGCTCCGGGTTTCTGTTTTTACTGCGGCTCAAACTGACTCCATCGGGGATTCCCACACTGGTTAGCCTACCTCGGTTCAGGTAGCCTCAACGGCTTCCATGAATTCAAACAAGGAAAAGGCTGTGAAACACTCCATCGCAATCATTCCCGGCGACGGCATCGGTCAGGAAATTATGCCAGAAGCACTGAAGGTGCTGGCTTGGGCAGAAAAAACCCACGGCATTGCGCTGGATTTGCATCACAAGGACTGGGCACACTGCAACTACTACCTTGAACACGGCACCATGATGCCCGAAGACTGGAAGCCCCAACTGGAAGCCTGCGAAGCCATTCTGTTTGGCGCGGTGGGTATGCCTCATTTGGTACCCGACCACATTTCACTGTGGGGCTCGCTGCTGCGCTACCGCCGCGAATTTGACCAGTACGTGAATTTGCGCCCGGTGAAACTGCTACCCGGTGCGCCCTGCCCCTTGGCCAACAAAAAGCCCGGCGATATCGACTTTGTGGTGGTGCGCGAGAATACAGAAGGCGAATACTCGGCCGTGGGTGGCCGCATGTTCGAAGGTACAGACCGTGAAATAGTGCTGCAGGAAAGCGTGTTCACCCGCCATGGCGTAGACCGTGTGCTGAAATTTGCATTCGAAATGGCCCAAAACCGGCCACGTAAAAAACTGACCGCCGCCACCAAAAGCAATGGCATCGCAATCAGCATGCCCTATTGGGACGAGCGCGTGGACCTGATGGCCAAGGGCTATCCCGAAGTGAGCTACGACAAACAGCATGTGGACATTCTGGCCGCACGGTTTGTGATGCAACCCGAGCGTTTTGATGTGGTGGTAGCAAGCAACCTGTTTGGCGACATTCTCAGCGACCTGGGGCCTGCATGCACTGGCACCATTGGCTTGGCGCCTTCTGCCAACCTGAACCCGGACCGCAAGTTCCCCTCGCTATTCGAGCCCGTGCATGGCTCTGCCCCTGACATTGCAGGTAAAGGTATTGCCAACCCAATCGCGATGATTTGGTCAGCCGCCTTGATGATCCAGTTTTTGGGCAACAGCCCGGCAGTGGTGGCAGCAGGCCGGCAAGCCAGTTACCAAAAAGCACACGATCAAATACTGGCTGCCATTGAAATCGTGCTGGAAAGCGGAAACCCCGACGTATTAACTGCTGACCTGAAAGGAAAAGGCACCACCAAAACCCTTGGCGATGCCATCGTTAAAGCTTTGGAATAAAGCCCCACTTAGTAAGGTTATGAAAAACTATTTCGCCCCATTTTTAGCCAGGTACCAGCCAGTGTTGGTGGGGCGAAGTGCCATTTCAATCACAAAAGTTGGCTGTAAAGTACCCGCCACTGCCGTGCCAGTGCTCAAAGTAAACACAGAGGGGTCGAAGGACTCCACCTTCAAATTCTTGAAATGATTCAGCATGTGGGCGTCTTTCAAGCTGGCCTCAAAGCGCGCTGAAACAGCGTCTTCTTGGCCAAATGGCTTGTTTTGAACATAGTCGACTGTTTTCTCAACCCACAGGCGACCGAAACACAGCGCCTCATTGTCACCCTGCGGGCCTTGGCGAAAGTGAACACCTTCAAGTTTCTTCAAACCACTTGAAGGCATGATCACCCAGCGACCATCGCGGGTTTGAAAAATATCCAGCAAACCCGACAAATCCCAAGCTTTCACTTCGCGGGCCACCGCGCTATTGGCAGGCACTTGGTCACGGGCATATTGCTCAATGGCTTCTGGGCTGGGCAAACGGGCACACAAGGCGCCGTGGCTCAAAATAAAGGTTTCAGCCCTTGCACCCTTAAGCAAATTGTCTTCATTCAACATGGTGCGAGGGTTACAGGCAGTCAGCAAACCTGCAAACAAGGCCAGGGAAATCCAGTTAAAAACAGGGCGGATCATTCTTAGCTTCCTTTATCACTTGCAAACATTGTGAATCTTTGTAAGACAACTGAAACCTCAAGAAAAGCCAAAAAGGCATGCCTATTTGCGCGCATGCCCCAAAGCGCGTGGCGGTGAATAACCCAGTTGCCTGGCCTTGGCTTCGGCCTGGGCAGCCAACAGGGGTTGTGCCGCTTCCCGGTAGTAAAGCGCCAACTCATAGCTTGCAATGCCGTTGCCCAAGCCGCCAGCATACTGCAACCAACCCACATAGCGCAGTTCGCCCTGCACGGCGTCCAGTTCTCGATGCAGGCGGGCAATTCGTGCGGCGGCGTCTTTGTCACCGCGTGCCGCGCGAATCAAATCTGCACTGCTATCGGCCTTCATCTCAGAAGGCAAACGCTCAGGCAATACAAAACTGGTTTTAAAAAGCTTCACTTCTTTGCTTCGCAGCACTTGCAACGCTTGCTGTGCACCTGCCTGATAAACATTCACAGACCTGGCCTGAATGCTGTTCGGGTATGATTCAAGAAACGCCTGACACAAACGAAGTAAATCAACAGGCCACTGCGTGGATTGAATCGACTGCCAGGCAGTTTCCTCCTGCGGCGACATGCGAGGCTGCACCACCGCACCCGGTTCAACAGAAGCCACCGCCAGCGGTACCTGCACGCGTGCATTGTCGGCAATGAACGGGTTTTGTGCCAAACGGCGAATCGCCGAAAGTGGGTGGTTCAACATCGTGCTTTCGACATCCTGCTTCACCATTCGAAACAAGTCATTGAATGTGACATGCCCTGCTGACTCCCTTAGCAGCTTCACCAAAGCGCCGGTGTAAAAAGTATTTTGATCGGCACTGGCTGGCGACACAGCCGGCTTACCAGCACCTGTTGAAAAACAGACCATGCTGCCCACTGGTGCCTCAACCTGGTTCAAGCCCTCGCCGTCGCCAATTGAATTGCGTAAATCAGTTCGGCAGGCATCAATTACCGTAATGTTCAATGCTTCGGGTCTTGGGGGCAAGGCTGCCAATAGTTTTTGCTGCAACACCAGCGAACGTGCCAGCAAATCCCGGCGAGGCGATGTGGGGTTGGTACCCGAGCCCAAGAGCAAATTATTCGAATCCAGCTGCAAACCATGGCCTGCATAATAAAACAGGGTCACCGCATTGGCAGGGGCTTGGGCTACGCGTTTCACAAACTCGTTCACAGTGGATTGAAGGCTGTTTTCATCCAGGTTCATGGCTTGGGTTACATCAAAACCCCGAGAAACCAATGCTTCGCCAAGGTCCATCACATTTTTGTGGATGGGTGGTAAATCGTGGGGCACCGGATAATCGCCGTTACCGATCAGCAAAGCCAAACGGTGCGTGTAAGGTACCGCCTCGTTAGCCGCCTGCGCAGGCCGCAGACGGAAAACAAACGAGGCGGTCGAAAGGACGCCTGCCAAGCCCAAAAAGGCTTGAAGCGCGCTTCGCCGCCCCGGGGAGTGCTGCGTTTCAGTCGTAGTGATAAGTAAATTCCTGAACATCCGTGCTGATACTCAATTTAGTCACAGGCTTGCCCAGCAACGTTGCCTGTAACAACTGGCGGCTCACGGTGGGCAACAAAGTGTTGCTCAAAATAGTGCCAACCATACGCCCGCCCGAGTCGGCCTCGTTACAGCGGGCCACGATTCGATCAATTACCGAATCATCAATGTAAACATTGATGCGGTGGGTACTGGCTATGCGTTGCTGAATGCGCTTTAACTGCAAGCGAACAATATTGGCCAACATATCGCTTGAAAGTGGGTAATACGGCACTACTTCCAATCGACCCAGCAAAGCGGGTGGAAACACTTGCAACATGGGTGCCCGCAAAGCACGCACAAGTTCCTCGGGATCGGGCATTTGGCCGGAACTCAATCCGCCTTTACAAAGCGCCATCAATTCTTGGGTGCCCACATTCGTGGTCAGCAAGATCAAGGTATTGCGAAAGTCGATACGGCGCCCCTCACCATCTTCCATCCAGCCCTTGTCAAACACCTGGAAAAACAGTTCATGCACATCCGGGTGAGCTTTCTCGACTTCATCCAGCAGCACCACACTGTAAGGCTTACGGCGCACTGCCTCGGTCAACACACCACCTTCGCCATAGCCCACATACCCAGGGGGGGCGCCTTTCAGCGAAGAAACTGTGTGCGCCTCTTGGTACTCGCTCATATTGATGGTGATTACATTGTGCTCGCCACCATACAAATTCTCGGCCAGTGCCAACGCTGTTTCGGTTTTACCCACGCCCGACGTGCCCGCCAGCATGAATACACCCACTGGTTTGTTCGGGTCGTCAAGCCCAGCCCGGTTGGTTTGAATTCGCCTTGCAATCGTTTCCAGTGCGTGGGGCTGGCCCACAATGCGGGCACCCAAAGTATCGGCCAGGTTCAGTACATTCTCGATTTCATTGCGAACCATGCGCCCCACGGGAATACCAGTCCAGTCAGCCACCACAGACGCCACACACTGGGCATCAACCTGCGGATGAATCATCGGTGTTTCACCTTGCAGGGTTTTGATTTCAAGTTCCAGAGCCCTGAGTTGCTCAAGGTTGGCCTGTGCCTGACCACTGCTTGTTTCATCGGCATTGGTTTGATCTACAACTTTTCGCAGGGCCAGCAAGGAATCGAGAATCCGCTTTTCCTCAAACCATTGGGCCTTCAGCTTTTCAACATCGGCATTCAGTTTCGCCACAGATTCTTCGATTTCACCCAAACGCACAGCATGCTCACGCCCAAAAGCAGACTCTTTTTCAATGGCCTCGCGCTCCACATGCAGCGCATTCAGTTGTTTCTGAATCAGTTCAATCGGTGCGGGCGTTGCATGCTGGGAAACCGCCACACGTGCACAGGCAGTGTCGAGCAAGCTGATTGCCTTGTCGGGCAATTGGCGAGCTGGAATATAACGGTGCGACAAACGCACCGCCGCCTGCACTGCTTCATCGAGCAACCACACACGGTGATGTGCCTGCATGGCTGCAGCCAAACCACGCAGCATGTCAATGCCTTTGGCCTCGGAAGGCTCCTCGACTTGCACCACCTGAAAACGACGGGTCAGTGCCGGATCTCTCTCAATGTACTTTTTGTACTCTGCCCAAGTGGTAGCACCAATGGTTCGAAGGGTGCCGCGCGCCAATGCAGGCTTCAGCAAATTCGCGGCATCCCCAGTACCCTGGCTTCCGCCCGCACCGACTAGGGTATGCACCTCGTCAATGAATAAAATGGTGCTTTGCTCACTGGCCTGGATTTCATCAATTACCTGGCGCAAGCGCTGTTCAAACTCACCTTTCATGGACGCACCAGCCTGCAACAAACCCAGATCAAGTGTCAAAATTCGAACATTTTTCAAAGCTGGCGGTACATCGCCTGCCACCACCTGCAAAGCAAAACCTTCCACCACGGCAGTTTTGCCAACACCCGCTTCACCAGTAATCAAGGGGTTGTTTTGCCTGCGCCGCAAAAGAATATCCACAATTTGTCGCACTTCCAGCTCACGCCCGGTTACAGGGTCGATCTCGCCCTTGCGTGCTTTCTCGGTCAAATCCACGGTGTAGCGTCTCAGGGCCTCTTCACCGCCCAGTTGCGCAGCAGGCATGGCCCCACTGGCCTCGCCAGGTAAAACACCTTGTGGAAGATCACTGTTCTGTAAAGCCTGCTCGGCAGAGTTCTCAAGCAGCTGTGCAAAATTCTCGCTCAACTGGTGTTCACGAATCTGTTTGAATTTACTGGAAATTCGAAAAAGCTCTTGCGCCAGAAAATCGGTTTTCAACAAGGCCAGCAACAAATGCCCTGTGCGCACTTTTTGCGCACCATACATCAGCGAGGCATACACCCAAGCGCGCTCAACTGCATTGGTCACTGATTCCGACAAGTCGAAAATACCCTGCGCACCACTTGGCTGGCGTTCAAGTGTGCGTTGTACATCAGCGAGTAATGCACCCGCATCAATTTCAAAATGGCGCAGTATGTGATGCCAGTCGCTGTCGTCTTGCTGAAGAATTTGCGCAACCCAGTGCACCAATTCCACATACGGATTGCCGCGCAGTTTGCACAGCACCGTGGCCCCCTCGACGGACTTGAATGCGATGGGGTTTAACTTTGCAAACAGCGAAACACGGCTAATGTTGCTCATACAGAACTCCGGGACAAAGATGAAAACGGTGGGACAGGTGGACAGCTAAAATGCGCTCTCGCGGGTTGCCCCCGCCGCTTGTGCGTTCGCATTTCACCCAGCCAGCTGGTGCGCCCCAACTGGGCAGCACCATTCAGGCGAGCCTGAGGAATTTGTTCAGGCTTGATTTGAATTTCGTACACACAATCGAATTCAAGACCCAAATACGCATGTGTAGCTTGCTGCAATTGTTTGCGGCCCGCAGTACCCGGCAACAACTTCAAATAAGCCGAATATTGCATCGGGCCAATATCGATTTTTATCTTGCTTTGGGCACACCACACACGGCTACCCAACATAGCCCCCATTCCCAAAGCCGGTTGATTGGCCAGCCCGTTCGACTGCGCATTGCCATTGTGTTGCAACCGCAACCACTGGGCCTGAAATGGATGCACCGAAACAACCTGGCCTGTGCAGGCCGACAAAGCAGCCTGCAAACCTTCTTGGGTTTTGGTGTGGCGGCTGAAATGGCCTGCCAACCCTGCCCTAAAATGAGTGGGCAGCTGCTCACGTCCCCAACTGGTTTGCATACCGTGGCCCACCAGGCTGCCTAGGCGTTGGGCAAACGGATTGTGCGCCTTGCGGTGAAAACCAATATGAGGCTGCGACTCGGCCCAGGCACGGTAAAAAAGTAAATACGCCCGGTGATGAAACACATCCAGAAACTCAGAGAATGTGTTGTCATTCCAATGGTGAATCCGGCTGTAAGCATGCTCCGTGTAATGCAAGGGCAAAGCACCATTCGGACCAAGCAAGCCAAAATTTTGGACATATAACTTTTGAACTGCGCCCAGTTGCCCGGCCTGAATGGTTTCCTCGCGCTGAAAGTCTTGCGTGGCGAAATCAAGATGCGGATGTTGCCCCAAGCGCACGGGGTCATCGCGCAATCGAAGCGAAGTCCCAAGCAAAGGCAACGACGGGTTTGCATGCTCCACTTGACGAAGCAATGCAAAGAAATTCGGAGCGGGGGGAGGCAACGGTTTACTCATGAGCCAAGCCCGCCTCACAACAAGGGGCGATTACCCGACATGGCGGGGAAATCAACAATGGCACCGGTATTGTGTTCTTTCACGCGGGTTTGAACAAACGAGTTCACGGACACATGTGCAGCAAGATAACGTGCAAGAACAGCACCGAGAACAGCCACTCCAGCGCCCTGCATGGCCAGCTCGTCGATGGTGATGGTGACCTGTACGCCACGAACCACCGCAGGGCGTCCTTGCCGCACAATTCGTGCAACGGTGGTGAGGGACTCAACACCTTGTATTGCACGCGCCATGTGCTGGTGAGCCAGTTGGGATGGGTCAGCGTGCAAGCGCAAGAGTTGGGTTAAGGCAGCCGCGCCGTTGCCCGTGAACTCATCACCCTGATCCATCAAGCCAAGGTAGTTGATCGACAAATGCTCAATCAATTGCCAACAATTCTGCCCATTGTGCGTGGGTGCCTTTGGGCGACTGGGCCCCCGTAAAAAACGAATCGATTTCAAAGGTAAATTTCCTGGCCAAGCCAGGTCCGTTGGCCCTTGTCCAACAGGCATTAACAGTGGCAAATCACGGTTGGTGCACAAGGCACGAACAGCCAACTGTTGAAAACCATGGTTCGTCACAAGATCACCGGTGGGCAATGTCAGCCCCAAAAACACTTCACTGCCGGTGTAAGAGGAACGGCCACCCTCTCGCAACTGTTTTTCCGAAACCATGGTCGGCGTGCGCCGTGACACAAAGTGCGGTGCTGCAACTTCGCTGTTCTCCGCCAAGCCATACAAAGGTAGAACAGTTTGAACCTTGTTCTGCCCTTGCCCCTGTACACCCAAAACGCTGTGTACTTCAAAGTCAAGTGGCTTGCTTCGATTCGGTTGAACATGCACTTCGTGCAGGCGATCATCCAGCAATACGCGATCACAATTGTGCTCGAACAAATTCACCACCGGTGTGCAATTCAAGGCAAGTGAATCAGGACCAACCACCCGATCCAGTTCAGCATTCGAATCCAAAAAACACAAAGCCAGTTCAAATGAGGATTGACCGGAGTTGGATAGGTGGCGATTCAAACCCTGAATGCGAAAAAACAGAAAACGCTGGGGGAACGCAAAAAATTCCTGCAACAGACGTGTACCGCTGAACTGCCTTGAATCGGCGGGCAGCAAAGCCTCGTCGTTGTTCAGACCAATCGGGCTTAACTGCTGGGCGGGTATGTAACTCCAACTGCTTTGGCCTTCGGTACGAATGCCAATTACGGCAGTTTGGTAAGTTATTCGCTCGAATAATTTAAAGGCATATTCATTGCCGCAACTGACATGAAAATCAAGTGAATCAAACTGCAAATGTGAAAGAGGCGACTGCGTCCCATTTTCAATTTTCAAATGCAGTGCAGAACGCACAGCCCCCTTTCCGCTCACCTTGGGTGGCGCTCCTTTGAAAGGGCCGTGCTCGATGGTTGAAATAAGCAAAGGCCAAAGCGTTAATGTATGCCCTACTCTGAATTTGCATGGCGTTTGTATACCCTTTGCCACCTGGCTTTGCATCACCGTGCCCGCTTTCACTTCAATGCCCTTTTTCAAGGCAACATCGCTAATATTCGGATTCAATTGAACCACGCCCATGGCAGGTACTGGCGCTAGAAAATTAGGGCTGATCCGGTTAAGCAGTTGTTCAGTGAATCGCGGAAACTCCTCATGCAAGCGCAGTTGAACACGTGCGGTGAGAAATGCAAAGCCCTCAAGCAGGCGCTCAACATAGGGGTCATGAACCTCGGTTGCATCCATCGCCAGGCGAGACGCAATTTTCGGAAATCGCGCGGCGAACTCGGCCCCTGCATCGCGCACGTGTGCAAGTTCCTGGATGTAAAACTGAAGCAGGCGCGGGTCCATGTTTTATGTGAATCGCTTATTAAAAACCCGACAGGGGCATTAACAACACCTTGCCTGTTTCAAGATCGACTTCCGTTCGTAGCATCAGCTCGATGGGATAGGGCTGCGCCCACAGCAGACCGGAAATTCGCAAGCCAATCACGTTGTGCAAATGCATCAGGCCTTGTTGGGTTTCTGCCTGAACTTTCAGTGACTTGCCATCTATTCGCGGCTCAAAACGGCGAATCAGATCTGCCACAGTGCGCTCAAAATCTTTCACATCAATCATGGACGCGATTTTACCGGCCACCGGCGGCATGCCGTAAGCCAGCACAGAATCGAGCAGACTGGGCTCTTGTTGAAGATACTTGCTGTCGATTACACGGGTGGCATTGAGTAACTGCTCAAGATCGCGAAGCACCATATGACGCAGCGCCTCTTTGGTGATGAAACGGCTGCTGGATGTTTCAGTTTGACGCGCTGGCTCATCGTCTTGAAGACGATCAAGCAAAGCAGGCTGCAACGCGTCACGGGCATTACTCATACACGTCGATGTAGGTGCAGGCACCCGCCTTCAAGTTGGCGGCTGACTTGGGCGTGTAAACCACCTCAATTTCCTTGAATGCAATTGAAAATGATTCACTGACCTGACGGCCTTCGCTGGCACTGCCAGATATTTCATAATCGCAAATTCGGGCCTTGCGCAAAGTGATACGCAAGTAATCAATGGTCGCTACGCCACCGGGGTCGCGGCAGGTCAGCACAACCTTGCTCAGAATTTCTGCAGACTTCAACGCACTCATGATCGCAGTGCTGGAGCTGTCGATGGCTTTCTGTACATTAATGGTTCGTACCGAGGCCTTGGATGCCAATTGAGACGACGAGTGGACTTGCTGGGACATTCCCCAGGACCAGCCCGCAATTTCTATTTCACCAACATGACCACTGACCTGGCTTTCACCCTGAATGGCCCCTTGACGGGAGCCATCCAGGGCCAGGAACATATCGACTTTCGACATTGTATTTCCTGGCTTTCCGATTACTTCTCGGAGTTGGTTGCAATGTTGAATGTGGCCTCAACTTTGCCATCTGGGCCGCCGTCTTTCTTCTGGGGCACATACACGTAGCTGAACTCGGCGAAGTTCAGGGTCACGGTTTCAGTCAGGCGGTCTTCACCACCAGAACCACCCTGGCTTACATTGGAAATGATCACATCTTTCATGGTCAGTACAACGTATTCCAGTGGCTTTTCACCTGCCTTGCGAACGGTCAGTACTGCTTCTTCAAAGTGCTTGCCATTGCAACATGCTTTGATCAGATTGGGTGTAGCTTTGTCAATGTACTTGGTGAAGCTGATGTCTTGAACGCTGACTTTGCCTGCACCGCCACCACGACCAACGTGGGTTGTGCCCGATTGGGACATACCCCAGCTCCAGGCGGCAATGTCGATTTCCTTTGCATGTACGCTATCTACGGATTCGCCATCCACACCCTTGATTTTCAAAAACATGTCTACTGACATTTGATTTCCTCTGTAATAGGTTGATTAATAGTTCAAGTTTTAAGACGCTTTGGCGGATGGCAACTTGCTGACCAAACGCAAAGACACTGTGAGGCCCTCTAGCTGATAATGCGGGCGCAGATAAAATCGCGACGCATACATGCCAGGGTTGCCTTCAATTTCTTCAACAACCACCTCAGCTGCTGCAAGCGGGCGCGAAGCCTTGACTGCCTCGGAAGAATTCGCGGGGTCACCATCCACGTACTGCATGATCCAGTCTTGTAACCAGCGCTGCATGTCGGCGCGTTCTTTGAAAGAACCTACTTTGTCGCGCACGATGCACTTCAAGTAATGCGCAAAACGGCAGGTTGCAAACAGGTAAGGCAAACGTGCTGCCAGTTTGGCGTTGGCCGTTGCATCGGGATCTTCGTACTCGGCGGGTTTGTGCAAAGACTGGGCACCAATAAAAGCAGCCAGGTCACTGTTCTTTTTGTGAATCAGCGGCAAGAAACCGCTTTTACTCAGCTCGGCTTCACGGCGATCAGAAATGGCGATTTCGGTGGGGCACTTCATATCAACGCCACCATCGTCGGTGGGGAATGTATGTGTAGGCAAATTGGGTACTGCACCGCCTGACTCAATACCGCGAATACGGGAACACCAGCCATATTCCTTGAATGAGCGGTTGATATTCACTGCCATGGCATACGCCGAGTTGGCCCAAGTGTAGCGATTGTGGTCGGCCAGACCTGTGTCTTCTTCAAAAGCAAACTCTTCAACCGGATTGGTTTTTGCGCCATAAGGTTGACGCGCCAGAAAGCGTGGCATGGTAAGGCCGAGGTATTTAGAATCGTCGGCATCACGCAAGCTACGCCATGCAGCATAATCGGGTGTCGAAAAAATTTTGGTCAGATCGCGAGGATTGGCAAGTTCTTGCCAGGAATCCATTTGCAAGGTGGCTGGCGATACTGCTGACAAAAATGGTGCGTGTGCAGACGCGCTTATCTTTGCAAGCTCACCCAGCATTTCTACATCGGGAGGTGAATGGTCAAAGTAATAATCACCCACCAGGCAGCCGTAGGGCTCACCACCAAACTGGCCATACTCGTGTTCGTAAATTTTCTTGAACACCGGGCTTTGATCCCAAGCCACGCCTTTGTAACGCTTCAAGGTTTTTGCCAGTTCGGCCTTGGACACGTTCATGAAACGAATTTTCAGGAACTCGTCGGTTTCGGTGTTGTTTACAAGGTAGCTAAGGCCACGCCATGCACTTTCCATTTGCTGGAAATCGCTGTGGTGAATGATTTCATTGATTTGAACCGACAGCTTCTGGTCAATCGCCGCGATCATGCGCTCAATTGAATCCACCACGTCGTCGCCAACCAACTCTACGCCTTCAAGGGCCTGTTGTGCCAGCGTCAGGACCGCTGACTCCACTTCAGACTTGGCTTCATCAGTTTTCGGTTTGAATTCCTTTTGCAGCAGGGAAGAAAGCTCGCTGCCCTCAAGCTCGATAACATCGAGCGCACGATTTTGAAGTTGTTCAGACATGATTACTCACCTACAGAAGAAGTTGGTTCCGCTGGCTTCACGCTGGCGGACAGGCTTTTCAGCAATGCGGGGTCGGCAAGCAGCTTGGCCAACAGTTCTTCGGCACCATTTTTACCGTCCATGTAAGTCAAAAGATTGGACAGTTGCTGGCGTGCCTCAAGCAATTTGCGCAAAGGCTCTACTTTGCGAGCAATCGCAGCTGGGCTGAAGTCGTCCATGGATTCGAATGTGATGTCGACAGCAATGTTGCCTTCACCAGTCAGATGGTTTGGCGTATGGAAGGCGACGCGTGGTTTAATGCTCTTCATGCGGGCATCGAAATTGTCCACATCCACTTCCAGAAAATCACGCTCAGCAACGGGTGCCAAAGGTACTTCAGACTTGCCTGAGAGATCAGACATCACACCCATGACAAATGGCAGCTGTACCTTTTTCTGTGAACCGTAAACCTCGACGTCATATTCAATTTGCACGCGCGGTGCACGATTACGTCCTACAAACTTTTGTCCGCTCATTGATCAATCTCGCAAGTAAGAAGAATGGGTAAACGCAGGGCGACTTTAGGCATCTTCCTGCTCGAGAGAATCGGGATTAACTCCCATGATTTTTGCAACTTCTGCCAATGCGTCAGGTGCAAGGTCTTTCATCAACTGCATGAAATTTTTGTCGATCAGGCGGCGCGCTCTTCTCAATAGAAGCTGAGCTGGGTTTGTTGGCTCGGCGCTTTCAAGATAGGCACACACCTGATCAATGGCTGCCAATGCCTGTGCTCGTGAGTGAATGCCCGACTGAATAATCGCCGGTGACCCACCAAGCTGCGCGGATGCGACCGAATCGAACAAAGCACTCTGTGGTACAGATGAGAGAGTTTGTTCCATTGCAGGTTCTGGCAGGCAAGACAAGGCATGACCAAGCAATGCAAAAAACTCGGCAAGTTGAGGCAGTCGGTCAGCCTCAATGTGCAAGGCCATTTCGCCGAGAATTCTTTTCAATGCGCACTGGCAGGCTTCCAGTAAGTTACGCAGTGCGTCAGCCTTGCCTTCAGGCGAGCGGAAATACAGTTCGATTTGCTCTCGCGACACAGACAGTTCTGTGCCAGGCGCGTTGCCAGTGAGTGCTTCAAAGTCTTTCAGGCGAATTTCACCAATTCGCGGATTTCGCATCACAACACAGTTGCGCAAGGACTGAAAAAACGAACCGCCAAACCCGAGGCTTTCGATTACGTTAATACGCGCATAGGGATCGCCATCATCCAGGGGGGGATTAACAAGGGGCCATGCGGTCTCGAGCAACTGTGCGATTGCACACAAACCTTCTGGCAAGGTTTGCAAACCGCCCAGATTCAAACGGGACTCTGCCCACAAAACCACCAAGCGTAAGTCTCGGCTGCGCTCAAGCAATTGCAAAGCGCCTGTTTCTACGGCATTCCAATCGGGTGGTGTAGCTGGCTCGAACTGGGTTTCAGGCTTCCCACGCGCTGCTTGATGCAACTCGAGAAAAGTATTGTCATATTCCAGATCCGGGCCGCAATCGCCCGATGCAAAGGGTGTGGCCCATGATGGTGCAACCGATGCATCAAGTTCAGCGGATGCTGCCGAGAGCGGAAAAAATTGTGAGGCTGACACGGTGCGCAAGGGTCCAGATGCTAATACCACGCCGGACTCTAGCAACGGAATTTGAAGTTGACGATTGGTCTAACCCGACAACGATCACCAGATGTGATTAAAGAGGTAGGCCCTCACCCCAAACTTATGCAGATGTACCCACGGTGCGACTCAACTCACGCAACAGAACCCACTCCTCGGCAGAGCTGGGATGAACTGCGATGGTTCGGTCGAAATCGGCTTTGGTAGCACCCATGGTATACAACACGCCCAGCAGTTGGATCATTTCGGGCGCATCGTCACCCAACATGTGAATGCCAAGCACCCGATCACTCGCATCATCAACCAACAACTTCATGTAGGTTTTCTGTTCACCACCCGAGAATTTGGTTTTCATGGGCGTGAATTCAGTTTCGTACACACGAATTAATGCGCGCTTTGCAGCCTGCTCTTCGGTTAAACCAACGCTGCCAATCGGCGGCGATGTGAAAGTGGCTGTGGGTACACTGGTGTGGTCAACGGTGAGATCCTTTCCATTAAATTCGTTTTCAGCCAGTGCACGACCTTCCGCAATCGCCACGGGCGTCAGGTTCACACGGTTGGTGACATCGCCCACAGCGTAGACTCCCTTGATACCCGTGTGGCTGTATTTGTTCACTTCAATTTCACCGGCAGGGCCTGTGCGAAGGCCGATATTTTCTAGCCCCAAACCTTGCGTGTTGGGGCTACGGCCTGTGGCATTCAGCACAAAATCAAATTCATAAGTACCAGCTGCTGTTTGGAGTTTGAATTTAGAGCCTTGTTGGCCAAGCAATTTGAAATCAGTATTTGCGTGAAGCTGAATGCCCTGTAGCTTCATGGCTGCAACCAAGCGACTGCTAACGCTTTCGTCGAACCCACGCAGGGGCAAATCACCGCGATAAAACACGGACACCTCAGAACCCAGGCCACGCAAAATACATGCGAACTCCAGCGCAATATAGCCTGCACCAATTACACCGACACGTTTGGGCAAAGTTGAAAGGTCGAGCAGCTCATTGGAAGTGGCTGCAAGCTCAAGCCCGGGAAATGCGCTGCGATTGGGGGTCGCACCACTGGCAATCAATATGCGTTGGGTACTCAACACGCGATCGCCAACCTGAACTTCGGTGGTGGATTTGATTACGCCGTGACCTCGAATGGTTTCAACTCCGCTGGTTTCAAGCATGCGGGCGTAAATACCTTCTAGCCGGTCAATTTCCTTGCCCTTCGCTTCTTGCCACTTTGCCATAGAGAATTCAGCTTGCGCCACTTGCCAACCGGGCTGCAAACCCTCACGCAGGGTTTGGCCAAACTGTGCAGCGTACATCATGAGTTTTTTTGGCACACAACCTCGAATGACGCAGGTGCCACCCAATCGGCTTGATTCAATGAGTGCCACTTTGGCACCGTAACTGGCTGCGCGACGGGCACTGGCCACTCCGCCTGAACCACCGCCGATGACAACGAGATCGTAAGGTGCGCTGGATGTACTCATTGAATTCTCCTTGGGTGTTGCATTGGAGTTTTATTGTACCGCGGGGAAGTTAAGGCGATGAATGTGAGTGCTCTGGGTTGATTTTTGTTGGGAATTCGGTGTGGGTTAATTACCAACTTGGCGTGAGTTGCTTTTACCGCTGAGTTTTTAGCCCAATCGCCAAGCATGGTACTTGCCCAACCACAGCAGCACTTTCTCGGGTGCATGCGCACGCTTCCACTCACCTGCAGCGTACTTGTTCGCCTCGGCCAAGGTGGGATAGGTGTGAATGGTGCCTAAAATTTTGTTCAGCCCCAAACCATGTTTCATGGCCAATACGAATTCAGCCAACAAGTCGCCCGCGTGCACACCCGCAATTGTTACACCCAGAATTTTGTCCTTTCCCGGCACAGTGAGCACTTTCACCACACCATGGGCATCGCTGTCAGCAATTGCGCGGTCCAGGTCGTCGATACCATAGCGCGTTACCTCATAGGCAACGCCCTGCTCTTTGGCGTCCTGCTCATTCAAGCCAACGCGGGCTACTTCGGGGTCTGTGAATGTGGTCCATGGAATCACGGAATAATCGGCCTTGAATTTTTTCAGGTGACCAAACAAGGCATTCACTGAGGCATACCAAGCCTGGTGTGCAGCCACATGCGTAAACTGGTAAGGACCAGCCACATCGCCTGCAGCAAAAATATTGGGGTACAGCGTTTCAAGATATTCATTGGTGACCACGGTGCGGTTGGTTTCAATACCCAAGGCCTCAAGGCCATAACCAGTCAAGCGGGCTTTGCGGCCCACCGCACAAATCAAATCGTCAAATTCCACTTCCACAGTGTTGCCTTTGTGTTCGGCGATCAGCACTTTCTGCTTGCCCCGGTGTTCGATTCGAACAGCTTGATGCTGCGTCAAAATATTCACACCGTCTGCGCGCATGGACGCCATGGTCATTTCTGAAATTTCAGCGTCTTCACGCGGCATGATGCGTTCGCCGCGTTCAATCTGCGTAACTTGTGACCCCAAGCGTGCAAAGGCTTGCGCCAGTTCACTGCCAATTGGGCCGCCACCCAGCACCACCAGCCGCTTGGGTAATTCTTCGCGCTTGGCGAATTCATCCCATAGGGTATCGCTGGTCAGGTAAGCACTGGTTTCAATTCCGGGCAAGGCCGGGACCACGGGCTGTGCGCCTGCTGCAATCACAATACTGCGTGTGGTCAGACGGCTGGTTTCACCGCTGTTGTGTTTTATTTCTACTGTCCATGGGTCAACAATGGTTGCGTAACCCTGGATTACGTCTACACCAAGGCCGGTGTAGCGTTCTACGCTGTCGTGCGGTTCAATGGCTTTGATAATGTCGTGCACTCTGGCCATTACTGCCTTGAAACTGAAGCTTGGCGTTGCTGCATGCAACCCGTATTTATCGGCATGGCGCATTTGGTGGGCCAGCTTCGCACTTTTGATAATTGCCTTGGAAGGCACACACCCAAAGTTCAGGCAGTCGCCACCCATTTTATGCGCTTCAACCAGCGTGACTTTGGCTTTCACTGCTGCTGCAATGTAGGAACTGACCAACCCCGCAGCACCAGCACCAATCACCACCATGTTGCGATCAAATTTAGCGGGCTTGGACCACTTGGCATACACCTTGCGGGCTTTGATTTTGTCAGTGATTTTCTTCGCGATTAGCGGGAATACGCCCAGCAACACGAATGAAAGAATAAGACCGGGCGAGAGAATGCCTGAAAGGCTGTCAATTTTTGCCAATTCAGTACCTGCGTTCACATACACCACCGTGCCTGCCAACATGCCCAACTGGCTAACCCAAAAGAAGGTGAAGGCCTTCATGCTGGTTAAACCCATGAGCAGGTTGATCAAGAAGAACGGGAACACGGGCACCAAGCGCAAAGTGAACAGGTAGAAAGCGCCCTCTTTCTCAACGCCTTCGTTAATGGCTTTCAGGCGATTGCCAAATTTTGCCTGTACGGAATCGCGCAGCAAGTAGCGGGCACCAATAAAGGCGAGCGTGGCACCCATGGTAGATGCAAAGGACACCAAAATTAAACCTTGCAGCAAGCCAAACAATGCGCCTGCCGCCAGGGTCATCACTGCGGCACCAGGAATTGAAAAAGCAGTAACCACCACGTAGGCTAAAAAGAAGACACCTGCAACCAAGGCTGGCGATTCAGTTTGAAATTCACGAAACTGCTCGAGACGTGCTTTCAGGCTGTCGAGAGTTAAAAGACTGTGCAGGTCGAAAGCAAATACAGCCACGACGGCTGCAACAATGAGCAGCAGAACAATTTTTTTCATTTGATTTCCTTGATTTTCTACGCAGTGTGTTGCCCATCATGCATGGTCTAAGCAACTTGTACAGTTAGTTTCGACGAGTTGTACAAAAAAGTTACCTCGATCTGTAAAGTTCTTCGGGTTAATCTGGGGAATATGCAACACAAGGTTTGATTCAATCATGACCAATAAAACCATTCATTCAATTTTCATAAGCCACGGTGCACCCACTTATGCGCTAAAACCGTAAATTTCTGGCGCACCCGAGCTGGCCAAGCAATTGGCTACAGCGCTCACAAACCAGGGTTTATCAACCGAACTTCGCCCACAACAAGGTTTCGACCATGGTGCATGGGTGCCCTATATGCATCTGTTTCCGAATGGTGGCCCCAGCATGATTCAATTGAGCATGCCAGTGAACTGGACCGGCGAAACAGCACTTTCTGCGGGAACCATAGTGGGTGAGTTCGCGCGTTCGAACCATGCGGTGGTGGTGGGTAGCGGAAGCCTCACGCACAATTTCAGAGATATGGACATGGGCAGCGCCAACCCGAGTAAGGCAGACAATGCAGCAGCCCTTGCGTATGTGAATGAATTCAATGCGTGGATTCAACATGCACTGACAACGGGCAATACCGATGCGATCGCGCGTGCTGAATTCAAGGCTCCGCATTTTGCGCAGGCTCATCCGGATAATGACCATTACCTTCCACTACCTTTTGCAGTGGGTGCAGCCCCGGCAAATTTTGGAGTTGGTGTGCTACCGGAAGATGTGCGGTATCGCGCTTTGTCGATGCAAAGTTTTGCTTTTACAAGCTGACGTATAGCCAGTATTTCCAGTAAGAGGTGCAATGTTACAGCGAATGGTTTCTGCTCGATTTGTAAGCACAATCGAATCCTTTCTGCAGAACCGATTAACTCAGGCTACCAATTGAACTTCGGCATGCCCTGATTTACCTAATTTTTTCTTTGCGAGAAGGGTATACCTCATGCCGACCATTCGCGTTGCCGATTACCTGACTCGGGAAATCGGTATCAATCCAGGTAAATGCCGTAAGCGAGCAAGATAGGAAACTGCTTATCAAGCGCTACGCTCAAACACATGGCGAACCGCAGTTAAACCGAAAGATTCAGCAGGTAAATGGACAAGTGGTACACGACATAATCGAGAACAACCATGGACAAAGTAACCGCAGTAACACGTACGAATTCATTCGATGCAGTTGCAGATTTACCCAAACCAGTATCGCGCGGCGACCTTTCATCACAAAACGTACTGCACAAGCTACACCTGAATCGCGATACGAATCAGGATATTTCCTGGGTTGGCCGGCTAGACCCTTGCAATCGCTCACATCAATTGCCACTGCTGTTACAGGAACTTCTTAAGCAACTTGATTCAGGCCACCTCAACGCTGAGCAGCGAATGCTTGCTCGGCATGATTTACAAATGATTGCAGTTCGCTGTTTTTGTGAAGGTCATGTAGGGCAGGGTCATGAACTTTTGGTGACATTCCAAGGGAAAACACTTCAACTTGATGGCGTTCACTTGGCTCAACTGTTACAGAATTCACCTGATGATTTGCCAGCAGGAAATGCATTCCATGACATGGTGTCGCAAGGTGTGCATTTCCCTGCCAAAAACCAGGCAATCAAACTAATCAACCCCGAGCAATCGCCTAATTTGCAAAGCAATCATCGCAATTTTTCTCCTGCAAACAATTTTAAAGGTCCCTTGTATGCTGAAATGAAAATGGGAATTGCCCATTCTCCTTTACCTAACTTTGATTCGATACAGAAAAATTATGCAAAACAGGTAATAGACCGCTTGCCCCTTGCAAACCAGGGGAAACTTCGCGGTGTTCCGGCGCAACTTATTGGCGTGGATGCGTACATTGAAGTATTGCGAGCTGCAGCCCATGAAAAAAAGCTGCCTAGCCCCTTGATGGAGTTTCGTGAAAGTTGTGAGGATGACAATGCATTAAAGCGTGCCATTTATGCGAACCCGCACATTGCTGCACGTATTTTGGGCTTATCCCTGAACAGTACACCCAACAATCAGGAAGCAGCCTCATTGATTGCGCGCCCAATCGTACAGGCGATTATTCCGCATCCAATACAAGCTTCCAGCTTCACCAAGTTCTTCCAACGTATCGCCAATTTTGGAAAAACTGAAACAATGCGACTGGTTGGCCAGGCTTTCAAAAAACTGGATGAGTTTCAGGGCTTCGATCTACAGGAAATGGCAGAAGTTCCAACCTGCTTTCCCGATATCAAATGCCCGCAATCTACCGCAGTTGATTTAAACAGTAGCCATTTTCCACCACTCAAGATTCACGCGAACCGCGTATCCATGGGTAACGGCAGGTACGCAATTGCTGCCATGCAACCAGTACACAGCGACGAGGGCAACTCTTCTAACCTGGCTGGGTTTTATCAGCTGCTGGCAGGCACAGCCAACGCAAACGGGGCTCAAGTTATTGATCTGCGGTCCGGCAGCGATTTTCAGAATGGCAGTTATGACTACTGCCCGCCGCTGGGTGAAAGTCGTTCAATCCAAATTCCTGAGAGCCAGCAAACCATTCGTGTAAGCACGCTGGCAGAGAGAGACCTACCCAAGGCAAACTGCAAGGAAATTACCGTCAATATTCAAATTGATGATCACCCACCAAAGGAAATTAAGGTGGTTCAATTCAGGCACTGGCCTGACCACGGTGTGATTAAACCTGACGAACTACGAGCATTACGTCAAGTTGCTGCTCAGCCCTTGGAAAAGGGTCAAAACCTGATTACACATTGCAGGGCAGGTGTGGGGCGCACGGGTACTTTGCTTGCTTATGAGCACTTGTACAACGACTTAATTGAGCATGGCCATGGGAAGGCGCTGATTGATACGAATGGAAAGGTCAATCGAAAAAGGCTGTTGCTGGCTATAACGCAAGTGGTGGCGCAAGGACGTATTGAACGTGGGCCTTACTTTGTTCAAAAAGAAGACCAGTTTAAATTGTTGTATACCACGTTGAAAGCAGACTTACTGGCCAATTCAAACAATCTAAATTCTGAAACAACTGCCCGGAAGGCCTCCACGACAGAAACTACGCTAGCCAGTTTGCCAGGGCAAACGATCAATCTGGATCACCAGACAACTGCCAATTTACTTGCTGAGCCCGCCGACCTTGAAGTAAGCCAACAACACTGGAATGCCATTTTGGAAAGTGGTGAAGACGTAATTGAAATGATTTCGACACCATCACGGTTGGTGGGTGCAACGAATTCGGCATCAACTGGTTTGGGTTTGATTTTCAATCAATTGATACTCGCAAAACAACACGGGGACAATATTCAGAATACGCAGTTTGGCAATCATCGCCTGCTGGAAATTATTCCTGTTGATGCGAAAAAACCCCTCAAGGAGGGTCAGCTAATTCATAGCCAACAGTTTTTAATTCGATACCAAGCTGAAGGAGAATCTGAGGTTAAGTCTATTTCCTACACTCAGTTTTTGGCACCATTTGATGGAAAGAAGTTAACCGCAAAACAACTGAACGATACCTTGGAAGAATTGAATCAAAATGACGCCACGCCCAAATTGATTTGTAGCACCAAAGGTATTGGACGCCCATCTGCTTTGCTCGTTGCTCAAGCCATGCAGGCAAAAATTCGAGAGGGCGCTATCAATAACGACAAACAGTTAATTGACCAAATTGATAAATGGGCAAAAGCTGGCAGGAGTGAATTCGGCCCCTTGTTCATCAACAGCCGCGAGCAAAGAGAGCAATTAATTATTCTGGGTCAATCTTGGTTAGCCAACAAGAAAGCGGGAGAAAAAATTACATCCAGGGTTACCACGTCGAATGAGGACATTGAGCGTTCCAAAAAACTGAAAGCCTATATGTCGGCTTGAGGAATCAGCATACTTGATGAAACAGCGAGCTTGCCATGTTTATGAAAGCCGGGTGGAATCGCAGTTGATGGTTTCGGGTAGCACTCCATCCCGAATTGCTTTTTTAAGCGACTCAACACCACGATTCCACAGCGGCACCTGTGCGGGCTGCCCCTGCACGGTTGGCACGGTGAGCTGTTCTTGCTTGGTTTCATCGTACTGATTCATGGCACGCATCAAGTCCAGATGCCGCACCCATACCCACTGACTGCGTTCAATATCCACACACTGTCGGGTTTGGGCTATTTCATCAACGGGTTTGAATGGCACTTCAAGTGAATACAAATGAAACGGTACGCCGGTTGAAATTGAAGGGCCCTTGAGCTGACTGATATCAATTTCGGTACCACGGTAAGCGCAATTGGATTCTTCAGTGAATTCTCGCAAGGCTGTTTGCGCGGGCGACTCGCCCTTCTGGGCACCGCCTCCCAAAGTGGCCCACGCTCGGCGTGAGGGGTGTGGATCAAAGGCCATTAAATGCAGCGCCTCGCCAGCAACACAACTGTATGCAATTACCCCTGCTGGAGGGGCATTGCTGGACGTACATGCAACAAGGCCAAACAACAGGGGCACGGCAAAAAACACACGCATGATTGGGGCTATCCTGAAAACGGATGGTTTCACTTCAGTGAATCGATGTTAGCGCTTAATTGCACAAGTTCTAAAACCAGACAGAATATCTTGCCGATCAGGTTGAAAGTAGTTTCTGTATTTGGGATGAACCATTTCAGGCGATGTGGCCCAACTTGCGCCCTTCAACACTTTTCGGTCGTGAAACCAGGGTTTGGAGTAATCGACATAGGGGTGCATTTCAAACCCGTCGAACGGCAAAAAGGTATTGGCAGTCCATTCCCACACCTGCCCCCACTGCATGGCGGGTTCAGTGTGTGCGGCATATTCCCACTCGGCTTCTGAAGGCAACCTTCGGCCAGCCCATGCGCAATAGGCCTGGGCATCCAGCCAACTAATATTTTCTGCCGGGGCATTCAGGTTCAGCGGCATCACCTTACCGAAGCCAAGGCTTACCCAGCCTTCGTTGCGGAATGCGACAAACGGCGGCAAGGCATGCCGGGTGTCACGAACAAAGTTTAAATATTGCGCCCAGCTGACTGGGCGTGAATCAATACGGAACGCATCAATTTGTACTTTGTAGGCAGGCACTTCATTGTCGAATGCAAAGCCCTCGCCGTGCCAACCCAGGGTCCAGTGGCCGGCAGGAATTTGCAATTGGCTTGATTCGCCGCATTCTTGAACGCCTGGGCGACACGCATGCTGAGGGCGCAATTCAATGTTCAGCAACCTGGCCATGAACACAGCCGCCTCGTTGTGCATTTGTTCATGCAAGGCACTTAAACGAAAAAAATAAAGGTATTGATCCGTTTTTGATGGATTCTTTACGCACAGGGCTTCTGCCTGCTCAAGTAACAGCAGCGTGTCTTTTAACGAGGCAGCCAGATAGTCGCGCGTGCCCTGTAAATTGGGCAAACCAATTTCCCAGCGGGTGTCGTGTGCAATTGTGCTGGAGTTTAAACGTGCATCCGCGTTGGCCAGGCGTGATGGCCGCCTGGAAATATCCGGGCGGCAATTCAAACCCTGTGCCCAATCGGGGTTGCGTGCCAGCCACCAGTCTTGAAACCAGGCCACATGGCACAACTCCCAAAGCGGCGGGTTTAATTCGGGGCGACACGGCACGCTGCATTCTTCACCCAAAGCAGCCACGTAATCTTCAAGCAAACCCAAAGTACGTTCACGGGCTCTCAACAAGACATCGCGTAAAAAGGTGGCATTGGCGATTCGGGCTAATTGGGCTGGGTTGATACGGCTATTCACGGTTTGAGACGGTAGTACAGACTAGGTTAGCTTACAGCAAGTTAAGCACACTAGTTGGAACACCTTCCTAAATAGGACGTGGCCATGAATCAAGGACTAGCCAACTACGTTCATCGCTCATTTTTACCAACAGGCTTTGATAATCGAGATAACTACCGTTTTTAATTTCATCAGTTAGCCAGACAATCAAATATTGCTCGCCGGCGCCCTCCTCCCTGAATTGAAGAACTGGCCTCAACTCAAACCGCATGGATTCGTCTACATACAAACAGGTTGGTGTGTTACTGGGCTTGGTTTTAAGCAGCTCATTTAGCGTTACAACGCCCTCTTGCATCTGAGGGCGCAGAGAGTGGGAAAACGTGCTCAAGTCAAGCTGACTGCATAAACCAGATGAGATTTTTTCGCCTTCGGAAACTAGTCTTTTGACTTCGGCACCTTGCTCATGCGCCTTCAGTAGCCTCTTTAAAGCTTCACAAGCTTGGTAGTGCTGTTCAACAAGTCGCTCGGAACTCACCGCCAACACCTCACTACTTTGCATGGCCTCTAAATATTCATCGCAACCAGTCACAGTTCGGCCACTTTCAAAGTTTAAAGGCTCGAGAACTGTGGAATATGCTCTTTTTATGTCGTCAGAATAAATAGGCAAGGTCTCGTGCAACACATAAACTGTGGAATTGCCTTTCTGAACAGAACAAGACACCGAGAGGATCGCAAAAACTGAGACCAAGATAAAGCGCAGTGGTAGGCTCATTTGACAATTTCCCTGAGTAACTTCGCTTCCTGTTTTCTTCGTGCTTTGTATCTATCACCGAAATTTTCAAGTACAGCCACCACTTTCCCCCAGTCTTGCTCTAAAACTGCACTCCAGAAGAATGGTGTTTTAACGCGCGGATCACCGTATTGATAAGACACTGACATAATGACCGTTTGGGCTTGACTTGGTAGCTCTTCGAACTTTATTTTGCCCGCTGCTATGGCAGAGTTGTAACGCAGAGTGACCTGAGAGGCAAAATGGGATTTCAAGGCAGCGTCAACCTGATGACATTCTTTCAACGTAATTTTCATTGGATTCTTTTTGACAAAGGCCAGTGCATCCATCCCTTGCAAGCCAAGATACGGCCTAAAACGTTTGAGTAACTGACCATTTATTCCCAGTTTCTTTAGATCGTATTCATTCCGAGCACCCAAATCAAACCCAGTGGAAATGGTGGGCCCGCTGTTGCTTCCCTCAGGGTCTGGAACATACACATTCAATTTGCATTCGCCTTCCATCCGAGCGAGGAACTCATAATCAATTCTTAAAGTCATTGCTAACAAATTGTGTTCAGTAAAAGGCCATTAGACTAAGCTTGTTTGTTCGGGTCGGGAAACTGAGGGATAGCGCATATTATGTCGAGGGATAGATTTTTGAAATTTTCTGCTTTAATTAATTTATACTGGTATGATCAGTTGACCAGTCAAAAACAATTGCCATTCAAACAGGTAATTCATGGAAATCATTCAGAAAACCTCGATATCGGAACAGGTTTACCTTCAGCTTCGAGACCGGATTCTTAAAAAGGTATTACCAGTTGGGGCGGAATTGCCCTCCGAGCGGGAACTGTCTGAAACATTGGGGGTGAACCGGGGTGCGGTGCGTGAAGCCATTAAACGCTTGCAACAGGCGCGGCTGGTGCGGGTGCGCCACGGTGGAGCCACCCAAGTTGAAAACTTTGAGGCCGAAGGTGGCCTGGAACTACTCCCCGGGCTGATTGTCAATGCACAAGGCCAAATCAACCTGGAAGTGGCACGCGGCATTGTGGCCCTGCGCAAAGCGTTGGCACCAGTGGTAGCCGGGCAAGCGGCACTGCATGACGGCAAAGCCCTAGCTGAGGAATTAAAACCCTTGATTGCCGAGATGCAAAACACCTGTGAGCTACCACGGCTTCAACAACTGGCCTTCGATTTTTGGGCTTTGGTGGTGCAAGGCAGCGGCAATGTGGTGTTCAAGCTGGCTTTCAATTCCATGAACCAAACCTACCTGGCCGCCTGGCAAACATTGACCCTAGTGATGCAGGACGAATTTCGCGATGTGAATACACTTGCACACCTTGTGCAGGCCATAGAAGCCGGGGAACAGCGGCGTTGTGAAGTGCTGGCGCGGCAACATGTTGAATTGGGCAGCCGCGCCTTGAATAGCGCGCTAGGCAAGCCCTGACAACAATTTCAAACCGGAGACACACATGCTGGGAATTCCTTTGGAGCTGTTAACCGCCAATGCCGTTGAATAAGGTATGCCGCCGAAACCAGAATCACTGGGCAGTTTCGCCTCCAAGCCGGCAGCACAGCGCGCAGCGTAGGCCTGTGACATAATCAGTTCACTACAAAAGGGAGAACTGAATGGGCTTGTTGATATTGGTTGCCGGGCTGGCGCTTTTTTTGGGTATGCATGCGATTCGAATTCCGGATGACCATCGCAGGTCGAGCATGATCGCGCGCATTGGCAAAAACAAATACCGGGGTATTTATACCCTCGTTTCAATCGTTGGTTTGGTATTGATTGTGGTGGGCTACGGCCAGGCCAGGCTTGACCCGGTTTTTGTGTGGAGCCCGCCGGCGGCGATGCGACACATTGCAGCGCTTCTGATGCTGGTTTCTTTCATCATGCTGGCGGCTTGTTACGTGCCGACCAACCACATCAAAGCCAAGTTGCAACACCCCATGACCTTGTCGGTGAAAGTGTGGGCAGTGGCGCATTTAATCGCCAATGGCACCTTGGCAGATATTATTTTGTTCGGTTCATTTTTGTTGTGGGCCGTGTTGCTGTTTAAAACTGCACGCAAGCGCGCAGTTCCCATGAGCTTTTCAGGTAATGGCCCCACCAAAATCGGCACGCTAATGACTGTAGTAGTCGGCGTTCTAGGTTGGCTTGTGTTCGCGGCCTGGCTGCATGTTCATTTAATCGGTATTAGCCCGTTCAGCCGATAAACAGTTTGCACCATAAAAAAAGCCCCTGTGCTTAGCGCGCAGGGGCCTTTTGTTTGGCAGCAGTAAGCCTAACCGGCGATTTACAAATACCAGAAGCAAACCGCCGCGACTGCGGTGGGTGCCAATGCACCGGCAAGCAATCCGCCAGCGGAGACAGCCTCGCCAGGAAACTGGCGCTTAAGCAGCGATAGGCCCGCTGGGTTCGGGGCATTGGCAATTACGGTAAGGCCGCCACCAGCCACCGCACCCGCTACCAAAGCATAGCGGAAACTGTCTGAAGTACCCTCAATCAGCGAGCCCAAGTAAGTGAGCGCCGCATTGTCGGTAATCGCCGTGAGTGCCATGGCAGCCATGAACAACACACCATCGTCCAACCCACTGACAGCGGGCTGCAACCACCACTGCTGCATGCCACCAAGAACCACCAAGCCAGCCAGGAAGAAGGCTACCAGCAAACCTTCCTTCAGCAACAAGCGCGACTGGAAGGTGTTGTAAGCCGCCGTGAAACCCAGGAAAAACAGAAAAATACCCATGAATACAGCTGGGTGATGCGCAAACAGCACCACCGCGCCCAAAAAGGCCAGGTGAATAACCATGGCCCACCAGGGCACGGGTGCCAAGGGTTGACCATCTTCACCCAAAGCCTCGGGCGCTTTCACTTCGGCCCCCAAATGCCTGGCTGCAAAGAAAATAAACACGGTGGCATTGATGAACACGCCAATGGCGGCTTTCCAGCCAAAAGTGGCCATCATGAAAGGGGTGTCCCAGCCCCATGTGCCGGCCACCATCAACACGGGTGGTGCTGCAAACGAGGTAAGCACACCACCGATTGAAATATTCACAAACAGCACACCCAGGCCCCAGTAACGAATGAAGTTGGGCACGGCTTTTGAGAAAAGAACATCGCGCAGTAGCAAAGCAGCCAGTGTCATGGCAGCAGGCTCAGTAATAAAACTGCCCAACAACGGCACCATGAATAGGCCCAGCCATGTGAAGGCAACGCCTTTGTTCACCGGCATCAAACGGGCCAGCCCTTCGACCAGCATGCGTGAAGCGTCCAGCACCGGGCGGCTTGCGGCAACCACCATAATGACGAATACGAACAGCGGCTCAACGTACTTGCGTGTATCGACATACTCCACCGCAGAGTTCAAATCGACCGCAAAAGCCATGGCAATAACCAAAAACAAGGCCCAAATGCCGAATACAGCCTCCACTTCACCTAACAGGTGAAACAGGCCACTGTGGTGTTTGCTGTGGTGAGCCAGGCGTTCAAAATAACTGGCCGTGAAAGTATGAATAAGCGCGCCGGCAAAAAGAAAAGCGGCAATCCATTGAATGGTGGTTGCTGTCATGTCGGTGTCTGTTTTTCTAAGGGTTAATCGAACGATCTTACAAGGGAGCCTGTAACACCATTAAAGTTCCCGAAATTCCGAATATTTCGGAAAAACCCAGCTTGGCAACCCCAGCGCTGTTAGCGCCCCACAGGCCGCTTCGCCAGCTTGCGCTGCAAGGTACGCCGGTGCATGTTCAATGCGCGTGCCGTGGCCGACACATTGCCCTCGTGTTCGTTCAATACACGTTGAATGTGCTCCCACTCTAGGCGAGAAACCGACATCGGCTGAAAATCGGAAGCCTCTTCTTCACCAGCGCGAAAGGCGCTTGCATCATCATCCAAGGCCCGCAACACCGCGGCACTATCTGCAGGCTTGGCCAAATAATTGTCCGCACCTAACTTGATCGCTTGCACAGTAGTGGCAATGCTGGCGTAACCGGTCAATATCAAAATATTGGCATTGGGCTGCAAATTCCGAAGCTGCGTGATCAACTGCAAGCCCGATTGCTCGCCCAAATTCAAATCAAGCGTAATGTCTGTGAATTGCTGTTGGCCCGCTGCAAGCAAGGCCTGCTCCCTGTTTAACGCAACACGGGCCTGAATTCCTTTGCGTTCAAACGACAGCGCCAGGGTACTGGCAAAAACCTCATCGTCGTCTACAATCAAAATTGAACGTGTCATTGGGGCAGCACCGGCAAGCTTAAGCTAGCGCATACACCAGGGTTCAAGTTGCGAAGGTTCAGTTTTCCGCCCTCACGCTCCAGCAAATTGGCCAACAGAAAAAGCCCCATACCCTGACCATTCGCCTGAAACAACTGCTGTCCAATTTTCGACAACAATTCGGGATCAATACCCCCGCCCGCATCATTCACAAAAAGGGTCAGTTTTTCGTGGTCGCATTGCATTCCCACCTGAAGTGGTTGGCTAACGGAGGCACGCTGCTGGCTTTGCGATGCGTTGTCCAGCAGGGTAATCAAACCCAGTTCAAGCAGCTCCTTGCGTACTTTGAATTCACCAGTGATTGAGGCAATGCTGGGCAGTAACTGCAATTCATGTTGCGGGTTACGGGTTCGCCAAATACCCAGTGTGGCCTGAAGCCATTCGCTTGGTTTAATGAATTCTGCGTCGGCATTGTGACGAGGATCCACTTCAATTTGATTCCGAAGTTGACCCAAGGTTTCAGTAATCGACTGCACTTGTGCGCTAAGGATATTCATTTCCCGTGTCTGCGCCTGCATGGCGGGATCACTTTTCCAGTCGGAAATAATCGTGGCGATTGTAGACACGGGTGTGCCCAACTGGTGCGCAATTGAGGCTGCCTGATTGCCCAGCGCTGCCAAGCGGGACTCGCTGGCCAGCCGCTGCTGGGCGCGCCCCAAGGCTTGATCGCGGTTGCGGATTGATGAACTAAGCCGTGCCACAAAAACAACCAGAATCAACACACTGACCAAAAAATTCAACCACATGCCCACAAGGTGAAAGTGCACGCCATCGTCAGGATTGGCCAACACCAAAGGCATGTAATTGCCCATCAACAGGGTATAGGCCACCACACTGAACAAGGCGAGCACTGCCACTTGCGCCCAAGGCAGCAAGGCGGCCGCCAAACCCAAAAGCGGCAGGTAAAGCGATACGAAAGGATTGGTAACGCCACCGGTGAAGTAAAGAATAAAGCTGAATGCAGCCAGGTCGGCAAACAACTGGGCTGCTACTTCAAAGTTGCCCACCGAATTTTCCTGCTGCAAGCGAATGAAAGTAATAACGTTGAGTAAAGCCAACGCCCCAAGGATAAAAGCCAACACTGCCCAAGGCAGGCTAACCTTCAACAGCAACCCCACCACCGCCAACAGCAAAAGCTGGGCAGCCAGTGCAAGCGTGCGCATGCGGATTACAGTCACCATTTGCTGCCGGCGAACGGATGGATCACTTTGATCCATGAGGCCTTCAGCCCAAAGGTGCATGACCGGATTATTTTCAGGAGCAGGGCTTGTTTTCATGTCCACATTTTAAGTTGCTTCTCGATTCAATGCCCTGAAATTTCAATACCTGCTGCCCGGCTGCGACAATATGCCGCATTCCCGCTGGCTGGGGCGTGGCGTATAAACCGGGCTGATCGACCTCGCCCGGAAAATACCATGCCTATTGATGCCCGTTTCAAACTGACCACCCTGTCAACAGGCCTGCTAGTGGCTTTTGTACCCATGGCGCAAACAACTTTTGCAAACCCAGCACTGGGTAATGTAGAAGTTCAGGCCCAACGCGAAGCACTGAGCGCAGCGAATGTGCAAGCGGCAACAGAAAAGCTGAACCAGATTGCGGGAGGCACGGCTGTGGTTGATGCAAAAAGTTTTGAAGCGGGCAAAGCGGTAACCATCAAAGACATGCTGGACTTTACGCCAGGTGTGTTTGCGCAAAGCCGCGTAAATGAGGAAGCGCGGCTTAGTATTCGGGGTTCTGGCTTGTCGCGCACATTTCACATGCGGGGTATTCGCCTGCTGCAAGACGGCATACCAATCAACCTTGCTGATGGCGGTTCCGACTTTCAAGACATCGACCCACTAGCCCTGCAACATGTTGAAGTGTACAAAGGTGCAAATGCTTTGCAATATGGCGCAGCCAGCCTGGGCGGAGCGATCAATTTTGTAACGCCCACGGGTTACACCACGCCCAACTGTGTGGCTCGGCTTGATGCGGGTAGCCATGAATTTGCGCGCGCCCAATTTAAAACTGGCAATGTGCTGGGCCATTGGGATTATTTTGCATCGCTGTCGCAATTGCGGTCTGATGGATTTCGGCAATTCAGCGGACAAAAAAATACACGCTTAAATACCAACGCGGGTTTAAAAATTTCGCCACAACTTGAAACCCGGTTCTATCTGATTCACGGTGACATGAACCAGGAATTGCCTGGCAATTTAAGCAAAGCGCAGCTACAAACTGACCCCACGCAGGCCAACGCCGCATCGGCGGGTACAAATTCACAACGCGACTTTTTGATCACACGTGTGGCCAACAAAACCACTTGGGTTTCACCAGCGGGTAGTGAGTACAACGCGGGCATTTATGCTGTAAACAAGAACCTGTACCACCCGCTGAGTTTCGGTTTGATCGACCAGCAAACCCGCGATGTAGGTACTTTTGGTAACCGAATTGCGCAAGGGAAGCTTTTCAACCTTCGGCACGACACCACGCTGGGATACAACCTGGTGTGGGGCGTAACCGAGGCAAGAATATTCAACCACATTCGCGGTGACCGAACTGGCCTGCGATCATATGAAGACCAGAAAGCCGAGAACATGGAGTTGTACGGTGAAAGCCGTTTGCATTTGAATGATTCACTTCAATGGATTACCGGCTTGCAGTGGACACATGCAGTGCGAAGTGTTGAAGATGAATTTTTTGGTGACAACGGCGGGCTGGATGGCAGCTATGAGCGACGCTATGCAAAATTCAGCCCAAAACTGGGTGTGCTGTGGCAGGCCAGCAATGCAGTGCAAGTGTATGGCAATTTGAGCCGTGCATTCGAACCACCCACTTTCTCGGAAACCAGTTCCACGCGGGCACTTGAAGGGCAGGAATCCACCACCTTTGAAGTAGGTTCTCGCGGCGAAACAGCCAAAGTACGCTGGGACATCAGTGTTTACCAAAGCCGATTAAAAAACGAGTTTGTTACATTCCTGTTGAACCCGTTGAACCCCTTCAGCGGTGTAATACAGAATGCAGAAAACACCCGCCACCAGGGCGTTGAAATTGGCCTGGCTGGCCCGTTTGCAAACAACATGCTGTCGCAGGGTGACACCCTGGAATGGACACTGGCCTACACACTTGGGCGTTTCCGTTTTAACAACGACCGCGTGTATGGCAACGCATTCATTCCGGGAATTCCGGAAGAATATGTTCGTGCAAAACTGGATTACAAACACCCTTCTGGCTGGTCAGTTTCACCGAACATTGAATATGTGCCGCAAGGTTACTTTGTTGATTTGGCCAACACCTTTGGCAGCGAACCGTACCTGTTGCTGGGCCTTGGTGCTTCTTACCAAGCCAGCGACACACTGCGGTTTTTTGTTGATGGCCGCAACCTGACCAACAAAACCTATGCAGCCACCACCAGCGTGACCGTGAATGCGAATGGAACAGACACCCCACAGTTTGCGCCGGGCGAAAAGCGCGGCGTGTATGCCGGGGTTGAAATCAAGTGGTAAGGCCAAACGTGAGGCAAATTAAAGAATGCTTTAACTGTTGCAACCCAAATTAAAGGATTCTTTAATTTAATTCCTGATGTGCTCAATCAAGACCGCTTCGCCATCAGCGATTCCAGCAACTCCGAACGGTGCCGGTGCGGCGCTGTAATGGCGTAAAACCGCTCTTGCAACACACTGGAATGCCCCACTTTCACCAAAGCCCCTGTTCGCAGTTCGTCCTGAACCACCACCTCGGGCAGCACGGTAAGCCAGCCACTGTCACGTGCAATCAAACGCAGCATGGCCATGTCGTCCACCTCTGCACGCAGGCGTGGGGCCACATTGGCTGAAGCACACAAGGCATCGAACTGGGAACGAAGGGCGCTGCGCGGGCCGGGCAAGGCAATGTCCAGCCCATCCAGGTCATCGGGAATATTCAATGTGACTGATTTCCATCGTTTGGCAGGGCCCACCAGGCAAATATCCTGACTGCCCAAAAACCGGCAGTGCAAGGGGCGATCCGGGTCGGCAGGTACGGTTTCATTGGCCAGCACCACATCCAGCTGGTGCTGCACAAGGCGCTCGATCAAACCCTCCAGCAAACCCGATTCAAGGGTGAGAACCACCGTGGGGTCTGCCATCAAAGGGCGTATCCAGTTTTCCTGATAGTTTCGGGACAAGGTACCCACACTGCCCACGCGAATTCGCGTTGTACCGGAAGCACTGCCCTGCAAACGGCCCAACAATTCCTGCCCCAAACCAAAAATATCCTCGGCGTACGCGAACACCAACTGCCCGGTGTCGGTTAAGGCTAACCTGCGCCCTTCCCGCAAAAACAGGGTTTCACCAATTCGTTCTTCAAGCTGTTTGATTTGTGTCGACACCGCCGACTGGGATGTGTGCAATTCAATGGCGGCACGGGTTAAATGCCCCAATTTAGCCACGCGCCAAAAATAAAACAGGTGATGAAAGTTCAGTTGATTAATCTGCATTGTTCTGTTTTATAAAACATTTAGTTTCAATCATTGTATTTTACAGAACTCCAAGATTTGCGCATCATCTGCCCCACATCAATTGAAAACACGGCTTTATGGACTCACTCTCAATGTTGCTTTCAGCCAGTGCCCTTGCACCCACAGTTTCACTGGCTGCTTTTGCGCTATTGGCCCATTTGCAACTGTTGCCCGAACGCGCGCTTTGGCGGGGTTTCCGCATGCTGATGATTCTGTTGCTGGTTTCCGTACCTCTTACTGCATTCGGATACCACCACGCACTGAACATGCCTGCGGGGCTGAAACTGACCTTGATCGGTGTGGTGATGACCCTGTTGGTGCAATTGCTGGGCACCATCATTGGCAGTTTTTCATCGCGCTACCTGCACGGCGAAGCAGGCCAATCCCGTTACCTGGCCGCGTTGGCCGCGGTGATGAGTGCAGTTCACCTGCTCCTGATTTCAGACCATTGGCTAGCGTTAATCGCAAGCTGGTCTGTGGTGGGTGCAGCCTTGCAGCACCTGCTGTGTTTTTATCCGGAACGGGCGTTCGCACGGCTTGCCGCCCACAAGAAAAAGCTGGCCGATGTGTTGGCGGATGGCTTGTTAATTGTTGCTGCATCACTGGCCTGGCTTGAAACAGGCAGCGGCAATATTTCTACGTTGAGTGGCCACATTGCGCAACACGGCATGTCAGCAACCCTGCATTTCAGCATGCTGGCCTTGGTGCTTGCCGTTATTTTGCGCACCGCCTTGTTGCCGGTGCATGGCTGGTTGATTCAAGTAATGGAAGCGCCCACACCGGTTTCAGCACTGCTGCATGCTGGCGTGGTTAACCTGGGTGGTTTTGTGTTGATACAGTTTGCACCCGTGCTGGCGCATGCCATGCCGGCACGCGCGCTGTTGCTGGTATTTGGCCTGGCCACAGCCGTGTTGGCCGGCATGGTCATGCTGACACGCATCAGCATCAAAGTGCGGTTGGCCTGGTCTACTGTGGCACAAATGGGGTTCATGTTGCTGGAATGCGCCTTGGGCCTTTACACACTGGCCGCGCTGCACCTGATTGGTCATTCCCTGTACAAAGCGCATGCATTTCTGGCAGCCTCTGCGGTGGTTCGCCAAACTCGCCAGGAAACATTGTGGGCTGGCGCGCGCCCGCACACCTTGGCCCTGTTAACTGCACCGTTGCTCACCATCAGTGCAGTTTTTGCAGTGGCTGGCCTACTTGGCAACAACCCGTGGCCCTGGTGGTGGAGCATGATTTTAGGCCTGGCCTGGGCCCCCATTCTTTGGTTTAAAACTGCACACAACGATTTCACCGGGCCCTTGCAACAAGTGGCTGCCGGTTGCTTGATCGTGTGCGCACTCACCACAGCCGCCCTTCTGGCCCACAACATTCCACTGCAAATTCAAGATAGCCACAACCCCATACTGGGCACCATTGCCCTGCTCGGAATGTTCTTGCTGTATTGCGCACTGGTGCTGATGCAAATACGCCCGCACACACTGACACGCTGGCAACGCTGGAGCTATGCCGGCTTTTATGTGGATGAAATTTACACACGCACCGCCTTGAGAATTTGGCCTACCCAATGGACCTCAGTTTTAGGACAAGGCACCGACAGCCATAACCCCCACGGAAAACTGCTGTGAGCACCGCCATGAAAAACCTCATCGAAATTGCATGTGAACAAGCCTGCCAGGCCATTGCACCCGCATGGCCACTGGACAAATCCATCGCAGTGAACCCCCACTGGTCGCGCGTGAACATGCCTGTGCGCCGCGTGGCTGCCAGAATGGCCGTACTGGGAGGCATTCAGGTTTTTCCGCCGCGTGTACAAATTCGGCAAGCTTGGGACGATGGCCGCATTCAACCCATCGACCTGAACAACGCACTACAGCAGTTAAATCAAAAGAACACCAAAGCGCTGACTGCGCGGCAGTGCGAAGACGCCCTGTATGCCCGCTCAACAACACAACAACTGCCACTGCTGATCGACGTACTCGATAACGACCCACAAAGGCACACACGGCTTTCCTGGCGGCAAGCGATTACCCACCAGGTCAGCCAAACCTGTGCTGCTTATTTTGATGAACATCAAGCCGACTGGCGGCCAAATCGCGAGCACGGGCTTTACCACTTTTGGCGAGACACCCTGAGCCACGATCACGGTATTGGGATGCTGATGGGCTTGCCCACAATTGGCCAAGCCATTGCAGCACTGCCCTCATCGGCGCAGGAAGCCGAGCAATGGGCCTTCGAACGTTTGGGCCTGCCAGAGAACGTGTGGGCTGATTACCTTGAATCGGTGTTGCTGACCGTGAATGGCTGGGCCTCATGGTGTGCGTATTTGGGCTGGCAAGCCCGCTTGCAAGGCAAAACGGATCCACACCTGCGACAACTGCTGGCGATTCGCCTGGCATGGGGAGCCATTTTGCTGGAATGCAAAGACGACGTGGCCACACGCCATGCATTCGCCGCCCTGCAAAGCACATGGCGCAACAGCGCCGATGCAATTGAACAAACCGAGCAAGCCATGGCCGTGGACGAGGTGTGGCAACTGGCACTTGAATTGGGCTATCAACGCCAACTGGCCAGTGAACTTGCGAAACATACCATGCAAGCTAAAACACCGGTTCAACCACAAGCAAAAGTACAAGCTGCATTCTGTATTGATGTTCGCAGCGAACCACTGCGCCGCGCGCTGGAGGCAGCGCACCCGGCCATTCAAACCCTGGGCGTTGCGGGTTTTTTTGGTTTGCCGGTTGATTACACCCCCATGGGCAGCAAGGCAAGCCGCCCGCAATTGCCAGGGCTGTTGGCCCCGGCCATGCATGTTTCCGACCGCGTGTTGATGGCTGGGCAAACAGACGGCGCACAGCAGCAACAAGCACAGGAAAACGCTGAAAGTGCGCGCCAGAAAAGGCTTTCACTACTTGAACAATGGCGCGCAGCGGCGCGCTGGCCCGGCGCTGCTTTTTCGTATGTGGAAGCGGCCGGCTTGGGTTACCTCGGCAAGCTAAGCCAATGGATTAAACCCACTGGCGGGGACCGTGAGAATGATGACCTGCTGGGCATTCCAGCACGCTACAAAGCGCTGTGCAGGCCACAGCTGCTGGGGCTCGACCTGCAAAGCAAAACACAACTGGCAGCCCAAGTGCTAAATGCCATGGGCCTGAAAACCCACATAGCACCACTGGTTTTGCTGGTGGGCCATGGTAGCCAAACCACCAACAATGCACATGCCGCTTCGCTGGATTGCGGCGCCTGCTGCGGGCAAACTGGTGAAGTGAACGCACGCGCACTGGCCCACTTGCTGAATGATTCACAAGTGCGCAGCAACCTTGAAAATAACGGCTTTTCAATACCTGCAAGCACCTGGTTCGTAGCCGGTTTGCACAACACCACCACCGATGAAATTGAAGGTTTTGACATCGACCTGTTGCCGGAAGATGCGCGCAAACAGTGGAATGAACTGCAAGCGATACTGATAACAGCCAGCGACCAAACCCGGCGCGAACGCGCACCCAGCCTGGGGCTCAATGCCAAAGCCACCCCTCAAGCACTGCTTGAACAGGTGAAACGCAGGGCCAATGACGGCGCACAAACCCGGCCCGAATGGGGCCTGGCTGGCAATGCTGCGTTCTTGATTGCACCACGATACCGAAGCGCTGGTGCAAACCTGCAAGGCCGCAGTTTTTTACACGATTATGATGTAACGCAAGACCCTGAAGGCCAATTGCTGGAACAACTCATGACCGCCCCCATGCTGGTCACCCACTGGATCAACTGGCAATACCATGCCTCGCGGTGCGACCCAGCCAGGTTGGGCAGTGGCAACAAATTGCTTCACAATGTGGTGGGTGGAACACTGGGCGTGTTCGAAGGCAATGGTGGAGACCTGCGAATTGGTTTATCGGAACAATCGCTGCACAATGGAAAGCGATGGATGCACGAACCGCTTCGCCTGACCGTGATTATTGACGCACCCAGCGCCATGATTCAACGCGTGATCGACAAACATGCAATTGTTCAACAACTGGTCAATAATGACTGGCTGCATTTGTGGCGATTCGCCGAAGGCGGATTTGAACGGTACAGTCATGGAAAGTGGCTATCCGTCAGCCTACTGGAACAAGAACATGAATGGATTGCTCAAACTTAGCTCAATTGCCGCCGCAACGCTGATTACATTCGCGTTGTCGGGCTGCGCCATGGTCAGCGTGGGCTCAGTCAGTTCAGAAGAATACTTGTCGGCCCGCCGGGGCGATGTACTCACCACAGGCCAACTGAGTGCATCAGCACGCACGGCGCTGCAGGTGGTGGGCACCGATCAGGAGCGCTGTAAAACCAATATTGCCGCATGCAGGCAATCACTGATCGCGTCCATCGGCTTAAGCGATGAACAACGTTTGTCTACCCTGTCTGAATTGTGGTTACAGGAAGCCTTGCAACTTGAAAAAACCCGCAAGCTGGAACCTGCCAACGACGCCTTAAAGGCAGCTGGCCTGTCGGCTTACCTGGAAAGCGCCAAGCATGCATACGCCTACCTGTTTTTCACCAAGCGCACACCCGACCTTCGCGCACTGGAAGACCGGCAAGCCCAGGTTCGTGACTACTACAATTTTTCAACACAGCAAGCCGTGGTGGGTTTGTTCAACCGCTACCGCAATCAACTTGAACAATCGGTATCCAAAGAAAAAACCTACCTGCTTGATTTCTCGCCCTGGCAAATCAGTGGCAGCACGGCGGGTATCAGCCTGAGCCACAAAGGCCAGTTACCCAATGAACTGGTGGCGGCTTCATCGCTAACCTTTAAGGGTTTGCGAAACCAATACCGCCGCGATGGTTTGGGTGCAGAACTGGTTGCTGTGTTTGCCGACAGCGTGGTGAAGCAGGAAGATGAAAACAAGCCCTGGAGCGAAACGCCGTTTCCATCCATCACCGTGATGTTGCGCTTTCCCGGCGACAATATTGAAGCAGTGCTGGCCAGCAACCGTGTAGAACTTCAGGGGTTCGACCCGCACCGCAATTCAAGCGTCGATGTGCGCGGCGTTCGCGTGCCCTTGGCAGCGAATTTCACGGCGGGTTATGGGCTATGGCTGGCTCGATCGGGCTTCGCGCAAGAAAGTTTGCTGTCGCTGATTGGCCGCAGCGACACACTGGAGAACCCGCGCATTTACTTGATGCAACCCTTCGACCCCAACCGCCGGGTTATCTTGATGCTGCATGGCTTGGCCAGCAGCCCGGAGGCCTGGGTGAATGTGGCCAATGAAGTATTGGGCGATGAAACGCTTCGGCAGAATTACCAAATTTGGCAGGTGTACTACCCCACCAACTTGCCACTGCCTTTCAACAACCACGAAATTCGGGAAGCCGTGAATGCAACCCTGCAACACTTCGACCCGCAAGGTAGCCGTAGGGCATCCAAAAACATGGTTTTGATTGGCCATAGCATGGGCGGTGTGTTGGCGCGTTTGATGGTGTCGAACTCGGGCGACCAGCTGTGGGAATCAGTGCTACAGCGTTACAACATTTCCGAACAACGCGAAGAAAGGTTGCGCCAAAAAATTGAGCCCTATGTAATTTTCGAGGCCATGCCGCAACCCACACGCGCGATATTCGTTGCTGCGCCCCACCGCGGCACACCCTATGCAGAAAACCGCTTCGCGCGTTTTGTGTCGGGCCTTATTCGCTTGCCCGCAACCGTACTGAACCGGGTAACCGAAATTGGACAGTTGTTGATAAACCCGGATGAAGCGCCTGACGAGCCTTTGGTCGGATCCATCAACAGCATCAAAAACCTGAGTGATCAAGACCCCTTTGTTCGGGAATCGTCGAAGCTGCCCATTTCAGAAAAGGTGATTTATCACTCGATTATGGGCAACGACACACCCGACGTTATTCTGGAAGCCAGCAGCGATGGCGTGGTGCCCTATGCCAGCGCAAGACTGGAAGGTGCAGCCTCGGAACTGGTTTTAAGTTCCTGGCACAGTGTGCAGGAACAACCAGAAGCGATTGTTGAAATTCGCCGCATTTTGCACGAGCACTTGAACGCGCTGCAGTAAAGGTTTTCGTTTAATTTTTGGCCACTTTGACAGGCAACCAGCGGCCATCTTGAAGCACCACCTCGTAACGGGCCCAACGCTTGAAAGCTTCTACGTTGCTTAAGCCTGTTTCATACAAATCAGCGCCCGCCACATTCTTGAAAATCACTTGCTGCCCTGCTTCGCCTTTGTACGGAGTGGTTAGCGACATGTCCAACAACTCCCGCACACACCAGCGGTAGCCCACTTGCCCATTGCTGTAGAAGGCACCCACAGTCAGGGTTTGGGGATGCGTGCTTTGCTCGTCAGCATGCTGGGTGGCGTATTCGAACAGTTCAGCCAACACATCGGCACTTACATCCACATAGGAATCCATGCGGGCAATTGCGGCTGCGAAATCTTCGTGAGTAAGGCTTGCCCCGGTTTCAGACAAAGCCTCCACCGGTTTTTTCTGTTTGCGCGCAAAGTGGTTGGGGTAACGCCGCCAGGAAAAAAGCGCATTGAAGACAAGGGCCACAAACAAAATAGCCAGCGTGTTTAACAGCACCGGGTTGATCATGTACCAGTAACCCAAATTTGAAATGGATTCACCACCCAATACCGCGGTAAGCGCAGTGGCCCCGCCCGGCGGATGAATGCAATTGGCCCAATACATAACCCCCACCGCCAAGCCCACAGCCAAAGCCGCAGCTAGGTAGGTATTCGGAATATAGCGGGCGCAAGTAACCCCAATAAGTGCCGATACAAAATGCCCGCCCATTAACGCCCAAGGCTGCGATAAGGTGCCGTGCGGCACAGCAAACAACAGCACCGCCGTGGCCCCCATGGAAGCCACCACCATAATTGCACCCGTGCCCTGCACCACAAAACTGGACACCCAACACACCGCCAAAATGCCAAGAAAGGCACCCAAACCAGAAATGGCTTTTTCACGAGAACTGGTGGAATTGGACTCGAAGCCAAGAATAGACCTCGACACCGACAGGGCACGCAAAGCCCGGATGGAGAGTTTCATGTTTGGAATCAATGGGTTTTTGTTATACAGGCCCACCATGATACGCCTGTAGGCCCAGCACTGGCACCAAGTTGGTGCAAACCGGGGCCCTCCATTTTTGCTTCGCAGGCGCCATTCGCTCGCCTTATACTTCGCACTTGCCTATTTCTGCCACGCGCCCCGAGCGTAAAACCTGTGCGTAACTCCACCATCGACCTGCTGAAAGCCCTGGCCTCGCAAATTATTGTGGTTCACCACCTGCTGCTGTACACGCCCATGTCACCTGTTCTGCAAGCCGAGTGGCCTGGCTTGCTTGGCTTTATCGCCGACGAAGGCCGCTACGTGGTGCAAATTTTTCTGGTGATTGGCGGTTTTTTGGCAGCGCAATCGCTATTGGGTTTACTTGAGAAGGGTCGACAGGTGGCGGTTTGGCCGCTGCTTAAAAAACGCTTTTTGCGATTGGCCAAACCATTCTGGGTTGCCATTGGCATGGCAGTTTTGCTGGGTTGGCTGGGTGGTCGAATTGCCATACACGATGAAATATCAAACCTTCCAGACCTTACACAACTGCTGGCCCATGCGTTTTTGTTGCACGACATTGTGGAAGTAGAAGCCTTGTCGGCTGGTGTTTGGTATGTGGCAATTGACCTGCAACTTTATGCAGCACTGGTTCTGATTGCCTGGGTAAGCCAGCGCGCCGGGGGGTTCAAATTGCTGCAAGCCGAATTGCGTCAACCCCAACACGCGCTGTTACTGCTGGCCTTTGCCATGACAGTTGCATCACTTCTGGTGTGGAACCGCAATGCCGAGCACGACGAATGGGCCTGGTACTTTTTCGGGGCCTATGGATTGGGCGTTGCAGCCTATTGGGCGCAGCGCGAGGGCAAAACACTTTGGGGCAGCCTGCTGGTTGCGGGCTTGCTTGGCATTGCACTGTGGATTGAATGGCGTGAACGCCTTCTGCTAACCGGCGCCACAGCACTGCTGTTGATGAACAGCGCACGTATTGAGAACTTTGTTTCTTTGATTGTTCAACGCCCAATACGCTGGCTTGGCGATATTTCATACTCGGTTTTTCTGATTCACTACGGCGTTGCCGTGTTTGCAAGTTCGGTAGTGATTGCTTTGGGTTTGGATAGTTTTGCGGAAATGCTGGCAGCGTTTGCTATTACATGGGTAGTGAGTGTTGCTGCGGGTTGGGTGTTGTATTGGGGGGTTGAGAAACAAGGTTAGCTTCCCACCCAGGATGCTCCCTTCTCCAGTAAAATGAATTGGCAATTGAAATTCCTTACATTAATGAAAGGAATGCAAACCAAGGAATATAAATCATGGCCACAGCCTCGGTAACATCCAAAGGACAAATTACAATTCCAGCAGGAGTACGCGCTGCTCTCGGGCTGGAAACAGGCAGCAGGGTTGAATTTGTTGAGACAGAAAAAGGAAAGTTTGCAATTGTTGCAGCAACAAATTCCGTACAAGCTCTTAAAGGCATGTTGCGCAAACCGTTATCACCTGTGAGCATCGAAGAAATGAACTCAGCGATTGCCAAGCAAGGGGCCAAAGCCCGATGATCGGCCTTGATACCAATGTACTTGTTCGCTATATCGCTCAAGATCATGCCAAACAATCCCCCTTGCCACCAAACTAATTACCTCACTTACAACCGAAAACCCCGGGTTTATTTCTCAAGTTTCACTGGTTGAATTGGTCTGGGTTATGCAAAGCTGCTACAAAGCAAGCAAGCCTGAAGTGGTGGCAATTCTTGAAACCTTATTGAGCACGCGCGAACTGCTTGTTGAGAATACAGAAACCGCAATCAAAGCACTCAAAATTTTCGAGACATCAAAGGCTGACTTTTCCGATTGCCTGATCGAGCGAACAGCAAACAAAGCTGGGTGCTTGCACTGTGTTAGCTTCGATACCCACGCCATTAAAACAGCGGGATTTAAACCTGTTTAATTTGAAATTAACCCCGCTGCGCCCTCAACATGGCCTGCTGCTTCAGAACCAGGTTGAACAGCTCGATGTCGGCGTCGTGCCAGATCAGGCGTTCACGGTTCTTGCTGAAAACCGTAGGTAGCGTCAACAACATGAAGAACGCGCGGAACGAATTCCCGAAAAGATAAAAAGATCGCTAGTTTTTACACAAAAAAATCCTCAAATCGAATAGAAATTACACAAAATAAAAATATTTGTGTTTTTTATCAGTAACTTATATAACAACTCCAAAAAATTACCCAATGAAATATCAACAACAATATCGCTAGTTTTGTGATAAATTGGCAGTATCTTACGTAGCCAAGATTCAACATGCCCAAGCCAAGCCCTTTCCCACCAGGCATACAGTCCATGGAACCCCTGCTACTGGCCTCGCGCCCAGGTGTTACCGAAAAACTGTACGGATTTGCTTCCGATTTGCTGGCCGCATCGGGCAAAGCCTACCCACAACTTCCACCCCCCATCCTGGAACGATTGGCCACGCTGGTTCAGGGTATGAACTGCTATTACAGCAACTTGATTGAGGGCCATCGAACACTGCCCATCGACATTGAGAAAGCGCTACAAGCGGCCCAAAACAAAACAAAACCGGAAACAGGCTACTCGCAAGAAGAACTGCGCACACTGGCGCAAGCCCACGTCAGCACCACCGAATGGGCAAAAACTGTGACCCTTCAACAAATGGGGATCAATAACTTCATTCTGGAAGCCCACCGTATTTTCTGCACTGCCCTTCCAGAAGACATGCTGATTATCGAAGGCACAAAAAAAACCATGACTGCGGGCCGATACCGGGATATCGAGGTGCAAGTTGGAGAACACATTCCGCCTGCCGCACAACAAGTACCACGCTTCATGGAAAGGTTCGAACAGGTTTACACCCCGTTTCTTCAAAAGAAAATGCTCGGTCAATCTCGCCTGGCCGCAATTACCCACGGTTTTATTGCACACCACCGCCTGGCCTGGATTCACCCTTTCCCTGACGGCAATGGCCGTATCTCGCGAATTTTTCTAGACAAATGGCTTTCAGAATGTTCACTGCCCGGCTTCTCTGTGTGGTCCATGTCTCGGGGGTTTGCACGCGACAGAGGCAACACTTACAAATCGCGCTTGCACAATGCAGACCAACCCCGCATGGGCGATCTGGACGGCCGCGGCAATTTGACCGAAAAGGGCTTGGTCGATTTTGTGGAATATTGCGTACAACAGGGCACAGACCAAGCCGAGTTCATGGCCGGGCTATTTCGACTAAACGCCATGATTGAAAATGCAAAACTTGCTTTTGCATTGAAGTACAAAGACCTGAAAACCGAACACTTTAAAATTTATGAACGGTTGTTGATTGATGGGCAACTGGAACGTGGCGATGCTTCAGCTGTGATCAACAAATCGAGCGCCACCACAAGAAAATATTTCAAAGCGTTGTTCGACTACAAATTGATCAGCAGCCCCAGCGAAAAAGGAATTCTTTACCCCGAATTCCCCAGTGGAATTTTGATGTACCTATTTCCCGGGCTTTACCCGCCGAGTGAGTTTATTTAGCACGGTGATCCATTAACCCCGCTGCGCCCTCAACATGGCCTGCTGCGCCCGCCCAGCCATTTCGGTGCTGAACTGATCAAGAACCCAATGAAGGGTTTGAATGTTCAGCGCTGTACCATTGATCGGCGCGCGCCCCAGAAAATCGAGCATTGAATTCACAATGGCAGATACCTCGTCTGCCAGAAGCTTGCTTGAATTGGCTGCTTTGGCCAGTACTTCAGCTAGCAGGTCCACTGCAGTGAATGCAACACTAAGCCCACCCTGAATTGTGACCAAGGCCATATGGCCCATGTCGAGCAACACGCGCCTGGTTAACTTGCCAATCAGTTCCAGCAGCTTGGCATTGAACATATTGCCGCCACCAATTCTTGCAAACTCCCGAGCCAGGTCGGCGTGATTGGCCAACACATTTGGCATTGGTAAAAAGTCGCTCCAACTGCTGCTGTAGGCCATTTTTGAGTAGCCACTGCTTAACAGGTGCGCATCAATACCCACCTTCTCGCCATGGTGCAGCAACAGTTCAGAAGAACCCACCGATGCGTGAATATAGGGGAACAAGGGCACCATGGGCACGGGGTCGCAAGGGTTGGCAACCCGGCGAATTTGGCTGATTGGAATGTGGGTGACCATGTCTTGCGCATAGCTAACAATGCCCACGCGCGGCGCGCCAATGGTGTACAGGCACACATTAAAACCCGCATCGCGCAACATACAGGCATTCAAATTGGCCAAGGCGCCGCCCAAGCTGTGGCCCATGCAGTGAATAACAGTGGGACGCTTTGCACCGCTTTGCGACACAAAATTGACCAACTGGCTTTGATAGCTTTTAAAGGTTTTCAGAAACCCACGGTGAACCAAATTGCCCCTTGGGCCAGTGCCATAACCAATGTTGGCATTGGTGCCCAAATCAAATTTGTTGTGCTCAAAATTAGTGCCGCGAGTAACCAGTACCAGCTCGTTGCTGCGGCTGCCTGTGCCGTGTGCGACGAAGCCGAAACCACTGAGGAGGTCGATGTTGAAGAGGCCGGATTTGGCGTGAAACAGGGAAACAGTCGAAGTGTCTGCACCACCCTTGCGGAGCCGCAACCTGTTGGCGATATCATCAGCAGCAGCAACGGACGCCTCGGCAACCGACTTTTGAGGATTTAATGTTTTGTAGTTTCTAAACGCAGTATCCGTGGCGTAAACCACCTCAGATAAAAAATGAACCAGTCTTGGTTCCAGCAAAAGATTATTCAAAACCTTTCTCCATTTCTGGTGTTAGTTTTACTTTGCAATCAATGATTGGAAGCCGCCCACGAAACATTTCCCTGTCTTTCACATCACAGGTCATCTGAATCACTCCGTACCCAGTCTCCACTGCTGGCGCATACGAACTTCTCACCACCGAGAACAGTGAAGTTGATTGCTTTTCCTCAACAAGATTCACATCGAGGAGGACTGTGGGGACATGAAACAGCTTCGCTAAAAAACCAAACTCTGCTGTACCGCGCACTTCCGGAAATTGAAATCGACCATCCTTGCCGGTAGTCGTGGTTTCAGTACGCGGCTTATCCTCCATATTCCAGCTAATCGTACGTTGTACTTTTAGCCCAGCAACAGGCTTTCCATGGTCAAGTATTTGCCCCTCGACTGCCGATGAAAGAATGAGGTTGTCTTGCCGCACAGCGTGGGCTCCTTTGGGAATCAGAAAAAGGAAGGGAATACAAGCAAGGGCTAGAAGCGCGAGATGACGAATGCGCACGGGAGGGCTGCCTTCAAAGGGAAAGGCTACACAGTATCAGATACGTTTGGGGCATCAAAAAAGCCGCTGATTTAGGTCACTCTTGGGGGGTAGAACTGAGCCCCCGGTCGAGATTCCACCCTTATGTGTAAGAAAACGGGATTTTTCAACATGAGACAAACGTCATGTTAAAAAAATCGGAAATTTTTAACACGTGCTGGGTGTGGTGTTAAAAACAAATTAAAACGTGCCGATCATGAGTTCTGTTGCGCAAGGAAAGCATCTAACAACGGCTGGTTTTCGGCCATTGCGACGGTGAGGAGCCTTGGTGGTCCAGGTCCGCAGCCCCGTATACCTGTCGGTCATAGCTGAAGCGTGCTATGCCTAGCCTAAGTTCAAGAAATCCTCGATAATCTCGATATTAAAATCAGAATAATTTTGAAGGTGCCTGGGCGTGAAGAGGATCTCATTCGACAAATTAAACATTGTCAATCCGAAACAGCGTAACGGACATGCAACCCTAGATGATCGCTTATTCCCCTACTATGCGGGTTACTCTAAAAAGTTTACTGAGCTGTTGCTTCGCTCTATGCCCCTAGATAGAGAGACAACCATTCTTGACCCATGGAATGGTAGTGGTACAACTACGGATATAGCTGCAAATTTAGGACTAAGGGGCATTGGCGTTGATCTGAACCCTGTGATGGTTGTCGCTGCCAAAGCGAGCCATGTTTCTCCTAACGACGCATGCAGTCTTATTCCTCTCGCTCAAACACTAATCAAGCATGCAGAGCAAAGAACAGATGAGTTAGAAAACGATCCACTTTATCAGTGGTTAATGCCGAGTAGTGCTCGTTATATCCGTCAATTAGAGGCGGAGGTGAGCCATACGTTGATATCTAACAGCGCATACCTTCCACTGATAACTCGCGATACGCTAAATCAACTATCAGCGTTGGCAGCATTCTTTTATGTTGCGTTGTTTCGCATCACGCGCCGCCTATTAAATGACTTCATTCCCACGAATCCAACTTGGGTAAAAATACCAAGCTCTCTACGGCAACGTAAGCGGCCTTCTAATTTATTTATTAGCCAACTTTTTATAGAGGAAGTGCGCTGTTTGGCTGAACAGTTATTGTGCAAAAACCTAGCGAGGTCGGATGTTTCGTCAAACATAGCTATCGGATTGGGTAACGCAGAGGATTTAAGTTGCGAAAGCTTGTCAGTTGATACGATTGTCTCATCCCCGCCCTACTGTACCAGAATTGACTACGCAGTTGCGACCGCTATTGAACTTGCTGTTCTTCGCGTTGATGAGTCCTTGTTCAATCGGTTAAGACGTTCCTTAATGGGGACATCTACAGTTGAGTCATCAATAGGGCAAATTGATAAAAACTGGGGGGGGACATGCGAGCGGTTTCTTGACGCGATGCGCCAACATGCTTCGAAGTCCTCGGCGACCTACTATTTCAAGAACCATTTTCAGTATTTTTCGGCTCTATACAATTCGATAGGCGAGCTAACGAGAGTATTAAAGAAAAATGGTTCGTGTTTTTTGGTTATTCAGGATTCGTACTACAAAGACCTGCATAACAATGTCCCCTTAATTGCGAGTGAGATGGCCGCAAATCATGGCCTGTCACTAAAAAGAAAGGTTGATTTCTCTTCAACGCGTTCAATGGCGGATGTTCATCCGCATGCTAAGAAATACGCAGCTAAGCGCAATCTTGCTGAAAGCGTTTTGTGCTTCGAGAAAGCTTAAAGGATAATATATGGCCGACGAAAAAACTGAAAACCTTGTTGTTGGATTGATTCATGAAGTAGATGCCCAACTTAAAAATGTACATACACAAAGCTTGGACATTTCTTTCAATGAATTAGCTGGGATGGTTGAAGATGGTGAGTTGGATATTAGCCCAGATTATCAACGGTTATTTTTATGGTCAGAGGGGGCTCGGTCTAGATTCATTGAGTCCCTTTTACTTGAAATGCCTGTGCCACCTATTTACGTGGTTGAAGCGGATGACAATAGAAAGCAGCTCATTGATGGTCTTCAGAGGCTGTCATCGTATCTGCATTTCCGAGGGATGCTAGATGCGCCTCATCTTAGCCCCCCGGTCAAAAAAAGGGATAAGCTAGTACTTAGTGATTGCGATATTGTGAAGTCACTCAACGGGAAGACTTTTGATGATTTGGGATTGGCCCTTCAAATAAAGCTAAAACGTTCATTCGTCCGCGTTGAGGTCGTTCGCAAAGGAAGTAACCCAAAATTTAAATACCACATGTTCAAAAGGCTGAATACGGGTGGAGAGGCGCTAACTGCTCAGCAGCTTAGAAATTGCACAATCCGGCTTCTTGACCCTAAATTCAATGACTTTGTTATTGATCTTGCCGATAACAATGCCGACTTCAAATCCTGTATAGAAACAATTTCCGAAGAGCAGATGTATGGAGCGTATGACAAGGAACTAGTTTTGAGATTTTTTGCGCTCAAAAACTGGTTGTCACGCTTTAAGCATGATGTTGCGGATTTTCTTACTGAATATATGGAGTCCGTTTCTGATCCGGATAGCACCGAAGTATTTAATTACGAAAAAGAAAAAGCCATATTCGGAAAGACATTTTCTGTGCTGGCCGGGGCTTTAGGATCGAGAGCATTTAGCCGTGCGAATAAAACACAAGACGGTCTTATTCGAGCCTTTGGTATCTATCACTTTGAAGCTTTTTGCGTAGGTATTCAGTCCCACTTAGATAAATTTGATGTGACATCTGACGTCGGGCGACAAAAGGCGCAGTCTGTTCTGACGAGTATCAAGCTGAATCCCGACTTTATAGCACTAACTACAGGTGGCGGGAAAAATAGCCCGGGCCCACTAAAAGAACGCATTAATTTTGTTAGCGAAAAATTGCAAGAATATTTATGAATGTCTCAGTCTTTCGAAGCCAACTTGAGGAAGAACTGGCTTGGCGCACAGAGGAAATTCTATTCTTCCAAAATCAGTGCGCCAATATTGATAAACAGGATCAGCAGGAAAAATTTAGACGTGCATTAGTATTGCTCTTGTATTCAAACTTCGAAGGATTTTGTGCTTTTGCTCTTCAGTTATATGTAATCGCCATTAATCAGGAAGAGGTCGAGTGCAGTAAGGCTAACTATGCAATAGTTGCTGCTTCTTTGCATAACGTTTTTGTTACGCTTCGCACTGGAAATAAAAAGGCTGAAGAGTTTAAAACAACCGCGCCAGATGACTCAAAGCTTCATTTGTTTTCTCGGGATCGTGAGTTTGTTGAAAAGGCTTACGATATCCTTAAACGGAAAGTTAAAATCCCTGAAGGTACGGTAAATACCGAGTCGAATCTAAACTCGATTGTGTTGCGTAAAAATTTGTACCGATTAGGCCTGCCACATGAGCAGTTTCAGTCGATGGAGCCTGATATTGAAAAGCTGCTTGGATTGCGCAACAAAATCGCACATGGTGAAACTAAACAGGGGGTGAGTGCCTTGCTATATGAGGAACTACGTAGTTCCGCGCTTCATGTTATGTCGGAAATCACAACGGAACTGACAAAGGCGTTTTCAGAGAAGAAGTACCTATTGCCAATGGGCAACTGATTGGTTCCGAATACAGAAGCTGTCAGGGGCGTTTAGATTTTCGGTAATTGCGGGAGTGGTCACTTTGGGCAGGGGTATAACCCACATCTTACCTAGCCAGTAGTACCAAAGCCGTCATTGGTATCGTCAGAGCACAAATGGCCGGTCTGTTATCAAAACGGGCCATTTGGGTTAGAAGTTCACCGTCCGCTTAGGGCGAACACCAGACCCCACGTCGAATTGTTTTAGAAGGTATATGAAATTGCACGTATATTTTTACTTTTTCCGACATTTTCGTATAAGGTTGTCCTGTCCTCAAAATTCACAAATCAAATTCTTCCCCTTATTCATAGCAAAGGGTACCTGCGCGCGCGCGATCTAGCGGAAATCGGCGTCTCAGGGGCTACACTTCAACAGCTGCTGCGCAGCGGGGAATTGGTTCGTATCGGTAGAGGCCTTTATGTCTCACCGCACAAGACTCTTACTGAACACGATCAGCTTGCGCAATTGGCAACCAAATACCCACTGATTGTTTTTTGCCTGCTCACGGCGCTTAAAACTCATGGACTGACAACGCAAAATCCACATGAGGTGTGAATAGCCATTTCGCCCCACGCGAGAATTCCAAGCGTTAGCTACCCACCACTGCATGTTGTGCGTTTCACAAATCTGAGTGACGGTACCGAATTTATGACCATAGATGGTATCACTCGCGTGGCAGTAACTTCCGTAGCAAAAACGGTGGCTGATTGTTTTAAGTTCCGCAACAAGATCGGACTAGACATTGCACTTGAAGCGTTACGCGATGCTTGGCAGCAGAAAAAAGTCACCATGGATGAATTGTGGGAAGCAGCAATTCTTTGCCGAGTTGCCAATGTAATGCGCCCTTACCTGGAAAGCTTGGTGTGAAAAATAAAAATTTAGGTGCCTCCATTCGCGCTAGGTTACTGAATAAAGCCAAATCAGAGGGTGTTGACTTTCAACTACTACTGACTCGCTATGCGCTTGAGCGCTTACTTTACAGGCTCAGTATTTCCACAGAGAAAGAACATTTTCTTTTGAAGGGGGCACTACTTTTTGACCTTTGGTACGACTTGCCTTTGCGCCCCACACGAGATATCGACCTTTTGGGGTTTGGGTTGGCAGAAATTCCACACCTGCTAACAGTTTTCAAAGACATATGCGAATTGAAGGTAGACGACGGCATCACCTTTGACTCGGCCACTGCTATGGTTTATCCCTACAGGGATAAAAAGAAGCCACAAAAATCGCCCTGCAGGGCGATTTCTAACACCGCCGAAAATCCAAAAGATGCAGCAAAACCCCATTCCGGAGCAATACAACACCACTCACCTCACAAGCTCCCCAATCGGAACAACCCTTGAATATTTGGGTATACCCAACTTGTCAATTTTCGCCTCATGCACCTGCCGGGTAATGTCATCGCCTTTGATAAAAAGCTGCACCAACCAGCCGGTATTTGAATCATCATCCGTGAACCCGTTGAACACAAAATTGCCCAAGCTGTAAAAAATGGGTTTGCCTTTGTAGGTTTCAATATTCTGGGTTACATGGGGGTGGCCACCCACCACGGCATCTGCGCCTGCATCAATCATCAACCGGGCCAAGTGCACCTGCCGGGGCGATGCGGTTTTTGTTTGCTCCACGCCCCAGTGGGGATAGGTAATTACATAATCAGCACCATAAAATTCGCGCGCGCGTTGAATGCCATACACCACGTATTCGTCTTCACTCCAGGCAATACCGGGGCGGTCGGCCAGCGCTTCAAAGCTTCTAGGGAAAAATTCGTTGTACGCCAGCAGCGCAATTTTTTTGCCCTTCACGTTGAATATTTTTGGCTCGTGTGCCTGAAAAATATCGCGCCCACCGCCAAGGTAAGGCAGGCCTGCTTTTTCAAGCAAGCTGAGTGTTTCAAGAAAAGTTTGTTCGCCGTAATCGTAGGAATGATTGTTTGCCAGCGACACTGCGCTGAAATGCTTTTTCAACACGGGCAACACGCGGGGGTGGGCCTTGAAGGTATAGGGCTTTTCCTCGGGCTTGCCTTTTTTGCCAGACACCACGCATTCCAGGTTGGCAATTCGTAGATCAGATTCTGCAAGAATTTTCGCAAAACTTTTAAAGGGGTCTTTGCCCTGCTTGATGTACTGGCCCGGTGTTTCGTCCAGCATTACATCGCCAACCAACGCAATCGAAATAGTGGCTTCTTCAGCATGCACACCAACTGAAAACCACAGCAGCGCAACCAAGCCAATCTTTTTAATCATGGCGCACACCGGTATTCGCATTCATGGGAAAGGTGGTTCTCAAGGTAGGGTGAATACGCTTCGCCAACCCACAGTTTTTCACCGCACATTTTTTCGCTTAGCACTGTTTCCTGTTTTGAAATAAGCACGAAACGGTCTTTGGATTCGTAGTACACATAGCTTTTGAATTTGCTGGGTTTATCCAAAAGTATTCCGGAAAACCTGAAGCCACGCTTTGTGTCCACGCTATCCATTTTTAGGGGGTTTTCTTGCGGCTGGTGTACCGTTTGATAAGCTTCATCGCCTCCAACTATGTTGCAAACCACCTGCGGCTGCGCCTGCGCAGGGGCTACCTGCACCGCTGCGAGCACTGCCACGAAGGGGACAACGAATTGAATTCGGGTTCGAATGGTCATAATTGGTCAGGCAATTAGTCAGCCAACTGGCGAGCCAGGTCCACAAAGTCTTGCGCAACAAAATCGAACTCGCCAGCGTCCACTTTGGGCAAGGGCACATGTTCGCCAAATTCAAAAGGCCGCATCACATAGGCTGTGCGCATGCCTTGTGCCTTTGCGGCGCGTAAGTCGCTGGGGTGGCTGGCGCAAAGCATCACTTGCTCAATGGGTAGATCCAGCAAACCCGCCACGCCGTGGTAAGTTTCGGGGTCAGGTTTGTAATGCTTGAACAGCTCGGCCGACACAATGCAATCCCAAGGCAAGCCTGCATTTTTCGCCATGGCAGTGAGCAAGGAAAAATTACCGTTTGAAAGCGTGGTGATGGTGAATTGTTTTTTCAGGGCATTCAGGCCGGCAACCGTGTCAGGCCAAGGTGTAAGGCGATGCCAAACCTTGTTCAGGTTCTCGCGCTGTTCCTCATTTAATTTCGAAAGGCCGAACTGATCCACAATGGAATCGAGGATCATACGGTGCAGGCTGTCAATGTGCATCCAGGGCAGCTCGCCTTTGCGCACGCGGTCCATGGCAGGCGCATACCCCGCACGCCAGGCATCAGCGAACGCATGTGCATCAAGTTGCAGGCCCATGTGCTTTGCAATCAATGTAACTTCGCGCGCCACACTGCCGCGCCAATCAACCACTGTGCCAAACACATCGAATGCAAGTGCTTTTACTGCACTGCTTGCGTAACTCATCCGTGTCTCCTCAAGGGTTCACAAAATTGCTTGTACTAAACCTTTGGTCTTTCCAAATCAAAGTTGCTACGCGTGGTGCAATACCCATCGCCTGCAAGCTTGCCCACTGCATCGAGCAAGTCGTTGGCGATTAGGCCTGCGCGCATGGCTGCATCATTTACTTCAACACCCAGTACATCGAGCAACATCATCGAGCCGCCCATGGCACCCTCGCCAATCAACTTCACTTCGCGCAAATTACACTCGAAGCGCACCAGTGCATCTTCCACACCGGGTGCTGTCACAAGTTTGCTCAGCGATTTTTTCAAACTGGCTTTTTCAAACTCGTCCACTTCGGGCGGGTAATCGCCACAGCTTGTGTTCATTGCGTCGACCAGCACATGGCTAACAATATTCACCACGCATTCGCGTGTGGCCAGCAAATTGCTCAGGGTGTCTTTCTCGCTTCGGTCGCGCGGGTTCACTTGCACCACGCACAGAACGGGTGGCTTGCAACTGGCCACAGTAAAAAATGAATAGGGTGCCAGATTCGCAATGCCGTTTTTACTCAAAGTGCTAACCCAGGCAATTGGGCGCGGCACCACGGCACCAGTTAACAACTGATAGTTCTCGCGGGGGCTGATTTCTGCGGTGTTGAAATACATACTGCGATTACCTCCCTGCAAGATTTAATTTTTCAAAACAACCGGCTGCACTGCAGCCTCGCCCAAATAAACCATGCCTTCCTGAATGGTGCAAGCAATGTTCATATTCCGTTGGGCAAGCCCGGCCAGTGTTGCACCGTCTTCAGCGCTTAGTTGTAATACCTGTACTTTGTCCAGTTTGTTCAACCAGTCCTGGTTCTGTTTCCACCACACTTCGGCTGAACGGGTGTAGCAGTAAATCACCACGCGGTCTGAACGGCCGCAGGCTTTTCGAATTCGGCTTTCATCAGGCTGGCCCACATCAATCCACACCTTGATTCGCCCGGTGGGGTCTACTTCCCAAACCGCGGCTTCGTCTTCTGCCGACAAACCCTTGCCAAACTGAACATCTTGCCCGGCGTGCATGGCAAATGCCAGCAGGCGAACCATCATGCGCTCTTCGGTTTCAGAAGGGTGCAGTGCAAGCGTAAGCGGATATTGGGCGAAGTGGTTGCGGTCCAGGTCGGACACATCCAGTTGAACTTTGTAAACAGTGGCTCGAAGGGCCATGGGGCGGCTCGCGGTTTGAAACATTCAAACCGCGATTATCGCTGATTACTGCCGTGTTAACGACCCATTCGGCGCAAGGCTGCCGTAGAGAAGTCGGCGGGCGTGTACTTCTTGCCAAACTCGGCAAACTTTTCTTCGTTGGTCAAACCACCCACCAGGTAGCGGCGTGACTGCAGGTCATAAATAACCTCACCTGAAGAGGCAAACGCAGGGGCATGGTAGGCCTGCGTGCCAAACACTTCACGAACACGCCACAGGGTGTTGCGGCTGTCATATTGGTCGGCGTGCAATACGCCCCATGAATCTTCATCAATGTAGAAAACCCGCTTGGCGTAAATATGGCGTTTGCCTGGTTTCAACGTGGCCTCAACCACCCACACACGGTGCAACTCATAACGCACCATGTCAGGATTCACATGGCTTTTCTGAATGATGTTGCTGTACTTCAGGGTTTGATCGGCCAGCTTGTAGTTGTTGTAGGGCACGAAAACTTCTTTCTTGCCCACCAGCTTCCACTCGTAACGGTCGGGGGAGCCGTTAAAACCGTTCAAATCGTCGTTGGTACGCAGGCCATCTGCGCCAATACCTGGGGAATCGTAAGCAAGCTCTGGTGCGCGAATTACACGGCGCTGCCCGGGGTTGTACTGCCAGGCCAAACGCGGCTCGGCCACCTGGTTGATCGGCTCATGAACCAAGGCAACCTCACCTGCAGCATTGGCTGGCGCTGTGATCTGGTTCATGAAGTACAAAATACGGTTGGGTTCCGGGTTGTCCATGTGAGAAGCCAGTGACACTGTTTCAATACGCTTTCCCACTGTGAATGAACCATCGGTTTGAACCGGGAAGTCAGCGGAATAACGCGTGAAAGAACCGCCGAGATCGCGGAAGTTGTGATTCCAGATCACCTCGACGCCGCTCTTGGGAACCGGGAAAGGAATATTGGATTTCTTGATGCCTTCAACGCCGTTGCCACCGTCCACCAACTTTACATTCGGGGCTTCAGCCTTGGCATTGTCGTAAACCGACTGGCGATAACCTGCTGTTCGATGCGTTTTGTACACGTTCATTTTGTACGTGGGGTAGCGCTTCATCATTTCCATCTGGCCTGGCGTCAGGTTCGCCTTGTACTGATCCATGTTGGCAGCACTGATGGTAAACAAGGGCTTTTCGTCGGCAAAGGGATTCACATAACCTTTGTCGGGATCAAACCCCTTGGGCACAGTAACAAGCCCACCCGTCCATTCAGGAATGGTGCCGGCGGCATTGCCTTTTTTCTCGGCACCCACAGGGGTTAAACTTTTACCCAATTCAGACAGGTCATTGGCCAGTGCTGCGCCACTTGCCAAAACGATTGCTGCTGCCAGCAATCCGTGTTTTAACTTTTGCACTGCCATTTCTTTGTCTCCTGGTTTTGTTGTTGTATGTAGTGTGTTTGAGCAGTTTAGGTTAATACCAAGGCATTCATTCAAACAAGCGGAATATTACTCACAGAAACAGGCACTTGAATCGAGCCACTCAATTCGCCAGGGGTATAGGCAGAACAAGCCGCATCAAGTTAAACCGGTTAAAGCCTGTTCTGCCGCATGGCATGCAGGCGTTCTTTGCCAAGCTTCAAAGATTGCGCATTCTCGATAATGGGCGCCGGGTAACCGGCTGTGCCATATTCAGGCAACCAACGTTTTACGAACTCACCTTTGGGGTCTTGCTCGGCCTGCTGCTTTAAGGGGTCGTACACCAGCATTTGCGAAAAGTGGCTGGTGCCCGAGGCAATACGTACTTGCCCATAATGAATGGCGGGTTCGAAATCCAGAAACTGCTGCGCCAAATACAATGCCACTGGTTGCCAGGGCAAACCCAGTTGCACGCAGGCAAACGAAACCAGCGTAGCCCGCGCCCGCATGTTCAACCAACCGGTTTGCTGCAAAAACCGTTGGCAGGCATCCACATAAGCAAAGCCAGTGCGGCCCTGCTGCCAGGCATTTAAATATTCTTCATTTATTTCATCGGGCTCGTTGCTGTAGAAGGCATCGGTTTCCAGGCCGGTGTGGTTTTCCAGCTGCTGCAAATAGCCCTGCCGCCAAATCAGCCTTTCAACATAAAACCGCGCGGCGTCCTCTACCTTGGCGATCAAGGCTGCATCGCCCTGCCCGTGCACTGTGTTCACCAATGCATTCAATTTTTGCAGCACCTCGCGATCGCTGACCACGCCATAAGCCAGGTAAGGCGACAGGCGTGAACAGCCGTTCCAGGCCTTCAATGGGCTGGAAATTGAAAAGGGATAACTTTTCAGTTTCGCTGGTGTGAAAAATTTTGCAGCCACCACGCGCGCTTGTGCGCGGCCACCTTTCATGCGCAGGGGTTTGTCAGCGCCTGCGGCATGCGGCACAGTTGAACGGTTTAATTCAACTGGCGGTTTGGGCGCAAAAAAAGCCTGTAAGTTGCGCCCTGCGGGGTTTTTGATTTCTTCCTGTGCCGCACGGTCCAGGTAGGTTTGAAAATTCAGCTTTTCAGCAAATGGGTTGGCCATGAAGGTGGCACGCTGCACATTGTTCTGTGGCAATTCAATGAAGCGTACACCCGCGCTTTTGCACCATGCCGCCACTGCCTTGTCGCGTTGGTATTGTGAAAGTTGGGTAGTTTCCTGATGGGCCCACAGGTGGGTGAATTTGAACTGCGCATGCAAGGCAGCAAGCACTTGCACTGCCTCGCCCAGTTCCTCATGCAGGTAACCGCCTATATCGCGGAATTGCTGTTGCAAATCATCAAGGCACTCATGCACAAACAACTGGTGTTGGCGGGCAGTGTGCGCATCAGTAATTTGGCTGGGTTCGTGAATGTACAGGGGCAACACCAAGCCGTGGTGCTTTGCGTTGCGCATGGCCTCAAAAAGCGGCAGGTGGTCGCTTAAACGCAAATCCCGTTTGAACCACAACACCTGCATGCTACTTCCTTGCTACTTTACAAGGGTTGCAAAACCCCAGCGGCCAACAGCGCCAACACCACCACACCCAACACCACACGGTACACAACAAACAGGCCATAACCCCGTGTGCTGACCAGTTTCAAGAACCACACAATAACAGCGTAGCCCACAAAGAAAGCGATGAAAGTGGCCAGTGCAGTGTTTGCCGGACTGACCGGGCCCGCAACACCCCAGCTTTTGTACAACTGGTAAAAGCCTGAAGCAAACACCGCAGGCACCGCCAGCAAAAATGAATAGCGGGCTGCTGCTTCGCGGGTGTAACCCATGAGCAAACCTGCGGTAATGGTGCCGCCTGAACGGCTGACACCCGGAATTAAAGCCAGTGCTTGTGCAAAACCAAACACAATGCCGTCGCGCCAGGTCATGTCGCGCAACTCGGTTTGGCGTTTGCCCACTTTGTCGGCAAAGCCAAGTATTAAACCAAACACAATCAACATGATTGCGGTTAAGTAAAGGTTGCGCAGGTAAGTTTCAATCATGTTTTGAAACAACAGGCCCAAACCGGCAATGGGCAATGTGCCCAAAATAACCAGCCAACCAAGGCGAGCGTCCGAACGGGCATCTGAACCTAAAGCAGCACCGGGCCTAAGCGACCCGCACCAAGCCAGAAAAATTCGGGCAATGTCTTGCCGAAAATACACCAGCACGGCCAACTCGGTACCCAACTGCGTAATGGCCGTGAAGGCAGCGCCTGGATCAAGCCCCGAAGGCAGCATGGGGCCAATAATGCGCAGGTGCGCGCTGGATGAAATAGGCAAAAACTCGGTAAGCCCTTGGATCAGCCCCAAAATAACGGCTTCAAGCCAACCCACACCGTTGCCGGCAACAAACATGGTGAATTCCTGGTAATTGATTAAAAACAGGTGAAAAAGCGAGCAGAACACAACGGAACCAGCCATTGTGGAGTGAAATTCAATGCGCAACTATAGCAAGCCTGAATGGGGGAAAACATTTTTCTGAAGGGGAAACAGGCCTGATATTTAACAAATGATTGCGCCTGCACAGCCGGATAATGAACAAAATCAAATAGAAAGGCTTGGGTATGGACAATCGGAAAATATACGTGACGCAGCCTGCGCTGCCGCCGCTTGCGGAGTTTATACCCTACCTGGAACAAATTTGGGACAGCAAAACCCTGACCAACAACGGCCCCTACCACCAGCAGTTGGAAAAGGCGCTTTGTGAGCATTTGGGTGTGCCTTTCATTTCCCTGTTTTGCAATGGCACCATTGCGCTAATGACCGCACTGAAAGCCCTGCGCATTCACGGCGAAGTAATTACCACACCTTACTCATTTGTGTGTACCAGCCATTCCCTGTTGTGGAATGACCTGCAACCCGTGTTTGTAGACATAGACCCGGTGACCTTGAACCTGGACCCCCGCCGCATTGAAGAAGCCATAACCCCGCAAACCAGCGCAATTTTGCCGGTGCACTGCTACGGCCTGCCAGCCAACACCGATGAAATTCAACGCCTGGCCGATGTATACGGCCTGAAAGTGATTTACGACGCGGCCCATGCTTTTGGCGTGAAGCAAAACGGCGAAAGCATTTTGAATGCAGGCGATTTATCGGTGTTAAGCCTGCATGCCACCAAAGTTTTCAACACCTTTGAAGGTGGCGCAATTGTTTGCAAGGACGCCAAAACCAAGCAACGCATTGATTACCTGAAAAACTTCGGCTTTGCCGATGAAGTAACCGTGATGGCACCCGGCATCAACGGCAAGATGAGCGAACTGAATGCAGCCATGGGTATGCTGCAGCTAAAGTATGTAGACCAGGCTTTGGAAAAACGCCGCCACATACAAGCCCTTTACCATGAACTGCTGGCCAATGTGCCCGGCATTGAACACATGGCGGTGCCCGAGAATGTTCAATGGAATGGCGCCTACTTTCCAATCTTTGTGAATGCACATTTCCCCATTTCACGCGATGCCTTGTACGCAAGGCTGCAAGAACATGGGGTGAATGGCCGCCGTTACTTCTACCCATTGATCAGCAGCATGCCAATGTACCGTGGCCTGCCCTCGGCTGCACCACGCAATTTGCCCAATGCGCACAAAGCGGCCGAGCAGGTGCTTTGCCTTCCAATTTATCCCGACCTTGCACTGGAAGATGTTGCCCGCATTTGCGTAATTATTGACGAGGCCAGCCGTGGCTAAGGTGCTGCTGGTTGACACCAATTTCTCCTCAGGGCCGATACTGAATTACCTGCGCAATGCCGGGCACACGGTGATGTTTGCGGGTGGCAAGCCCAACGATTTTTTGGCCAAAGCCACACCCGGCTACCAACAACTGGATTACTCCAACCCAACGGCACTGGCCGATTTATGCACCCAGCTGGGCATTGAATACTTGGTGCCGGGTTGCAACGACCGCTCGTATTACTCCTGTGCTGAAGTATCAGACACCCTGCACTTCCCCGGCATCGACAGTTTGCATGCCACCGAGATCATCAACCACAAACAGAAATTTCGCAGCTTTGCACAACGCGAAGGTTTGTCGGTTCCGCGCGTATTCGGCAATGAAGAAACCCCAAGCTGTGCTGTGATTGTAAAACCCGTAGATGCCTACAGTGGTCGCGGTATTACTGTGGTGCAAACTGGCGAAGGCAGCCTGTTGCAAAAGGCAATTGCCACCGCCAAGGCTGAATCAAAAAGCGGGGATTGCCTGGTAGAGGAATACGTAGAAGGCCAGTTGTACAGCCACTCCGCATTCGTGGTGAATGGCCGCGTGGTGCAAGACTTCATTGTGATTGAACATGGGTCAGCCAACCGATTTGTTGTTGACACCAGCCACCTTGCAATCGACTTTCCAGCTGAAGTACACACTCGAATTCGCCGCGAAATTGAACACTTGGCCCAAAGCCTGCGACTGTGCGATGGCTTGGTGCACACCCAGTTTTTACTAAAGGGCGATCAATTCTGGCTGGTGGAAATTACCCGCCGCTGCCCCGGTGATTTGTACAGCCAGCTAATAGAACTTTCAACCGGTTTTCCTTATGTGGCCAGTTATGCGAAAGGCTTTCTGGGCCAACGCGCAGCGCCGGGCGCCCTGAAACAGAATTTCATTTTGCGCCACACCCTGACGTTGCCGCACGAAGGTTTGTTGCAACACCTGCACTTCAACCACCCGGTACACATGGAGCGCTGGGTGCCAATTGCCGCCACAGGTGATTTTATTGCACCCAGCCCAGTGGGGCGCATGGCCCTGCTTTTTGCACGCTGCGCCAACGCAGCTGAACTGCAAACACTGGCCAACCACGCCATACAGCGCAGGCTTTACACCTTCAACGGTTAAAGCCCCGTGCAAAGGACATTGAACATGAGCAATAACAAACCGCATAAACCCGCCCTTAAGCCACTGCAAAAACCCATCCGGGTTGCCATGATTGGCGGCGGCGTGAATTCAGCCGTGGGCCGCGTACATGAAATTGCCATGAAAATGGACAATGAATTTGAATTGGTGGCGGGCTGTTTTAGCCGCAACCCGGAATTCAATGCCGAGTCGGGCCGCCAATACAATGTGCCCACACACAAGCTGTACCCCAGTGCCGAGGCATTGATTGATGCCGTAGCCAACGAGGTAGATGCTGTGGTAATTGCCACACCCATCAAGTCGCATGCACAATACATTCACTTGGCACTCGACCACAACTTGCGTGTTATTTCAGACAAACCCTTGTTGGCCAATGTACAGGAATGCAAAGAACTGCTTGCCCGGGTACAGCCCGACAACACCCAAGTGTTTTCGATATTCAATTACACCGGCTACCCGGCTGTGCGCGAAATGAAGCGCCGCGTGGAAAGTGGCGCAATTGGCAGCGTGTTCAAAGTGATGGTTGAAATGCCGCAAGATTCCTACATGCGGCTGAGCAATCAGAACAAAACCCACGCCATTCAGGCCTGGCGGCTTGAAGATGGCGACATTAGCTGCGTATCGCTAGACCTTTTCGTACACCTGCACAGCCTGGTGAATTTTGTATGTGGCAACACACCACTTGCCGTGAATGCCTGGCAACGCGCAATCACCAACGTATCGCCCGGGCTAATTGATGAGGTGGATGCTGTCATTCAATACAGCAACAACCTGATGGTCAATGCCTGGTATGGCAAAGCTGTACTGGGTTACCGCAATGGCCTGCGCATTCGCGTGTTTGGCACCAAGGGCAGTTTGCAATGGCACCAGGAAAGCCCGGAAATGATTGAGGCAGCCGATGAAGCAGGCAACCGCATGTTGCTTGACCGAATTTCAACCGGCAGCGAGATAACCGCACAGCCCCGTTACAACCGGTTCAAGGCAGGCCACCCTTCTGGCTTTATCGAAGCTTTTGCCAACTACTACGCCGACATTGCACAAGCCATGCGGGATGAAAAACTAAATGCCTACACCCTTTCGACAGGGATTGCGGCAGAAGGCCTGGCACTGAGCCAGGCGATTGCGCAAGCCTCGGCCACAGGCCGCACCATTACACTTTAAGTTTGAGAATTTTAAAACCATGACCACAGCCAGCCTGGAAGAACAATTACAACCGCTGTTTGATGAGATCGACGCCAAACTTCAAAACATCGAAAGCGGTGTTTACCTGCAGCGGCAAGATGCAGAAAAAACCATTAACCAATTGGCTGTGTTGGTGAATGAATGCCAGAACAAACCCTATGCCAGCCTGATGCAATTGAATATTCAAGGCACCACTGAACTTTGCACACGCTTTGCATCGCTGTATGTGAATGTTCTGACCGATCTGAAGCACACCTTAAGCCTGAACAGTGTGCTGGTGCTGACCAAACAGAAACGCTTCATGAGCCATGTGTTCGAAGTTTCAGGCTACGGCAACAATCGCGCAGTGCTCAAATTGCTGTTGAATAAAGCACGTGAACGCAAGGCAAAACAGCTTACCGACAACCCCGCCCTGGTGCGTGCCTTGTTGCTGGCCAGTGTGGGCGACCTGGAACCTGCCGACCTGGTGGAATTAACACTGGAAAGCACGGAAACATCGGCACTGCTGGCAATTGGCCTGCTGCTGGACCGCCTGCCGCTTACACTCACTGGCGATGCAGGCCGCACATTCCTGCTGGAGGAATACAACCCTTACAGCGCACTTCGCCCGCTTGATCAATACCGCGCCCTGATTGCGAATATCTGGATGCTGTGCAGCTACAGCACCAGCCCGCGCAAACATGAAATTAAAAAACACCTGAACCAGTGGTTCAAGCGCGTACACAAGGCCAAAGGCATTCAAGCCAAACCGGTTGGTAGCGTGCGGCACACCGGGAACATCGACAACAAACCCGTGATGGCAGTAATTGCCGAAACGTTTAAATCGGTACACGCCATGTACCGTTGGTATGCGCCCATGATCAAACGCCTGAAACAGGACTACTACATGGTGATGGTGTCGATGGCAGACGATGTAGACGAACAATCCACCAGCCTGTTCGATGAATTCATTGAAGTACCCGAAGAGGAAATGAACCTTCAACCAGTGCTGAACCAGTGCACACCGGATATTGCCTGGTTCATGAGTGTGGGCATGCGTTCATGGGGAATATCCCTTGCCAACCTGCGCTGGGCGCCGCTGCAAACCATGAGCTTTGGCCACCCAGCCAGCAGTTTCAGCACTGAAATGGATTTGGTTTTTGCCACACCCAATGTGCATGGCGGGGAAGGGGTCGTATCCGAAAACATGCTGTTGCTCAATAGCCGCGTAAGCAATGTGGCCGAGGCGCACAAAGATTTAAAACTTCCGCCCCCGCCAGTGTTGAATGATTCCGTGGTGTCAATTGCAGTGCCCTGTAATGCCATGAAAATAAACCTTGGCTTTATTACTGCCCTTAAAGAAATTGAACGCCTTTCCGCGAATCCTGTGCGCTTCATGTTCTTTCCAAATGAATACGGTGTTGGGCACTTGTCAACCGAACGACGCCTGTTGAAATACTTTCCCACCGCAGTGGTAGCACGCCGCACCGGCTACGAAGCCTATTTGAATTTACTGAATCAAAACCATTTGGCGCTCAGCCCATTCCCGTTCGGCAATGCCACAAGCACCATTGACTGCATGGTGCTTGGCTTGCCCGTAATCAGCCTGATTGGCAAAGAACCGCATTCCCGAAGTGACTTCGATATTCTCGATTCATTGGGCTTGGCAGACTACTGTGTAGCGGATTCAGTTGACAACTATGTAAACGGCGTTGTGCGTTACATTAATGAACCCGGCTTGCTTGAAGAACTTCGCAGCATGGTCAGCTCCAAGAACTTTATGCATGAACATACTGTTGTTGAGAACGACTTTTCCGATGAAATGAGCGCAGCACTGAACTGGGCATACCACCACATGGATGAAGTGAAAGGGCCGCGCGGTCTGGTATTGGAGGCCAAGGGAAGGTGGCGTGCATGATGACTGAATCACACATTATTGATGATCTGTATTTTGAAGTACCCGAAAAACTTCAAAAAATTTATACCCATTTCGAACCCCTGAGCACCAAGGTGGTTTGCGAAAATTTACAGCCTGGTGACACATTCCTGGATATCGGTGCCAACTTTGGTTATTTCTCCCTTTTGGCGGCCCACAAGGTTGGATCAGCGGGGCGAGTAATTGCAGTGGAGGCATCACCCGATGTACTCCCGCATTTGAGGAAAAATCTGTCTCAATACAAAAATATAGAACTGCTGAACTGCGCTGTTGGAAAAACAAAAGGCATCACTGAATTTTTCCTGACTGAAGATTTCGTCAACTCAGGCGTGTCGCAGAGTCCGTTTCAAAACAATGGACGAAAAATTTCAGTGGCGATGGACACAATTGACCATTTACTTGAAGCGCATGGCAACCAACCCGTGCACTTTATCAAGTGCGATGTTCAGGGTGATGAAATGGCTGTGCTTGAAGGCGCTCGGCGAACTATTTCCAAAGCAGAACGCCTGAACATGATTATTGAATGGGCACCCGCCTGGATGAAAAAGGCTGGATACGAACCCAATGAATTTCCAAAGTTTCTGCAATCGCTGGGATTTAATTCACTGATGGTGGTGGACGATTATCTTCAGAAAAAAATGACCATTGCCGAAATGGAAAAGGAATTTGAAAAAGACCAAACAGGGCGACGGTTTTGTAATGTGTTGGCGGTTAAATGATCGCCTGAGTGCCACGAAACGGGAATTGAAAAATAAAATCCGTTTAAAAACAATGAATTATAAAATTCTTTGACTACCTCGATCCTTTAATAACAATATTGAGTAAATTTACTCAATATTGTTATGATGTTCAGTCGCGATCAGATATCAACAGTGTACTCCAGTATGGGTTCCACAATACCCCTGACTCATCATACCCAAACCGGTATCGACAAGGGTTGCAAGAATAAAGTAGCCTTTAACTTTTATTGGACAGTTCCAGTTGTTGTCACAGGAACAAAAATACTTCCATCCGGCCCAGCCCAAAACTTTTCGCCTGGCTTGAGCCCATAACGTAGCCTTATGTAATCGTCATCACTGTTCGCTGTGGCATTGCCAATTGTTTTACCTGACCCTGGATCCATAAAACCACTGGCTGCAGATGCTGAAACACCTTGATTAGCACTTGCACCGCGGTTACAGCCCACATGCTTCACAAGCGACGCACCTGCAAGAAACCCGGTAATTCCGAGCCCTGTCGAAACAGGTGCTTTAGACTGTGCGGCGCTCACAGCAAAAAATGCACAGTACGAAATCGTGTCTCTTAATTGTGGGGGTATGCTAACGTTACCCAATACTTCTTGAGTAACGCCCATGCATGCAATAGGTAAAGCAAGCTTTTGCATGTTTTTCATCACTTCATTTGTTGTAGCACCCAGCAATTTATCGACACAGGCGCTTGCCATTGCGTTACTGGCAAAATTAAGGCGAAAGTTACGGACGCTTTTTTTTACAACGACCGATGGCGAACGTTGAGTATTATTTTGACTGGCACCAGAGGAGTTAAAGTCGAAGGATTCAACACAAACGTTTTCATTCAACTCCCGCTGCAATCCCGAAACAATATTTTTGATGCCTGTACTTATTGCACCTGTTGCCAACCCACGGGCGACTGGTGCAATAAATCGACCTGAAGGCAAACCGGCCTCGGCTTGATTTTTTGATGTTGCTGCCGAGGCGATCAGCATGCAGGTAGATAGCGAACTAATTTTCATGATGTTTACTTCCACCCCTGTAGCCACAGCCCTTCATCTTGCAAATCACGCCAGTGAATAATTTGTATGCGGCCGGAGTGCACAGCTTCCAGCTCAAACTGCTCAATGGGCAGCTGATCGCTTTCGGGTTTCACCAAACCGCGAACCAGAAAATGCTTTTCCTTGTTCACCGGGTTCACTGCTGTCCACTTGCTGAGCAGCAACTTCTTGGGGTTCAAGCGCCGCATGGCCTAGTTGCCTTGCGGCGAAAGCTCAAGCCTGTTCAAATCAAAACCCTTGGCTTTCAAGCGTTGCAGCAAGGCATCGTATTTGGCTTTGTCCACTTGTTGTGTGCGGGCCAATACCCATAAAAATTCCCGCTTGGGTTCGCTAACCGCAACCAACTGGTATTCAGGGTCAAGGTCAATTACCCAATAATTGCCCCACACCATGGGTAACCAACTTAACCATGCCGGCGCAAAACGCACTTCCAGTTTGGGCGAATTTGCTGCACCAATTTGCCTGGCTTGGCCTTCAGCCAACTCCAATTCACCACTGGCCAAACGGCAGCGGTTCAGCACTTTCACCGAGCCATTCTGTTGCAGTGAATACTCTGCGCTGGTGTTGGCTACACACTGCTTCTGGAAGCGATTGGGGTATTTCGCAATTTCAAACCAGGTACCCATGTAGCGGGGTACATCCAGCGCCTGAATGGTTTGCAAAGGCTGCTGCGTGTCAGCAGCAAGCGCAGGCACAGTTGCACCGAAAAAAAGTACAAACGAGGCGAACGATAATTTGAGTAAAGGCGAGAGAAGTTTCATAAGCAGAAGTGTGGCATATTCTTCGTGACAATTGCGAATTCAATTGCCAGCTTATTTGCCTGAGCCAGGTTTAACTACCGGCTTGTATTTGGGTGCCACCACATTGCTGGTTTAGTGCAGCCAATTCCTGCCACGGCGCCATGCTCCAATGGCTGCGAGCCAAACCCGAGGGTGATGGCAGCACAAACAACACTGTTTCACCGATTTTTTCAAGCTGCAAACCGTATTGCACCCTGCGACCAAGAAATTCTTGCCCGGCCCGCTTACTGGTAAATGCGAGAATTTTCGGAGCGTATTGCAAAATTTTTGCATGCAATTCACTTGGCCCGAAATCAGACTTTTTAAGTGCACTGTCTGAACCATACGCCTCTTTGGCCAAGTCGGTCAGCCCAAGCCCGTACTGCGTAATCATTTGAAATTCGTAAGGTGCAATTTGAGCCGGTGTTAAGCCCACCTCAAATAAACTGCGCCAAAACAGATTGCCCGGATTGGCGTAATATGCGCCGCGCCGAGCAGACAATGTGCCGGGCGCGGTTCCACAGAACACAATATTCAACTGTGGCTGAAGAACGTCGGGAAGAATGGGCATATCTCGGCTTCAATGTCTAGACTAATCAAACCGCTGGCAGCGGCCCTGCTTTTCAAACCAGTACACCACATTGCCAACCACCACAATGCTTCCTGATATCACTGCGCTGGCTGCCGCAGTTGCACCCGCAGCGGCCAGTATGGTGGCACATTCACTGTTGGTACAACCGTGAATGGACACGATTTGAACAGCTTCAAGCTCCATGTGCTTCGAAGTAACTTTGCAGTCTTCGTCATACACCTCGGTTGTCACGGGCACAACAATGCATGCCTGCAAAAGGGGCAAAAAAACAGAACTGATTGCTAATAGTGCTGGGCGTATGGCGATCTCCTTATGCCCAATGTTGTACAGCATAGTTTATGCGAGGCACACCCCCTGAACGCCCTAACTGTCGTGAGTTCAGGCACCGGCGATGGATAAGCACTGCGGATCCGCAATTCAAGATGCCAAGGCAAATACACACTGAACGACTACAAAGTATGTTATTACACTAACTAATATTCTAAATACTCTACAGGTTTGGCCCTATGAACTCCCCACTACGAGACATGCTTGCTCAAAGCGAGCACTTTCTTCGCACGCCATTTTTAGCAGGCAGCGATATTGAATCCAAGCGGGGCGAGCTACTACAATACTTTCACGCCAGCTTTGATCGCTACGAATCGCTGTTTGAGTTGCTGACCTGCGACGAAGCCTATTACAAAAAGCCAATCAGCTTGCGCCACCCACTGATTTTTTACCTGGGCCACACCGCCACTTTTTTTATCAACAAGTTTTTGCTGGTGGGGCTGATCAACAAACGAATAGACCCACGGCTGGAATCAATGTTCGCCGTGGGTGTGGACGAAATGAGCTGGGACGACCTGGACGATGCCCGCTACGACTGGCCCACCGTGGACGAAGTACGAGCTTACCGCCGAAAGGCACGCGAAGTAATCGACAGCGTTATTCGCCATACGCCTTTTAACTTGCCAATTGGCTGGCACGACCCATTCTGGGCCGTGATCATGGGCATAGAACACGAAAATATTCACCTTGAAACCTCATCAGTACTGATACGCCAACACGCCCTGCACTATGTGAAGCAACACCCGGCCTGGCAGCCCTGCCGCACCACAAGTGCCGCACCTGTTAATGGCTTGGTGAATATTCCTGCAGGCAAAGTGGTGTTGGGCCGCTCTATTACCGAACCCATTTATGGTTGGGACAATGAATACGGCCATCACGAGGCCAATGTACCGGCATTTCAAACTTCGCGGCATTTGGTCAGCAACGGAGAATTTCTTGAATTTGTTAACGCGGGTGGCTACACCAACCCGAATTACTGGGATGATGAAGGCGCTGGCTGGAAGCAATTTGCAAAAGCCGAGCACCCCACATTTTGGGTACCCGCCGCTGGCGAAGAAAAAAGATGGTCCTTGCGCTTGTTGGCTGAAGAAGTACCAATGCCTTGGGACTGGCCCGTGGAGACGAACTACCATGAGGCACGTGCCTTTTGCTGCTGGAAAGCCGAGCAAACCGGCCAACCGGTGCGGCTTCCCACCGAGGACGAATGGAATCGAATTTACAACCATGCACAACTGGCCGACGTGCCCAACAACGCTCGGGCCAAGGCCAACCTGCACCTGGACCACTGGGCTTCCAGCTGCCCGGTAAACCAGTTTGCGCACGGTGAGTTGTTCGACGTGGTGGGCAATGTTTGGCAGTGGTGTGAAACCCCGACCTACCCTTTTGATGGTTTTGATGTACACCCGATTTACGACGATTTCACCAGCCCAACTTTTGACAACCGTCACAATATAATCAAAGGCGGCAGCTGGATTTCATGCGGCAATGAAAGCCGCCATGCTTCTCGCTATGCTTTTCGCAAACACTTTTTTCAACATGCGGGGTTTCGCTACGTGGTTACCAACACACCAGCAATCAATCCATTGTCAACTTACGAAAACGATGCGCTGGTGTCGCAGTACGCTGAGTTTCATTACGGCGACAGTGCCTTCGGTGTACCCAACTTTGCGAAAGCCATGGCCGATCTGGCCGTGGATGCGCACCAACGCCACGGCAATGGCATGCTGGGTAAGGCGCTTGATTTGGGCTGCGCCACGGGGCGGTCAAGTTTTGAGTTGGCCCGTGTATTCAACAAGGTAATCGGCATTGATTTTTCAACACTGCTGATTCAGGTTGGCGCACGCCTGAAAGAAACGGGCACCATTCGCTATACCTTGCCCGACGAAGGGGAATTGCTCAGTTACTACGAACGCCGACTGGACACTTTGAACCTGGCCCACACAGCCGAACGCGTGGAATTCTGGCAAGGAGATGCCTGCAATTTGAAAAGCATTCACACCGGCTTCGACCTGGTACTGGCCGCCAATTTGATTGATCGCCTGTATTCACCACGCCGATTCCTGCTCGATATTTCGAACCGAATTAATGCGGGCGGGCTGTTGGTACTGGCCTCGCCTTACACCTGGCTTGAGGAATACACCAAGCGGGAAGAATGGATAGGAGGCTTCAAGAAGGACGGTGAATCGTACAGCACACTGGATGGCTTGAAAGAAATACTGGGCGAACAGTTCACGCTGGTAGAGGGGCCACGAGCCGTTCCGTTCGTGATTCGGGAAACAAGGCGCAAACACCAGCACACGCTGAGCGAAATGACAATTTGGAAGCGAAAATAGGAAATGGCGCGGCTGGCGGGGATCGAACCCACGACCCTTGGCTTCGGAGGCCAATACTCTATCCACTGAGCTACAGCCGCGCAAGAAGGCGTTAGTGTACACCAGCGTCGGTATCTAGGATACTGACGGCAACTATCCACCGTATTGCATCTAAAAAAATGAAAGTCGCCAATATTGTTCGCTCCAAAGGGGTATCAATACCGCTTTTTATCGTTCTGTTCTTTTACTTGTTCGCCTGGGCAGGCTTGCCACGCCTGGTGCACTGGCAGGCAGAGAAGCAGGTGCTTGAACGCTCGGGCCACGTATTGAAAATGGGTTTACCCGAAATAAACCCTTTCAAGCTAACCCTTCGCATTCCAAACCTGAGCCTGGCCACACCCGAAGGCGAGCAACTGGCAGCTTTCGATCACTTGTTTGTTGATGTTTCTGGCACCGACCTGTTTACTGGTCTTATTGCCTTGGACCAAATTGACCTGAAAAACCTGAACCTGAATGTGGCCCTGCTACCCGACGGCAAGAATAACTTCACCGCTCTGCTGGAGGCCTTTAAAACCGAGGAGCCCGAGGAAGAGAACACTGAGCCGCCTGCATTTTTGCTAAGCCATTTGTTGATTGGTAATGCCGCTGTTGATTTCGAAGATCGTCGCAAATCCGATGGCCTGAAAACCCGCTTTGCACCGCTAAACCTGGAACTTCGCGACCTGGCCACACAGTCTGAAAAAAATGGCGATTTTGTGCTGAATGCCATGACCGGCCTGGACGCCGAACTGACGCTTCGCGCACAAATTCAGCCAAGCGACCCGTCAGCCAAAGGCGAGTTTTCGCTCACCGGCTTGAATATTGCAAAACTGGAACCCGTGTTAAAACCCTTTCTGCCCACGGCACCGCCTTCAGGCTTTGCAGACCTGGCTTTGAATTTCGATGTCAACTTGAAGGAAGAAACTGACACGTCGCAAAGCACGGAAGTTGCTTCGGGCACGGAAGCAGAGCAACCCAAAGTATTCATCAACAACGTGAATGCAGCGGTGCGTGATTTCAGCATGGCTGCCAAACCGCAAGGTGGCGGTGCCGCAGCACGGTTTAGCAAGCTGAACATCAACAACGCAAGCTTTAATTTACAAACCACCAAGGCTGAACTGGAAGGTATTGTGCTGGCTGGCCTGCAACTGAACCACAGCGACAAATCCAAGGCCATTGGCCTGGAGGCCATTGAGATAGGCCCAATCGCAGTAGACCTTGCCGAACAACATGCAGAGGTAAACGCTGCAACAGTGAAAGGCGGCGTGGTAAATGTGAAGCGCAACGCCAAGGGCGAACTGGACTTGATGGCCGCGATTAATGACTGGATTCCTGCAAACAAACCAGCGAAGCCTCAAGTACAAACACAGCCCGACACGCCGCCTACCAAGCCTTGGACCTACGCAGTCAATACCATCGATCTTTCCGGAATTAATGCAAACATTCAAGATGAAACTGTAAAACCCGCACTGAATATTGGACTGAACAACATTGCAATTTCTACGAGCGGTGTAACGCAAGAACTTTCAAAAACCCTGCCACTGAAAGCCAGCCTGAATGTGGCCAGTGGTGGAAGTATTACCGTAAATGGCGACATCAACCCCGGCACCGCTGCCACACAGATGAACGTGGAAGTGAATGCACTTGCACTGAAGCCTGCGCAACCGTTTATCGCTCAGTTTGCAAAGCTTAACCTGGTTAACGGTGCGATTAGCACCACGGGCAAAGCCACTTACAACGCCAAGGAACAAAGTTATGCCGGGAACTTGACCGTGGCAGGTTTGCGCCTGAACGAGACAGAGAGCAACAACTCGTTTTTTCAGTTTAAGAAACTTTCAACACCCGGCTTTCGCGTGAATACCCAGGGCGTGAATATTCAGCGCTTGACTCTTGACGGGCTAGACACAGCGTTGCTGATTTCGAAAGACAAATCGACCAACATCAGCCGCATATTGGTAAACAAGGAAGAATCAAAAACAGCAACACCCACCAACACGGAAAAACCGGTGGCCAGCACGCCACCCGCGTTCGCAGTCAACATTGACCGCTTCAGCATTGTGAACAGTGAAATGGACTTTGCCGATGAGTCGCTTTTCATACCATTTGGTACCCGCATTCACAGCCTTGAAGGTGTAGTGAATGGCCTCTCGAACAAGCCTGGCACACGTGGCGAACTGGCATTAAAAGGCGCGGTGGATGAATACGGCGAGGCCGAGGCGAAGGGTACCGTTAACCTGCTGGACCCCACCGCCTACATGGACATTGCTGTGAAATTCAACAATGTGGAAATGCGAAATTTAACGCCCTACTCCGGCACGTTTGCCAACCGAAAAATTGAATCGGGCAAGTTGTCGATGAACCTGGTGTACAACATTGAAAACCAGCAACTCAACAGCAGCAACCAGGTGATTGTCGACAAACTGAAACTGGGTGAACGGGTAGAAAGCCCGCAAGGCCGCGACCTGCCTTTGGAACTTGCAATAGCCATTCTCGAAGACAGCAATGGCCGTATCGATTTGGGCCTGCCCATTACTGGCAATTTAAGCGACCCGCAGTTTAGCTATGGTGCAATTGTGTGGAAGGCCATTGGCAATGTGCTGACCAAAATTGTAACTGCACCATTCCGAGCATTGGGTGCATTGTTTGGTGGTGGCGATGCCGATGAACTTGGAAAAATTGAATTCACTGCCGGGGCCAACACGCTAAGCCCTTCGCAACGGGAAAGCCTGAAAAAACTGGGCGAAGCATTAACCACACGCCCCAACCTTGCGCTAACCGTGCAAGGCACTTGGGCAGCCGTCGACAAAACTGCCATTCAAAACCTGCAAATGCGCCGCGCAGTGGCCTTACAGGCAGGTGAAAAATTGCAGCCCGGCGAAAACCCTGGCCCGCTTGCACTGAACAATGAAGCCACAAAAAAAGCAATTGAAGCCTTGTTTATCAAACGGTTTGGCCGGGCTGAACTTGCTGCACTGAAAAGCGAAAACTTTCATGCAGCACTCACGCAAAAACTGCAAGATGCTGAAGAGGTAAGCACCACGCAACTGCAAGCCTTGGCCACCGAACGCCAGCAGCTGGTGAGCACAGGGCTGGCTGCTGCAGGCGTACCTGCTGAACGCTTGAAAACCGATTCACCCAAAGAAATCAAAACCAATGATGACAAAACGGTGCCAATCGAATTGGGTGTGGCTGTTAACAAATAACTAAACCATAAACCCCGCCTTGCTGGCCAACACCTCGCGGGTCACCCGAATGAATTCACGGGTTTTGGCGGGCATCGGGTTGGCATACGGGCACACCGCAAAAATATCGGCTGGTGCGCCCGCCCAGTCGGGCAGCACGCGCACCAACGCACCGTTTTTCAGCTCTTGCTGAATGTCCCACTCCGAACGCAGCAACACGCCCTTGCCTTCCAGTGCCCACTGAACGACCACTTCGCCGTCATTTGAACTGACAGGCCCGTGCACTTTCACGCTGGTTTCCTGCCTGCCGTTGCGCAGTTGCCAGTTGTTGAAGGTGTGGTTCTCTTGCCGAATCACCAAACAATCGTGGCGAGTTAAATCGCCCGGTGTGCCTAGCTCTCCCGCCGCGGCCAGGTAAGAGGGTGCAGCACACAAAATGCGACGGTTGCTGGCCAGCTTTTGTGCAATCAGCCTTTGGTCGGGCGGCTCGCCAAAGCGCACTGACAAATCAAAACCGCCCTCGATCAAATCTATCGGGTGGTCAGTCAATTCCAGTATTACCTCAACCGCCGGGAATTGGGCGTGGTACGCAGACACCACATTGGCCACATGCTTGCGGCCAAAGCCCAGGCTGGCATTGACCCGAAGCAGGCCACGCGGTGTGTCTTGCCCGGCCCTCAAGGTGGTTTCCAGCGCGTCAATTTGGCGAAGAATGTTTGCCCCCTCAGCCAGGTAGCGTTCGCCCTCAGCACTCAAGCCAACGCGGCGAGTGCTGCGGTGAAGCAAGCGCACGCCCAGCCTTTTCTCAAGCGCAGCCAAGCGGCGGCTGACTGCAGGCGGTGTTACATCAAAAGCCACGGCCGCGCTGGCCAGGCTTTCATGGCGCAGCAGCTCACTAAAAAAAGCAAGATCAGACAACTGTTTCAAAAATTACACCATCCATTATTCGTGCGTATTTATTAATAATATTTTAAATATTGCGGCATTGTAGTTATTTTTATAATGAATACACTGGGTTCTTCCACACTTACAGCACACCACCCATGTCTTGGCTCGCTCTTCCCGATTTGCTCCTTGTGTTGTCGTTGGGCGCGGCTTTGGGTTTCTTTGGTGGGCTGTTTGGTATCGGGGGCGGCATTATTGCTGTCCCGCTTTTTATTATCGGGTTTGGTATGGACCAGGCCCTGGCCCAAGGCACTGCACTGGTGTTGATGGTGCCCAATTTACTGATTGGCTGGTGGCGCTACAACCAGCACCACAAACTTCCATGGCTGGCTGTAACGGCGATTGGCCTTAGTGCCACGGTTACCACCTGGCTAACAGCCAAGCTGGCTGTGCGCCTTGACCAAAATATTCTGCACTGGATATTCAACCTGTTCATCCTTGCGGTGGGCCTGCGCATGCTGTTGCTGCGCAACAACCCCAGCGCAAATTCAAACAACAGCGACCAGCCCCGCACAGCCGCAATGCCAATTGTTGGTGTGCTGGGCGGCACCAGTATGGGCTTGCTCGGCATGGGGGGTGGCTTGGTGGCCACACCCATGCTAACCACCGTGTTCAAGCACACCCAAACCACCGCGCAAGCTTTGTCGCTGGCCTTGGTAGCGCCCAGCTCGGTGATGGCATTGACCACATACGCCACTGCCCACCGCGTGAACTGGGAGTTGGGCTTGCCGCTGGCTTTTGGTGGTCTGTTTACCGTGTCAGCCGGGGTGGCCATTGCCCATTACCTCCCCGAAAAGGCTCTTCGTCGAAGCTTTGCGGCCGTGATGATCGTGGCCGCTTTCTGGCTGATTTTGCAATCGCTACACACGCATTAAGCTTTTCCGGTAAGAATAGGAGCTTGTTTACACTGGCCCTTGTAGTTTGATGAAACTGGCAACCCTGTTTCGCTTTGTGCTGTTTGCCACCTTGCTTGGCCTCGCTTCCAATCTGTGGATGGGCGAGAGGGCAGACCAGTTGCAAACTTCGCAAACAGCCCTGCTTACCGCGCGTTTGAATGCCATCAATCAGTTACGCTTGTTGCAATCCGAATTTGATGCGCTACAAACCTTGGTGGCTGCTTTTGTGGTCAGCAAAAACAGCCAACACTTGGTGAATTATTACGAGCTGCTGGACGCGCATGCAGGCGCACGCAAATACGCTCGCCCTGTTGACGATGTGTACTGGAGCAAGTTGATTGCAGGCAGCACCGACATTGTGCCGCTTTTGCCAGCCAAAGGCGAAACCCTGGAAAGCCGCCTGTATGCACCACAAAATGAAGCCCCCAAAGTAAATGGCGATGTAAAAGCGTCTGTCGACAATATTTTAGGGCTCAGCAAACGTTTGCGGGAACGGGAGCAAATTGTATTTGCCCTGACCCAAGGTCTTTATGATCCTGAAACGTCCAAATATGTGTCCGAAGCACCCGTTCGCGACGACCTGGCCATTCAGATGCTGTTCTCGGAAGAATACCTGGGCATGAGCAACGCCATTCGGGCTGAAATTCAGGGCCGAATTCGCGCGGTTGAATTGGGCTATCAAACTGTGATTGCAGAACAAACCTACAACATCAAATCCACGGCGAATTTCGACCTGTACCTTGGGCTACTAGTCACATTGATGGCCTTGCTGGGCCTGGCTGTGTTGCAACGCTTTGTAGTGGCACCGCTACGCGAACTGAACAAGGTGAGCAAGCAAATTGCGCAGGGCAATTACAGCGTAAGCTTGCCCAACCCACGCTTTGTGACTGAAATGGCCAACCTGGTGAAGGGCTTTGCCTTGATGATAGGTTCGTTCAAGCGCGAATTAGAACAAGGCGAAGCTGCCCGTTCTGCTGAACTGATGGCACTGGAAGCCAAAATGGGCCGCGAACGCGCTGAAGCACAAGTAGAGGCACGCGGCATGCTGCTTGCAAACATGAGCCATGAAATCAGAACACCCATGAACGCCATATTGGGTATGACAGCGCTAACCCTGAAATCGGATTTACCAGAGCAGGAACGCGGCTATCTGCTAAAGGTGCAGGACGCTGCAAAATCGCTACTGGGTTTACTCAACGACATTCTTGATTACTCCAAGGCTGAAGCCGGCATGGTCGAATTCGAGCGCATTTCGTTTACGCTCGATGAAGTGCTGGCCAATTCATTTCTTGCGGTGCAAAGCCAGGCTGCCGACAGAAAACTTTTGTTGCTGAACGAGGTTGCACCTGGCTATTCCAACCAACTGGGCCAGCGCTTGGTGGGCGACCCTTCGCGCTTGCGGCAAGTGCTGAGCAACCTGCTAAGCAATGCGGTCAAGTTTACGGAAAGTGGCTCGGTGCGTGTATTCTCAAAATTGCAAACCAATTCAGACACGGGGCTTGATTTAAGAATTGAAGTGCACGACACGGGGGCCGGGCTTAGTAAATCGCAAGTAGAACGAATTTTTGAGAAATTTGCACAAGGTGATTCAAGCGTAAGCCGGGTATACGGCGGCACGGGCCTTGGTCTAAGCATTGCCCGTGAATTGGTCATTCGCATGGGTGGCCAAATTTCAGTGGAAAGCACACCGGGCGCGGGCAGTTGCTTTTGGTTTTCTGTACCCGTGATTTACGACAATGACATTTTGATTGAACCCCGACCACTGGATTATCAAAGCGGCGTGCTGCTGCACCAGCCCGGTCCTGTTGCCGACTGCCTGATGTCAGTTTTGAATGCCACCGGCCTGGACTCCACCTTGGTCAGTGATGTAAACCAGCTTACACAACACCTGAATGACAACACCTGCGACTGGGTATTACTACAATCCGATTTTCTGGCCCCCAATCACCCATTGCCTGTCGAGTTGCTAAGACAACTGAACAACCCGGCGTTGCGTATTGTCGCAATCGACCGCGACCTTCTTTCAGCTGACAGCACTTTGTTGCAGCTGTTGCCAGCAGACTTGGCCAAGCAATTGATACACCTGTCGCACCCGGTCCTGATGCAAGACATTTGTGCGGCACCGCGCGCTGAATTGACTACTTCATCACAGTCGAATGTTGCCCAAACGTATCCCGACACATTGCGAGGAAAAAGAGTCTTGGTGCTGGAAGACCACCCTGTGAACCAGGAATTGTTGTCGTCGTACCTGAAGGCAGCAGGCATGCAAGTACACGTTTGCGAACATGGCCAGACCGCCTTGGACTTGCTAGACCCAGATGATGCACCCCACTTTGACGTGATCATTACCGACCTTGAAATGCCGGTGATGGACGGATATGAATTCACTGAATGGTTGCGTGACCAAACCCGGTGGATGGATACACCCTTGGTGGGCTTGACCGGGCATGCTTTCACGGAGGTACGTAACCGTTGCCTGGATTTGGGCATGGACGAGTTTATTGCCAAGCCGGTTGAGGCCGCCGTGTTGTACGACAAGCTAGCCCGCCTGTTGCGCGCCGATTTGCCCCACACAGTGACACCAGCCCCGGCACCAGCAGCCTTGGCCAATTTGTTCATGCAACACTGTGCCGACCTGCCCGCCAAGCTGCGTGGTCACCTTGAGCAACTGGATGAAACTACATTTGTTCGTGAAATACATTCCATGGTCAGCCTGTTGGCTTTGCTGGGCGAACAAGCTTTGCATGGTGTGTTCCGAGAGTTTGAGCAAGGCTTGAACAATCAAACCGTAGAGTCTAGCGAGGTGCTGGAGCAAATCCGGACCGTGTGGCCGGCCTTGGTGAAGAGGTATTCAGAAATGGCTGAAAAAACCACCCCCGCCTAGGGGAAACCTACCCCCTGAAATGGTGAACCTCCCCGCAAACGGTGAACCCTCACCTATGCGATGCCACGCCCTCACGATGCAGTTGACAATACTCAAACGATGAACAGCAAAGCACTGGATCAAGTATGACCATTCGAGCACCCTATCAAGTGTTGCACATCAGCCCCTACAAAAAATACTCCTTCGAACGCGAAGTATTTTTTGAAACGCTGGGAGCCTGTTGGGCATTAAGTTCTCGCAACATCAGCGGCCTGTTCGCGATGCAGTTACAAATCGATTTAAGCCGGGTACAGCTACTGTATGGCGTGCCCACTTCACAACTGCCCGAGCCCTTGTTGTTTCAATTTCTGAATGTGTTTCAAACCCGGTCACGCCACGGCTCACCAGCACAGCATCAGCAAGCCGAGCACAATGCACTTGAGCTGGTTGAAGACATGAATGAAGGGGACTTTCTGAATTTCACCACCGGCTTTCAGGATGCTGTAAACCAAATTCTGGAGCCCCTGGATTGCTGGACCAAAGAATGCCAACAAGCCCACCTGGCCCTGAAATACTATGGTTTGAACCTGGTGGAAACCGGTATGCGCGAGCAGAAATTCAAACGCACATATGCCGACCTTCTGGTGAACTACCTGCTAACCACACAACGCGTGTTCTTGCAGGAAAGCAAAACCTCGACCTACAACTTTTAACGCGGCATCAAATCAATTCCGCCGCTGGTTTTCATACCACGCGCTGGCGTAAGTGCTGGCGCAACACCATTTTCAGTTCAAGAAACACGTCGGGATCGTTGAGCAAAGTCATGTGGTGCTTTTGCGCAAAGGTAACCCGCTGCGCTTTGCCAGTGTCATCGGCCAAGGCGGAATCGGGAGTGACCAATCCATCGCCCACAGTGGTGTTAAGCCAGGACGAAGTGTGGTCGCCAATGGTAGATCCGATCAAGTGAAACATCACTTCTTGACCATCGCGGGTTTGCAAGGCGCCCAGGCCGTGATCCAAATCACGAATGCCGCGTGAACGCACACCGAGAACCCGACCAATCGGCTTGGCCAATTCAAATTTGCTGAACAATTGCTCGCCCGCAGCGGCAAGGCGAGCCAAGGGTGCGCCAGCGTGTGGAGAGCCCAAACAGACCACATCGCGAATGGCGCGTTTCAAAATAATATCGTCATCACTGAGTGCCTCAACCACCGCTCGGCTAACAAGGCCGCCCATGCTGTGGCCTACCAAGGTAATGCCCTCAACAGCCACAGGCCAGTTGCGCACAAGTTTGTTCAGTATGCGTTTGAACTGGCGGGCATTGGAATCTATATTACGGCCGGTGTTGTAACGCAGGTAAAGCGCGGTAACCGGGAAATCGTCTTGCAACTTGTCACCGTAGGGGCGGGTGGCCGGCTCACTGGGGTTGTGGTACATCTGCCAGCTGTCTTCGTTGCAACACAGGCCGTGCACAAAAATGACAAGGTGTCTTTGTGCATTGGGAAACTGCACCATCAGTGCGGCCTGGTCGGCCTGCAATAGCTGGCCGTTGGCATACAGGTTCATGTGCACCTGCATCGGGTTGCGCGTGGCGGCCAAGTGGTCGCCAAATACACCGTTGATTGCGCTTGAAATAGCCGAGATCCGTTTGTCGGTTTTTGCGTTCGGCGCACCTGGAACCGGCAAATGATCCACGTCGTCCATCAATTCACCGCCCATGGCCTGGTCGATAATTTGTGGCGAGGCCAGGCTTTGGTTTGCCTGTCGAACCACCCAGGCTGCGCCGGAAAAAACGCCTTTGCCAGCCTCTCGCACAGCACCATACACCAGGTCGGTAATTTCATTGTGAACTGATTCAACTGGCTTGCTGGCATTCAACGTGGCTGTTCCCACCGCCTTGAATGGCATGTCGCTGATAGCGCGATGAAATTCATGCACCCGCGTGGTGGCTTGGGCAATGGTGTCGCCCACAAACATCAAGGTGCCTTCCAGTTTCTCGCCGGTGGTGGGGTGTGCTTTCTTGCTCATGCGGTGTCTCCGAATCGGAATTCGACGGTGTGTTTTATTATGAGTGTACAAATGTACACTTAATTGGTTCTTGTCGCTAGAAATTCAACTCTAACGGCTTGAACACCAACGTATGAATAACCGTTTTCTTTTTATTTGACCGTTTTCGACAAACCAAAGCAATAGGCCCAATACACCAAACCGATGAACAAATACCCTTCGAAGTAAAAGCTGCGCCACTGCACATCCCCGGCCAGGGCAAGGCTTAATGCGCCAGTCAATTCAAACAGGGCCACAATGGTGACCAGTGAGCATTCCTTGAACAAGGTCACAAAGCTGTTAACAAGGCTGGGCAAGCAGGCCCGTATGGCCTGGGGCAACATCACATGCACATTGCGTTGAACCACATTCAAACCCAATGCCTTGGCGGCCTGCGCCTGCCCCAGGGGCACGGCCTGCAGCCCCCCACGCAATACCTCTGCCAAATAGGCTGCACTGAAAAAGGAAATGGTCAGCAACACACGAGTGAACAAATCAAGACCATCACCAGGTAACCACAAGGGCAGCACAAACGCAGCCAGGAACAACACGGCAACCAAAGGCAAGGCACGTAACAATTCGATGTAAGCAATACAGAGACCACGCAGCGGGGCGAATGCAGACCGACGGCCCAAGGCCAGCAACAGGGCCAATGGAAATGCCAGACCGAAACCCACCGTACTCAAAACAAGGGTGAGCGGCAAACCGCCCCACAGGTTTGTGGGTACAGCAGGCAGGCTTGCGAACCCGCCATGCAGCAGCACCGCGCTTGCAGGCACTAGAAAAGCCCAAAGCGCAACTGCGGTTTTGTTGTTGAACACCCGTGCAGCGGTGGTAAACAGCAATACCGACCACAACACCAACACGGTACCTGCGCGCCACTGTTCTTCAAGCGGATACCGACCAAACAGAATAACCCGCCATTTTTCAGCAATTACACCCCAACAGGCACCCTTCCCGGCGGCTTGCTGGCAGGCTTGCAAATTGGGCTGAAACACCGCACTTAAAACCGCCCAGTCCACAAGCGCCCAAAGTACAGGAGCCAGTAACAGCGGCAGCGCAACCCACAAAAATCGATTGAACATGACAGGGTTCACAATGCCCCCCTGTTAACGCGGGTGTTCAGCCAATTCATAAGGCCTGCCGCCACTGCGCTAAGCAAGGCGTAAGTGATCAGAATAATCAGCACACATTCCACCGCCTTGCCGCTTTGATTAATGGCGGTGTTGGCCACTGATACCAATTCCGGATAGCCCACAGCCACCCCCAGCGAAGCGTTTTTCAACAGGTTCAAGTACTGGTTTGAGAGCGAAGGCACGACCACCCGCAAGGCCAAAGGCAACACCACGTAGCGGGTTGTTTGCCTGTTGTTCAGGCCCAGTGCCAGTGCACCCTGCCGCATACCGGGCTTCACGGCTTGCACGCCTGCGCGCACTATTTCAGCCACAAAGGCGGCGGTGTACACCACCAGTGCAAGCAGCACGGCGAGGTATTCCGGGCTAAGTACCCAGCCGCCTTCAATTGAAAAACGCCCGCGCAGGGGTGCGTCTGAAAACGAAGGAAATGCCAAACCACTTTTGCTGATAAACACAATGTCGCCAAGCGACCACGCCTGGCTGGCAATGGGTAAAAACTGGGTAATGGCAAAGTAAATGGCCAGCAGTTGCAGCAGCAAGGGCACATTGCGAAACAGGTTGATATACGCCTTGCAGAGCCCTTTCACCAAGGGGTGGGGGGTTAATTGGCCCAGCCCGATTAAAAGGCCTAACAACGTACTCAGAAACAGGGCGGGCAGGCACACTTTCAAGGTGTTCAAGAAACCCGCCAGCAGTATTTGCCAATACGGCGAACTGAAAGCCACCAACAGCCAGCCTTCACTCAGGCCGAAGCCGGCGGGGTCATTGAGGAATTCAAAATTCAAGGGCATGCACCTTCAACGCAATGGGGGGGCATACATCAGCCCACCCTGAGTCCACAGCGCGTTCAAACCACGTTCAAGTTTCAGGGGTGATTGCTGGCCCAAATTGGCTTCGAACACCTCGCCATAATTACCCACTTGCTGGATAATTTTCACCACCCAATCCTGCGGTAAACCCAGTGGTTTCCCAAGGTTTTCAGCACCGCCCAACAAGCGTTGCACTGCGGGGTTTTTGCTGTTCAGTGCGTTTTCAATATTTGCTTTCCCAACACCCAGTTCTTCGGCTTCAATCATGGCGAACACTACCCATTTCACGATGGCGAAAAATTCGTCATCGCCACGCTGCACCACCGGGCCCAAAGGCTCTTTTGAAAAAATTTCAGGCAGCACCACGTAATCATCGGGCTTGCCGCTTTGGCTGGTTTTCAATCCAATCAGGGCCGACACATCCGTTGAAAAAGCCTGGCACCGACCACTGAAAAACGCTTTGTAAGCGGCCTCAAAATTGTCGTACACAATGGCTTTGGCTGTAATGCCCTGTGAGGTCAAAAAAGTACTCAGGTTTTTCTCATTGGTGGTGCCCGATTGCACACAAATTTCAGCACCTTTAAGTTCTTTGGCGCTTTTCACGCCAAATCGTCGGTGCATTAAAATGCCCTGGCCGTCGTAATAGGTAATGGCGGTAAAGTGTGCATTCAGGCCCGCATCGCGGCTGAGGGTCCAGGTGGTGTTGCGCGAGAGAATATCAATTTGCCCAGCCTGCAACGCTGCAAAACGCTGTTGCGAGCTTAAAGGGGTGAACTGCACTTTTTGCGCATTGCCCAGCACTGCGGCGGCCACTGCCCTGCACACGGCGACGTCCAGGCCGCGCCATTGCCCATCGCTACCCAATGCAGAAAAACCGGCCACGCCACTGCTTACGCCGCAACGCACAGCATCACGTTTATAAATACCATTCAACACTGGGCCTGCATACACGGTATTGGCCAACAACACGCACAACAACAGACCAAAAAAAGTGGTGGTCCGCATTCTGGGCGCCTTCACTGGCTTGCCTCTGTTTCATAGGCTTCACTTACCTTCAACTGGAAGCGGCCCAAATATTCTTTAATGGTCAGGGTGTTTTCATCCAGCGCTTGGGGCTTGGGCAACCATTCCCAGAAAGTACGGCTTTCATGGAGTACTCGAATATCGGCGCGCACGGGGTATACGGTAAAGCCCGCTTTTTCAAACCACATCACCGAACGGCCCATGTGAAAAGCGGAGGTCACCAGCGCAATATTGCGCGCGCCTGTACCCAGCAACTCGCGGGTGCGTAAAGCGTTCTCAAAGGTAGTTCGGGAGTTGCCTTCAATTATCAGGGCATTTTCAGGCACGCCCATGTCCAGCATGAATACTTTCATGCCGGGGGCCTCGGCTTCCTTGCGCGGGTCGGCAGCAAACTGCCCACCACTAAGCACCATACGCTTTGCTACACCTTGCCGGTACAGCCGCGCACCCTGCCAAAGGCGGTCACCCGCATCGTTCAGGTCTGGCAGCACGCGCACACCGTCGTACCGCCCATCAAGGCCACCGCCCAGCACCACAATGGCATCCACCTTTTTGGGCAAAGGTCGGCTGGCTTCCAGTAACCTGGCTTCCTCTTCAAGCTGGCCCAACAAGGTATCGGCCACCCACGGCAAGCTGAACACCAGCAACTGCAACTGTGCCAATACCAGTACAAGCACACGCCAATGCCTGCGGCCAAATAAACCAAGGCCCGCCAATACCGTGAGGGAAATCCACAAACCCAAAGGGCTTAAAAGCCAAATGGCGTACTTGGTCAACTCGGCAGCCACAGCTTTCTCCACAAATTATTTCAGGGTCCATTGTAGACGTGTCAATGCCACACAAGCGCGCTACACTGTTTTCTTCACTCACTCATACCCGCCCACAACCATGCCATTTCCCAACCACCAGCTCAGTATGACCGTTCTGATGACCCCCGACATGGCCAACTTCAGCGGTAAAGTGCACGGTGGGCATATTTTGAAATTGCTCGACCAGGTGGCCTATGCCTGCGCAAGCCGGTATGCGGGTATGTATGTGGTCACTTTGTCAGTAGACCGGGTGTTGTTTCGCCAACCGATTCGAGTCGGTGAACTGGTTACTTTTTTGGCCAGTGTCAATTACACAGGCAACACTTCGATGGAAGTGGGCATCAAAGTGGTTTCTGAAGACATTCACAAAGGAATTGCCACGCACACCAACAGTTGCTTTTTCACCATGGTAGCCATGAATGCGGATGGCACACCTGGCAAAGTGCCACCCCTGCAGCCTCAAACTGATGAGGACAAGAAGCGCTATGCCAATGCCGAGTTGCGCAAAATATTGCGCAAGGAACATGAAGAGCGAATGAACAATCTGAAGTAAACTTACCCAATGGATTTAAGCAATTTATCGACCGAGATTGATCTGGAAGCCACCCTGGACCGCCTGTGTGGCGACTCGGCATTGTTGCTCGAAGTTCTTGACATGTTTCTCGACGAATTCACCAATCAGCAATCGAGTTTGTCGAGCCAGGTTCATTCTGAAGATTACGCCGGGCTTGCAAGTAAAGCTCATTACTTCAAGGGTATTGCCCAAAACCTGGGACTGCTGAAATTTCTGTCAGCAATCCAGTCGCTTGAAAAAGCCGCCAAAGAACACAATGCATCAAGCTGCATTCAGGCGCTTAACAGTCTTTGTGAAATTACAGACCACATTCTAGTTTTGCGAAAGAACATTCAGGCTGCCTGACAAAAATCCGGGCGCAAGCTGATATTCAATCCGTTTTTTTCAAGTACTTGCTCAACACTTCCAGTAGCCTGGTGCGATCCAATGGCTTGGTCAGGTAATCATTCATGCCCGCAGCCAAACACTTTTTATCTTCTCCCACCATGGCATGCGCTGTCAGCGCCACAATCGGTATGTCGACATTCACGCCCGGTACGCTGCCGCTCCGAATAAGCGCTGTGGCTTCATAACCGTCCATCACGGGCATTTGGCCATCCATCAATACCAAATCAAATTGCTCTCTTGAAAGCAGGTCGATTGCTTCCTGACCATTGTTGGCCACCTCACAAACCAGGCCGTGGCGTTCAAGTACTTTACATACCACCATTTGATTCATGGCGGCGTCCTCTACAACCAGAATTTTGCCGCGAAATTGCTCTACGCGCGTTACCGCAGTTTGTGTCGCTGCCGTTGTTTGAGCCGCACGTTCACCTCCTGTTTGAGCGCACTCGGATGGCAAACCGACACACAAGGAAAAAACAACTTCAGTCCCACAGCCTGGTTCACTTTGCAAGCGAACTTGCCCACCCATCAGTTCGACTAGCTCCTTGACAATCGCGAGCCCAAGCCCGCTACCCTGAGCCCGCCGAGTGCTGGAGTTGTCTACCTGAGTGAATCGCTTGAACAGATTTTTTTGGTGCTCGGGTGCAATACCAATCCCGGTATCTTTCACAACAAACTCCAGAACAGCCTGCTGCGTGGCTCGCGACACTTCTCTGCACGTTACTTTCACATGCCCAACATCGGTAAACTTGATTGCATTGCCCACCAGGTTCAACAAAATTTGCCGTATACGCACCGAATCGCCCAGGTAAGTATTTTTCGGCAATGCCTCTGCAGGGCAGCGCAGTTCAATATTCTTGCTATTGGCATCGAAGGCCATTGCGGCTTCTACGTCGGCAAATACATCAGCAAGCTGCAACGGGCTGTTGCGCAAAGTTAAATGTCCACTTTCCACTTTTGAAATGTCGAGAATGTCGTTTAACAGGCTTAGCAAGGATGCGGCGCTGCGCTTGGAGGCTGCTGCCAGTTGTAGTTGCCCGGGTTTCAATTCTGTGTCGAGCAACAGGTCGAGCGTACCCAAAATGCCATTCATCGGGGTGCGTATTTCATGGCTCATATTGGCCAGAAAAGCAGCCTGTGTTTTTTGGGCCTGTAAAGCAAGCTCCTGCGACTGCCGCAGCGACGCTTCACTTTGACGTCGGGATTCAATTTCCGCTGCCAGCGCACTGTTAATTTGCGTCAGTTTGCCAAGATCGGGCAAGGCCATGATGTGTTTTAACTTGGGTAACAAATAAATTGCGGTAGCCACCGAAACCAGTGCGGTTACAATTTTTGCAATTCCTTGGGTGTAATACAGCGGAAACCAAAGGGTGAAAATTCCCATCACATGGGTAACACCACAGGCCAGAATGAATGCAGCGAACAGGTAATAAATGGGTTGCAGCTCAGCGTCGGGGCGGCGCTTGGCCACATACACAATCCCTATCGGAATCGAAAAGTAGGCAATTGCAATCAAAAGGTCTGAAATGACGTGCATGGCCAACAGTTGCGGATTCCATGCAATACAAAAGCCGTGCGGAAGATACTCGATCACATTGTTCATTGGCCAGTCATTCAGATAAAAATCAGTCATCGATACACAAAATCAACATGGTCTGATTTGTGTTCACGTAAAAACATCGCGTCAATATAATTCAGGTATTCGGGCGCATTAGAAACCACCGATTGAATATGGCCTTCACGTTGGGCCCAGCGGGCCTGCCCTTGCAGGGTGGTCACCAGCGATTGCTGCAAGGTCATTCGGAAGGTATATTCATGCCAGTTTTTTTCCAGGAATTCACGACTTGCCAAATTGTTTCTTAGTGCAGCCGCTTTCGCTCTGGAGGGATATTTGCGAATGTAATCCACTGCCTCACTTAACGCTTTCACAATGCCATGCACCAGATCCTTTTGTCGATATTTGAATTGATTGTGGACACTGACATTGAATGTTTGGGTATAAAGGCGTGGCGCATCTGGTTTCACAATGTCGCCACCACCAGCTTGCAGAACCTTGTCTGCCTCTGGCTCCCAAATAGAAACAGCATCAACATCACCATAAAGCAGTGCTTGAGTCAGTGCTGTGGCGTCGGTCATGGGTACTTTGACTACGTCTTGTGGATCAACCCCTTTAAAGAGCAAAAAAATATCCATGTAGTAATGCGAAGATGACTTGGGCACATAGCCAATTCGTTTGCCCGCAAGGCTCAGTTGACCCGAACTCAGCAAGTTTCGCGATACCAGAAATTTCAGATCGTCTTTGTTGCTCACCAAGGTGGCCAACACGGATATTGGATTCTCCTCATAAGCTGCGAACATCACCGGCAATTCAGACGACACGCCAATATCAGCCCTACCGTGGCACAGGGCTTTGACGCAATCCTGATCACCACCACACTCGATCAGCTGGGGTTGTACATGGTATTTTTCAAAAAACCCTCTTTCAGTGGCCACATAAATGGGCAATGACATCAGCGATGGAGGTGCTGCAATACGCACAGTAATGGTTGCTGCATTGGCATTTTGAGCAGTCAAAAACTGTGCAAGCAACAAAAAGTAAATCCATCTGCCAAGCTGGAATTGTGTCATGGTGCTTACTTTCTCGATTCAACAACGTCATTCATGTTGCATCGATGAGAACAGCAAGCATGGGCGAATAAAAGCGATCTCCACCCTCTAGTTTGTTACTTTACACAAAGTAACAATTTGACATTTAATTGGCTTGAACTCTTGTCTGCAGCTGCGTGCCCCAGCGCTTTATGGCATCCAGCACCTTGTCAATTTGCAATGGCTTGACCAATACCTCGTCCATGCCAGCGTCAAGAGCCATTTGGTGATCCGCCTCCATTACACCGGCCGTTAAAGCCAATATGGGCAACTGTCGCAAACCCAGCTGATCGCGCAGGTATTCACAGGTTTCCATGCCATTCATGTCAGGCATTTGGACATCCATCAAACACACATCGACATCGCTGTGGTTTGGCTGGTCAAGTACCTGAATGGCAATCTTCCCAGACTCAGCGAGAATAACTTTGGCACCGTGTGTTTCCAGAATTTTTTTCAAAATCATCAAATTCAGTTTGTGATCATCCACAGCCAACACAGTAAGACCAGCAAGAAACATCAATTCGTTTTGGTTCATCAAACGGTTGACCGAACGAGCTCGACCCGATGTATTACTGACGGCCTCTTGCAACATGTTTTTGAGAGAAGAGAATGAAACGGGCTTCATCAACACCGCATCTATCTGCCCCATCGAGAGCGACTCTTGCAGCTGTTCCACTTCTTTAGGCCGCGCCATCAGTGCTACCTTTGCGGCAGTTGGTCCATGCGCAGCTTTTAATTGTTCGGCAAACTCCAGTCCGCTGATGTCATTTAACTGGCTGTTCACCAAAAACAGGCGCGGGCGCAAGCCTGGGGGCATACTCAAGGCCTGCTCAAGAGTCACAAAGCTCTGGGGACTGATACCGTTCCACTCAATCATTTGAGCCACACTGTCCAGGTGTGTTTTAAAGTTGTCCACCACCACCACATCGTAAGCATATTCGTTTGCAGCAGGTACAGTTCTTATTTGAGTATCCAGGCTCAACATCAGTGAAAAAGCAAACAAACTGCCTTGCCCAGGCGCACTGACTGCCGAGATGTTGCCCCCCATCAACTCCACCAGTTTTTGGCTTAATGCAAGGCCAATACCTGTACCACCAAAACGGCGCGAAATCGATGAATCGGCCTGGGAAAATGACTGGAAAAGGCGCTTCATGGCTGCAGCATCCATGCCCAAACCTGTGTCTTGAATAATAAAACGCAGTACACAGTGCTGGGTGTCCAACTGATCCAGCGTAACACCTACTTTGACATAGCCGTTCTCAGTAAACTTGATGGAATTGCCAGCCAAATTCACCAACACTTGGCGCAATTTTGTTTCATCACCTATCAGCTGGTCGGGTACATTGGGTGCCACCGACACCACCAATTCAATTGATTTGTCCGCCACGGCACCAGTCATTAAATCTGCCAACGAATCCATCAGGCGCCTTGTTGAAAAAGGTCGCTTTTCAAGCTCCATGGCACCAGCTTCAATTTTTGATACATCCAGCACACCACTGACCAAGTCAATCAAGCCGCGACCTGCATTTTCAAGCTTCTCCACAAAATCAAGTTGCGATGAGTCAAGCTTGGTTTGCTTCAAGATGTAAGCCAATCCAACCACGGCATTCAGTGGGGTACGAATTTCATGGCTTATGTTCGACAAAAACTCACCCTTGGCTTTGCTGGCAGATTCTGCCAATTCTTTGGCTTGTCGAATTTCTTCCTCAACACGTCGGCGCTCAGTAATATCCTGAAAGGCGCCCCGAATCATTGAAGGCTTGTTCAAAGCACCCACACCCTGCCAAATTACTTCGCCAAACACACGCACCCAAATCAGATTGCCTTTGCAGGTGCGTAACTGAAGCTCCATATCGAGGTCGTTTCCAATGCGGGCTGCATCGGCCAATGCTTTTGAAAGCCTGGCTGCAGAATCTTCGGGATAAAGTGCAATCGTCTCTTCCAGCGTGGGTTGGTGAGTAAAGTCCGCTTCAATAATTTCATAAATTTGTTTAGACCATTTCAATTCATGGGTATGAATATCAAGAGTCCAGGCGCCAACGCCGCACATCCTTCCTGCAACCTCCAGCAGGTGGGTAGTCGAAGTTACATCCGCCAGTCTGTTGTTCAGTTCAAGCGCCAGTGAGTCCAGCGCTGCAGCCACATCACCAAGTTCATCGCCTTCCGGCAAATTACAGCGCGCGTTCAAATTGCCCGCGCGCATGGCATTGGCCACATTTTCAATTTTTGCCAAAGGCCTCACCACACGGTAGCGAATCAAGATCAACAACAGAAAAGAATTAATTCCGAATAGCACAGCGAAGCCAAGCACTATCGCTTTGCGTTGATGTGTAAGCGCCTCTTGCCGCACATAAGCAGCATCAGAAATTTTGTAACTTAATTCTGCCAATTGCTCGGCCTCGGAAATCAAACGGTCCGTCAACACCCCATTGCGACGCTCATCCAACGCAACTTCGCCTGAAGCCAGTGTCTGCGAGAAACCGCTGAACAAGGCTGCAAGGTCTTGCAGGCGCTCCCCCAGGCGCACAGAAAGTTCTCCACTTTCATCTGAAAAGTGCAGTTGATCCAGTTCATCAGTAATCGATTGATGCACCACCCACCACTGGCGAATATTGGTATCGGTCATGTAGTCAGACGCCGTGTGCGTCAGCACCAACATGCGGGTGGAAAGGCGGGAAATCGTGCGTGCAGCAACACTTTGCTCCATCACTTCATTTCGCTTCTGGTTAATGACAAGCACCGTGGCAGTTGCCACCAGGGCAATGCCAACTAACAGCACAAGGACTATTGAAACGCCTTGTTTAAGTCGTAGCAATGGTTTCATGGGTATACAAAATCAACTGCACTGGGCTTGATTTTTCGCAACGGGCTTGAATCAATGAAGTTCAAAAACTCGGGTTCAGCCAAGGTTGGAACAACATGCCCTTCACGCCTTGCCCACCTTGCCTGGCCTTGCACCGTGCTTAACAATGACTGTTGCAAAGTCAACTCAAACTGGTAGGTGGGCCACACCGCCTTAACCGTCTCTGAATCAAGACCCACGTCACGCGCCAGAATGCGTTTTGCCTCATCAGGATTCTTTTTAATAAACTGAATGGCATCATCCAGCGCGCTCAATACTGCAATCGATTTGCGAGAATTTGCCAGTCGGTATTCATTGCCAACCAGCAGGTTGAAAGTTTGACTGTAAAGTCGGGGCGCATCGAGAACCGCCACATCTCCCCCGCCCATACGAAGTGCTGTTTGTCCCCAGGGTTCCCACACTGAAATTGCATCCACTTCACCTTTGCTCAACGCGTTGGCCAAAGCATCCACGCCCATGGGTACTGGCACGGTGCTCTTGGGATCAACCCCCTTGTAAAGCAGGAACAAATCCATGTAGTAATGGGATGCTGATTTCTCGACAAAGCCGATCCGCTTACCCACCAAAGCCTTTATATCGCCTTTGAGCGCACTTTTTCGAACCAGGAACTTCATGTCATCCTTGTTGCTTACAAAGGTTGACAACAAGCTGATTGGCTTGCCTTCGAAAGCGGCGAACATGAAAGGCAATTCCGAAGAGGTGGCCATGTCCACCCGCCCCTCTGTCAGCTCTTTTACACAGCGAGTGCCACCAAGACATTCGACCAGGATCGGCTCAATCTTCTGAGCAGCAAACAGGTTTTTCTCTTTGGCCACAAAAAACGGCAGTGACAAAGGTGTTTTTGACACCGCTATTCGTGGCTCATTGGCCCATGCAAGGGAATGCAACCCTGTGAATGCACAAAGCATGACCAATAAAAAACTCGCACTGCGCTGGCGACTGAACATAAAAACTTGAGATTCGAGTGTTAACCCGCCCACAATGCGCGCTTTACAAACAATCGATCAAAGAAAAAGGGGGCAAAGGCCCCCTTAATTTGTTACTTTACAATTTTTATTATTTTAACATTTATAACATTCTCAGTTTGACGCCCTCTGCTGCCGTAGCACCTTGGTTTCACCCACTTTTGCAGCCCGAATTTGTGCGTCGGTATAAGGCAAACGCGCCCAGTTTTTCTGTGAATACGCCTTGGTGTAGTCATCGAAATGCGGATTGGCTGGGTCAGTGGACAATGAATAAGTCAACATCGCATCGGCCTGTGGCTTGCCATTCTCATCCCAGGTCACTGCCTGAATGTAGCTGTTGCCGAAAGTTACTTTGTAGCCTTCAGAATTCAGCCGACCGGGTTCCGTGCTCACAATCGTGAAAGCACCCTCCGGGCTGGTGCCCCCGAAAATTGGCGTTGCACTGGCTTGTACTCCAGATTTCTGGATATTGCCCAAGCGCTCATCCAGCGCAAAACCAGCCGCTTGCACCGCCACAATTGCGTCAGCCAAAGCTGCTGCTGTAAACGGATTTGCCACGTTCAGTGTGTTGGGCGTGTTTATCGGGTTGGCTGCATTAAATCCATTGGCCCACAAATTGGTGGGCAGTGACAATGGCACAGGCACCTCAAACGGCAAGTGCAATTGCGGCACACCCACAGGCAGGCCGCCCGGGTTGGCGATTGCACGGCTCCAGAACTCGCGCCAAAGGTGCGCACCTTTGCTGTCCAGGTTGGCCCTGCCATCCCATGCAGCCAAGGCAGCGCAGGCTTGCGCTGTTTGCACAGGCATCAAACCAGTGCTCAACAACACAGGTACTTGGCACAGGGTATCCACCACCGATTGTTTGGCCAGCGTCGCTGAGTAAATTTCACTGCCCAACGCAATCGCTTTCAAATTGTCTTGCGTAAATTTATTGCCAGGCAATCCATCCGTACCAGCAAGCCTGCGCTCGGCCTGAAGGGTACACAAACGAGTACGCAGAGTGCGCTCGGCATTCTCATCACCAATAATCCGGTTGAAACCTGTCAACGGCTGGCGCGGGTTGCTTAACCAGTAGCTGTCGTTGCAATTGGTTACGTAATCGTTGCGTTCAAGCGTGGGCAAGTTACCCGGACCAAAAATACCCGGTGCCGGGGCATCAGGGTCGCTGCCCCATTCACAAGCTTCACGAGAACCATTCAGCACCGGCAAGCCCGGTGAAAGCTGTCCCACAACCGAATTGAAAGGCTCCGCTGCACAATCAGCAATTTTTTCATCGGTCACGTGCGGTACAACGGTAACGTCGCCGTAATAAGCGGGTTTGCCCGGACCGCTGGCAACCGTATTCACCCATGGCACTCCCAATTCGCTGCCGTGCAAACCAATAAATTCCTCAAGCGATTTCGCCAGGTTCCACTTCGCGAACTGGTTGATCAAGCGATCATTTTCAAGGTTCGCATCGCGCAGTGTAAATGCCATCAACTGGTTCCAACCCAACACGGGCACACCACTGGCCTCCAGCACCAGCATCGGGCCGTAGTGGCTGCGGTACATGGTGCGCTGCATTTTTGTAATGGTGCCGTTTGCCTGCTTCACCTCAATTTCAATTGGCAGTGCAATCATGTCGCGCATCTCACCCTCGTACAGGTACTGGGTGGGGTTGGCGGGGTTTATTTGCAACTGGTAAAGCGTAAAACGGTAAGCAGTGGAAACCGTGTGGCTCCACGCCACATGCTCATTAAAACCAATCAGCACGGCGGGCACGCCATACAAACCCACACCCATGATGTCCATGGCCTTTTCGCCATTCAATTCAAGAATGTTGTGGCTTAAATAAAGGCGCTCGGTGCCTTTCCATGGAAAGTGCGGGTTGCCATACACAAGCGATTGACCATTGGCGGTTGCATCTTTGCCAAAGGCGTACATATTGCTACCGAAGTGGTCTTTGTTTTGCATGGCTGTGAAAGGATTCGGATTTGCTTTTAGCAAAGCCACTTTTTCTTTCACGCTCAAACCTTTCGATTGCTGCGTAGCCTGGGCAGCTGGCAAGGGCACAGGCAGTGCTGGCAAGCCTGGCAACGCACCCGGGGGCTGGGCGTTGCCAATTTCAGTCACAAACACTGAACTACTGGCCAGCACCGCCAGCCGCACAAAACGGCGGTACATGTCATCGGTGCTGATCGGGGCCAGCCATTCAGCATTCGCACATGCGGCATGCGCTGGCACTTTGCTTCCATCCGCCTTTTCATACTCATGCTCGCCGGCTTTCAGTTCAGCAATGTAACGGTTCACGCCATCGGTATAGCCTTCCACCACATTTTGAAAATCAGGAATGGTTTTGTCACGGGTGCGCTGCCAGGCGTTGCGCTTAACGCCATCTGCGCCTTCTTCTTCAAAAGCGAAAAGGCTTTTCCAGAAGAAGTCGCTTGCCACGTTATTGGCCGTTGAACCATTCGGCTCAATCGTGTGGGTGCCATCGGGGCCAAAAAAACGTGAACGCTCGCCACGAATGGTCAACAGGTCTTCAAGGAACACACACAGGTTGTCTTGCGCAAAGGCATAGCCCTGCCCGTAACCCAAACTTCCGTAATCCTTGGCACGAATATGCGGCACACCATAAGTGGTTCGGGTAATGCTCACATCGTATTTCAGGTTGGGGTTCTCATTCGGATTGGTACGGCTGTCAGTACCGGCAATGTCATTGTTGTTACTTCCCAAGCAACCCGCCAACACCAACAGGGTAAAGCTGGCAGTACCCACCCACAGCCCACGCCGCAACGCGGCTTTGCTTTTCAAGCCTGTAATCACTGCTGTCTCCTCTGCTCTAATTCTGGGCATGTATCGGGGCATGCCTTGTGTAGCTAGTACCTCCGTTAACTACAATTGGATTAAAAATCAGTGCTTTACCGACAAGTCCCGGTAAATTGCCTGCGTCTTTTCCACAATCCAAAAATTTCCGAAAGCTTGGTGTTAGCACCGATTCAACACAGAAGCGGCATCGGCCACAATGTTGAAATTCACACACAAACCAGCAGGCCCAAACCTATGCAACCCGCCATGCAACCCTACAAGAACGACCAAACCGTCGCCCATTTCATCAACGGCAACACAGTGAGCATTGCTGGCAGCAAAACAGCCACCGTGTTCAACCCATCGTTGGGCACAGTAGCGCGCCAAGTTGAGCTGGCCGATGTAAGCACCGTGAACAAAGCTGTAGAAGCCGCCAAAGCTGCGCTGCCGACATGGGCCAACAAGCCCCCGCTGCAGCGCGCGAGAATCCTGAACAACTTCCTGGCCCTGATGAACCGGCATCGCGATGAACTGGCTGCCATCATCACCGCCGAGCACGGCAAGGTATTCACCGATGCGCAAGGCGAAGTCAGCCGGGGCATCGACATCATTGAATTCGCCTGTGGCATTCCTCAGTTGCTGAAAGGCGATTACACCGAACAGGTTTCAACCAACATTGACAACTGGACGCTGCGCCAACCCGTGGGCGTGGTAGCAGGCATTACCCCCTTCAACTTTCCCTGCATGGTGCCGTGCTGGATGTTCCCCGTCGCAATTGCCTGCGGCAACACCTTTGTATTGAAGCCCAGCGAACGCGACCCCAGCGCGGGCAACTTCATGGCCAGGCTGCTGAAAGAGGCAGGCCTGCCCGATGGCGTATTCAACGTGGTGCACGGGGACAAGCTGGCCGTAGAAACCCTGCTTAACCACCCTGATATTGCGGCCCTCAGCTTTGTGGGCTCCACCCCAATTGCCAAATTCATTTACGAAACCGGCGCACGCAATGGCAAGCGCGTGCAAGCCTTGGGCGGCGCAAAAAACCACCTGCTGGTTATGCCTGATGCTGATCTGGACCAGGTAACCGATGCCCTTATCGGTGCCGCCTATGGCAGCGCCGGTGAACGTTGCATGGCCATTTCAGTGGCGGTGCTGGTGGGCGATGTGGGCGACAAATTAATTCCCAAACTGGCCGCCCGCCTGCAAACACTGAAAGTAACCGACGGCATGGATCTATCCGCTGAAATGGGACCCATCGTCACAGCCGAAGCACTGCAACGCATTGAAGACTACGTGCAAATTGGTGTGGATGAGGGCGCAACATTGGTTGTAGACGGTCGCGGCAAAAAACCAGCCGGTTTCGAAAACGGCTTTTATACAGGCGGCACATTGTTCGACCATGTGAAGCCCAACATGCGCATTTACCTGGAAGAAATTTTCGGCCCGGTTTTAAGTTGCGTACGCGTGGCCAACTTTGCAGAAGGGCTGAATTTAATCAACAGCCACCAATACGGCAACGGTGTAAGTTGCTACACGCGCGATGGCAACGTGGCCCGCGAGTTCGGCCGCCAGGTGCAGGTGGGCATGGTGGGAATTAATGTGCCCATTCCAGTGCCCATGGCCTGGCATGGTTTTGGTGGTTGGAAGGCAAGCCTGTTTGGCGACATGCACGCCTACGGCGAGGAAGGTGTTCGCTTTTACACCCGCCAGAAATCAATCATGCAACGCTGGCCAGACAGCATTGAGAAAGGTGCAGAATTTGTAATGCCCACCTCGAAATAATCCAATTCGCGTAGACTTGGTTTTAATTCAACTTCGGCTGCGCGAATTCTTCCTTGAACACCGAATTCAAAGCGGGCGCACTGGTCGCATTCGGTGGTTACGCTCAAGCAATTGTGTATGGCATGTTGGCCTTCGCCCCGCTGGGGCAGGCAGGTTTGGCCTATGGCATTTATGCAGGCTTGGCCAGTGCGGTGCTGGGCGGCTTGCTCGGCGCCATGCTCGGTAAGGCACCAGTTCAGTTCGGTGGGCCACGCTCTTCAACCGCGCTAATTGTTGCCGGCTCGCTGTTGGGGTTTCTGCAAATTACCAGCAACCACACTGAAATTGTGTTGTTGCTGGCGCTTGAAATTGCCCTGGCAGGCCTGTTGATTGGCCTTGCCCAACAACAGGGTGTGGGCAAACTAATGCAGTTTCTTCCTGCACCCGTGCTAATCGGCATGAACACCACACTGGGCCTGTTTTCCGCTTACAAGTTACTGCCCGCCATGGTGGGTTTTGCGGTGTACACCACCGCCCTGCAAGCTACCAATTCCCCCGCCCTGTTTTCAACCGTAGCGCTCGGTGTGTCGGCAGTCACTGTTGTTGTGCTGCTGTACTTCCGCGCAATACGCCCCAATCCCTTGGGGCTGGTTTACGGGCTGGCGTGTGGCTTTGCCCTGCACACTTTGCTGCTGTGGGCATGGCCCGGTGCACTGCCTGTACAAACTGTGGGCACCATGCCCAGCCACCCACTGTTGCAAACCCTGCAAACCGAACCAGCACACAGCGTTGTAAACAGCATGCAGCAAATATTTGGGTTGTTGTTAAACACACCGGGATTGCTGCTTCAGGTGCTGGTGGGTGCGGCAGTCCTGGCTTTGCTTGTTGTGCTTGAAAGCATGCAATCGCTATTGCAAGTAGACCAAACACTGGGCACCCGCCACAACACCCGCAGGGAATTGAACACACTGGCACTGGCCAACGTACTGTGCGGCCTGGCCTTGGCGTTGCCCAGCTCCAACTACTTTTCCAGAAGCAATGCCGGGCTGGGCGTAGGCGCTAAAACCCGGCAAAGTGAAGCTTGGTACGTGGGTTTGCTGGGCCTTCTTTTGTTGCTCACTCTGCCAATTCTTGCGCAACTACCCCTGCACATTCTTGCCACTGCAGTTGCAGTCAGCTCCCTGTTTCTGATTCAAGGCAGCACCCTTGGCCTGCTTAAGCGTTTCATATCACCCGGTGCACGCCGTCAAATGGCACCCACAGAACGCTTCACAGTGTGGGTGGTGCTCAGCATGGTGTTTGTTACCGGTATTAGCAATTTGCTGATAGGCACCTTGGTTGGCGTGCTGTTTGTGGCGGCTTATTTTCTTCAACAACAATCCGGCAGCGGCTTGAGAAGCATTGAATTCAAGCCCGCAGCACGCTCTCGCAGCATGCGCCCACGCGCCCACCGCCAGCAACTGGATGCCGCCTTTGAACAATTGGCCTGGGTGCGATTTGAAGGCACCCTGTTTTTTGGCAACGCGCCGGCAATTGCCATTCGCCTGCAAGATGAACTGGCAAACATGCAATCAGCTGTGTTTGATTTCACACACCTGCGCTACATTGACGACACCGCCTGCAACTGCCTTGAACGGCTTCTAAAACAAAACCTGCCCTTGATTCACGCTGTGGCAGTAATACCCGCACTTGAACAGGGCATAGGCGGTGAACCATTATTGCGCAGCTGCCTCGCCAGATTGAGCATTGCCACACAAGGCCACATTGACGACGCCTTCTGGCACATTGAAAACAGATTATTAGGCCAGGCTGCACTTGAAAACAAAACCCACAGCGCCGAAGATGCCCTGAAAAACAGCCACCTGTGCGACCACATGAGCCCTGCACAAACACAAGCCTTTTGCTCACACTGGCAAACCATACCCCTGGCCGCGGGCCAGGCCCTGTTCAGTGAAGGTGCCGAGCCTTGCGGTTTGTATGTGCTGCTGCAAGGGCAGCTAAGTGCATGGCACCACACAGGCCACAGCAACGAAAGGCTAATGCGCTTTTGCCCCGGCAGCATGGTGGGTGAAATGGCACTGATTGACCGCAAGGCACGTTCGGCCACCGTGCGCGCCGACTCTGCATGCACCCTGCTTTTTCTACCCACCCCGCAATTTGATCAATTACTGGCACACCAGCCCGAATTAAGCCACATTCTGCAAAACAACCTGGCCCGCGAACTGGCACTTCGCATTCGCCTGGCCAACCAAAGCCTTGCACTGCTGCAGTAAAGGGGTGGCCACTAGAGGAATTCCTCTTTGTGTGCAGGCCCGCCTTGCCGTATTTTCTCGGGTGTGCACAACCTTGTAACACCCCATGAACAAAGCAGAATTCCAGAAACGTTACGGCAACTCGATTGGCAAACCCAAACTCAGCCTGCTTTTGGGCGAGGCCAAAACCCCGTTTGAAGCCGCCAAACTGGCCATCGGCTGGCGTTTTCTTGCCCGCAAGAATGTGGGCCAGGGCCAAACCGTGTTGTTGCTGCCAGGCTTTGGTGCCAGCTCCAGCAGCATGGCCTTCATCAAACGTTATCTGAATTCACTAGGCTACAAAGCCGTGCACTGGTCTGCCGGGTTTAACCACGGCGAAGTTGGCAAACTGCTGCCGCAGGTGATTGCTGACATCAAACAACATTCCGAGCAGGCACAGGCACCCATTAAACTGTTGGGCTGGAGCCTGGGCGGCTACCTGGCCCGTGAAGCAGCCCGCGAGACACAGCAAAACGTCAGCCGCATCGTCACCATAGGCAGCCCTGTCATTGGCGGGCCAAAATACACCGCCGTAAAAACGCTTTACGACATTCGTGGGCTCGATGTGGAATCGATCGAAAACAGCACACTGAAGCGCTTCGAGCAACCCATTGTTTGCCCAATCGTTGCGCTGTATTGCAAGAAAGACTCCATCGTAAGCTGGCAGGCCTGCATCGACCGCTTCAGCCCAAACGTTGAACACATCGAAATCGAAACCCCCCACCTGGCCATGGGCGTCAGCAAGGAGGTGATGAACCTGCTCCCCTACTCCCTCGGCACACCGCTTAAGTAAGCCACAAGGGGCTGAACATCTTTTGCAAAAACTTGAGCCTTTTCCATCCATGGAACAGACAGGTGTTCAATTGTGTCCTCGGGGCTTTCACTGACTTGAAACTTTTCGCAAGCAGCGTAGACTGAATTCCCAGTGGACGGTGCTTGCACTGCCACGACACAAGGCAACAAACCCTTGTGCCCGTACCCTCTTTTGCATGCAGTCCGTCCTGCAAATTCGCCCGCTGGCCCCAAACCTGCGGACACAACAGAATTGCGTGACAAAAGGGCATTCCAATGATCAGACAACACTACCAATCACTCGAACACATCAGCGCGGCCGCCACCGATACCATTACCGTTAGCGACCCCAGCCGCCCTTTGAAGCTGACAGCCGATTCGCCAGCTTTCGACGCCATGACAGATCTTCGGCGTGTTCACCCCGTGAGTATTTCCGGCTCAGAAACCCTTGAGCAAGCCCGAACCACCATGATCGTGTGCGGCGTCAAATTGCTATTCGTGCGCAATGGTCAGGGGCACTTGCAAGGCCTGCTTACTGCCAATGATCTGGCCGGCGAACGCGCCATCAAAGAGGCTTCGTCAAGCAACCGAAATGTACCTGAACTCACCGTGAACGATGTCATGGTGAAGCTACCCGATCTTGAGTTTCTGGAATTCAGTGCCGTTTCACGGGCCGAAGTTGGCCACATTATTGCCACACTGCGCGAACACAACAGGCAGCACGCCCTGGTAGTCGACAACCGCACTGGCAACATGCGGGTGATGGGCTTGTTCTCATCCACACAAATTGCACGGCAAATGGGTATACCGGTAATAGACCCAGTCAAAGCCAGCACTTTTGCTGAAATTGAAGCGGCCGTTGCGGCAGCTTAAAGCCTCGCCTGTTCAAGCATTTCGGCCACCAATGGGTGGTCGATGCTTTGCACATTCCATACCCCATGAATTTCTTCATGAATCTCATTGCACTGCCCCAACAATCGCACACCACTTAATGTACCGGCATCGTATACGCCCAAACGGCTAACCGGAAAAACGCCCAAACCTCGTGCCGCGAACACCGACATCAAAGCGCTATCCTCAAATTCACCCACGACGTGCGGCACAATCCCCAACTGCTCAAACCAATGGTTCAAATTCACCCGTAACCGGGAATGGCCCGTGGGCAACAGCACAGGCAAATCATTCAAGCATTGCGGAAAGTGATTCAACACTTCTTTTTTCACCCATTTCGATGCACCGTACCAATCCACCTCTGAACTCACCAGCAAACGGCTTTGCATGCGTAAATTCGGGTTAGCAGGCGGCGGTTGCCCGGCGAACACAAAATCAAGGTGGTGCAAGGCCAACTCCGCCAGCAACTGCTCAGGTTCGCCCTCGTGGCAGGTCAGGTGCAAGTTTTCAATACCTAGCACCGGTTTTAGCAAAGCATGCACAGCCAGTTTCGAGATACCATCGCACAACCCTACCTTAAAACGCCTGACCGGTTTACTGGCCACCGCCCGCACCAGTTCAGGCAAGCTTTGGCCGATCTGGAAAATTTCTTCTGCCTTTGCAAACGCCACCTGACCTGCCTCAGTCAAGGCCACGCCACGCCCTTCGGGCCTTAACAGCTGGTGGCCCAAATCCTTCTCCAACTCGCGCACTTGTGCACTAATTGTTTGAATCGCCATGTCCATTCGCTCAGCAGCGCGGGCAAAACCACCCTCCTTGGCCACCATCCAGAAGTAATGCAAGTGACGATAATTCAAGTTCATTCAAAGCCTCACGAAGTTACTTCGGAAAAACCGCATCAATAGTTCATTAAATACTGGTTTTTCCGAAATCGCAACTGATACACCATGGCGCCGTGTTCAATTCAACCCTCACGGAGTATCAAAGTGGACGTTTTAATGGAATTCATACACACCGATTTTCTTGGCACGGCCACATGGATCTGGCTGCTGTTCATCGGCATTGTCATCACCCTGCTCGCCTTCGACCTCGGCGTGCTGCACAAAGATGAAAAAGAAATTGAGGTCAAGGAAAGCCTGCTGCTGTCGGCTGGTTACATCACAGCAGCCTGTTTGTTCGGTGCCTGGGTGTGGTGGTACCTTGGCGCGGAAAGCGGCATGAACTACTTCACCGGTTTTGCGATTGAGAAATCCTTGTCCATGGACAACGTATTCGTCATCGCAATGATCTTCTCCTTCTTCGCCATTCCCCGCAAATACCAGCACCGCGTGCTGTTCTGGGGCATTTTGGGTGTAATCGTACTGCGTGCCATCATGATTGGCCTGGGTGCCGCACTGGTGAAAGAATTCAGCTGGGTGCTTTACCTGTTTGGCGCCTTCCTCATCATCACCGGTATCAAAATGTGGTTCATGGCCGACAGCGAACCCGACATTGAAAACAACGCGATCCTGAAATTCCTTCGCAAACACATGCGTGTTACAGAAGGCCTGCGTGGCAACGCATTCGTTGTGAACGAGCCTGATCCAAAAACCGGCAAAGTGGTGCGTTTTGCAACACCATTGCTGCTGGCATTGATATTGATCGAGTTCGTGGACCTGATTTTCGCGGTTGATTCAGTGCCTGCAATTTTCGCGATCACCACCGACCCGTTCATCGTGTACACCAGCAACATTTTTGCAATCTTGGGTTTGCGTGCCCTGTACTTTGCCTTGGCTGCGATGATCCACCGCTTCCACTATCTAAAGTATGCTTTGGCCATGGTACTGGTGTTTATCGGCAGCAAAATTTTCCTGGTCAACTTCATCGGAAAATTCCCGCCCGCGTTCTCACTTAGCGTAACGGTAGGCCTGATTGCTGGCGGTGTGGTGTTCTCCCTGTGGAAAACTCGCCGCGAAACCACAGAAGGCAAACTGGAACACGGCGCTGACCACAGCTAAAACGGCGGTTAGTGAATAAAACAAATGCACCGGCGGTGTTTAAACCGTGCGGTGCATTTTTTAATGTGGCTTATCGGCTTGCAGATCAAAGTATTCCCAGCGACTGGGAAATAATCGCCTTAACGCCTCTTTGCTTCAGTGCTTCAGAAAGCTGAGAAGGCTTTGCAAACATGGTATGTTCCACTTCCCCGGTCTGCGGATTATTTCTTTCCCTGATCCAGACACCACTGGGATGGAAACTAATCGTGAATTGTTGTTGTGCTGGCTCGGCCAAGGGGGCCTCGCAAATTGCAGAAAAACCAGCGCCCGGATTACTCATCGCCAAAGTATTCATCCTCATCGCAGCGCGGTAAGCCCCACCTTTGTGCTCAATAGAATGCCGGAACTGGGCGGGCGGTGTTGGCGCGGCGGGCTCGGCTGGCTTAACTGTTCGCCCTTCAATCAATATGCGTTGAATTTCCAGCTCATGACCAGGGTATTTGTTGTTAAAGGCCTCGACCACAATCGATTTCAATGCCGATACAAACTTGTTTTCGGGATCGACAGCCCGTAACTTCAGCTGCCTGTCAATCATGTCAAACAACTCGGTCGGGTTTGAAACCTGCCCAAAGGAAATCAACTCTTTCAACTTGTTGACACACTCGTACAATTTGCCCAGCTCGGGAATCGTAGGGCTAAAAACATTGATAGAACTGTAAAGCTTTCTGGGCAATTTCCCCCGGTGAACATCGACAGCCACTGAACACATGCCAATCAACATTCTCAAATCACTTGGGTTTGCGTCTTTTATTGCATCGGCCTTAAATACCGTAATTGGCAACACGAATGGCTTTCTCATGCCGCCCGGCCTCTCTGGCGGCATCACCTTCAGGTCATACATTCGTGCGGTTGTGTTCGTAACACGCGGTGTCTCTTGTATGCCAATGATCGCGTAACCATTGTCCAGTTGAATCGACGAAACTCCGGGAACAATATCCAGGGCAATTTCTACAAAAGATGCAATCGAATAGTTTCCGTGCTCGACCAACTCCACAATCTCATCGTGGTGAGCGATCGCATCTTCAAGCACTGGCTTGTACCGCGCAATCAATTCAGTTGGGGGAACGTGGTCTGAATAAGCCCTAACACCTCCCAAGCCGCGTAAATTCAGCAAACCAGCCGGGTTCCCGGCGTGGCTGGCTCGACTTGGCATACTGGCCCGCACCAAAGGGCTGGCTTTTAGCAACGGCATCATCACGCGGCTTGCGGATTTGGCGAACCGGCTTTCGGGTCGAACCTGAGGCCCGGTGCTTACTGCCTGCCTGAGCAAAGGCGCACTTTCTGACCGGGCAAACCGGGATGCATTGTGGGAGATCACTTCAAAAGACTTGTACATGGATAAACAGCCTGGGGAATGCACGCATGGCGTGTACCATGCGTTTGTTGATTACCAGTTACTTCGGCTGTTTCACCGCTTCAATGGTAATCAGCACTTTCACCTCCGGAAAAAAGCCTTTGTCCACGGCATAGCCCAGATTAAAGTCAGTGCGCTTGAACTCAGCGACTGCATCGGCGCCGCACACCTCGGCTTTTTTCATGGGGTGCATAATGCACTTGAATGTGTTGATCTTCAAGGGAACCGGTTTAGTAACTCCTTTGAGGGTTAACTCACCCAGTACCTCCACAGGCTTATCCCCCTCAAACCGCATTTTGCTGGCTTTGTAGGTAATTGTGGGGTATGCCTCCACATCAAACATATCCACATTTTTCGCGTGCTCGTTCATCTTGCCATGGCCAAAATCAAGGCTTGAAGCATCAATTTCAATGTCCACCGTGCCGGTTTTCTTGACACGGTCCAAAGCCACCACACCCTTGGTTTTTTCAAACTGGCCGCGCCACAGTGACAAGCCGCCCATGTGGTCAGCTTCGAAAGACGGGAAAGTGTGGCTTGGGTCAACAACGTAGGTGTCTACGGCAGCATTTGCCGTACCTAGCGCACTGAAAATACCCCATGCAACTGCACTGCCCAACATGGTCTTTGATACTTGTTTAAACATCCCTAACTCCTTCCTGTTGAATTTTGTTTGACTAGGTTTATATCACTTTGCAGGCATCACCATTTTGAAATCTATCGCCACCTCATCCGCCACCAGGCTGGTATCACCCCACTCTCCCTCGGCACCCACCTTGTACTCCAGCCGTTTAATCTGGGCTTTGCCAGTAAAAGTGTGCTTGCCACCCGCAGTTTGAATTTTCACCGGAAATTTCACCGGCCTCTTGATACCCCGAATGGTCAAATCGCCAGTGGCTTGCAAGTTGTTGCCACTGCCTGTTACAGCGGTGATCACAAAAGTAGCGGTCGGGTAGTTTTTTGAATCAAACCAGTCCTTGCCCGCCACCTCCTTGTTGTAGTCCGGGTCGCCCAAGTCGTAACTGGCAGTGTCCACACTCAGGGTGGCCTTGGTATTGGCGGGCTTGGCAGGGTCATACTGCACATCGCCGTTAAACTTCTTGAAATTGCCACTCACCGGCACATTGAATTGCTTGAACGTGGCTTTAACTTCGCTTTGAGCAAAGTCAATTGGCGCAGCCACTGCAAGCGAAGTAAAAACCGACAAAGCCAGGCTGGCTACCGCGGCTGTGAATGAGTAATTCATGGTGAATCCCGCAAGGCTTGAAAAGCTCAGAAATTGTTGGGTGTTAGTCAGTTTTCATTCCCGGAATCATTCGACCCAAAATACCGTCGCCATCCAGAATGTGATGCTTCAAGGCCATCAGCACATGGCCCACCACTAAAAGGACCAATCCTTTGCCAGAAAGTTCATGCAAGGTTTTAAACAGTTCTTTCAGTTCCGTGTTTTTCTCAATTACCACCGGCAGCTCAACAACACCAAACCACACCACCGGGTAACCGGAGGCCAAGCTGTACAGGTAACCGAAAACCGGCACACCCAGCATGAACAGATACAGAGCCAAATGGCCCATCCTGGCAAAAAGTACCGTGTTACGTCCCCAATGTGCTGGGTACCTTGGGGTTCTCGACGCAATACGAACCACCATCCGAAACAACACCAGCGCAAACAAAGTAACGCCCAACCATTTGTGCCAATTGAACAGTTTCAGCTTGAATGGTGTAATCCCGGGAATGTCCACCATGTACAAACCCATGCCAAATGCCGTCAAAATGCCCGCCGCCATTAACCAGTGAACCACCACCATGGGCAAACCGTAACGGTGGTTTTCGCTTAATGCACTCTTCAAATTCTTGTTCCTTTGCAATACAGGCTTGCATTTTCAGCAATAAATAGTTGGGTTTAAAGCTTTTTTCAAGATACAATTTACAGTTGTTTTGAAGCTGCGTATATGCCGTAGGGCTTAAATGTTAGGCGAGCGGTCAAGCAATTGCTTACCAAGCCTCTTCTAACAACCCGTATTGTGCAGCCCGAATAATTACGTTTCAACCAGCGCTTTCAATCAGGACGTCGTATGAGCGATTCAAACGAACACGAACTTCTTATCAAGACACCCAAGCAACTCATTTATGCCGTGGTTGCCGCGTTTGTCATCCCGATTTTCGTCATCATTATGCTGGCCTACTACGTCAGCAGCAGCGAAAAACCTGCCGCCGGCACCAATGCATTTTCTGAAGAAGCAGTCGCCGCTCGCCTTGCGCCCGTTGGCACAATTGACTTTGTTGATGCCAACGCACCCAAGGTGCTGAAAACCGGCGACCAGGTTTATGCGGCCGCCTGCGCAGCTTGCCACACTGCTGGCGCTGCCGGTGCGCCCAAGTTTGGCGACCAGGGTCAGTGGTCAGCCCGCCTGAGCAAAGGCTTTGACACCCTGTGGAAAAACGCTGTGAATGGCATTGGTGCCATGCCAGCCAAAGGCGGCAACTCCAGCCTCGACGACATTGAAGTAGCCCGTGCCGTGGCCTACATGGGCAAAGAAGTCGGCGCAGATTTCAAAGCACCTGAACCCACAGCGCCAGCCGCAGAAACGCCCGCAGCGGATGCACCTGCCGCTGAAGCTGCCAAGTAATAAAGTTAAAACAACAGAAGCCGTAAAAAACCCGCCTGGTGGCGGGTTTTTTATTTGGTTAGCAGCATGCCCACACCGCGAAATATCAGCATGGCATTTTCAACAACATCCTCAACGGGCTGCCTGCAACCGTCCATACTCCAGCGCGCAGCCATGTACAGCACCGAGCCCACCAAACCCGAGGCCAGCAAAGTCGAATCCAAACCGTTCACAGCCCCGTCCTTGCGCTGTTCAATCAAAGGTTTGGCCAATGTTTCCAGCATCTCTACAAAACTGTAAAGGGTTTTCAAACTCAACTCCTCCAGTTGCTGGTTTACCGTCAACACCTCGACCAACAAAATACGGGCAGCCTGCGGGCTCTCCTTGAATTGGCTGAAAAACACCACCAAACCGGTGCGAGTCGCATGTTCCAGGTTGTCGTCTTCCATGCTCAACAACACCTTCTGCAGCTTCTCGCGCAAGGTATCGGTAATGTGCAGGTAACAAGCAGTAAACAATGCCTCGGCATTGCTGAAACTCTCGTAAAAGTACCGCTCGGTTAAACCCGCTTCCTGGCACAACCCCTTCACAGTGGCCGCATGGTAGCCAGTCGACCCAAACACCTTGATACCGGCCTCAATCAACTTAAGCCTGCGTTCGGCCTTGCGGGTTTCATTGGACACCCCGCGATAACGACGCCCAACGGTTTTGGCAATTTGCTCTGGTGCTTTCGCGTTCATAATTTGAAGAGACACTCAAAAAATAGGCATTGACAGTATGAAGGCCCAACATTAAATTGACAACCACGATTGTCAAATTACAGCCAAAAACACAGCATATTGGAGACCGACACATGAAATCATTCAAAGGCAAAGTGGCCGCAATCACTGGCGCAGCATCTGGCATGGGTAGAACCCTGGCCCTTCAACTGGCCAAAGAAGGCTGCCATGTCTCCATCTCTGATGTGGACACCAAAGGCTTGGCTGAAACCGTAAAGCTGGTGAAAGCCGCAGCCCCAAATGTCAAGGTAACCAGCCAGCAACTTGATGTATCCAACCGCGAAGCCATGTATGCCTGGGCCGAACAAACCGCCAAAGAGCACGGCAAAGTCAATTTGATTTTCAATAATGCGGGTGTGGCCTACGCAACCCCTGTTGAGCACATCGACTATGACAAGTTTGAGTGGATCATGGGCATCAACTTCTGGGGCGTGGTGTATGGCACCAAGGCATTTTTGCCACACCTGAAGGCATCCGGTGAGGGCCACATCATCAACACCAGCAGCTTGTTTGGCCTGTGCGCCCAACCCACTCAAAGCACCTACAATTCTACCAAGTTTGCTGTACGTGGATTCACAGAAAGCTTGCGCCAGGAATTGGACATGATGAACTGCGGCGTATCCGCCACCAGCGTTCATCCCGGTGGCATTAAAACAGCAATTGCCCGAAAAAGCGTCACCTCGCCGGAAATTGAAGAATTCACCGGCACTGATTCGGAAGCCGGAAAAGAATTTTTCGAGAAGTTGTTCATCACCAGCGCCGAAAAAGCTGCAGACATTATCCTGAAAGCGGTAAAAGGCAACAAACGCCGGGTACTGGTTGGCCCCGACGCCGTGGCCATGGATGCCATGGTGCGCACATTGCCTGAAACTTATCAGGCAATTATCGTTGGCCAAATGAAAAAAATGCGCGAAAAACAAATTGCACGCAAAAAACGGAAAACCAGCGAGAAACAAGCCCAAAGCGCCTGAAGACGTATTCAGACCAGAAGTACAACACACACCACAAACGCGGTTAGTCTAAAGACTGCCGCGTTTTTTTACAGGAAACCCGATTTGAACCCAGACAATACCCAGAGAACCCTGCTGCTGATCGGCGCAACTGGTGTGGTGGGCCAGCGTGTACTGGCGCAAGCACTTGCCAACCCACTTGCAGGCAAAGTAATTGCGCTCACCCGAAAGCCGTTGTCGCCACACCCCAAGTTGCTCAACGAAGTAATCGACTTCAATGCCATTCCGGAAGAAGCACCCTGGTGGCAAGCCGATGCAGTGATTTGCACTTTAGGCACCACCATCAAGGCGGCAAAAACCGCCGAACGGTTCCGTTTCGTCGACTACACGCTGGTGGCCCAGTTCGCAGCACTGGCCGCCAAACATTCTGTGCCTTGCTTCGTATTGAATTCTTCCATGATGGCCAATCCAAAAGCCAAAAACTTTTATCTTCGTACGAAAGGCGAGGCCGAACAAGCCGTTAAAAATGCAGGCATTCCCAGTGTGGTTATTGCACGCCCAGGCTTACTGGATGGCCAGCGAGAGGAGTTTCGCCTCGGCGAGGAAATTGGCGTGGTGGCAAGCCGCATGTTCAACCCTTTATTACCCAAACGTTTGCGCAGTGTAAAAGTGGAAAAGCTGGCGTTTGTCATGCTGCAAGAAGCATTGAAAGCCGAACCGGGCGTGAAAGTTCTGGAATCAGAAATTTTTCAGTAAACACAACACGCGCAACCTTGGCTTTCATCTATTTCTCTATGATCCCGCCTTGGTCAGCAAGCCCTTCAAGGCACTTAAACGGTCTTTAGGGCTCATTTTCGGTGTGTCATCTGGCAGGTCTTTGTCCGTTTCCAGTTGCAGTTCTTTGATAAACCGCGATGGAAAACAACTCACCACTTCACGCGCTTTTTTTCGCTTTCTGCACCAGGTAATGTTCAGGCTGCGCTGCGCGCGGGTCACCCCCACATACATCAGGCGGCGTTCCTCTTCCAGCCTGTCATCGGTCAGTTCGCGGCCTTCTCCGTCACCAAAACTTGGCAAAATGCTCTCTTCGCAACCAATCAAAAACACATGGGGAAATTCAAGCCCCTTGGCCGCATGAAGGGTACTCAACTGCACAGCGTCGGGGCGGGTGCCGTCATCTTGTCGGTCCAGCATGGTCATTAGTGCAACTTTCTGGGTTAGGTCCAACAATGTTGAGCCCTCTTCCTCGCCCTTGTCTCCCATCCATTTCACAAAGTCGAGCACGTTTTGCCATTTAGCTTGGGCGCCGCGCTCGTCTTGCTGCTCATAAAGCCACTCTTCGTATTTGATGGTGTTCAGCAACTCGTTGAGCAAATCACGCGCCGGTTCACGCTGTGCCCTGTATTCCAGCTTGTTGATGAAAGTGCCGAAGGTACGCAAGGCATCCACCATGCCCGCATTCAAATGGCTTTCTGCGCCGGTTTCAAAAACCGCCTCAAACAAGGAAACACCCCGTGTGCCAGCATATGTGCCCAAGGCCTCCAGGGTTTTTTGACCAATGCCACGCTTGGGTGTGGTCACCGCGCGAATGAATGCAGGGTCATCATCCTGATTCACCAGCAAGCGCAGGTAGGCAATCACGTCTTTAATTTCTGCACGTTCAAAAAAACTTTGCCCACCACTCAAAATATACGGAATTTTCTGGCGGCGCAAAGCCTGCTCCAGAATTCGCGCCTGAAAATTACTTCGGTACAAAATAGCGTAATCACCATACTTGGCACGGCGCTCGAAGCGGTGACCACTCAACATCATGGCCACCTGTTCGGCCTCGTGCTCATCGTCGGCCATGGGGGTAATTACAATCGGCTCGCCAGGGCCATGGTCACTCCACAAAGTTTTTGGAAACAGCTTTGGATTGTTTTCAATCAAACGGTTGGCGGCCTGAAGAATGCGCAAAGTTGACCGGTAATTCTGTTCCAGCTTGATCACTTTCAACTGAGGGTAATCTTCGGTCAGCTGCCGCAGGTTTTCAATGGTGGCACCACGCCAGGCGTAAATGGCCTGGTCATCATCGCCAACCGCCGTGAACATGGCGCGCGGCCCGGCGATCAAACGCAGCAAATCGTATTGGCACGCGTTCGTGTCCTGCACCTCGTCCACCAACAAATAACGCAGGCGGTTTTGCCAACGGTTCCGTACTTCATCGTTGCTGGCCAGCAGGCGCGTGGGCTTTAAAATCAGGTCGTCAAAATCCACAGCCTGGTAAGCGGCCAGCGTGGCTTCATAGCTTTTGTACAAACGCGCAACTTGCCCTTCGTCTTCCGTGGCGGCCTGGGCCAAGGCGGCATCGGGATCTACAAGGCCATTCTTCCACAGGGAAATTACACTTTGTGCCTTGCGTATCAATTGCTTGTCTGTGGTGCCATACAGTTGTTGAACCAAGCCATAGGTGTCGGTCGAATCGAGAATCGAAAAACGCGCTTTCAACCCGGCGTGTTTGTGTTCTTCACGCAAAATGCGAATACCCAGGCTGTGGAAGGTACACACCAGCAAGCCCTTGCCCTCGCTTCCATGCAGCAATTTGGCTGCACGTTCTTCCATTTCCTTGGCAGCCTTGTTGGTAAAAGTAACCGCAGCAATATTCTTGGCACTTACACCCTTGTTTTGAATCAAGTGTGCAATTTTTTGGGTAATCACGCGTGTTTTACCCGAGCCCGCGCCGGCCAGCACCAGGCAAGGGCCATCCACGTAATTCACAGCTTCGCTTTGGGCTTTGTTCAGGCCAACCGACATACAGGGGGAAACTCCAGGGGAAGGCATTAATGTACCAGAGGGTACTTATAAATCGACCGGATCCACTTCCAAAAACCAGCGCACACTGCCGGGTAACTCGTGCAGTTGGGCAAGCCACTGAGTTAAGAACCGGTGCAAAGCAGGCCTGGACTCGCTTTCAATCAACATTTGCGCCCGCTCAATGCCACCCACACGCACAACAGTCAGCGGCACCGGATCGCACATGAAAACCGGGTTTTCGGCGTCGACCAGGGGTTCACCCAGCTCCCTCGCTGTGCTTAAAAACTGCAAACAATTGGCCAGCTTTTTGTGATCGGCCCGAATGGTGGCCTGGTATGAAAAAGGCGGCATGCGTGCATCTTTACGGGCCTGCATTTCATGGCTGGCAAAGCGTTCGTAATCATGCGCCTTCAAGGCATCAAACAAAGGGTGCTGAGGGTAACGGGTTTGCACCACCATGCGGGCATCACCGGCCCTGCGCCCAGCCCTGCCAGCCACCTGCATCAACTGGGCAAAAAGGCGTTCGGGCGCGCGGTAGGCGTGTGAATACAGCGAAGCATCCACATTCAAAGCCAATACCAGGGTTACGTTGGCAAAATCGTGCCCTTTGGCAATCATTTGCGTGCCCACCAGCACATCGGCATACCCGCTATGGGCTTGCTGCAGCAAAGCCTCCATTTGCCCTTTGTTGCGGGTGCTGTCCGCGTCAATACGCAAAATATTGGCTGTAGGCAGCAAACCCGCCAGCGTTTCTTCAATGCGCTGCGTACCGCGACCAAAACCGGTCAGGTCCTGGTTGCCGCAGGTGGGGCAATGGGTAGGCACGCGCTGGCCTGCGCCACAATGGTGGCACCTCAGCATGCGTTCATTTTTGTGCCACACCATGTGCGCGGTGCAGTGGCTACAGTTGGCCACCCAACCACAGGCATTGCACACCATTTGTGGCGCATAGCCACGGCGGTTCAAAAACACAATGCTTTGCTTGCCCGCCTCGAAGTTTTGCACCAGCGCCTGCATGGCAGGCTCGCTCAAACCCTCTTTGGCCGGAAAATTCGCGGTGTTGATCAGTTCAACTTTGGGAAGGCTTGCACCCAGCACTGCCCTGTTCTTCAAACTCAAGCGTTTGTAAGTCCCTTGTTCGGCTTTAAGCCAACTTTCCAGCGCTGGGGTGGCCGAACCCAACACAATAGGCACCTCGCGCTGTTTGGCCAGCATCAGGGCCAAGTCGCGGGCATGGTAGCGCATGCCGTCCTGCTGTTTGTACGACGGGTCGTGTTCCTCGTCCACCACAATCAGCCCGAGCCGGGGCAATGGCGTTAGCACACCAAGCCGGGTTGCAATAATCACGTCTGCCGCGCCAATTGCGGCTTCAAACCAGGCTTTGGTTCTGGTCAATTCCGCCAGGTTGCTGTGCATCACTACCACGCGGTGCGGTGCAAGCCGTTCCTTGTACAAAGCTTGGGCAGCAGGGGTCAGGTTAATCTCGGGCAACAGCACCAACACTTGCTCGCCACGCTTTAGGCGTTCTTCCACGGTGTGCAGGTACACCTCGGTTTTGCCACTCCCTGTAACCCCGTACAACAAAAAAGGCGCAAAACCGGCAGCACCAGACAACTGCGCCACGGCTTCGAGTTGCTCTGCATTTAAAACCGGTTTCTCAAGTTTGTCGATTTTGGTTTTGACAGGTTTGGCGCCAGCAGCTGAGTCATCGCGTTCAGCCAGCAGTTTTTGAGCATGCTCCCGCGCTTTGCTCACCATCACAGGCTCTTCACCACGTGCATTCAACACTCGCAATGCCTTGGGCAAAGCCTCCAGGGCAATCATTCCCAAGGGGTGGTGGTAGTACCTGGCCGCAAATTCAATCAAGACTTGCCATTGAGCGCTTAGGCACTCGCCTTCATCAAGCACCTTGTGCACTGCCTTTATGTTCTCGGCCAATTCTTGATCCGGAGCAATGCCCTGAACCAGGCCAACTCGATGTTGACGCCCCCACGGCACAATGACACGCATACCAAATTTAGGCACGTATTCGCTTTGCCATTGGTAAGTGAAGGCTTTTGGAAGCGGTGCAGCAACCAACACATTGACCAGCAATGTGTGCCCCCCGATCGGGTTAGACAAAGGGTTAGGGTTAGAGTCTGTGTTCACAGCTTACTTTAAGTTCACTGACTAGCTATCCTGAATTAAACGGAATACAAGATTTTTGACAGTCAATGTGGATAACTTTGTGGACATCCGTGGAAACAACTCACAGATGCGATACAGGATGTGAGCTTTCATGTAAAGGAAAAATTTTCAAAATTTAAATTTTTCCTTTGAAAAACAAATACCTGTATGAAAATTCTGCCTTTCCAACAGTCATGCAATGCAAAAAAGCTTTTATTTAGCCTTGCGCCAAAAATGTGCATAAGTCCAAGTTTTCACTGCCTTTGTTTGCGGCTATAAGCGTGAACAGCGTTCACCATCACTTCCACGCTGTCAGGGTTTGTGAACTGGGAAATGCCGTGCCCAAGGTTAAATACATGGCCTGCACCCGCCTGGGGCACACCAAAACTTTCAAGTGCCTTGGCTACTTCGGCCTCTATTTGCGCGGGCTCGGCAAAGAGTACAGTGGGGTCCAGGTTGCCCTGAATTGCGCAACGATCGCCAATCCGTGCACGGGCCTGCCCCAGGTTCACAGTCCAATCCACACCCACGGCGCTAGCACCACTGGAAGCAATGTCCTCCAGCCACAATCCGCCACCTTTGGTGAATACGATGGAAGGAATGTCTTCAGTAAAGTTTCCGCGGTTGACTTGCAAAGGCAAACTGGCCACAATTTTCTTAATATAGTTCAGGCTGAACTTCTGAAAAGCGCCATCGGCCAAAGCACCGCCCCAGCTGTCAAAAATCATCACCGCCTGAGCACCCGCCTCGATTTGGGCACGCAAGTATTGGCTCACCGCCTCAGCGGTTACCTCAAGAATTCGGTGCATCAAGTCAGGCCGTTTGTACAGCATGGTTTTTACCTTGCGGAAATCGCTGCTCCCGCCACCTTCAACCATGTAGCAAGCCAAAGTCCATGGACTACCCGAAAAACCAATCAATGGCACCCGGCCACCCAGAGCACCACGAATAGTGCTGACTGCGTCTGTTACATAGCGCAGGCTGGTGCCAATATCGGGCACAGCCAACTTGGCCACGTCAGCCTCAGTCACCAAGGGGCGCTCAAACTTGGGGCCCTCGCCTTCGGCGAAGTAAAGGCCCAAACCCATGGCATCGGGCACAGTCAGAATATCCGAGAATAAAATTGCAGCATCCAGCTTGTAACGCTCAAGCGGTTGCAAAGTGACCTCACAGGCTGCCTCCGGATTGGTACACAAGCCCATAAAATTGCCTGCCTTTGCGCGTGTTGCCCGGTATTCGGGCAAATAGCGGCCAGCCTGGCGCATCAACCACACCGGTGTGTACTCTGTGGCTTCCCGGCGCAACGCGCGCAAGAAGGTGTCATTTTTGACAGGCTGAAAACTGCTCATGTTTATAAGTGCTTATTTTATGAATTCAAACTAAAAAAAGACGCTGGTGTTCGGTTTTCAAACAACGGTCCATCACAAACGGCAAGCCTGCCGCACGGGCTTTGGCTTCAACCAGGTCATTGCGAATACCCTGCTGCAGCCACACGGCACCAGCACCCACGCTCATGGCCTGGGCCAAAACCTCCGGGGTATGCTCTGCTCGGCGAAACACATCCACCAAATCAATCTTCAAACCAGTTTCCGCAATCGCAGTTTTCAAATCCGGATAACAGGTCTCGCCCATCAAACCACTGGGGCGCCCCTGCAAGGCAGGGTTGATTGGCAAAATTCTATAACCTTGCGTTTGCAAGTATTTGGCCACAAAAAAACTGGGTTTGTGGGCCTGCGAGGAGAAACCCACCACTGCGATTGTTTTGGCGTTTTCGAGCAGTTGCTTCAATTCAGCGTCTTGCATGCGCATCCGTCCGGCGGTTACCCGCCCAAGCTCAAGTTTCGAAGGACTCCATTGTGCCTGAAAAACCAGTGCTTCGGATCCAGCCCAGGCCATCACGGGTGCCCGCCCTGGGGCGATACTCGCATCCAATGAACTCCTTGTAGCCAAGTATTTTCAAATGCTCATACACAGGGGCGTAGTCGCTTGCTTCTGGCTCATTGCGATGCGGCACACCTGCGAGCTGCAAGTGCTTAACCCGCCCAGTGGGCAGGTAGCTCTGTAAGGCATTCAGCACCTCCCCTTCGGTTCGTAAACAATGGTACAAATCCATTTGCACGCCTAAGTTGGGCTTGTTTAAACCAGCCAACAATTCATGTGCCTCAGATTGATAGGCCAACAGGTATCCCGGCACATCAAAACGGTTAATCGGCTCAATCAACCAACTGACTGGCTCGCCTCGTGTGCTGTCGGCAAGCCAAGCCAGGTTTTCAGCGTAGCAATCCCAAGCCGATTGCATGGCGTGCTTGTCCTTCAGGTCTACAAGCCCGGCCAATACATGCACCTTTTGCACATCCAGCACTGTGGCGTAGTTCAAGGCCTGTTCTATTGACCGCTTGAATTCATCACGCCGCGCCGGCGAACTGGCCAGACCTCTGTCGCCCCTGCTCCAATCACCCGGCGGGGCGTTGATCAGCACCCATTGCACCCCTGCCTCAAGAGCCTTCTCTCGCAGCAAGGTAGCGGAATAATCGTAAGGAAACATGCATTCAGCATGCTTGAAACCATCTTGGGCACAAGCCAGTAGTCTGTCCGGGAAACTGAATTCGGTGTAAAGCCAACTCAAGTTGGCCGCAAGCTTCATACTTCAAAAACCAAGTGCTGGTTAAAAAAGGGATTCTCAAAAACCTGCGGTGTTATTTGCACCTGACCTCGTTCCATTTTTCTGGCCTTGCCTTTTTTCCTCACGTAGCCTCGCGGATTCACCAAAATTCGGGTTTCTCCGCCATTGTTGTGCACTGTGTAATCAAATGAATCGTGCATGTGTCCATGCACCCACACATCAGCTTTGCCCATCAAATGACCAAGGTCAGATACAAACGCAGCATTGATTGGACTCAAATTAAAACGCGGATGGATACTTTGCGGGTGTGGCGCATGGTGAGTAATCACCACAGTCTTACCATCAAAGGGTGTAGCCAGAGCTGACTCCAGCCAATCGATATTCTGGTGGTGCAAGTCAATTCCCATGCTTGGTGAAAATTGCTTGCCTCGCATACGAATCAATTTGTAATCGGGCAAAAATGCCTTGGCCACCAATTCAGCACCGAAGCGCCAACCGGGTTGTATATTGAAATCGGTCCACAAGGTACAACCCAGAAACCGCACTCCCTGAATAACCACACTGGTGCGCTGCAGGTAATTCAAGTGTCTCTTCGCGGCCAATTCAAACAAATGGTCGTCCAGAATTTCAATATCGTGGTGATAGTACTCGTGATTGCCGGCTACATAAATATGCCGCTTTGCGCCCAAATCAGCCAAAGCCTGCAAGCCTTGAGTACCTTGATGAATGTCGCCAGCCAGAATAATTAAATCCACATCTTCCGCGGGTTGTGGAACCACGGCCAGAGCGGGGAAATGGTGCATCGTCTCGAGATGCAGGTCAGAATACAAAGCAATCTTCATGCTTGTATTCTAACCCGCCAAATACTCAACTTGCGTTATACGCCCTCGCTCATCAATGCACTTCCCATTTGCTCAATGCACCGAAGAATATGATCTTCAAGAATTTTGCAAGTGATGTGGCGCCAATCCAGACGATTGATGAATACCAAACAGTCACTTTTTGAATCCACAGCAAACCAGGAAGGAATTGGAGTGGACGCACCCATTTCTCGATTGGCCTGCAGCACTTTTTTGGCAGCCATCATATTGTCGAGCCTGAAACGCTTCAATTCAATGTGGATATCAACCCATGTGATACCTTCCATTTCACCTTGCTGCAGCAATACCGGCTGATCGTTGAAAAAGAACACTCTCCCCAGCGGGGTCATGCTACTTGGGCGGCTGCGTTGAAGGTCTTTTAACAAATCATCAAAATTGTTGTACATGAATGGCTCCTTGATTGCCTGTTATGTTGCGAAACCCCGTGCGGTGGTTCCACTGGCATTCATCAAAGGTTCGATCAAGAAAAAAGCCACGGTTCACACCGTGGCTTTTTTCTTGCATCAACCATTGTCGGTATCAGCGGTATTACTTAGCGTACTTTTCTCAAGCGCTTGATGGCCTGCAACTGTGCAATCGCGGAAGCCAATTCAGCTTGTGCTTGAGCATAGTCAATGTCCGCACTGCGATTGGCCAATGCTTCTTCGGCCAATCGCTTTGCCTCGGTTGCTTTGGCTTCATCCAGGTCACTGCCACGAAGAGCTGTGTCAGCAAGAACAGTCACCGCGTTGGGTTGTACTTCCAACACGCCACCGTTTACAAACACCACTTCTTCTTCAGCCTGACCCGCAATCTTGATGCGAACTGTACCGGGCTTGATGCGGGTAATCAGCGGAGTGTGGCGTGGGTAAATACCCAGCTCACCCTGCTCTCCGGGCAAAGCCACAAACTCTGCTTCGCCTTCGAAGATTGATTCTTCTGCACTCACCACGTCCACGCGGATTGTCGACATACTCATTTCCTTTGTGATGGGCACCGGCTTTGGTTTTCACCTTTGCCGGCACACGACACACCAATCGGATTACTGAATTTTCTTGGCTTTTTCGAAGGCTTCGTCGATGGTACCTACCATGTAGAAAGCCTGCTCGGGCAAGTGATCACACTCACCGTTCACAATCATCTTGAAGCCGCGAATGGTTTCCTTCAGTGATACATACTTACCGGGAGAACCGGTAAACACCTCAGCCACGGTGAAAGGCTGTGACAGGAAACGCTGAATTTTACGCGCACGGGCCACGGCCAGCTTGTCTTCTGGAGACAATTCGTCCATACCCAAAATCGCGATAATGTCGCGCAGTTCCTTGTAACGCTGCAGTGTTTGCTGCACGCCACGGGCCACGTTGTAGTGCTCTTCACCGATGATGTTGGGGTCAACCTGGCGTGATGTGGAATCCAATGGATCCACCGCTGGGTAAATACCCAAGGAGGCGATATCACGAGACAACACCACAGTCGCGTCCAAGTGAGCAAACGTTGTCGCTGGTGACGGGTCGGTCAAGTCATCCGCGGGAACGTAAACCGCTTGTACGGAAGTAATGGAGCCCTTCTTGGTCGAAGTAATACGCTCTTGCAAGCGACCCATTTCTTCGGCCAGTGTTGGCTGGTAACCCACCGCAGAAGGCATGCGACCCAGCAGCGCAGACACTTCAGTACCGGCCAATGTAAAGCGGTAAATGTTGTCCACGAACAGCAGAACGTCACGGCCTTCGTCACGGAAGTATTCGGCCATGGTCAAACCAGTCAGCGCAACGCGCAGACGGTTACCGGGAGGCTCGTTCATCTGGCCATACACCAGTGCCACTTTGTCCAACACGTTGGAATCTTTCATCTCGTGGTAGAAGTCGTTACCCTCACGAGTACGCTCACCCACACCGGCAAACACGGAGTAACCACCGTGCTGCTTGGCGATGTTGTTAATCAATTCCATCATGTTCACGGTTTTACCCACACCCGCACCACCGAACAAGCCTACCTTACCGCCTTTGGCGAATGGGCAAATCAAGTCGATCACCTTGATGCCTGTTTCGAGCAATTCTGTCGAGGGTGACAGTTCGTCGAACGCAGGCGCATTTTGGTGAATGGCGCGTGTAGCGTCGGTTTTCACGGGGCCGGCTTCATCGATTGGGCGACCCAATACGTCCATGATACGGCCCAGTGTGCCTTGGCCCACGGGAACTGAAATTGGCTTGCCTGTGTTCTTCACAGCCATGCCACGGCGCAAGCCGTCTGATGCACCCAAACAGATGGTACGAACCACACCGTCACCCAGCTGCTGCTGAACTTCCAGTGTCAGTTCGGAACCTTCCATGGTTAGTGCGTCGTACACTTTCGGCATGTTGTTGCGTGAAAACTCAACGTCAATAACCGCGCCGATACACTGTACGATTTTTCCTTCGTTTGTCGCAGTACTCATCGTTATTTCCTTAATTCAAAATCGTTCCGAACATCCACTTACACAGCCGCTGCGCCGCCGACGATCTCTGCCAGTTCTTTCGTAATGGCAGCCTGACGGGCTTTGTTGTAGGTAAGTTGCAGTTCACTGATCACATTCTTGGCGTTGTCTGACGCTGCCTTCATCGCAACCATACGTGCTGATTGTTCTGAAGCCATGTTCTCTGCCACTGCCTGGTACACCAATGCTTCGATGTAACGCAGCAACAAATCGTCAATCACGGCCTTCGCATCCGGCTCATAGATGTAGTCCCACGAAGTGGAACCCTCATCGGCTTGCAGCCTGTCACCGCCCAAGGGCAGCAATTGCTCGAACACGGCTTCCTGCTTCATGGTGTTCACAAAGCGGGTGTATGCCAAATAAACAGCATCCACTTCGCCTGCAACATAAGCATCAAGTTGAACCTTGATCGCGCCGATCAGTGCTTCCAGATGGGGCTTGTCGCCAAGACCCGTCACTTTTGAAGTCACTTCAACACCAATTCGGTTAAAGAAGCCAGCGCCCTTTGTACCGATTGCGGTTGCTCGTACCTTTGCGCCCTTGGCACCAAACTCCTGGAACTTGCTTGTCACCAAACGCAGGATGTTGGTGTTCAAACCACCACACAGACCTTTGTCTGTTGTTACAACAATCGCAGCCACGTTTTTGATTTCGTCGCGCGCCACCATGTATTCATGGCGGTATTCAGGGTTTGCCTTGGCCAGGTTGGCGCAAATGTTCCGAACTTTGTCCGCATAGGGACGAGCCGAACGCATACGGTCCTGGGCTTTGCGCATTTTGGACGCAGCCACCATTTCCATCGCCTTCGTGATCTTTCGCGTGTTTTGCACGCTCTTGATCTTGGTCCGGATTTCCTTCATTCCTGACATCGTATTTCCTCCAATGACTGGGAAGGTGCAAGACCTTCCGAGTTATGCGGTGGGTACAATCAGATCGCTCTGATTAATACGCGCCAGTTTTCTTGAATGATTTCACGGCCTCGTGCAGCTTTGGCTCATCGTCTTTCGACAATTCGTAAGTCTGCTCGATACGATCGATCAAGTCCTTGTGGCTTGTCTGCATGTATTGACGCAGAGAAACCTCGAAAGGAAGAACGTTCGATACCTCGACATCATCCAAATAACCATTGTTGATTGCGAACAATGCCAGTGCCATTTCCCATGTTTTCAATGGGGCGTACTGGGGCTGTTTCAACAATTCAACCACACGGCGACCACGCTCCAGCTGGCGGCGGGTTGCTTCGTCCAAGTCGGAAGCAAACTGCGCAAACGCAGCCAATTCACGGTACTGGGCCAAGTCGGTACGGATACCGCCTGACAGCTTCTTGACCACCTTGGTCTGCGCAGCACCACCCACGCGAGACACGGAAATACCCGCGTTAATCGCTGGACGAATACCGGCGTTGAACAAGTCGGTTTCCAAGAAGATTTGACCGTCAGTAATCGAAATTACGTTGGTTGGAACGAACGCTGTAACGTCACCGGCCTGGGTTTCAATCACTGGCAATGCAGTCAATGAACCTGTTTTTCCTTTCACTTCACCTTTGGTGAAACGCTCAACGTATTCAGCGTTCACGCGTGATGCGCGCTCCAGCAAACGGCTGTGCAGGTAGAACACGTCACCTGGATAAGCTTCACGGCCTGGTGGGCGGCGCAGCAACAGGGAAATTTGACGGTAAGCCACAGCTTGCTTGGACAGGTCGTCGTACACGATCAGGGCGTCTTGACCGCGATCGCGGAAGTATTCGCCCATTGTGCAACCAGAGTAAGGAGCCAGGTATTGCATGGCCGCAGATTCTGATGCAGAAGCCACAACAACAATGGTGTACTCCATTGCGCCGTGTTCTTCCAGCTTGCGCAACACGTTCACGATGGAGGAGGCCTTCTGACCCACAGCCACATAAACGCAAGTTACGCCGGTGCCTTTCTGGTTAATGATCGCGTCGATCGCAACAGCTGTTTTACCAGTTTGACGGTCGCCAATGATCAATTCACGCTGGCCGCGGCCAACTGGAACCATAGCGTCAATCGCTTTCACGCCGGTTTGCAGTGGCTGGTCTACTGACTTACGGTCAATAACGCCTGGTGCCACTTTTTCGATCACGTCGGTCATCTTGGCGTTCACTGGGCCTTTGCCGTCAATAGGCACACCCAATGCGTTTACCACGCGACCACGCAGCTCAGGACCAACCGGCACTTCCAGAATGCGGCCGGTACACTTGACCATGTCGCCTTCAGAAATGTGCTCGTAAGAACCCAAAATAACGACACCCACGGAATCACGTTCCAGGTTGAGCGCCAAACCAAAGGTGTTGCCTGGGAATTCCAGCATTTCACCTTGCATAACATCTGACAAACCATGAACGCGGCAAATACCGTCGCTCACGGACACTACAGTACCTTGTGTCCGGATGTCGGCCGATGATCCGAGGCCTTCGATCCGGCTCTTGATCAGTTCACTGATCTCAGAGGGATTAATCTGCATATTGATTGCTCCAATTACGTTTGAGGGCCAAGTTAGGCTGTTAAAGCCGCCTTCATCGCGTTAAGTTTGCCGCGCACCGAACTATCCAAAATTTGATCGCCCACAGTGACGCAAACGCCACCAATCAGCGACTCATCCACCTGAACTGTTACGTTCAGTTTGGAGCCAAATTTCTTTTCCAATGCGCCACGTACGTTTTGAACTTCAGCATCAGTCATGGGGAATGCGGAAGCGATAATCGCGTCTGCAGAACCTTCATGGCTGTTCTTCAATTCTTCGAACTGTCGAGCGATTTCTGGCAAGGCCAGCAAACGGCCATTTTCCACAAGCGCACTCAAAAAATTCGTTGCTTGCGCTTCCGCCGGTGTCTTGGTCAGTTCAACAAACACGCTCAACACTTGCTCATCAGTCAACTTTGGGTTGCTGACCAGCAATTTGATGTCTGCGTTGCTTGCGACTGCCGACCACGACTGTAGCCAATCACTCCACTGATTCAGGTTTGAGGTTTTTGCAACATCAAACGCTGCCTCAGCGTAAGGACGGGCGATGGTGGATAGTTCGACCATTTTTTGTTTCCTTAAGCTTTAGGCTTACAGTTCCGCTTTCAGTTGATTCAGCAAATCTGCGTGGGCTTGGGCATTCACTTCCTTCTTCAGGATTTGTTCAGCGCCTTTCACCACGAGAGTTGCCAACTGATCGCGCAACTGGTCACGGGCACGTTGTGCTTCGTTTGCAGCTTCCGCTTCAGCCTGCGCAAGAATTCTCTTGCGTTCAACTTCGGCTTGTTGTTTTGCCTCTTCGATAATCTGCTGGGCACGCTTTTCTGCTTCGGCCAGGCGCTGCTGATTTTCAGAACGGCTAGCAGCCAGTTCCTGTTCAGCTTTACGACCGGCTTCTGCCAAAGCCTGCTTACCACGTTCTGCAGCGGCCAAACCGTCTGCGATTTTCTTTGCACGCTCATCAATGCTCTTGATCAGTGGTGGCCATACGAATTTCATCGTAAAGACCGCCAGGATGAAGAAAACGACGAGCTGAGCAAACAGCGTTGCGTTTAAGTTCACGGCATGTTTCCTCTAAAACGCACGAATTGGACTTAAAACATTCGTGCGGTGTTGTTCGAAGGAAGTGGCTGTAAATTAACCAACAAATGGGTTAGCAAACGCGAACATCATCGCGATACCAACACCGATCAGGAACGCAGCGTCGATCAGACCGGCCAAAACGAACATTTTTGTTTGCAGTTCGTTCATCAGTTCTGGCTGGCGAGCAGAAGCTTCCAGGTACTTACCACCCATGATCGCGATACCGATACAGGCACCGATAGCACCCAAACCAATGATAATGCCGCAAGCAAGAGCTACGAAAGCAACGTTAGTCATGACAACTCCTTAAATTGAAAAATGAAAAATTAAAAAAACCAAAAAACTAAAAATCGATCAGTGGCCCTGATGTGCCTGGCCAATGTAGATCAAGGTCAACATCATGAAAATGAAGCCCTGAAGCAACACGATCAGAATGTGGAAAATTGCCCAAATTGTTCCGGCCAATACATGGCCCAAGAAGGCAAATGCTCCACCCAAGGACAACGCAGCAGCGCCACCCAGCAAAGCGATCAGCATAAACACCAATTCGCCTGCATACATGTTGCCGAACAGTCGCATGCCCAAAGACACGGTTTTCGCAGCAAATTCAATGAGGTTCAACACAAAGTTGGGAATCCACAACAAGGGGTTTGAACCAAAAGGAGCACAGAACAGTTCGTGCACAAAACCGCCCGCACCTTTGATTTTTACGGAGTAATACAACATGAGTACCAACACACCCAAGGACATACCCAAAGCGCCGTTCAGGTCGGCCGTGGCCACCACGCGCATGTAGGGGTCGCCAGGGTGTGCGGCAAAGCCAAGGTTATACAACAAGTGCCCCCAAGCCATGGGAATCAGGTCTACGGGGACCAAGTCGAATGTGTTCATGACCACGATCCAGAGGAATACGGTCAAGGCCAGCGGAGCGATGAAGCTGCGGTCGCCGTGAACAATGGATTTGGATTGGTTTTCAACCATTTCTACCAGCATCTCGATGAGACCCTGGAAGCGGCCTGGTACGCCAGAAGTGGCTTTTGAAGCCGCTTTGCGCAACATGAAGATTACGATTAAACCCGACAGGATGGAGAAAAACATCGTGTCAAGGTTGATCACTGAGAAATCGACGATAAATTTTTGTTTATCGGTAGCGAAATGCTGCAAGTGATGGACGATGTACTCTGAGGGCGTGGGCCCGTTCGGTGAAGATGCCATACTTATCTCAAGAAAAATGCCAAAAAATAGCTTTTGAGGGTGACTATCGCTGTGAGGATCAAGGACCACCAAACAATGTTCGGGTCAACTTGACTCGCTACAAACATGATTGCGATTGTTGCGCCAACCTTCAGGAATTCTCCGGCCAAAAACACGATGGTTCCGCCCATGGGTGTTTTACTTCCCAAAGCCAACCGTGCGGCGAACAATGTGCTCGGCAACGCAACAGCCACGAAACCCCAAGCAGCAGACTGCGCGTGAATTGGAGACACCAATAACATGAGGAGGCACACTGCCACCCCGACGACCCATTGGAGTCCGACTATTTTCCACATATTTGCTGCGCTGCCACATTTAGCCTTGGTTTGGCACCCAAATTAGGTACGTATTTTCCGTAAGGCTCACGTGTTTTTGACAAACCGCCAGATTATAGGGGTTTGTACGGCCCCTAGTCAAACAAAAACGGCTTATTTTTCACACCGATTTGGTGCAAAAGTTAAAGCTCTTCTTTGGGAAAGCCGATACGCTCCAGTACGCCGTCCAACTCATCCAAATTATTGAATTTAATAGTAACCGTACCCTTGCCATTTGCGTTGGCTTTTAACTGCACAGCACTGGCCAACCAATCGGCCAAACCTTCCTCAAGACGACGCACATCCGCTGTTTGCTTGGGCTTGGCAGCTTGGCGATCACCGTCGCTGGCCCAGTCATTCACCAACTTCTCGGTTTCACGCACCGAAAGTCGTTTGTTAACCACTTCATTGGCACAAGCTATTTGCTCTGCAACAGTTAGTGCCAACAAGGCACGCGCATGGCCCATTTCAATATCGCCAGCCAACAACATGGTTTGAACTGGCTCAGCCAGATTCAACAGGCGCAGCATATTGCTTGTTGCGCTGCGGGATCGACCGATGGCTCGCGCCGCCTCTTCATGGGTCAAATTGAATTCTCGAATCAATCGCTGAACACCCAGCGCCTCTTCAAGCGGGTTGAGATCTTCTCTCTGGATGTTTTCAATCAGCGCCATGGCCAAAGCTGACTCATCGGGCACCGCACGCACCAGTACAGGCACCTCTACCAAACCGGCAAGTTTGGAGGCACGGAAACGCCGCTCACCCGCGATGATTTCGTATTTACCGGAGCCAATCGGGCGAACCAAAATAGGCTGCATAATACCCTGGCTTTTAATAGACTCAGCCAGCTCCATGAGCGATGACTCATCCATTCGGGAGCGTGGCTGGTATTTACCTGCCTGCAACTTACCCAAAGGCAGGGTCATTACCTGCTCGCCCATGTCTTTCTCTGCATCGTCGCCAGAAGGGCCCAATAGCGCTTCCAGCCCACGGCCTAGGCCTTTGGTACGTTTAATTGCGTTCATATGTTCTTTTGCTGAATTTGGTTAGGCAATAGGTTCGGCGGCAAACAAGTTATGCAGCAATCGGCAAGCCAAGGCGGTCGACCATTTCATTGGCGAAATCCAGATAAGCCTTGGCGCCCTTGCTGGATTTATCGAACAACACGCCGGGCACGCCGTAGCTTGGCGCTTCGGCCAAACGTACGTTGCGGGGAATTATCGTTTTAAACACCTTGTTGCCGAAATGCTTTTCTAGTTGAGCGGAAACCTGCTGGGCAAGTGTCATTCTTGGATCGTACATCACCCGCAACAAACCAATGATTGTCAGATCCGGGTTCAGGTTCTTGCACACCTGCTTGATGGTATTGACCAAATCGCTCAGGCCTTCCAATGCGTAATATTCACACTGCATTGGAATCACGACTCCATTTGCACAACACAGGGCATTCAAAGTAAGCAGTGACAACGCAGGCGGGCAATCAATCAAAATGAAATCGTATTGATCATCCACTTCCGAAATGGCTTCCCGTAATTTGATCTCGCGGTCTTCAAACTCGACCATTTCAACTTCAGCGCCAGCCAGTTCGCGATTGGCGGCCAAGACGTCAAATTCGCCCTCTGCTCGTACGGTAGCCTCTGCAACACCCACCAAACCAACCAGCACCTGATAAACAGTATGCTTTACGCTGCGTTTATCAATACCACAACCCATGGTCGCGTTACCCTGAGGGTCGAGATCAACCAGCAGCACGCGTTGTTTGGCCATGGCCAAACCCGCAGCCAAATTCACTGCTGTGGTGGTTTTTCCCACGCCACCTTTCTGGTTGGCAATGCAGAAAACTTTCGCCATCTTCTTGTCCTGTGAATGAATGCTTTGATTTTAGCGTTTAATCATGAACAAGTGCCTTGCCTCGTCCAAGAATGGCACTTGAATTGGATGAAGCGCATCAATTCGCCAACCTGCGGGAACATCGCTGTCCACTTCGACCCTTCCCTTAAGTGCTGCAAATTGCCCTTCTTCGGCCAACAGGTGTTGGCTAAGTGCAATGAAATTGTCGATGCTGGAAAAAGCACGAGAACAAATCAGATCAAAGGGCGCATCAACCCGGAACTCCTCTACTCGACCATGCACTGCGCGGGCATTTTTTAATCCCAAGCTGGCAATCGCCTGCTGCATGAATGCCGCTTTTTTCTGAACCGTATCAATCAGGGTAACATTCCAATTGGGTTGTGCAATGGCTAACACCAAACCCGGAAGGCCCGCACCTGCCCCAACATCAAGAATTCGCGGCTGTTGCCGGGATTGCAGTGCAAATGAAATTTCAGGCAAAACAGCCAGGGAATCGAGTAAATGGTGGGTAATCAGTTCGCGATTGTTTCGAATCGCCGTGAGGTTATAAACCCGGTTCCACTTTTGAATCAGTTGCCCGTATTTAAAAAGCTGTTCGTGCTGTTCGGCATTCAGGCCCAATCGCAGCTGTGCAATGCCTTCGTCCAGTAATTGTTGATCCGAAATCCCAAGGGTTTCAGGACGCGGTTTTCGATTCAGTGAACTCAAGCCACCTGCTCCGTGGTTCCATCGCTTGGCTTAATGTTGTTGTTGGTAGCTACTCTGTTCAGCAAATCACGTTTTTTCAAGTGCACCAACAACAGTGAAATTGCTGCTGGCGTAATGCCTTGAATTCGACCCGCCTGGCCGATGGTTTCAGGTTTGTGGGTATTCAACTTTTGCTGCACTTCCTTGCTTAAGCCTGTTACACCGGAATAATCAAAATCAGCTGGCAGGCGAATGGATTCATTGCTTGCACCCCGCTCTACTTCCGCCTGCTGGCGAAGTACATAACCCGCATACTTCACCTCTATTTCCAACTGGGAAATCAAATCACACTGCTGCAGGGGATTGCTCAAGGCAAGCTCACCGTTTTCCTTACTCAACGTGCTAAGGTTTTGATAACTCACATCCGGGCGCTTGAGCAAATCGTACAGGTTATATTCACGATCGATGCCTTTGTGCAGCACTCGCTCGGCTTCCGCTTGCGCCACAATTTTTGGATTGATCCACGTGGAACGTAACCTTTGCTTTTCCTGCTCAACCGCCTCGCGCTTTTCCGAGAATGCTTTCCAACGAATGTCGTCGACCAAACCCAACTTCCGGCCGATTGGGGTTAGGCGCTGATCTGCATTGTCTTCCCGAAGGCTTAAACGGTACTCAGCGCGACTGGTGAACATGCGGTAAGGCTCTGCCACACCCTTGCTGGTTAAATCGTCTACAAGCACCCCCAGGTAAGCCTCGTCTCGGCGAGGAGTCCATTGGTCTTTACCTTGAACCATCAACGCTGCATTCACACCCGCCAGCAAACCTTGGGCTGCCGCCTCCTCGTAACCGGTCGTGCCGTTGATTTGCCCGGCAAAGAACAAGCCACCTATGGCTTTGGTTTCGAGCGTGGTTTTTAGTGCGCGCGGGTCGAAGTAGTCGTATTCAATCGCATACCCAGGGCGCATGATGTACGCATTCTCCAAACCCTTGATGGAGTGAAGAAGGTTTAGCTGCACATCGAACGGTAAAGAAGTAGACACACCGTTTGGATAATATTCGTTGGTGGTCAAACCTTCGGGCTCGAGGAAAATTTGATGCGACTCTTTGTCTGCAAAACGGTGGATTTTGTCCTCGATCGAAGGGCAATAGCGCGGCCCTACACCTTCGATAACACCGGTGTACATTGGGCTTCTATCCAATCCACCTCGAATAATGTCATGAGTTTTTTGATTGGTGTGTGTAATCCAGCAAGGCAGTTGGCGCGGGTGCATGGCTGTATTGCCCAAGTAAGAAAACACAGGCACGGGATCCAGATCACCCGGCTGTTCCTGCATGACAGAGAAATCGATGCTACGGCCATCAATACGCGGTGGCGTACCTGTTTTTAATCGACCCTGTGGCAGTTTCATTTCTTGTAAACGCTGCCCCAAACCAATCGAAGGCGGATCACCTGCCCTGCCCGCAGAATAATTTTGCAAGCCCACATGGATTTTGCCATTCAAAAAAGTACCTGCGGTTAACACCACAGCCCTGGCCTTGAATTTCAAACCCACCTGGGTAACTGCGCCACAAACCCGATCCCCCTCCAACAACATGTCCTCAACCGACTGCTGAAAGATACTCAGGTTAGGCTGGTTCTCCAGACGCGTACGAATGGCCTGGCGATACAACACACGATCAGCCTGTGCACGAGTAGCCCGCACTGCCGGGCCTTTTGATCCGTTGAGAATACGGAATTGAATACCAGCTTCATCGGTAGCAATCGCCATGGCACCACCCAAGGCATCAACCTCTTTCACCAAATGGCCTTTACCAATGCCGCCAATCGATGGGTTACACGACATTTGCCCAAGAGTTTCAATGTTGTGGGTCAGAAGCAAAGTTTTACTGCCCGCCCTGGCCGCAGCCAATGCAGCCTCAGTTCCGGCATGGCCACCACCCACCACAATTACATCAAACTCTTCGGGATAAAACATTATTCACTCCTGGCAGTTGCTGCCTGAATCCTTTTTTGGATTCGAAATTCAAATACCGAATTGAGCAGGGTCAATTCAGCCACAATGGCGCAATTATATGCTTTGGCATGATTTTGCCCAAGCGAACATGTTTCACGTGGAACAGAAAACAGACAAGCATGCCCAAGCACACACACGTTTACTAGCAATGCAACATTTGCCCAAATAGAAAAGCGCTTGACTGTAACGTTAGAGGGCAATTCTAGCTGCCTCGCTTGCTCAGGCGTATACCCTCTCGCGCCGAAAACCTGAATACCCCCTTGTTGTTAATTAACCGCCCTAAGCGCACCCGCTAAAAAGCGGGCGGGCTGCGCTTTCGGCCTTGCCGAACGGACGGCGAATAAACACCAAGGGCAGGTTTTCTTGATCGGCGCTGCGAGGGCTTTGCAACCTGAGCGCGCAGGCAACAAGAGTCACAAATGCAAAACGGCTACGACTATTGCTATTTCTATTGTTAGGGCTACGGACACCGGCCATGGCGATGATAAAAACGACTGCGTTGCCGATAGCGAGGGTGTGGCTCGGCTGCTGTGTCGCCTTGCCGGATTTGCAAGGCTTCCCGGCGGTTTCGCAGCGTGGGGCGGTTCCGCCAGGAACCGATGCGAAGACGCACTCGCGTTTCGCATGCCCCAAGCCAGAAGCATCAAGCCGGATCAGAAGACTTGCATAGGCAAGGCGACACAGCAGCCGAGCCACACCCTAGCCAACACCAACGTTATCATCAAAAAACCAAACAAACCCAGCTTGTTCCACGTGAAACAATCACGCAAGCCACGCTTTCAAATAAGGCCAATAACTGTCGTAACTGGTACGCAGTATCAATAAAAACACAACCGCCAACAGCGCCTTGCGCACAAACCCGGCACCTTTGCGAATCGCCAAACTGGCCCCTACCCTTGCGCCCGCCAAATTAAATAAAGCCATCAACAAACCCAGTGCCACGATCACATGCCCTGCTGGAGCAAACCACGCAAGTGAAGCCAGGTTGCAAGCGATATTCACCATTTTCGCACCTGCAGTGGCGGCTAAAAAATCGAAACCAAAAAATACAACAAAGGCCACCATCAAAAATGAACCGGTGCCTGGCCCAAAAAAACCGTCGTAAAAACCAATACTCAAACCCAAACAGCCGCCAAAAAATCGCTCGCGATTTTTATCCAATTTCGGCGCGTGTACGCTTCCAAGGTCTTTGCGTAAAAAGGTGTAAATAGCCACGGCGAGCAGTAACAGCGGCAACATCAAGCGCAACACTTCGGTGGAAATTTGAGTAACGACATAAGCACCGCAATAAGCGCCTATCAAGGCCATGAGAGTAGCGGGCATAACCGCGTTCCAAGGCACCTGGATGGCCTTGGCGTATTTGTAAGCGGCAAACGTGGTGCCTACAACGCTGGAAATTTTATTGGTGCCCAACAAGGTGGCATGCCCATGGCTTGGCATTAAACCAAACAAAGCGGGGATTTGAATTAACCCGCCCCCACCCACCATGGCATCAATCAAGCCGGCACAAAACGCTGCCGTACAAAGAGCAACCAACACCCACAACTCAATGTTTTCAAACATGAGAAATTCCGCAAAAAAGAAAACGGGCGCCTTGTGGGCGCCCGCCATAGGACTAATTCCGGAGTATCAGAAAAAAGTCAAAATATGAAAACCAAATCAAGCAGCAAGGCGGCTTGCAATTTGGGCTTTGGTTTCTTCCAGCTGAGCTGGCAAGTTGTACTTCAGTTTTTCAAACAGCTCGGCGTGCAGCTCAAGCTCTTTTTCCCAAGCGGCTTTGTCGATTGCAGTAATGGAATCGAATTGCTCTTTGCTGAATTCCAGGCCATCCCACGAAATATCTTCGTAGCTTGGCGATGTACCAAACACATGGTCAACGCCTTTGCCCTTGCCTTCAACTCGCTCAAGCGCCCAAGCCAACACGCGCATGTTTTCACCAAAACCAGGCCAAATGAACTTGCCTTCTGCGTCGGTACGGAACCAGTTTACACAGAAAATACTGGGCAACTTGGCACCAGATGATTCCAGCTTCTTGCCCAGATCGAGCCAGTGCTGGAAGTAGTCGGACATGTTGTAACCACAGAACGGCAACATGGCAAACGGGTCACGACGAACAACACCTTGCTGACCAAAAGCTGCGGCTGTGGTTTCAGAACCCATGGTTGCGGCCATGTATACGCCTTCAACCCAGTTGCGGGCTTCGGTAACCAAAGGCACAGTGGTTGAACGGCGACCACCGAAAATAAATGCGTCAATTTCAACACCAGCCGGGTTGTCCCAATTGTTGTCAATAACTGGGTTTTGCTCGGCAGCCACGGTGAAACGGGCGTTGGGGTGTGAAGCCTTGCGGCCACAATCAGGTGTCCAGTCTTGACCAGTCCAGTCAACCAGGTGCGCAGGCGCTTCTTTGGTCAAACCTTCCCACCACACATCGCCATCATCAGTCAGGGCCACGTTGGTGAAAATTACATTGGCGTTCAGGGAAGCCATGCAGTTGGAGTTGGTTTTGGTGTTTGTGCCGGGGGCAACGCCGAAGTAACCCGCTTCTGGGTTAATGGCACGAAGCCTGCCATTTGCATCAGGCTTGATCCAGGCAATGTCGTCACCAATCGTGCTCACTATCCAACCCTTCATGGATGCGGGTGGAATCAACATTGCGAAGTTGGTTTTGCCACAAGCTGAAGGGAATGCAGCAGCCACATGGTACTTTTTGCCCTCTGGGTTTGTTACACCCAGGATCAGCATGTGCTCGGCCAACCAGCCCTGGTCGCGGCCCATGGTTGAAGCAATGCGCAACGCCAGGCACTTTTTGCCCAACAAAGCGTTGCCACCGTAACCGGAACCATAGGACCAGATTTCACGTGTTTCCGGGTAGTGAACAATGTACTTGGTGGTGGGGTTGCAAGGCCATGCAACGTCTTTCTGACCAGCCGCCAAAGGCGCGCCTACCGTGTGTACACAAGGCACAAATTCACCGTTCTCGCCCAATACGTCGTACACGGCTTTGCCCATGCGCGTCATCATGCGCATGTTTACGACCACGTAGGCTGAATCAGACAATTCAACGCCAATGTGGGCGATCGGGCTACCCAAGGGGCCCATTGAAAACGGCACTACGTAGAGGGTACGACCACGCATGGAGCCTTTGAACAAACCGTTCAAAGTGGCGCGCATTTTGGCGGGGTCTTCCCAGTTGTTGGTGGGGCCGGCATCTTCTTTCTTTTCAGAGCAGATGTAGGTTCGGTCTTCAACACGGGCCACGTCTGAGGGATCAGACCAGGCGAGGTAAGAATTGGGGCGCTTTTCAGGGTTGAGCTTGCGGAGAGTCCCCGCTTCAACCATCTCTGCGCAAAGGCGTTCGTATTCTTCTTGTGAACCATCGCACCACACAATATTCTTGGGCTCGGTAAGGGCTGCAATTTCTTGCACCCAAGCCACAAGCTTCTTGTGCTTGACATACGACGGCACGGTCTGGCTGACCATAGACAGCACTGCACTCATGCTAAAACCTCCAGATAGACAAATGTAATTCTTTTGTGCGGGGGCGTTGGCGTTGCTCAACGTATTACCGGAACATGACACCAGGCACTCGGGCGATCGATTTGTCGCTTATCCGCAAACTTAGCCCTCGAGTTTAACATGTTGTAAGCAAACGGAAATAAGTTTTTCCTATAAGCATTATCACCTAATCCCATCCCCTGTTTGCTTTCCGGCACAGGCCATGTAGAGTTATAAAACCAAACCACTACGGATTCCTCATGAAGCTGATTGCAATTTGCACTGGCCTTGTTGCTCCACTGGTCTATCGAACAGCTGCCGGCGGGATCAAAACCGAGGCTAGCGGAATCAAAAAACAGGCGGTAAGCACTGAGCAGAACCCGATTTCAATTGCCCTGAAGAAACTGGGACTGGAAGGCGACGAGCAATCCAATTTGTCGGTACATGGTGGGCTGGACAAAGCGGTGTACATGATGCCGGCAGAACACTATCAATTCTGGAAAGCACGACGCCACGAAAAAAATCTGGACACGGATTTGCCGTGGGGATTTCTCGGTGAAAACCTGGTGGTTCAGGGCCTGGATGAAACGCAGGTGCGAATTGGAGATGAGTTTGAGTTGGGGGAGGTTCGGCTTCGGGTGACCGACCCGCGCGAACCATGCCACAAGTTTGCGATTCGCATGGGTTACGGCGCGGCGCCTAAACAAATGATTCAGCAAGGCAATTGCGGATGGTATTTGCGCGTGGTTCGAGCAGGGCATTTGCATGCTGGGCTTGATTTGAAACACTTCTCCAACCCTCAAGGTAAAACTGTACTTGAATCGTTTCGCTACAAAACCCAGAAGGGACAAATGGATTTGTTGTAACACACCTTAAATGCTCAGGTGTTTTTTCCAGGTTTTGACTTGAGCCTTGGCTGCGGGCAAAACCAGACGCGCCAGTCGATCGATCCACACCGGGTTGGGATCGTAACCATAGTGAGTCACAGCCAGCGTTAGCGCCTCCTCATCCCAACCGTCTTCACAATACAAATCAAATAAAACCTCAGCCAACACCGGGCTTCTGGGTAAGGCTCGCAGCCACTGCTCAGCCTGCACTATTGCATCGCGCGAACGACCTGCTTCGCGCAACATCCGGACTGCCACCACAGCCTCAAAATCATCCACTGCGGACTTGCGAAGCAACTCCGCCAACAAACGCTTTTCGCCAAGGTGTTCAAGCAAAGCACGCACGCGCAGCCTCTTCCAACGTCTATCAAAAGAGCGCCAACTAACATTGCTGGTAGGCTGCATTTCATTCATTTCATTGATTTCATGTTCAAGCAAACCCAACACCGTGTGGCGATCACACAAAGCTATTTGCTTCCACCACCAAGAAGGATCAACCAAGCCAGCCTGGTCCAGCATGGCCACGGGATATACGAGGTGAGCGCGCTCTATTGGATTCTCAACTCGTGCTGAAACAATGTTCAACCAATCACGTGTAAATTCACGCACTGCCTTGAGCAACAAACCATGCTTGTCATCTGCACCTTCGCAAATGGCCAACAATTTTTGCAAAGCATGTGCACCCAATTCCACCAACAGGTTTGGATTCTGCTGGCGCTGCAGCTCAGATTGCAACCAACCATCCAGAACCTGCGTTCGAATCGCAATGCGTTCACACGATTGGGCAGAGGGACAACGCGCCTGCCCAACAAAACGGTTAATCAGCTGTTTTAATTTCCGGGATCTGGACTTCAGCTCTGCTTCATTTTTTGAATCAAGTAGCTCACAACTACCCTCTAAAAACTGAAATGCGCGGTGCAGATCGGGTAGGTGCTGCGAGGCTCGCCCGAACCAAAGCATCCAGTCTTGCCCACTGCGCAAAGCCAACGGGGAGTTGTGCTGTTCCTTTAGCATTTCAAACCTCCCGTTTCAAGCAAACACCGAATCACTCAATGAAAAACGCAATCAGCGAATTTTGTAATGCCCTGGGGCATACGCTTTGGTGCTGGCGAAACCACGCAACTTCAAGTGTTTTGTTTTGCGGCCAGTAACACGCTCACGCCACATTTTAAAACTGCTGGATTTCATATTGGCGCGCATCAACTCAATGGTTTGCGACTCATTCAAACCAAACTGAATCTGGATGGCTTCAAATGGCGTTCGATCTTCCCAGGCCATTTCTACAATGCGGGAAATCTCTTCCTCGGACAACTTAAACTGCAAAGGTTTGGACATCTGATCTCACTGACCGCTAAACTGGAGAAAATTCAGTAATTAGTATAAGACATAAGGGGCAATTACATGAAAAGAGCGTCACTGGGCCTGATTGTGCTGATCACTTTGGTAATCACTGTTTTCTTCGGCCTTGGTCTTTACTCCGAAACCGGTACGAGATCAGGGCTAAGTAATGGCCAATTGACGCCCTGCCCTGACAAACCAAACTGTGTCAGCAGTGAAAGTGCGCCCTCCGATGATCACTCAATTGCAGCCTTCCCGATTACACCCTCCATGGGAGAGGAGCCCTTGCTGAAGGTCAAGGAGGTGGTCGAATTGCTGGGCGGCGATGTGAGTTTTTCAAGTGATCAATACATGGCAAGCACTTTCACAAGCGATCTTTTCGGGTTTGTCGATGATGTGGAATTTCGCTTAGACCAAGGCAGTGGATTGCTTCATGTTCGTTCCGCCTCGCGAGTTGGATACAGCGACCTGGGCGCAAACCGCAAACGTGTCGAGCAAATACGGGTGCTGCTCAGTACGAAGTGACGGTTTACAGATGAAACTTCGCTATTTTTATCGGGTAGTTCAAAAGTGTAGCCCCTCAAATAGGTGACAAAGTGTAAAGTGAGTACCGAGAGGCAAGAGGCACGGAGACACGTCCACAATGAGTAGTCCAAAAGAAATCAACGAGGCGGTGAGACTGACGGAACTTTACCAACTCGATATTCTGGACACGGATAAAGAAGAGTATTTTGAAGCGCTGGTGGATCTCGGTTTATCAGCATTCAATTGTGCTTTCTGTTTTATTGCATTCGTTGATACCGATAGACTGTGGTTTAAAGCCAAACGCGGATTTGAAACCCGTGAAATTCCGCGCGACATGTCCATTTGTGCTCAGACGATCCAGCACGATCAACCACACATCATCAACAACTTTCTTGAACACCCAACGCTAAAAAACCACCCACTGGCGCTTGGCAGCCCATGGATTCGAGCCTATCTGGGCGTGCCCATTCGCTCGGTGAATGGCAGCAACATAGGCACATTCTGTTTGCTGGACAACACAGAACGCAACTGGACGAAATCTGAAGTGAATATTGCAACGGGTTTGGCCAAACTGGTTGAACACAGTTTGGTTGAACGGGCACAGAAAGCCAGAGCATCAAATGAATTGAACTCACGGCAACAGCCCAACCACAACAGTCAAGATTTGGGCAGCTGGCGAAATACAGATCGCGGCGGATTCATTGAACTGTCACCTTCCATGGAAAAGTGGTTGAATCTCTCTCAAACCCGGGTAGTTCAAACCAGTTGGTTCAACAGCTTACCAATAGAAGAAGACCGGGAGATGGTCGAGAAAGAGCGACTGAAGCGAAATGGAACGGCCTTTGTGTATCGGGTACGCTTGCCAAGCGGCGACATCGTGCGCTTTGAGGAACAGGTGTATGACAACGGCAATGCAACTGACACACGCCTGTTTGGATTGGTAAAAAAAATCAGTGGGCCTTCACCAGAAACCTTTCACCAAGAAGTATCGGTTGACCCTGACAGTTTGCCCCGAATGGAGCCAAATCTGGATTTGAAAAAATTCCCCAAGTCTTTTTTAAGGGAAACAGTCAAAGGCCGGCTTGCACTGGACCATCAAGGATTGATCACCGGCCTTGCGAACTCAGGCGAAGAAGAGTTCACAAAAGTAAAACACAAAGAAAGTTTTATCGACTTACTTTACAGCGAGGACCAGGAGACATTTTCGAAAATACTCAACCATTGCCTGAAAAGCAACTCGCAATCAGAGGCCTGGGTTCGGCTGAACATGCACAACGAGAACAGCACCTGGCTTCGCATGGAGCTTTGCCCAAAAAAAGGATTCACGGCATTTAAAAAGCCATCCGTGGTTGCCAACTTCACGGCGATGATCAATAAATCGTCCTCAGTTCAAAAATCCATTTTCGATGAAAGCCTTTTGAACTTAACTGGAACCTTGGCCAAAGTAGGCGGGTGGTATTACCACCTGGAAAGTGGGTCACTGAAAACCACAGAAATGCTGCGTGAGGTACTGGGCTCGAGCAAGGACTCACTGGATTCAATTTTCCACCTAAGCTCCATTCTCTCCAGGTTATCTGGCAGAAATATCGCCGTGCTTTTTATTGAGTGTATTAACAACCGCAAACCAGCAAGCCTTGAGTTTGAATCACTGGGGCAGAACGAAAAGAAAAAATGGTTCCGGATGATGATTCGGCCCTCGATCAGCGATGAGGGAGTACCCATGGGCCTGTATGGCTCAATTGTCGATATTTCAGAAACACGCCGTGTGGAGCAGTCCTTAGAAAAAAACCTGCTGTCCTACAACCTGATTGTAGATAACCTCACGGATGGACTGATTGAAATTGACGCCAAGCTGAATGTCAGCTTTGTGAACCGTAATGCGAAAACCCTTCTGCAAAAAGACAAAGAACTTTTTGTACATGCAATGCCATTGACAGACTTGATTCCCGATCTCGAGAAAAACCAGTTCGCCGCCCTGCTGGAATCAGTCAACCAGGTCGGATTTTCTAAATCCATCGATCAGTTCGTGGGATTTATCAAACGCTGGATCTCGCTGCGCGTATTCAGATCGGGAGCCGGTTACACCATTCTGATCAAAGACATCACAAAGCGCAAAAATCAAAGCAGCGATTTGTACATGTTGAACTCGGCGATTGAACAAATCCGTGAAGTCATTATCGTGACCAACGACATTCGCAACACCAAAGATCCCTTCGGGTTATTGTATGTAAACGCAGCATTTGAGACGTTTGTCGGCCAGGGAAGAGAGAAATGGTTGGGACGTAATCCCTACCATTTGATCCATGGGCGTATTCCTACCAGGCATTATCGCCAGCTGCTGGTTGGGTTTTTAAGCCATCAAAAAATCCTGGTAACAACAGAATATGAAATTAACCCCAAGCACAAAGTGCCATGCGATATTCTGATTTCACCGTTTGTGGATACCGCACGGAATGCGCCCTGTTTTTTGATCGTATTTCGGGTTTTGGATAAATGATCGTCGACAACCAGTCTCAAGCGAGCAACGCATTAAGCCTTGAACGCTGAGCACGGGGAACAAACACCATTGCATGAATGGTTCTAACCAGATTGGTCACAGTATCCGCGGTGTCTTTTCGCAAAAACCTGGGTGCTTGCAAGGCATCTGAACGTTGCTCTGAATGGCTTTCGGCAAGCTCCAAACTCTCACGATTGCAAGACATGTAAGAGACAGGCACCGCATGCACATATCTGCTATAAAACACCAAAATGTCTTGCAAGTCTTCATGTGCGTTATCTGGAAAATGAAGATCAGACAACACCGCAGAAGGCATGGACCGCATACCTCTCTCCGCCTGATCAAATGCTGTTCGAACATCGCCGAAGCGCTCAAAAACCGTAAGCGAAATGGGCAAGTAGGTGACCTTAACTATTTCTTCAATGGCTTCTTCCACCACAAGGCGATAAAACGGTGAATCCTCAGCCACCCAAACTTCCAAAGGTTTTGATTCCGACTCACTCACAACATTCACCTGCCCCAACGGCATTTTGACTCAATACTTTCAGGTTAGTGGATGAACGGCGATCAACCATCAACACAAAGAGATCCCCCCCTATTTGAGGGAGAAATCATTTGTTGAGCATATGATTCAAATGAAGCTATCCTCCAAATGAAGGGGCATCGCATGTGGGGTTAGCACGTACTATTATGGAGATATGCCGGTAATACCGGTTTTTGTTTTTGGCAAACAAGTCAGGAGGTTGCCGAATGAACCCCAACGCCGTACTTTTGGTTGAAGATCACCCGCTGGTATCAATGATGCTGGCCGACATGCTCACCGAGCACGCGCCAGACATGGGTGTGATCAAAGTACCCACCATTCAGGCCTGCGAGCAACACGTTCATGAAAATCCGCGCCTGGTAATTTTTGATTTGAACCTGCCAGACTGCATGGGGGTCGATTCTGCAAAGCGTGTACGCGATCTATTCCCTTTCGCGCAATTACTGGCCTTTACTGGCACAGCGCACGACAACATACTGCAGGAACTCAGCGACATGGACATTCCTTGCGTACGTAAATCAGCGGACTACCATGAACTGCTTGACGCGGTCACGAAAGGCCTGATGGCAACAGGAATTAGCTGCCAGGAAGGCATGAATGCGGACAAAATAAAGTCCAAGAACGAGTTTCAGTCGAATATTATTGCGCCAGGATCAAAAAAACCACTGACTTGGCGACAGGTCGAAATTATGCGCCGCATTGCGGTGGGGATGACTGCAAAAGAAGCTGCTCGAGACATGAACCTGAGTCCAGAGACCGTTCGCGCCCACATGCGTGAAGTCCTTGTTAGACTAGGTGCTCAGAACCGAGCCCATGCCGTGTCCATTTTCACCAAAGCAGAACGACAATCACGGTTACTTGAAGAAGCACAAAGCAATTAAACTTGGGCCGAAAAGTTCCTATAACAAGGCTGGCCCATGAAACTTACGCTTCTGATTCGAATATTTGGTCTGCTCATTCTGGTGTTCTCGGTTTTCGGCATCGGTGTGAAAAGTTTTTCGATTCACCAGCAAACAGTTCAGGAAGACTATTACCGGGCCTGGGCTTCGGATGAAGCTATTCTGACCCGCACGCTTGCGGAATTCGAGGCCATGCGAAAGCTTGTGCTACTTTATGCAGCCAGCCGCAACCCTGAGTACATCAACCACTACCTCGACATCGTAGGGCTGCACAATGGCAGCCGCATATATACCACGGAGGTAAAAGCTGACTACTGGGTGGATATTATTACCGGGCAAAACAAAGAATCAGCGGTGTCATGGGGAATAGGTCAAAATCTCAGCGAAAGACTTTATTCGCTAAGATTCATCGCGGAAAATGAGCCCGCGATTGAGCGGATTCTTGATCTGCGTCACCAGCTTGAGACCAATGAACTAAGTGCATTTGCCAGTGGCATTACTCGGTTTGTCGACAAACAGGAAGGCCAGTACCTCACCCCACCTGAAGTCAAGGAAACATTCGGCGTCTTGTTTGACCGCAAACACATTGAATTAACAAACGCACTGTCCGCGGAATTGTCCTCGTTCATCGCGCGAGAAAAAAACCGTTACCTGGGCCTTATTGATGCCTCTCGCAAAGAACTAACCTACAGCGTTTACTTCGACGTTTTATTTACTCTGCTGATTTTGACGGGTCTCTTGATTGGTCTGGTGTCTATAAAGAAAAAGGTGATTGATCCAATCAACTCACTTTACAACGCCAGTGAAGAGATCATGAAGGGCGACTATACCGTGCGCGTGAACAACCGCACAGGCTCACACGAAATCAACTTGTTGATTCGTGCATTCAACAGAATGATTCGTTCATTTCAACGCGACCTGGAAAAAAGCGAACGGGTAAAACAAGCGCTGGAAGAAGTCAGCTTGGCCAACGTCGAGAAAGAACGGGCAAAAAATGAATCCAGAATCAAGAGCTCATTTCTAGCCAATATGAGCCACGAAATTCGCACGCCCATGAATGCAATTCTCGGCATGACTGCGTTAACGCTGAAAACAGAATTGAATGAGAAACAGAAAGACTACCTAAGGAAAATTCAACTGTCGGGCGACAACCTGCTCCACTTGCTCAACAGCATTCTGGACTTGTCAAAAATCGAATCCGACATGTTCAAACTAGAACAGATTCCGTTTCGGCTTGATGATGTGCTGGAAGAAGTGTTTGGCACTTTGGGCAGCTCGGCACTGAACAAAAACATTCGCTTGCTGTACACCCTGCAAGGAAAAGGTTTGCAATCCACCCTGAACCGATTGGTGGGCGACTCTCTGCGCGTGGGTCAAATTCTGAAAAACCTGATCGGCAATGCAATCAAATTTACCAGTGAGGGCCATATTAACCTGACTGTGAAAGTGCTCAAACAACTGGATGATCAGACCACCTTGCAGTTCAGTGTCAGTGACACTGGCATTGGCATGAGCAAAGACCAATTGCAACGTGTATTCGACAAGTTCACACAAGCTGACTCTAGTACCACCCGCATGTTTGGTGGCAGTGGCCTGGGGCTGAGCATTGCCAAAGAGCTGGTGCACCTGATGGGGGGCGATATTCATGCCCATTCCACACCTGGACGCGGCTCGGTGTTTTACTTTACGTTGAACCTTAAAATACAGAGCGCCGAAGCACCTGCTCGCGATCCAAACTTCTTGCACGGCCCGGATATTAAACGAGCCTATATTTGTTCGCTGGACCAAAAACTGCACCGTTCCATTTCCAGCATTCTGGATCAATTTTATCTTCCACTGGCAGTGCTCTCAGCCGAGGAACTAATCACAGATGAACATCCGTTTGGACCCAAAGACATTGTGTTCATCGACAGCGACATTGCCACCACATCGCCTGACCTGTTGTCCTTGCTGAAAGCAAATCACCTTACGCCTAACAACAACCTGGTGTGGATTTCCAATCGAAACGCCCATGAACTGCAGCGCATTCACGGTGCTGACCCCAACAACCGCGTACTGATCACACCTATTTTACCTGTACACCTGATGAAACTGGCACAACGTCAAGTGCAAGATTCGACAGTTGCCGCAGCCATAGACAAAGCCGTGTACACCAGCAATTCAGCAGCAAATAATTCTGGCCAGCCAAGATCAGCAACACTATTGATTGTCGAAGATCACCCCTTGAATATGGAGCTTTTACTGGATTTTTTGAGCCCAAAAAATTATGAGATTTGCTGTGCAAAGGACGGTCGTGAAGCGATTGAAATTCTTAAAAACACACCCGAACCTTTTGACTTGATAATCTCGGATCTGGAGATGCCGTTTGTTGATGGCTATCAACTAGCCACTTGGGTGCGAGAAAACACCGTGCATGGTGCAACGCCTATTTTAGCCCTGACTGCGCATGCTTTCGAACAGACCCGGGTGCGCTGCGAAGAGCATGGTATTAACGATGTGCTCACCAAACCATTCCATGAGACAAATCTGTTCGACACCATTAGACGCTGCATGCCTGACAAAGAGGATACATCGACAAGATTTGAAACAAGGTTTGAAACACCGCGACTGCCTTTGTCCGAACACATCGCAACAGCCGTGGCACCAGCCACAGGCCCACGGAATTCACCCATTTTCAAGGTAGACAGCTTTGAACCGGAGCGAATGGCAAAGTACCTGGGCAAATTTTTACAAACCAGCGAAAACCTGATTGAGCAGCTGGAAAACTGCGTAAAAACCGATGACATTCAAACCTTCAAACGGGAAATTCACTCCATAGCCGGCGTGCTCGGCATGTTGGGCACGGAACGTGTCAAACAGCAGTTCTCAAAAATGGACAAAACGCTGGAGGATCCAGCAGCACACACCATGGTGATGACCGAGATCAAAGACGTGTGGCCTACCATAGTGGATGAAGCTGAAAAAATTCTGGTGTTGAGTAATCGTTTCGGAAAACATTAAACAAAGTCGTGCTCAACAAATTGTTTTCAAGCACAGCATGTTTTACACTTAGTTACAACATTTAACAAAATAAAAAGGTTTCGGTTATTTTTTAAGCCAGAAACTTATTCAGCGCTGTCAAAGCACTTTCAAGGGCTCATCGTGAGATTTTTTTTGCATTCAGTAATTGCCTGCCTTGTTCTTTTTGCAACGGCAGGTGCGCAAGGCGTCGCCCGCGCCGAGGTAGTATTGGTGGCCTCAAGCGGGATTCATTTCAATGAAATTTCAAAGACCAAGTTGCGCGATCTCTACACAGGTCAAAAACAAGAAGTGAATGACTCCACGGTGCTGGTTATCGATCGGAATGATGAGTTTGGTGAACGCAATCTTTTTATTTCAAATACCTTGGGTTTCACCATTGAAGAATTTCGCACCGTTCAACGGCTGCTTGAATGCATTGGGGTTAGCAAAGCACCCACCATAGCCCGTAGCAGCCAACACATGGTTGAATTACTGACGGGCAATCCAAATGCGTTGGGGTACCTTACCCGAAAGGAATTTCAAGCCCACAATCTTATGAAGTCCAAGTTGAAAACAATCAAAATACTGGCCGAATAAAAAACCAAATGAGCACATCATGGCTAAACCGGGTTTGAAATTTAAATTCAACGCTGCCTTGGCGTACCTGGGCTTGTTTTCACTGGCTTTATTGTTCGCCAGTGCGAATGCCCATGCTTTTTGTGCAGGAACACTGATCAAAGAAATCAAGGCGATCGCAGCCAAACCTGAAATTATTGAGGCAGTCAAAACATCCAACGCACGACGGCTTTCCAAGGAGCAAGTAATCGCGCTGGATGAAAAATGGATCAAGCTGCACGGGCAATTACCTGAAGCTGATCAAATCAAAAACTCCAAGACTTCCGCCCTTCTGGCATCAGAAGTGAACAGGCAAAGTTACTTTAAGGAAGCAATTTTGATCGGTAGCCTGGGTGAAACAGTTGCCATGAATATTGTGACCAGCGACTACTGGCAAGGCGATGAAGACAAATTCACCGCGATTTTTGATACCAACCTACCCTCAAGAAAACCAGATTCCCATATATCCCGCACCCGCTGGGATGACAGCACCCAAGCCATGATTGCGCAGGTGAGTGTTCCGGTGTACGACGGAGACAACATGATTGGCGTTTTGACAGTGGGTGTGGACCTTAAGCGCGTTCCACACCCCAATCATTGAAATTGAGTTAATCGTTCAGTTTCATTTTTACACTACGCTCGGCTTTCAAAAACACATTCACCGCCTGCGCTTTGTTCGACACTTCCAGACGTTTGAAAATTTCCCGAATGTGACCACGCACAGTTTCCGGACTAAGTCCCATGCGTTGGGCTACCATTTTTGCAGACAAGCCCTCAGCGGTCATGCGCATGATCTCAACTTGCCTCCAGGTCAAAGGCTTGGCTCCCGGATAGGCGACGATACCGGATTGGTATTCGTTCGCTGGCACACTGTCGGAAGAGTTGCCATTCAAAATACCGGATTTAAAAAGTACCGCTTCAATTTCATGAGCCAAAGCAGACTGGCTACAGGTTTTTTCGACTACGGAATAACCCGACTGCAAGGCCCGCGCCGACACAGTTTCGTTCACAAAACCGGTGTAAATCAAAGCACACACCTTGGGAAACATGGAATCAAGCCAGTCGATGGTATTTTGCCCTGCAGAATCCATAAGAGTCAGGTCAAAAATAATTAGCTCAGGTTTGTCAAAAACATGCTCGCGAGCTTGAGCCAAACTAGTCACAACATGTATTTGAGCGTGAGGGGCCATGTCTTTACAGACGTCCTCGATGACCATTGAAATCAGAGGATGATCCTCGAGCACCAATATTTTTTGATTTTTCATTGTAAGCAGGCTAAATGAGGCACGCTGGACCTTTGGGTCTCTTCTTCCAACCCAAGAGTACATCAATTCGAGATAACAATTAAGCTCGAATTTTGTCTTTTCTCAAGAAGGTGCTCGGCATTTCAGGGGGGCATCCGAAACAAGCATCCTCATTTCACGGAATGGGCAGGAAATTTTAACTCAGTAAGATGAATTCACATCGAATCATTTGCGGAGCACGGCATCATGACAATTGCATTGGTACAACGCCACCAACACGACAGCGAAATACAAAATGGCGGGCATCCCGAAGAGGTCATCACAATGGAACTAGGCAATGTGGCGCAAGGCCTGAATTATTTTGCTCAACAATTACGCAAAACCTACTCGGCACAGGCGCGTTTTGCCCTGATGGTTCAGATTAAAGCCTGGGTATTGAACAAACCAACTTTACAAACCCTGATGGCACAGTACCTGGACGACGTGGAACGTACTCAACAAATATTGCATTTGGACCCCGAAAGCCACAATGAATCCGTTGAGTCGCTGTGCGAACAACTGGTTTTTTTGAGTGCCGTGTTTGAACAAGAATCTGAACTGATTGATCAAATCTGTTTTACTGATCAAGAACTGGTGCTGTGCGACTGAACCTTGTGTGCCAACCTCACTTACCAATACAAAAGCGGCTGAAAATCAAACCCAACAAATCATCGGGCAACATACGCCCGGTAATTTCACCCAAGGCATCATGCGCAAGCCGCAATTCTTCTGCAAACAGGTCAAGAATTCGATCATCCTGTTGCGCAAACTCATGCGCCGCAATCAAATGTTGACCGCACACCACCAGCGCATCCACATGGCGCTGCCGCGCCATGAAACCGTGATCTGGCGTATGGGCGATACCCACCTTGGCCAGTATGGCGTCCTTCAACTGCTCTAGACCTTGACCATTTTTTGCTGAAACCAGCAATACATCCGAGCTTACACGCGGCAGCTCTGGCAATAAATCAACCTTGTTAAGCACAGTGATGGTAGGTAAATGCAAGGGTAAATCAAGGTAGTCCGCTAATGCATCTTCAGAGCCTTGAATCGCGTCCTTCAGAATCAACAACAAATCGGCTTCCGCAACCGACTTTTTGGTGCGCTCAATGCCAATTTTTTCAATCTCATCCGCAGTATCTCGCAGACCGGCTGTATCCACCAGCACCAAAGGTATGCCGCGAATATTCAATTCCTGCTTGATACGATCCCGCGTGGTGCCAGCAACAGCCGAGACAATTGCAATTTCCTCACCAGCCAGCGCGTTCAACAAACTCGATTTTCCGACATTGGGTTCACCCACCAAAACAATTTGCAGACCATCGCGAAACTTCACACCCTCTTGGGCCGCACCCAACAACTTGCGGTGGGAATTCAAAATCTCTGCAAGCTGACCTTTTGCATCGGCTTTTTCCAAAAACTCAATTTCTTCTTCGGGAAAATCGAGCGTGGCCTCAAGCAACAATCGCAGGTGAACAATTCGATCGGCCAGTTCGTTCACCTGCCTCGAAAATACTCCGCTTAGGGAAGCTGCGGCTGCCTTGGCTGTAGCCACGGAACCAGCATCAATTAAATCAGCCACCGCTTCGGCCTGGGCCAAATCCAGCTTGTCGTTTAAAAAAGCACGTTGTGTAAATTCACCAGGCATGGCATGGCGCAATGGAATATTCAACTGGCGAGCAACCGCCAGGGCTTGCGCTACTACGCCTTGCAATACAGCCTGGCCACCGTGCCCCTGAAATTCAAGCACATGTTCACCAGTGAACGACGCAGGCGCATTGAACACCAAAGCTATGCCCTCGTCGATGGGATGATGTTCAAAATCGCGAAGCGTTAACAGAGTTGCCACTCGAGGTTTGGGCAACTTGCCACAAAAGGCCGTGCAAAAAGAACTGAAGCTGGTGGAGGAAGGAAAAGAAAACCGCACTACCCCCACCCCGCCCTTTCCAGGCGCGGTGGCGATAGCAACGATTGGGTCACCGTGCTGTGGCAGGTGCAGACTCAATTTGGCGCGTAATTACCCACTGTTGGGCAATCGACAAAATGTTGTTTACAACCCAGTACAACACCAAGCCGGCCGGGAAGAAAATAAACATGACCGAGAACACCAAGGGCATGATCATCATGACTTTTGCCTGAATGGGATCGGGTGGCGTTGGATTCAACTTGGTCTGGATGAACATGGTCACCGCCATGATCACAGGCAAAATGTAGAAAGGATCGGGCGCGGCCAGATCGGTTACCCAACCCAACCACGGTGCGTTGCGCATTTCCACACTGGCCAGTAAAACCCAGTACAAAGCAATGAACACAGGAATTTGAATCAGAATGGGCATACAACCACCCAACGGATTAATTTTCTCGCGTTTGTACATGTCCATCATGGCGCGCTGAAAACCCATTTTGTCATCACCATATTGTTCTTTCAGCTTTTGCATGCGTGGGCCAACCTTGCGCATTTTTGCCATTGATTTGTAACTGGCGGCAGACAGCGGGAAAAATACCAGCTTGATCAAAATCGTCAGTACCACAATGGCCCAACCCCAGTTGCCAATGTAGCTGTGGATTTTTTCAAGCAACCAGTAGATTGGCTGGGCAATCACGGTAAGCCAACCGTAGTCCACGACCAAATCCAGTCCGGGGGACAATGCTTCCAGCACACTTTGATCTTGTGGGCCTGTGTACAGCTTGGCTTTGTAAGTGCCAGTCTGCTCGGGCGCCAAAGTACCCAGGCTACTTACGAGGCCGATGGAATACAAATTGGAATCCACTTGACGAGTGTAATTCTCGCGTGGACCATCCTGACCAACAATGGCCGACACAAAGTAATGCTGAATCATGGCGAGCCAGCCGGAGTCGGCAGTTTTTACATATTCAGCGCTGCGATCAGCGATATCTTCAAACTTGATTTTCTGGTACTTCTTTTCAGGTGTATATACAGCCGGCCCGGTAAAGGTTGCGTACAGGGAAGAATCGCTTTCCAGTGGATTGCCATCGCGGGTAATTTGCACATAGGCACTGGGGGAGACAGGTTCAACACCTGTGTTGCGTGCATTAATGACCAAATCAATGTCATAACGATTCTTGAAAATGGTGTATGTGGTTGTGCTTTCAACACCACCGCCTGTGGCTTTAAATACCAACTTCAATCGATCCTGGCCTGGTGCAAACTCGGCATTGCCTGACACCAATTCAAACAGCGTGCGATGATTGGGTGCATCGGGTACACCCACCAAACCAGCTTGCCCGACGTAAGTTCGATTGCCTGTTTGCTCAAACAATTGAACTGGCAAATCGGGATTCTCAGCGGCAGGGTGATTCAGCAATTTTGAGGTAATCAACTGCGCGCCTTGAGTTGAAAACTGAAGTTCAAGCACATCGGTTTTTACAGTAATGATTTTTGCTGCAGGCAACGCTTCTGCAGAACTTGCAGATATCCCGTTCGGATCTGCGGGAACATCACTGGCAGTTGGTGCAACTGGCTGTGGCAAATCATTGGCAACGCTGGAATTTACCGACGAACTGGCGGACTTGGCTGCGCCATTTTTATCGACAGTTTGAACACCGGTGCTCAAACCAAACAATGTTGGTTTGCCAATAGAGGCCTGATAGTTGTCCCAGAGCATGATCAGAGACAAACTGAATATCATCAGAAGGACTAGCCTGCGCGTTTCCATTTAAATCCTTAATTGCTAATCTTAATGACTAAGAGTTATGGTTGGTACGGCTTGTTTCAGGAACTGGGTCCAAACCGCCGGCATTCCAGGGATTGCATCGGCAAATGCGGCCAAAAGACAAGGCTGCACCTTTCCATGCGCCATGAATTTTAACTGCTTCGAGAGCATATTCCGAGCAACTGGGGTAAAAACGGCACGAAGGCGGGAAAAGAGGGCTTACAGCAAGCTGATAACCACGAATCAGTGCTGTGATGGCACGCGCCGTGAAAGATCGTTGAAAAGTTGCTGGAGTTCTGTCCACCACGCTGCTCGATCTGAATGACCTACTGCACACACTGGCTTGCTAAGGCGAACCAAAAATTTGCCTTGATAGTTACCAAGTGCTTCCTGGCAGGCATGGCGGATCAAACGTTTAAGGGTATTTCGATCCACTGCCCTTTTGGCCAAGCGCTTGGGAATCAGTATTCCGAACTGTGGAGGGCTTGGTTCAAATAATGCGTGCAACATCAACCGATCTGTTTTAGCCACGGGCCTGGTTTTCAACAGGCCACCAAATGTTTCAGATCGAGTTATTTTTTTTGCATGCGACCCGGAACCCACCCTGTACAGTTCAGAATGCTCAGTGCGCCAGGCTTAATGCGCCAGACTTAAACTGACAAACGTGCACGGCCTTTGGCGCGACGTGCGCGCAATACAGCGCGACCACCACGGGTGCGTGAACGTACCAAAAAGCCGTGTGTTCTTTGACGGCGAACTTTAGAAGGTTGATAAGTGCGTTTCATGACAAGCCTCTGGCCCACATGGGCTTAAAATTTGGCGAAAAATGGGTTCAAACTAATTTGGCCCTTGGCTTGGCATGTTAAACGAAGCCCACGGAGATCGAAGCTCACGCCAAGGGAACCCAAAATTATAGAGGCAAATTGGAGAAAAACCTAGAAAAATCTGCAAGTTCGCGTGAAGGCGGCTGATCACTCACTCAATCCGTGGGGGTTTGGATACAATGGAGAGCTAAGTTTTAATTCCTGCAAAGCAGTTCATCCGAAAAATAAGGCTGTTCATAACGTGATTGATCAATTCTGGAACCACTGTGTTGAAGCGCTTCGGAAGGAAATTCCAGCCCAACAGATCAAACTGTGGATCGAACCACTTACTGTGGTTGAATTTGATGAAAACACAGCCAGTCTCAGCATGGCAGCGCCCAACCGCTTCAAACTGGATTGGGTGTTGAACAACTATGGTGGCCGATTTAATGAACTGGCAACTGAGTTTTTTGGTTGTGACATGGCAATTCAATGGCAGGTGGCAGCAAAACAGGCAAGCCCGCTGACCGCCGCCCCACCGCCTGCAACGCCCAAAAACAACAGTGAAGCGGTCTCCCAAGGCGCGCCCAAAGTTGCCGCTGTAAAACGCGATGAAATTGCCGCCACGGTCTACGAACGCAGCCGTTTGAATCGCGACCTTTGCTTTTCCAATTTTGTATCAGGCCGCGCCAACCAGCTCGCCAGGGCTGCTGCAGAGCAGGTGGCTTCCAACCCGGGTGTAAGCTACAACCCGCTGTTTTTGTACGGTGGAGTGGGCTTGGGCAAAACCCACTTGATTCATTCCATCGGTAACCGCCTGTTGGAACAGAACCCCAATACACAAATTCGCTACATTCACGCTGAGCAATATGTAAGCGATGTAGTCAAGGCCTATCAAAAAAAGGCTTTCGAGGAGTTCAAACGCTCTTACTATTCGCTCGACCTGTTGCTGATTGACGATATTCAGTTTTTCGGTGGAAAAAGCCGCACGCAAGAAGAATTTTTCTATGCTTTTGAGCAGCTGATTGCTGCCAAAAAGCAAATTATCATCACCAGCGACACCTATCCCAAAGACATTCAAGGTATGGATGATCGGTTGATTTCGCGTTTCAACAGCGGATTGACCGTGGCCATTGAACCACCCGAACTCGAAATGCGTGTGGCCATTTTGTTGAAGAAAGCGGAACAACAGAAAATATTGTTTTCCGAAGATGTGGCCTTTTTCGTGGCCAAGCACATGCGCAGCAACATTCGAGAGCTTGAGGGCGCTTTGCGACGAATCATGGCGTTTGCCAGTTTTCACAACAAACCAGTAACCATGGACTTGGTGCGTGAAGCCCTGCGAGACATGATTTCAGTGCACCATGGGCAAGTATCGGTTGAAAGTATTCAAAAAACAGTGGCCGACTATTACAAAATCAAGGTTGCCGACATGTTTTCAAAGCGTAGGCAGGCGCAAATTGTGCTGCCTCGACAAGTCGCGATGTATTTGGCCAAGGAATTAACCGAGAAAAGCTACGTGGAAATTGGTGAGCTGTTTGGTGGAAGAGACCACACCACTGTTTTACATGCGGTGAACAAAATATCGGAATTGCGAAACCAATCCTCAGAGTTGAACCATGCGCTGCATGTTCTGGACCAAACGTTGAAGGGTTGATTTAGAATTGTGGATAACTGTGTAGCAACCGTGCACAACAACGCGAGTTATCCACAGAAAAAAAGAACCAAAAAAAGCCGGAAAAAGTTATCCACAGTATGCAGATTGAGTCCCGGAAGTTCTACACCAATTTTAAAAGAACCTAAGAATATAAATTCAAACGGAAAAATAGAGTTATCCACAGAATTGAATGAACTCTATTAACTAATCCTATAAGGAAATATTAAATGGAATTAATTCATAGCTCGCGCGATGCATTGGTTCGAAAACTGCAAATCGTCAGCAACATCGTTGAACGCCGAAACACATTGCCTGTTTTGGCGAACATTCTGTTAAAGAAACAGGGGGGATTGCTTACTCTGCTTTCTTCAGATATCGAAATGCAAATTCAAACCACTGCGGAAGTGGGAGCAAGCGGTGAAGACACGGCAACGACTGTAGCCGCTAGAAAATTCCTGGATATTTTGAGGTCGCTGCCTGAAGACTCGGATGTGATGGTGAAACTGGACGGCAAAAAAATGTCTGTTCAGGCCAAGAAAAGCCGTTTTGCCTTACAAACCTTGCCAGCAGAAGATTTTCCGCTGGTGCAAGAACCCAAAGAATGGGTGACGCAAATCAGCTTGCCGCAAAAAATGCTGAAAAACCTGTTGGGCATGGTCCACTTTTCCATGGCTCAACAAGACCTGCGTTACTACCTGAACGGGGTTTTACTGGTGATTGAAAGTGCTTGCGTTCGAGCTGTCGCCACCGACGGACACCGTTTGGCCTACGCAGATGCACCTGGTCAGGGTGGTACGGCAAAGCATGAGGTAATTATTCCGCGGAAAACAGTACTTGAATTGTCGCGCTTGCTAAATGACACCGATGACACGGTGACTATTGATTTGGCCAGCAATCAGGCCAAGTTTACTTTTTCCGACATTACCCTGATTACAAAGCTTGTTGAAGGGAAATTCCCGGACTATCAACGGGTTATTCCAAAAACACACCAACACCACGTGGTCATTTCCCGAGATGCTTTGTTGCATTCGCTTCAGCGCGCTTCAATTTTGACCAGTGATAAGTTCCGGGGAATTCGCTGGGTGCTGGGTGCCAATGGTTTGACGATTGTGGCCAACAACTCAGATCAGGAAGAAGCGCGGGATGAAATGGAAGTCGAGTACCAAGGCCCCGAGATTGATGTGGGTTTTAACGTAAACTACTTGCTGGATGTGCTGAACAACCTCAAGTCGGAAACCGTGCAGTTTACGTTGCAAGACGGAAACAGCAGCGCACTGGTGACTACCCCGGGTAAAGACGATTTTAAATATGTCGTTATGCCCATGCGTATCTAAATCGAAAACAACAACAAGCTATGACTTCAGAAACACAGAATGGCGGTGACTTGCCCGTGCAAAGCAATAACGCAGAATACGGCGAAGGTTCAATCCAGATTCTCGAAGGACTGGAAGCAGTCCGAAAGCGACCTGGGATGTACATCGGTGATACGTCCGATGGCACCGGTTTGCACCACCTGGTTTTCGAGGTTGTTGACAATTCGATTGACGAAGCTTTGGCTGGGCACTGCGATGACATCGTGGTTACCATTCATGCGGACAATTCAATCAGTGTGACCGACAACGGGCGGGGTATTCCGACTGGCGTAAAAATGGATGACAAGCACGAGCCCAAGCGCTCTGCATCCGAAATTGCGTTAACTGAACTGCACGCCGGTGGTAAGTTCAACCAAAACAGCTACAAGGTTTCCGGTGGTTTACACGGTGTGGGTGTTAGTTGTGTGAACGCATTGTCAAGCTGGTTGCGTTTGATTGTTCGCCGTGAAGGCAAGGTACACCAGCTTGAGTTTGCACGTGGTTTTGTTCAAAACAGAATTATTGAGCAGGTAGACGGTGTGGATGTGTCTCCCATGAAAATTGTGGGCACAACCGACAAGCGAGGCACTGAAGTTCATTTTCTGCCTGATACGGAAATTTTTCAGCAGAACAATGATTTTCACTATGAAATTTTGGCCAAACGCTTGCGTGAACTGAGCTTTCTCAACAATGGTGTGCGCATTCGCCTGAAAGATGAGCGCACAGGCAAGGAAGACGATTTTGCGGGCAGCGGCGGCGTGATGGGTTTTGTTGAATTCATCAACGCGAACAAGAAAATTTTGCACCCGAATACATTTTATGCAGCTGGCGAACGCCCAGCGGAAACTTATGGCGGCATTCCGGGTACCAGCATTGGTGTTGAAGTATCCATGCAGTGGAACGACGGCTTTAACGAATCAGTGCTGTGTTTCACCAACAATATTCCGCAACGCGATGGTGGTACTCACCTCACCGGCCTGCGCGCTGCCATGACTCGTGTGATTGGCAAATACATTGAAGTCAATGAAATTGCCAAAAAGCAAAAAGTTGAAGTAACTGGCGACGACATGCGTGAAGGGCTGTGTTGTGTGCTTTCCGTAAAAGTACCTGAACCAAAGTTTTCAAGCCAAACCAAAGACAAACTTGTTTCAAGCGAAGTGCGTGCACCTGTTGAAGACATTGTGGCCAAAGTGCTTAGTGAGTTTTTGGAAGAGCGGCCAAACGATGCCAAACTGATTTGCGCAAAAATTGTTGAAGCAGCCCGTGCGCGCGAAGCAGCACGAAAAGCCCGCGACATGACCAGGCGCAAAGGCGTGTTGGATGGTGTTGGTTTGCCCGGTAAGCTGGCGGATTGCCAGGAACGTGACCCTGCCAAATGCGAAATTTATATTGTTGAGGGCGATTCTGCGGGTGGTTCAGCCAAACAGGGCCGCGACCGTAAGTTTCAAGCGATTTTGCCGCTGCGCGGCAAGGTACTGAACGTTGAAAAAGCGCGCTTTGACAAGCTGTTGACTTCAGAGCAAATTACCACGCTGATTACGGCTTTGGGCACCAGCATTGGAAAGGACGATTTTAATCTGGCCAAGCTGCGTTACCACCGCATCATCATCATGACCGACGCGGACGTTGACGGTGCGCACATTCGAACACTGTTGCTAACCCTGCTTTACCGCCAAATGCCTGAACTGGTGGAACACGGCCATGTGTATATTGCACAACCGCCGCTGTACAAAGTAAAGCACGGCAAGGACGAGCGTTACCTGAAAGACGATCAGGAAGAAGCGCAATACATGCTGACAATTGCCATGGAAAAGGCTGCTCTAATTCCAGGTGACGGCAAAGAAGCGATTAAAGGAGAGGCACTTGAAGAACTGGCGCGCCAGTTTGTGACTGTGGAAGCTGTGGTGCGCCGCCTAAGCCGAATGATAGACCCCGATGTATTGAACGCGATTGTGGAAGGCGTTGAACTGGATCTTGATTCTGAAGAATCATCAAAGGCCAGCGCAGCCCGTTTGCAAGCTGTGCTTGACCCAAGCATCATGACGGTGTTCTCGCAGTTTGATGAACAAACTGACAAACACCGGGTACTGATTCACCGCCGCCACCATGGCAATGTGCGCGTAACAACAATTGACCCCGACTTTGTTCACGGTGCAGATTACCCATTGTTGGCCCATGCTGCCAAAACTTTCAAAGGCCTGATTATGGAGGGCGCTGAAATACAACGGGGTGAGGGTGAAAAACAAAAGGTACAAGCAATACAAAGTTTCCGGGAAGCCATGCACTGGTTGCGTGAACAAGCTGAAAAAGCAATTACCAAACAGCGATACAAAGGTTTGGGTGAAATGAACCCACAGCAGTTGTGGGAAACTACGATGGACCCGACTGTGCGCCGTTTGCTGCGTGTTCAAATTGAAGATGCAATTGCCGCGGATCAAATTTTTACAACGCTAATGGGCGACGAAGTTGAGCCTCGGCGTGCCTTTATTGAAAGCAATGCGTTGAAAGCGGGCAATATTGACGTTTAAGAACATCTGCGTTGGCAGAAACTGGCGCAGAATTCGATGGTGCTGTATTGATGTTGCTGGCCAGCGTGCTAGCGTATAAAAGCCTGAAGCATCTGAGCGCAGTACATTAAATCTGCGTATTTAGTTTTTCTTTAAATTCCAGGTTACCCGCATGCGGGCAACAGCTTGTCCGCATGCGTTGCTAACCTCCACTTCAACCGGAAAATTAATTTTGCCAGCACTGCGAAGTGTCTGTTTTAACGGCGAAATGGCCTGTGCAACTTTGGCATGAGCTTGCAATGTGCCTAGCGCAGGGTGCAGCACTTCAAATTCAACTTGAGCCGCAACGGGCCTGACACCAAGAATTACTGAGGCGAACCCACCAGCCATGGCTGCACCAGAACAAGTTTCTGCAAGGGTGAACAACGCGCCGTCGGCAATCTTGCCAGTGCTGTCAAGCAACTCTGGTTTTTCTGCCATGTCGCATTGAGCTATACCGTTTCCAATGCTGTTTAAGCGGACACCACAGGCTTTGGCAAAAGGCACTTTTCCGTCCATTTGCATTTTGACCAAGGGCCGCATGATTAGGGTTAATAGCGAGTCCAGCATTATTGTTCCCCTTGAGACAGTTTGAATTGAATATAAAGTTCAGCCAGTGATTCATCTGCCTCGTTATTCAATGTGCTGACGGTGTGTGCCAGCGCATTTTCCAAATCAATTTGCGGCGTGGCTGTGTTAACCCAAACCGGTCCTTTGGCTGGTCGCTTATAAACAATTTCGCTGGTGTATGCAGCAATTTTCCATTTGCTGTTCTGTTGTTCAAGAGTGTGTAGCAACTTTGCCTGTGCATCGGCTTGTGCCACTGTAAAAAGAGAGCCGGCATGCAAAGTGCCAATGTGATTTTTCAGAACAGAATCAAAACCAAGTTGAAGATGTTCTTCGGAGTTTTTGTTGACTGTGCCCAGTCTGGCGAATTGAAAAAAAGGACTGCTGGCCAGCATTTGGGCCAGACGAGTGGTATTCATTCTGTGTCTCCTGTGGTTTGCGAGAAGCGTGCATGTACTGTGTTTAAAAATTTCAGTACGGTGTTGATTTCATCGGTACTAAAACCTTCGATCAGTTGTTTATTCAAACTGCTCAACAGAGGCTTGGCTGCATTCATTTTGTCTCGACCTTTGCTGGTCATTCGCAGGTGGGCCACTCGGGCATCTTCTTGTGAAACTACCCGTTCGATCAGTTTGTTGGTTTTCATGCGCTGTACCAGGCCTGTCATCGCGGAGTTGTTTAAACCGAGTGCTTCACCAAGTTGCTGCATAGAGGCTTGTGGAAGTTTATCCAGGGCAAACAACAAACTGACTTGCGCAGCTGGCACACCGATGGCTTCTTCAACGCCTTTGTCAGCGTAGCGATAAAGCACAGCGCGGGCGCGATTGAGCATGAAAAAAAGACGACGATCCATGTGTGTTCCATATATTACGCATACGTAATATATGGAAATAAAATTACCACGTCAATTATTACGCACATGTAATAATTTGCATGAATTAAAAATCAGGGCTGTTTAGTGCGGTAAATCTGGCAGTTCAGCGCGCAAATTGAAATGTACGAACACCTGGTGGAGCAGTTTTGATTATGTTGCCGTTCCAACCCTCTAGCCTGGCTGCAACTTGTGCGAGGCCTTCAACAAGCAAGGTGGGAGTGGACAACAAGAACATCAAAATACCAATATTGGTCATGGAAAAATCCACGGGAAGTTTTCCGTTGGTACTGATTGTGGAAGGGTGACCTGTGGCGTCTGCAGCTACTGGAATAAAGGTACCGAAAATAACTGCCAACAATGCACCACCAAAAAAGCGCCCCACACTGTTGCACATGGAACGCGAAGCTGGGCCTGTACCCAATGTACCGTGTATGCCAAGAGCCATGTTGTTGAATACTCGAGACAGGTTTGCGTTGGATGCCAAGACCACATTCATGTTCAATAACCGCATGCCTTCGGATATTTTTATTAATGATTGTGTAACCGGGCCGTATTGGTGAATATTCTTAGCCATGTACTGGCCGCGGAAACAGTTCTCTGAGGCCCTGGCCGGATCACTCAGTTTACTTGCCTGTTTTTTTTGGTATTCAGGCGTTGCCCATTTCCGCAAGGTAGGCGCAATTTTGGTATCGGCAACATAGTCGATTAAAGTTGCCGGGTACGCCATGGTTCTAAGAATAAAATTATGGAGTTTTGGTGCAAGAACTTCTTCGGTATAACGCCGTGCATCTTTTAGTTCTGGTGCGTGACGATAGCTAACTTCCATGTGGTCAACTGTGCTTGCCAGCGCCACGTAGTGGCTTTCCTTGGCGGTTACTGCTTTGGCATAACAGTAGCGTTTCCAGCGTGTGGCATCGTTCCCTTGCGGTTTTTCAACCTGCATGTATTCACCCAAGCTATCCTTTAGCGCCTCCATGTTCTCTATATCGCTTTTGCTCAGATCGATTGCTGCAAGCGCATTTCTTAAAATGATGGGTACACCCTCATGGTCAAGACTGTCAGATTTGATTTTCTTCTGAATGTGAAACTTGCCTTGCATGGCTTTGGCCATGACCTGGATTAGTTCGGGTTTGTCTTTGATTGATTTGAGTTGGGAGAGTATTTTTTGAAGGTTTTCGCTGATGCCCTTGGATAGCAGTTCTTTTTGCCTGGTGTTTACGTTTTGTTTTTGAATACACATTTGACTGGCCATACCAGTGCAAAAGCCCAGTAATCCCAAGGCGGAAGAAGCGACCGGAAAAGCGACGAGTAAACCAACAACGCTTTGACCCAACCATGTGGCGCTGCTGTTTGAAAGACCTTTTATCCGATTCAACAGTTCGGTGGTACCTACGCCGATAAAACCCAAAAGACCAAACATCATGACTTTGTTTTTGGTGCTTTTGTCGTCAACGCCACTTGTGCCTAAATTGCGAAAGGTGTTGTAGCTCATGCCGGTTGGGGCTGCATTGATTTCACACAAACCATGCAAAGTATGACTGACTTTAGAGAACCGCAGGGCCCACCGGTTACGTGGGGTGGTTTCCTCGCCCAGTTTGTAGTCGTAGTATTCAACGCCGTAGCGAACATGGTCTTCACGAGTCAAGCGATTTTGAACACCGTTGGAATTCCAGACCGCGCTGTCGTACTCCTCGTCGCTTAAGGTGATTTGTTGCTGGGCTGCGGTTTCCCGGGCCTTAAAGTCTTTTCGTAGAATAGCGGCCTGGGCATATTGTTTGGATTCAAAATGCGCTTTACCGACCACTTGAATGGCGCGTGTTGACGCAACAAAGTCAAGTGCCTTGTTCAGAAACTTACGTTTTTTGTAGGTATCGCCACTTACATGTTTATTGCCTGACTTGCGGGCAATGTTGTTTTTCATGCTGCGATCAAGCTCAGGCGTGATCAGCTTTGGCGAGTACTCAATTTTCAAGGACACGATTAGTCTCCATAACGCACAATTTGGGTGCACTTTTTTTTATTCTTTGACCCCTAACATGTCACAAACCGTGAATTTGTCCAAAAGCGGGCAAAAAGGTATCACTCTTTATGTGTCACTTTATTCATTAAAGTTTGACAAAACTAGGGTTTTCCCTATTTTTTGTGCACCGCAATAGAGCAATATTTAAATTCAGGGATTTTGCTTTCAGGATCGAGAGCGGCGTGGGTCAGTTTGTTGACTGCTGCCTCGGCGTAACAGAAGGGGACAAATACATGTCCAGGCGGTATTCCGGCGTCGGCCCTGGCAAACAGTTGTACTTCGCCACGGCGGGATGAAAGCCGTACGGTGCTGCCCGCTTTAATCCCCAGGGTTTTTAAATCATCAGGGTGTATGGATGCTGTGGGTTCAGGTTCAATGGTGTTGAGCGCGCCAGCCCGACGGGTCATGCTGCCGGTGTGCCAATGTTCCAGTTGCCGCCCCGTGATGAGTACAAATGGAAATTCTGTGTCGGGCACTTCTGCGGCGCTGCGGTATTGCGCGGGTACAAGTCTAGCCTTGCCATTCGGCGTCGGAAAGTGGTCGGTAAACACCACTGGCTCGCCAGGGTCGCCTTCATGGGCGCAGGGGTACACCACGGCGTGTTCGCGTTGCATGCGCTGCCAGGTTATGCCTTCGATGCTGTGCATGGCGTGGCGCATTTCATCGAACACCTCTTCTACACTGCTGTAATGCCAATTCAGCCCAAGGCCTTGGGCAATACTTTGGATAATCCAAAGGTCTTGCTGTGCCTGCCCGGGTGGGTTGATGGCTTGTTGCCCAAGTTGAACTAGGCGATCGGTGTTGGTGAAGGTGCCGGTTTTTTCTGGAAATGCGCTGGCGGGTAGTACTACATCTGCCATGGTGGCAGTCTCGGTCAGGAAGATGTCCTGCACCACTAAAAAATCGAGTGCGGCCAGCGCCTTGCGGGCATGGTTCAAATCGGGGTCGGACATGGCGGGGTTTTCGCCAAGTATGTACATGCCCCTTACTTGGCCATCTAATATGGCTTTCATGGTTTCCACCACAGTGAGCCCGGGGGTGGCGCTGAGCTGTGTGTTCCACAGGGCTTGGAACCGCGCCTGTGCTTCTGGATTGCATACCCGTTGGTAGTCTGGGTACATCATGGGTATAAGCCCAGCATCCGACGCACCCTGAACATTGTTTTGCCCGCGCAAGGGGTGCAGGCCTGTGCCGGGTCGGCCAATTTGCCCGGTGATTAGTGCCAGAGAAATAAGGCAACGTGCATTGTCGGTGCCGTGGGTGTGCTGTGAAATACCCATGCCCCATAAAATCATGGATGCGCTGGATTTTGCATACAGGCGGGCAACCGAGCGCAATGCGGCAGGCGGAATGCCACAAATCGGAGCCATGGCTTCGGGGGTGCACTGGGCTACATTGGCTTTTACTTCATCAAAACCTTCTGTGCGTTTGGCTATAAATTCCGGGTCGATCAGGTTTTCTTCGATGATGATGTGCAGCAAGGCATTGAGTAGTGCGACATCGCTGTCGGCTTTGAACTGCAAAAAATGGGTGGCGTGCCGGGCCAGGTCTGTGCGCCTTGGATCGGCCACAATTAGTTTGGCGCCATTTTTCACTGCATTTTTAATCCATGTGGCACCCACTGGATGATTCACGGTGGGGTTGGCGCCTATTACGAATATCACTTCGGCTTGGTTAACATCCATCACTGGGTTGGATACGGCGCCCGATCCAATGCCTTCGAGCAGGGCTGTAACCGACGAGGCATGGCACAAGCGGGTGCAGTGGTCCACGTTGTTGTTGCCGAACCCTGTGCGCACCAGTTTTTGGAACAGATACGCTTCTTCATTGCTGCATTTGGCTGAACCAAAACCCGCCAGCGCATGGCTTCCGTAGCTGGTTTTTATGTGTTTGAACCTGTTTGTGACCAAGGCCAGTGCTTCGTCCCAGGTGGCGGTGCGAAATGCTTTGTCTACATCGGAGGGGTCAAGCAAGCGAACCGGGTTTTTTGGAATGCCCTCGCGGCAAATAAGCGGTTGGGTTAAGCGCTGTGCATGGTGTACATAATCGAAACCATAGCGGCCTTTTACGCACAGGCGCCCTTCGTTGGCAGGCCCTTGGCGACCCTCTACGCGCAGAATTGTGTTGTTTTTAATGTGGTACGTAAGCTGACAACCCACACCGCAATAGGGGCACACGGAATCAACGGTTTTGTCTGCAGCCTGTTGTGCATCAGCCTTGGCGTGGCTGAGTGCACCGGTGGGGCAGGCTTGCACACATTCGCCACAGGCTACGCAGGTGGATTGGGCCAAAACATCGCCTTGATCAAACACAATTGAGGTGTGTTCGCCGCGAAAGGCCAGGCCAATCACATCGTTTACCTGAATGTCCCGGCAGGCTCGCACGCACCGCGTGCATTGAATACAGTGCTCCATATTCACTGCGATGGCCGGGTGTGACAAGTCGGCTGGTACAGGTTCTCGGGCTTCAAAGCGGCTACCCTGAACACCCATTTGTTGGCACCAGTGGCTTAATTCATTGTCGGCTTTCAAAGCATTTGCAGCTGCATGGCTGGGCATGTCGGCCAGCAACAGTTCAAGGACCATTTTTTGTGCAGCGGTGGCTTTGTTCGAATGGGTATGTACCACCATTCCCGCAGCGACCTGCCTGCAACAAGAGGCCGCCAGGCTTCGTTCACCCTCCACTTCCACTGCCACATAGGGCGGGCGCAGCCTGGGTAAGCCGCGTTTGCCTTCAATCGATTCCAGCATGGCCGATTCTTCGCCACAAATGTAGGCGCCTGCGCCGCGACGAAGTTCAATGGCAGGCATATTGGGCATGGGCGGGTTGGCTTTTAGAGCAGACAATTCGGCGTTCAGCATGACCCGGCAGGCGTGGTATTCATCGCGCAGGTAAATGTAAATGGCGCTGGCTTGCACGGCCCAGGCGGCTATCAGCGTGCCTTCAAGAAACTGGTGCGGGTTGTGTTCAAGGTAGGTGCGGTCTTTGAATGTGCCGGGTTCGCCTTCGTCGATATTCACGGCCATTAAACGCGGGGCTTTTTGTTCACGCACAATGCCCCATTTTTTACCAGCCGGAAAACCCGCACCACCCAAACCGCGCAGGCCTGAATTCGAGAGGGTTTCGATAACGGATTCAACGGTGCGCTGCCCCGCAATACATTCCTGAAGGATGCGATAACCACCTTTGGCACGGTACGCGGCTGCTGTTGTATAGGGTGGTGGCAAGGCCTTGGTGTGCCGGCCGAACGCAGCCTCCATAATTTCATGGTGATTGGCATAAGCTATTTCATGCTGGCCCACGGCGGCAGCGGGTGCCTGTTCACAACGCCCAATACAAGGTACGGCCTGAACCCGAACGGTGCTGCCTAATAGTCTGGGTAATTTTTCGATCAGGTCCTCAGCACCTGCTATGCAGCAGGAGGGGCCATTGCACACACGCACAGTGAGGGTGTGGGTGAGCTCATTTTTCGAGTCGACTACATCAAAGTGATGATAAAAAGTGGCCACTTCGAACACTTCGGTTTGGGATAGTTTCAAGCATTCGGCCAGTGCAGCCAGGTGGGGTTTGGGCAGGCAGCCCAGGTGGTCTTGTAGTTGGTGCAGGTATTCAATAAGCAGGTCGCGGCGCAAATCGCCATGGCCCAAAATGGCAAGAACTTCCGACACATGTTGAGGGTCTGATTGCCGACCCTTGGGCTTTGCGCGGTGTTGTTGTGCAAAGTCAACAGCAGTTGCAATCGGTATGATCGCCTGTTTCATTGGTTCTCCGCCTTCTGTTGTGAACACCATTAGGCCTCTGTTGAACTTACACGGTCCTTTCTAGGACCAAGGGTAAGTGGTGAAGTTCATCGTAAACCCGCCGGGCCGTTTGCCGTTAGTAGATTCTGTCAACCCAAGCTTGCTGCACTGCGGTAGCATGCTGTTCTTGAATTTTGTTTTTAAAAATGTGTATGAAAAACAAGCCCTTTGGCATTTTTCTAGCCTCTTTGCTGACTGTGTTGTTGTCAGCCTGTGCAACTGTGGCACCACCAGCGGCCCCTGTGGCTGAACCATTACCTGCTGCCCAAGCGCAAGACCCTGTGGCGCCGAAAACCCGCGAGCCTGTGATTGCCTTAGTACTTGGCGGGGGTGGCGTGAAGGGTTTTGCCCACGTGGGCGTGATCAAGGTATTGGAAAGCCACGGAATCAAGCCCGGCATTGTGGTGGGCACCAGCGCAGGCAGCTTTGTGGGTGCCTTGTACGCCAGTGGCATGAATGCTTATACCTTGCAAGGTGTGGCTTTGGGTATGCAAGAAGCCGATATTCGCGACCTCACTTTGAGCAGCCAAGGTTTTTTGATTGGCGACAAGTTGCAGCAGTATGTGAATACGCAGGTTAAGAACAAGGCCATTCATCAATTCCCGATTCGTTTTGCAGCGGTGGCCACTGACCTTGAAAGCGGCGAGAAAGTGGCGTTTAACTATGGCAATGCAGGGCAAGCGGTGCGCGCCTCGTGCAGTATTCCGAATGTATTTTTACCAACCCGAATTGGCAAGCGGCAGTTTGTGGATGGCGGTTTGGTGAGCCCTGTCCCGGTATTGACTGCTCGCGACATGGGTGCTGATGTGGTGATTGCTGTGGATATTTCTGCCAAACCACGTGCAGGTACAGGTGCAATGGGGTGGTGGGGGTTGCTGGACCAAAGCATTAATATTTTGAGTCAGCAAGCCATTCGCGCCGAGTTGGCCCGAGCCGATGTGGTGATTCAGCCCAGTGTTCAACATGCGGATGCATTGAACCTGGACCAACGTCATGAGTTTTTGTTGGAGGGCGAAAAGGTGGCACAGAAGCTGGTGCCCAAAATTCAGGCTGCCATACAGGCAAGCCGGGAGAGGCTGGTGGCACAAGCAAACCCAAGGGCACAGCTGTGAATTTTGGCAGTACAATGCCTTGATGATAAAAGAAAAATAAGGCATGCCGACATGGGTTCGCAGACAGAAATCCCCACGATTTTGATTGCTGAAGACCACCCGATGATTTCAATCATGTTGGCTGACATGATTGACCATCTGGTTACTCGCAGTGAAATAGTTGTGGTGGAGAACATGGAAAAAGCCAGAGCCATTCAAGCTCAACCAGACCTGATAATTGCTGATCTGGACCTTCCTGATTCGAAGGGTGTGAATACCATCAATAACTTTGCGGCTTTGTTCCCGCAATGCCCAAAATTAATTTGCTCGGGTGTGTTGGATAGAAACCTGGCGATTGAAGCGGAACGAGCGGGTTACTTTTATGTGAACAAGGCCAGCACTTACCCAGAACTGCTTCGCGCGCTTCAAAACCTGTTGACAAAGGCTGGTGTGCTGAACGAAGCGCCCAAAGGCGTTGAGAAAGTAACCAGTGAATACCATTCGAATATTTATGCTCCGGGTTCCGACAAACCCCTGACCTGGAAGCAGGTGGAAATTATGCGAAAAACTGCCGAGGGATTGTCGGCCAAGGAAGTTGCGCGGGAAATGGACATTAGCCCTGACACCGTGCGTGGGCACATCAAAGAAATTTTCTTGCGCTTGGGTGCAAAAAACAAAGGCCAGGCTGTTGATATTTTTATTCGGGCTGAACGCAAGGCCCGTTTGCTAGATTCTTGAAAACCGCTGGCTGGGAGGCCAATATGATCCGTTTGACGAGTTCCGCTTTGGCTGGTGTTGTGGCTTGGTTTGTATTGGCATTCACCGCCAGTGCCATGGCCACTACCAGTTTAAGCGGTATTTCCAGCCAGGAGGCCGTGTCGGCTTTACGCACTACACTGAGCAAGGGTGCTGATGCCGCGGTGGGCAGTTTGGGCAAAGCCGATGGTTTTCTGGGCAACCCTGCGGTGCGTATCAAGCTGCCGGAGTACCTGGAAAACAGCAAAGGGATGCTGAAAATGGTGGGCATGGGCGATGAGCTTGATGAGATGGAAGTCAGCATGAACCGTGCTGCGGAGGCCGCGGTGCCACAGGCCAAAGCCGTGCTGAAAAAGGCCATTCAAAGCATGACAGTTGCAGACGCCAAACAAGTGTTGAGTGGTGGTGACACGGCGGTAACGGATTTTTTTAAAAGCAAAAGCCAGGCCGATTTGTACAAGCAGTTGTTGCCCATTGTGAAAGGAAAAACTGCCCAGGTGGGTTTGGCACAGCAATACAATGCGTTGGCCGAGCAAGGAAGCCGTTTTGGTTTGGTGAAGGCTGAAGACGCCAATTTGGAAGGTTATGTAACCAACAAGGCGCTTGATGCTTTGTTTTTGATGGTGGCCGAGGAAGAAAAAGCGATTCGGGCCAACCCGGTTGCGGCAGGCAGCGCCGTACTGAAAAAAGTTTTTGGGAGTTTGAAGTGAAAAGAAGCATTCAACTGGCGGCTTTGTCGGCTGCACTAGTGCTGGCCGCCTGTTCTGAGCACCATGATCACGGTGCGGAATCGGGGCATTCTCATGATGCGCCGGCTGTGGTGGAGCAATCGACGACCCCTGCACAGGTACAGAACGGTGTTTCGGTTCAGAATGCCTGGGTGCGCCCTACGGTGGGCGAGCAAGACGCTACCGGTGCTTATTTGACCATTACCAGCCAGGAGCCTTTGACTTTGGTCGGCGTGGCAACGCCTGCTGCAGAAATTGCTGAAGTGCATGAGATGAAAATGGACGGCGAGATTATGCGCATGCGGATGGCTGAGCGCATTGAAATTAAAGCCGGTGAACCACTGGAATTAAAACCCGGTGGTTACCATGTGATGTTAATGGCCTTGACTGCACCCGTGGAAGCCGGGCAAGAAATTGAGTTGAGCCTGCAATTCGAGAAAGCCGACGGTAGCAAAGTAGAAATGCCTGTGAAAGCAATTGCTGCCGAGAATGCTGGCGGTGCTGGGCACCATCAAAGCAGTGGTGATCACCACCACGATGGCGGTGACCACAAACACTGATCAGTACCTCTGAACAGCGTTAGAAAGCCAGTTTCAAACCCATCAATGCTGAACGCCCACCCAGCGGTGTATAACCGCGCACGGTGTTCAAAGTGGTTGCTGAGAACGCCAGTTCATCGGTCAGGTTTTGCAGGTTGGCAAATACTTCGCCACCAGTTTGGCCCCAGGTGAATGCTTTGCCAACTCGCAAATTCACCAGTTCGTAACCTTTCACTTCCACATCGCCAGCGCCGGCTTTGCTGTCGCTGACCCAAATCAGTTCGGGTGTAATTGTCCAACCCGCTTGTGAATAGGCGGCACTGGCTACCACACGTTGAGGGCTGATGCGTGGCAGGTTACCGCCGCCGTCTGTGCGTTTGCCGCGTACAAAATCATATTGAACACCGGGTTGTAATTTGCCTGCACCCAGCGCATAAGCGGTTTGGTAACCCAGCTCAATGCCTTGAAATTCTGCAGGTACGGCTGAGAAATCAAACACCGGGACTTGATCCTCAGTGGTTAGAAGATCGCCATCTTCATCAAATATTGAATCGGCGCCCGTGCGACCAATCAATGCAATGTAATTGCTGTATCGGCTTGCAAAGGCGGTGGCATTGAATTTCGATTCCCCTTGTGCCCAATTGCTTGTTAATTCCAGGTGGCGGCCGCGCTCTTCTTGCAAATTCGGATTGCCTTTTTCATAGGCGTTCGTGGCCACGTGCACACCGTCGGCATACAGTTCGAAGCTTGAGGGTGCGCGCTCAACCCGAGACACTGAACCGCCCAGCGACCAGCCGTTGCCAATTGGTGCGCTATAACCCAAAGAGACAGAACTTGGGCTAAAACTGCGGTTAATGGCTGGCCCTGCGCTTACTCCCCCACCTGCGACCGGGCCACTGATGGGTGACAAACCACTGGTGGCCGCATTTACATCCACTTGATCATTACGCAGGCCAAATTCGAATACCCCACTATTTTTTTGTCCACGGCTGGCGCGGAAAATGGTGAACACACCGGTTTGATCGGTGCTGGTGCTGGGCACAAATGCTTCATCGCCAACGGCTGAAAATTCGGTACGTTCAAACTGTGCGCCTGCGCTTGTATTGATGCTTAAACCTGCAATTGAAAATGGTGTAAAGACCACTTCCAGGCGGCCGTCTATGCCGTCGTTTACAAACAGTGTGGCCGGTGTGCCGTCTTCAAATTCCTGGTGTTGGTAATCGGTTTTGGCCAAGCGGTATTTCACTTGCTTCAAGGCTGTGCTGTTGAAGTTTTGCTCACCTTCCAAGGCGTAGCGTTCGTTTTCCATGCCAATGCGAACATCGAGCGATTTGGGCACTCCGTATTCATTGTTGTATCGTTCAGCCGATATGCCAATGTAGCCATTGCCAGTTTGAAATGATGCACCAATGGCCGCGCCATCGGATTTCGAGGATGAGTTTTGCACCCGGTTTCCGGTAGCACCGTCGGGATCGGTGAATGTTGGGGTTTCAAGGTCGCCTGTGGTGCGTTTGAATCCATCCAGGTGAATGCTGACACCCTGCCCCAGGCCTGCATCCAGTTTGAAGCCACCCGCTGTCTGGTCGGCTGCGCCACCACCCAACAAATTCACCTCGCCTTGAAAGCCTTGGACAGGCTTGCGGGCAATGCGTTGGTCGATCAGGTTGACGACACCACCCACTGCATTGCCACCATAGGCCAATGCGGCCGGGCCGCGAAGAATTTCAACCTGATGCAAGGCAAAAGGATCAACTGGCAAGGCGTGGTCGAAGCTGAGCGCAGAAACATCGACTGTGGCGGCTGAATTGCGCAGAATCTTGATTCGGTCGGAATCTTGGCCGCGCACAATAGGGCGGCTTGAGTTGGGCCCGAAACCTGTGGCGGACACACCGGGTTGATAGCGCAGTGCCTCCCCAACGGTACTGGCACCATTTGCGTTCAATTCATCGGCTGTGATGATTGACAAAGGTTTGGTGATGGATTCTGGTTTTTCGGTTGCGCCAGTAACCACCACTGATTCAAGCATGGTGCCCTGGGCTTGTGCCTGGGTTTGTGCAATAAAAAGCAGGCTGGCCAGTGCAACAGCATGGCGCTGGAATTGATATTTGATCATGTTTATTTCCTGAAATGCAGCAAAGCACCACCCCGCCCTGTTTGATAAGTCGAGAACAGGGGTGGCAACAAAAATTAATCGGGATTGGTTGGCTTCAGGAAAAGTGGGGTGGGTCGCGCACGCGCACACGCTGCGCGAACAGAGTGTTGCGTGGTGCGGCAACGGCACTGCTTTGTGTGCCCAGTTGGGCCAGCAGTGGCGAAGCACAGCCAGTGGGTGGGTTTGAAACGGCGGCTTGCGCCGTGGCAAGACCATCGAACAGAAGGCATGAATGCAGTAAATCGCTGGTGGCGCTGCGTTCCTGATCGTGATTGTTCTCGTGGCTGTAGCCTTGCAGCGATTGTGCTTGAAGTGCTTCCCGGTGTTCAATGCTGTGGGCAAAACCAGCCCATTGCGCGGCCAGTACGGCCAGCGCGATCAGCATGTGTTGAAGCCAGCGGCTAGGCATTGGAGAAATCACTTCGATAAACTGCAATTCGAATAGTTTAACAAACCTGTCAACAGGACAGCCCAAGCGTTCGGGTGATTCTAGGCAATGGCTGCTTGTGATTCGGGGTCAGTAATCAGTGCCCTGCTTTGCGGCGCAGGTCTGCAAGGCGTTTGTCTTTCATGGTCCAAATGTCGCCAATCCAGGTTTTAAAGCGGTTCTTGAATTCAAGGTTGCCGCGGAAGTCGCCTGCAATCATGTCCTCAGGAATGGGCAAAATTTCAACGTGAATTTGCATCGTGGGTTGTTTGCCGCACAGCCAGCTCCAGGTGATGTTGCCTTTGCTTGGGCCATAGGCAATGGTTACATTCACCATGCCTTCAAACTGTTCGCCCATGGCGTTCAGTGAAGCAGACAAGCCACCGTATTTCGGGCCCAACAGGTGGGTATAAGGCGATTTGGTTTTGGCTTTTTTGGCGGCAGTAAAGCGGGTACCCTCTAGAAAGTTGATCACCGTGACGGGGCTTTCTTTGTAAACCTGGCAGGCTTTGCGGGTGGTTTCAAGGTCCTGGCTGGCCAGCGCCGGGTTGCGTGCAATGGCAGCACGGCTGTGGCGTTTCATGAAGGGAAAGTCCATGGCCCAGCACACCACACCTACAATCGGCACCCAGATCAATTCTTTTTTCAGGAAAAAACGGCCAAAAGGCGCATGGCCATGTAGCACATCGAACAACACCACAATGTCGGCCCATGCGGTGTGGTTGCTGATGACCAAGTAACTGCTGTGCGGTTTGAATTCGCCATGAATTTCAACCTGCCCTTGTTGGCCCTGCAGCAGTTTGTAAAGTTGCTTGTTTGAGCCTACCCACCAGGTGGCAATTTGCACGCAACAGTTGGATGCCACACGTTGAACCCTGTACACCGGCACCAGGCGCAGCACGATGAACGGGAACATGATGATGAACCAGAAGGTAATGCACAAGACCATCAAGGTGACGGTGAGTACACCGATGGCGGTGGCTGGAAGAATTTTGGACAGGGGCACTTTGGGGATCCGGGGCTTTTTAAGCGTTGGGGGCTGTTTAATCAAACAGCCCGGATATTACCCCAGAAACCCTTAAACGCCCAACAGGCCTGTGACCACGTCCACCGGGTAAATTCCTTGAGGGCTAATACGGTTGGCACCGTTGGCCACCTCAAAGGTGGCCGACAAGGTTTCAGATCCACCACGCTCAAGAATTGTGCTGACTGCCCAGTATTCGCAGGTGGTTTTATCCTCCGCCACACGCAGCACGCTGTAACCGCGTTCAGTCACGTTCACATGTTTGATGTGTGGGCTGGTCAGGCGAATAGCCTGAATAATCTGATTCGGCAGGTCCAGGCCAGGCGATGTCACGGAGGTAACCACGAATTCTGTGGCCACACTGCCTTGCCCGGTCACTGGGTTGTAGCCACCAGCTGCATCGATTGGTTGGTTGGGGTTGTCGGTAATGTCGGCTACCCAAGCGGTGTGTACGTCGCCAGTCAAAATCACCACGTTGTTGATGGGTTTTCCGCCATCGTCACCCCGAAGGGCGTTGATAATGCGCTGGCGTTCGGCACTGTAGCCGTCCCATGAATCACCGTTCAGGCCCGAGGGTGCCAACAGTTCACCAAGTTGTGCAGGTGCGGGGTTGTTCACACCGGGTTTGATGATCCACTGGTGAAATACAACCTGGTTGCCAATCAGCTTCCACTGGGCTTGCGATGCACGCATGCCGTTAATCAAGAAGTTGTATTGCTCTTCACCAATCATGGTGCGGTCAGGCTGGCTGGCCACGCCATCGGTGGGGTTCACCGGGGTGGCAGCCTCAATGTCGCGGTCGAACAGGCGTGTGTCGAGCAAGAACAAATCAACCATGTCGCCAAATTGCACACGGCGGAAAATTTTGGCGCGGTTGCCTGGCTCGGGAAGGCGAATCGGCATCCATTCATCGTAAGCGCGCTGGGCAAACCCTTTGCGTTCTTCCCATACACCTTCCGCGCCTTCGGTGTGGTTTTCAGCGCCATCGCGGTAGGAGTTGTTCGTGGATTCATGGTCGTCCCAAATCGTGATGAACGGGAAGCGCTGGTGCAACTTTTGCAGGTCTTCGTCGCGTTTGTATTGGGCGTGGCGGGTGCGGTAGTCGGAAAGCGTGATGATTTCAGTGGCAGGTTCATACTCGCGCACATTGCCGTACTGGCCATTGCCATATTCGTAAATGTAGTCGCCAAGGTGAATAATCGCATCGATGTCGTCACGCTCAGCCAACTTGGCATAGGCATTGAAAAAACCATGGGCCAGGCTGGAGCAGCTCACTACACCAAAGTTCAGCGGCCGCTTGTTGCCAGCAGCAGGAGTAGTTCGAGTACGGCCCACAGGGCTGGTTTTGCCGTTGCTGCGGAATTGGTAGAAGTACACCGTGTCTTGTTCAAGGCCACTGCAAATTAGTTTCACAGTGAAGTCTTGCGCCGCATTGGTTTGAAAGTCCATGGATTTAACAAACATGGTTAGCGCTTCGTCTTTGAATACGTCCACACGGCCTGCAATGGTGCGGTTGGTGTTGACAGGCGTATTCTCGGGCGTAATTCGGGTCCACAACACCACGCTGTCAAAAGCAGGGTCGCCACTGGCCACGCTGTGCAAAAACTGCACATTCTGTGTGGGGGTTACTTCGTTCGGTGAAGTGCGGCTGTTTTCAAGGTTGCTGTTGCCATCGCTGCCGCAACCTTGTAGCAGGCTTAATCCACCAACGCTGGCAGTGCCTAGCCCCAAGCCTTTCAGAAATGAGCGGCGGGTAATGCCCGGGCGTTTTTGAATTCGACTGCGTTTGCGACGTGGACCTGACATGGTGGTGTTCCTGAGTTGTTTGAATATGCTTGTTAAGCGTTAGGAAGGCTATCGGGGATGATCAGTTCATACAGCATGCCCAAACCAAGGCCAAAACCGCCTTGAAGGTTGGGGCCTCCCCGATCACTGGTGAAGTACATGCGTTTGCCATTTGGGCTAAATGCAATACCCGCAATTTCGGATTGATCTTGCCCCACAATTTGCAGCGGGGGCACAAGCACACCGTCGGGATATACCACCACCACCTGCATGTCACCGCCGTCCTCGGCGACCAACACTTCGCCAAATGGCGTCATGGTGATGTTGTCCACACCGGAAAGAATGTTGTTGGGTGCTGTGGCGGTGGCCATGTCGTACACCACTTCAATGGTTTGTGCAGTTGTGTTCAACATCCACAGGCGGTCATCGCCTTTGGTGGCGAAAAAAACGCGGTCGTTCTGATACCAAACGCCTTCACCACCATCAAACACAGCCGTTTCTGGCAGGCGGTTTTCCGTTTGGGGTGCATTGGGGTTGGCCGCATTCACCCAGCTGTAGCGCACGGGGCCATTGAGCGCGTTGGCTATATCGCCCTCTACTTTTAGCACTTGCAGCAGCCCCTGATTCATGTTGGCGCGCGCGGCACCGGCTGGCCAGTCACCAGTGGTGGGCACCCAGCGGTAAAAGCGGCCATCGGGCATGTCTTCGGTCATGTAAAACACACGGCGCTCACTGTCGATGGCCACGGCTTCGTGGCTGAACATGCCCAGTGCGGGAAGCGGGCGTGCAGCTTGAATGCCGAAGGGGTCGCATTCCCACACCAAGCCAGTTGGAATTTCTTCGCAACTTAGCCAGGTTTTCCAGGGCGTAATTACGCCTGCGCAGTTGAATGTGGTGTTTTGCAGTATTCGGTAACTGTCCTCAATCGTGCCATCTGGCCCAAAGACCAGTGCACTTGCGCCACCCAGGCCAGGAACAAAACTTTCGATTGGATTGGTTAGGGGGGCCAATTGAGGAACCTGAAAACCCAGTGTGCCGACGCCGGGTACCTCGCTGTTGGAGCAATAAATCCAGCCACCGTCTTCACGGGGCACAACGCCACCGCCGTCGTTGAAAATATGCCACGGTGTAGCGCCCGGTGCTGGCGGCAGGTTGCTGATCGCGACTACGCGGGTTGAAAAACCGGCAGCGGTGCGCACGCCATTGGCGTCTGGCTCACCCAAGGGACCAATATTGCGAAAGCGAAATTGTTGGTTGCTGAGTGCGGTGCCGCCAAACCGGTTGGTTTCAGAGGCACCCACGCGGCCACCAGTTGAACCCAATGGATTGTCTGAACCCCCACACCCTGTCATCCAAGGCAACGCACTTGCACTGGCGCCATAGAGAAAAGTTTTCAGCAGATTGCGTCTGCGAGTGCTGGGGAGCGAGGCGGTTAGATACGACATGGCGGGCATCCAGATAGAACAACATCAGGCAGTGATACCCGCCAAACTGATTTTTGGTTTTCGAGGTGGCATTCAGTGTGACGATTCTTAAATTTGTCACACGTTGCCTGAATTCTGGAAATTCATTCTTGAACCGAAGATGCTTGTATTAGGGTAAACCCTTGCATCTGTCTTTGAGTTGACTCAACAGTTGCGCAGAATAAGGCTTAGCGCTATGTTTAGCTTGGTAACAACTGTTGCACAAATAAAAAAGGGGAAAAAAATGAAGAAAATGATGCTCGCTGCTTCTGCAGCTGTTGTTCTGGCAGGTTGTGCCGCTGGTGGTATGTTCGGCCCAGCCCCAAAAGACGGTGAACTGGCCCAGCCAACCGATTACAAATCCTGGCCTGTATTCTTGGCCGGAATCGAAAAGCCCACTGGTCACATTCGTGACATTTACATCAACCCCACTGGCGCTGCTGCCAAAAAAGGCGAAGCCTTTGCCAATGGCACCGTTAGCGTGATGGAAATTTACAAAGCCACTAAAACTGGCGACAAAATGACCAAGGCAGGCTTGGAAAAAGTGTTTGTGATGTATAAGGGCAACAACTGGGGCAGCACTGCACCCGAAGGCATGAAGACAGGTGACTGGGTTTATGCGGCATTCGAGCCCAATGGCCAGCCCGCCAAAGCCGACTACGCCACTTGCCGTGGTTGCCACTTGCCTTTGGCCGACAAGGACTACATTTTCCACTACGACAAATACTTTGATACACGCAAGAGCGCCCAGATTTTGGACGGTCATGCTGGCAAGGTAGCCATGTCTGTTGAAGAAGCCCACTTGGCTGCTTTAGTTACCAAATAAGTTACCAAGTAAGAAAATCGGTAAGCCAGTAAGTCAACGGCTGATTTCGTACAATAAAAGCCACCCAAGGCAGGGTGGCTTTTTTGTTGGGGTATTCCATGCGCATGGTGCGTTTTACTTTGTACGCGGTTTGTTCGCTTGCCCTGTTGGGTTTGGGCGCACTGTTTTTTTTGTTGAAATCTCATCCCGTTGTTCAGTTTCCTGAATCCTTGAAACCTGCTCCTGCCAACGGCGTAAAAACCCTGTTTTTGGGAACGTCCTCCATGGCCTGGACTGATGGGCAAAGCACTTGGCTGGTCGATGGGTTTTTCTCACGTCAACCTTTGTCCAAAGTTGTTTTTACCCGCCTCACAGTGAATGAAACACAGGTTGGTACGGTTGCTGCGGAAATGTTCAAACGGTTGAACATGCCCAGCGTACTCAGCGGTATTGTGGTGGCGCACTCGCATTATGACCACGCCATGGATGCCCCCTTTCTTGCCAAAAAATATGGTGCGCGGTTGGTGGGTTCAGAATCGACCATGCAAATTGCCAAAGGGCAAGATTTGCCCGCAACTCAAATAGATGTGGTACCGGGCGGCGGCCAGGTGAAGCTGGGTGAATTCAATATTCAGTTGATTCAGTCTGCCCACGCACCCACCGGGTTCACCGGTGGGTTTAATATCAAACCGGTTTTTCTTCCGGCTCATGCCCTGCAGTTCAAAGAGGGGATCAGCTATTCATTTGCGGTTTCCCACCCCAGCCTGGGTAAAGGGCCATTTGCCCTGATACAGCCCAGCGCGGGCTACATTGACGGTCAGAACAAAGGCATTGAAGTAAAGCATGTATTTTTGGGCACCGGTGGCTTGGGTAAGTTAAGCGATGCTTACATTCAGAGTTACTGGCAGGAAATGGTGGTGACTACCGGTGCCCGTCATGTTTACCTGATTCACTGGGATGACTTCACCCAACCGTTAATCAATCACGGGCAATTGCGTGGCTTGAAACCCATGCCAAAGTTGCTGGACGACTTTCCAAGATCGCTTGAATTGTTAAAAAAGTTTGCAGAGCGTGATGGCGTTAACCTTCATGTGTTGGATGCATGGCAAACGATTAACTTTTGATCACGACCGCCCGTTTTTGCGTGCATACTAAAACCGCATGCAGCGTGGCATGCGTACCCAGCGCCAATGGCTAAACTGTTAGCAAATATGTCAAACCCGAGTCGCCTGCACAACGAAGCCAATACGAAAAACTTTGCGGATCTGTTTCACAATGAGGTCACAGCATGGCTGGTGTTGGCGCTTTCTCTGGTTATCACCGCGTTTGGTTGGCTGTTGTCCAGCCAAGCCATAGAAAAACGCGCCAACGACCGGTTTTCATTTGAGGTTCGTGACGCCCAAGAGCGTATTCAGACCCGAATTGGCCAGTACCAGCAAATATTGCGAGGCGGAGTTGCCTTTTTTGATGCGCACACCACAGTGAATCGGGAACATTGGCGCGTGTATGTGGCAGGGCTCAACCTGCAAAGCGAATTACCTGGCGTACAAGGTTTTGCTTTCGCCGAGCGCGTAGATTCTGAAGGTTTGCAGGAATATCAAAACCGTGTGCGCGCAGAGGGTTTTCCCAATTACGCGGTAACCCCTGCTGGCCAGCGCGAGGTGTATTTTCCGATCACATTGATTGAGCCTTTTGATGAACGCAACCAGCGTGCCTTTGGTTACGACATGTATTCCGAGCCGGTTCGCCGCGAGGCGATGAACCATGCAATGGACACTGGCGAGCCCACCGTATCGGGTTTGGTACAGTTAAAGCAGGGCGATAACAACAACCAGGCTACAGGTTTTCTCATGTACCTGCCTGTGTACACCAAGGGCATGGATTTAAGTTCTGTTAATGCACGCCGACAGGCCATTCGTGGCTTTGTATACAGCCCTTTTTTTGCCTCGGATTTGATGCAAAACGTGTTGGGCAATGAAAAAATACCCTTGCATTTTCAACTTTATGACACTCAAAGCATGGCACCGGAGTCGCTGATTTATGACTCCGCCCTTGGTGTTTTTAATCCACCGAAATCGAAATGGTTTGACCACACCCACGCAGTGACAGTGCCAGTTGAACTGTCTGGGCGAAACTGGACTGCCCGTTTTGAAAGCACTCCCGATTTTGACCAAGATGTTCACAGCACACTGCCCACCCTTATTTTAATCGCTGGCGGTGCAATCGATTTGATGCTGTTTTTAACCATTTATTCTTTGGTTCAACAACGCAGACGTGAAAGCGCCAGCAGGCTGAAAAGTCAGTTTTTGGCCAATATGAGCCATGAGATACGAACACCGCTCAATGCAATTCTTGGTTTTAATACTTTGCTGAGCGAACAGCTGAGAGACCCACAGTCCAGGGAGTATGTGAAGCAGGTTCAAGAGGCCTCTGAACAATTATTGGCCATGGTCGAAGATGTGCTCAGTTTTTCGCAAATTGAAGCAGGCTCGATCAAGATCGAGAGCGTTGAATTCGATTTGCATGAGAGAGTGCGTAGAACCCTTCGCCTGTTCACCGCCAAAGCACAGCACAAGGGTTTGGACCTTGTGCTTGAAATCGACGCCATGACACCCCGGGTGGTGAAGGGTGACCCTGCACGTTACGGCCAGGTGCTGTCGAACCTGTTGAACAATGCGATCAAGTTTTCTGACCGCGGAGTTGTGCTGGTCAAAGTGCAGCCAGACAGGCTGGATACGCAAGAGGCGGTGATTCGAACCGAGGTGCATGACCAGGGTATCGGCTTTGATGTCGGTGAATTTGAGCGGTTGACGCGCCCGTTCGAACAGGCAGATAACACCGCCACACGGCGGTTCGGTGGCAGTGGCTTGGGCTTGGCCATTTGCAAACGTTTGACTGAGCTAATGGACGGCGAGCTGTTTGTAGCCTCTGTGCCGCAGGCTGGCAGCGTGTTTGGCTTCACCTTGCGGGTTCAAGCCGTGTTTGCCCAAACAGGTAACACCGCAGCACCTTTGCCCCCAGAAGCAGTGTCACTTCAGGGTAAAAAAATACTGGTGGTTGAGGACAATAAATTAAACCAACACATGATCAAAGCCCTGCTATCGAAAATGCAGGCAGAGGTCTCGCTGGTCGATGACGGACAAATGGCTATTGATGCGGTGCGTACAGATTCAACCATTGATTTGGTGTTGATGGACATTCACATGCCGGTGATGAACGGCATTGATGCCGCCATTGCTATTCGTCAGTTGCCTGGCCCGGCTGGTCAGTTACCGATTGTGGCTTTAACAGCAGGTGCGCTTCAGGAAGACGAGAAGGCCTGCATGCAAGCAGGCATGAACGGGTTTTTAAGCAAACCTGTAGATGTACCCAAACTGCGGCAAGTGTTGGCCCGGCAATTACTTGGCGCGTACTGAAAACGCAAACATGCCTACCAACATGGCAGCAACAAAAACCAGCCCATCGCTTGCCATACTGGCCGCTGCCACCACAGCAGGGCCGGGGCAAAAGCCACCAATACCCCATCCCGCACCAAACAGAACCGCCCCCAGCAGCAGTTTTTTGTCAATTTGGGTGCTGGTGGGTAAGTTCATGGGCATGCCCATCAAGCTGGTTTTAAAGCGTTTGGCCAGCATAAATCCGGGCAAGCCCAGTGCAATAGCGCCACCCATCACGAACATCAGCGAAGGGTCCCAAGGCATGGAAAGATCAAGAAAGCCGATCACCTTGGCTGGGTTGGCCATACCTGAAACAATCAACCCCCAACCAAATACCAAGCCCGCAAGGCCGCTTGCCAATGCAAAACGCAAGTTGCTGTTTTTCATGATTTTGCTTCCTTTAAATTGCATGCATCAGTAATGAAGCCACCACAAAGCCGGTGGTCATGAAAACGCCCGTGGCGACCATCGAGCGCAGCGACAGGCGTGAAAGCCCGCACACTCCATGGCCGCTGGTGCAACCCGACCCCAGCCGTGTGCCATAACCCACCAACAAGCCTGCAACAATTAATGCAATCGTTCCGCGCGGGCTTTCGAATTCAAAACTGCCCACCATTGCTTGATAAAGCCACGGGGCAGCAGCCATGCCCAGAACAAAAGCGAGCCGCCACAGTGTTTCACCGCGTTGCGGTTTCATCAAACCACCCACAATGCCGCTGATGCCTGCCACGCGGCCAGTCAGCAGAATCAGCATGACCGCAGACAAACCAATTAGTAGCCCGCCGAACAAGGCTGGGTAAGGCGTAAAGGCTTCCCAATTAACACTAAACATGGTGAAGGTAATCCCAATAAAATATGATTGTTTGCTCATATTAACACGCTCAAAAAATAATCACCAGAATGGGTGTGGGTTACAATGCTGCGTCTGTATTGCTGCCCACATAGCTTCATGTCTTATTCGGAACAAGCGAGCCAAGCCTTATTCACAATGGCTTGCCCCCCTGCAAAGGTTGCAGTAATTGGCGCAGGTATTGCAGGCAGCTGCGTTTCGCTGGCGCTGTGCAGACAGGGTGTACAGGTGCATCTGTACGATTCAGCCCGCGGTCCCGCGGCGGGGGCTTCCGGTAATTGGGTGGGCGCTTTTCATCCGCACATTACCCGTGGCGATTCCCCTTTGTCGCAACTCACACGATTGGGTTTTGATTACACGCTTCGGGCTCTTCAGGATTTGACCGAACAAGGCCTGCTTGAAAAAGGCGTGGATTGGGACACCCCTGGCCACTTGCAAACCGTGCCACCAGAAGAGGCTGAGCGCGCGCACGAAACCCTCCAGCTGTTGAATTTTCCGCAAAGCCAAGTGCGTTGGGCGCGGCCCAATGAATTGTTGCCAACGCCTTTAAGCGGTATTTTTTTTCCGCAGGGCGGTTGGGTAAAACCTGCGCGCTGGGTGGTTGCCAATTTGCGGGCCTGCGGTGACTTGCTTCACACCCACTACTGCAGCATTGTTGCCGATATCACACCCTTACGAGAGCAGTATTCTGCGGTGGTGGTGTGCGCAGCTGAAAATGCACTTGAATTGGCGCCGATTCCGGGTGCCCGCGCAAACAGTGTGAAAGGGCAAATCAGCAAGCTGCGATGTATTGCGAAACCAGGCGTGGTGTTATCAGGCGAAAGTTATGCGATCGCACCCGCCGAAGAAGACTGGATGGTGCTGGGTGCCACCTATGAAAGGCCTGTGCTGCACTTGAACCCCACGGCCCTGGCTGATGAACTGAACATGGCCCGCTTTAAGGCCGCATTTCCTGAATTGCCGCTGGGCGAACTGCTTGATCACCGCTGCGCTGTGCGCTCGGTTTGGCAAGACCGCTTGCCCGCAATTGGCCCTGTACCCAACATGCCTGGTGTGTACATGAGCACTGGTTTTGCGTCGCGTGGCTTGTTGTGGGCGGCTTTGGGTGGCGCTATAGTAGCCGCTCACTGTATGGGCAATCCAATTGAATCGAAACTGCTGGGAAAAATTACGCCCCGAGCCGCGCGAGCTGCGAAAGCGTAATTTTAAAACGATTCAAGATGCCTCTTTTGCTGTCTTGGTTTTGCTTGCAGGCTTGGCCGCGGTTTTGCCCTTGGCTGCGGCTGGTTTTTTCTCCGCCTTTGCCTCGAACTCAAAACCAATTGCCCCATCGGGTTTTTTCACCAAGAAAGCCTTGAACGCACGGCGGGTTTTCGAAGAAACAAACCGGGTTAGCAAATCGGTTTTGCCGTCGAGAAGCAGCTTTTCCATTTGTTCACGGTCAATCGGTTGTTGCAGAATCACCTTGCCTGAACGGAAGTCACAGCTTTTGCTGGGGCCTACCGATTTTTCGCACACATAGCTGGTGGCCTGCTCGTACACATTGGATGCGCACTTCGGGCAGGGCCCCAAACGTGTTTCACCAGAAAAGTCGACCGGCTCGCCATTGTCATCGTCTTTGGCCTGGCCAAAGTCAAACTCAAGCTTGTGTTCATCGTTTAGCTTCAACACAGCTGCAAATGGCCGTCCCATTTTGCTGCGGAAACCGTCCAGCATAGGCAATTCACGGTCTTGCAACAGCTTTTCAACTTCGGCCACTTCAAATTGGCGCCCACCGGGCACTTTCGAAATCGAGAACTCGCATTTTGTGCAGGCAAAGCGGCGATAGTTTTCTTTCACCACGCTGCCGCAGTTGGGGCAAGGCGTAACCAGGGTGGCGTAATCGCCGGGAATGGTTTCTTCCGTGTAGTTTTTCGCGCGATCAACAATATTCTGCGTAATTTTCGCGATTTCCTGCATGAACTGCTCGCGAGAGAGTTCGCCCTTCTCCATACGGGAAAGTTTGTACTCCCACTCACCAGTCAACTCAGGCATGGTCAGTTCTTCAACATCAAGACCACGCAGAAGCGTCAACAACTGAAATGCCTTGGCCGTGGGTACCAAGGCGCGTTCTTCGCGCACCAGGTATTTCTCGTTGATCAAACCTTCAATGGTTGCAGCGCGTGTGGCTGGCGTACCAAGGCCTTTTGTGCCCATGGCATCGCGCAATTCTTCTTCTTCCACCAGCTTGCCAGCGCCTTCCATGGCAGAGAGCAGGGTTGCTTCGCTGTAGCGTGCGGGTGGCTTGGTGCTCAGGGTGTGCACATCAATTTCATCGGTGCTTACTTTTTCACCTGTCTCCACTGCCACCAGGCTATCGTCGCCTGCGGCTGCCGCTGCGCGGCCATAAATGGCCAGCCAGCCCGGTTTTACCAGTACCTTGCCTTCGGTTTTGAAGGGATGGCCTTCCACAGTCGTAATGCGGGTGGTCACGTTGAATTCCGCAGGCGGGAAAAACACGGCCAAGAATCGCTTCACTACCAGGTCGTACAACTTGGCTTCTGGCTCGCTCAGGTTTTTGGGTACTTGCAGGGTTGGGATAATCGCAAAGTGGTCTGAAATCTTGCTGTTATCAAATACCCGCTTGTTGGGTTTAACCCAGTTGTTTTTCAGGATTTGTTCGCAGAATGGCCCATAAGCACCCGCAATATGTCCAGAATCCAGACCCACAAAGCTTTTCAGGGTTTGGTTCACGGTGCCCATGTAGTCTTCGGGCAACGCTTTTGAATCGGTACGTGGGTAGGTGAGTACCTTGTGCTTTTCGTACAGCGCCTGAGCCAGTCCCAAGGTATTTTTGGCGGAAAAACCGAAGCGGCTGTTGGCTTCGCGCTGCAAGCTGGTCAAATCGAATAGTTGCGGCGCAATTTGGGTGGTGGGTTTGCTTTCTTCTTCTACCGTGCCGGGCTTTCCATCACAGGCGGCCACAATGGCTTTGGCTTTGGCTTCATCCCACAGGCGGTCGGCTCGCTGCTCAGGGTCTTCGGCTTTTTTAAAGTCACGGTCAAACCACTTTCCTTCGTAGGCACCGGCCTGCGCACCAAAGCTGGCGCGTATTTCAAAATAAGTGCGGGGTACAAATTTGCGAATTTTCTCTTCGCGTTCTACAACAATGGCCAGTGTGGGCGTTTGTACCCGGCCCACCGTTGTCAGGTAAAAACCACCTTCTTTGCTGTTGAACGCGGTCATTGCACGCGTACCATTAATGCCCACCAGCCAGTCGGCCTCGGAGCGGCAGCGGGCCGCATCGGCCAAGGGCATCATGTCGGCATCGCTGCGCAAGTTGGAAAATGCCTCCCGAATGGCTGCAGGGGTCATGGATTGCAACCACAGGCGCTCCACCGGCTTGTTGCTTTTGGCGTACTGCGCAATCAGGCGGAAAATCAGTTCACCTTCCCGGCCCGCGTCACAGGCATTAATCAAACCCACCACGTCTTTCCGCTTGATCAGTTTGTTCAGCACTTTCAGGCGCGATTCCGTTTTCGCAATCGGGTTCAGGTCGAAATGTGTTGGCAACACTGGCAGGTTGGCGAAGCTCCATTTGCCGCGCTTCACCTCAAATTCGTCAGGCGCCTTGATTTCCACCAAATGGCCTACTGCCGATGACAGCACGTAATCGTCGCTTTCAAAGTAATCGTCGTGTTTGGTGAAACCACCCAGGGAGCGCGCAATGTCGGCTGCCACGGAGGGTTTTTCCGCGATGATCAGTTTTTTTGGGTTTTCGCTACTCAATTAGTCCAACTCGTCGGTGTGTTTAATTTCAAGGCCTTGTGCGCCGAAGTGTAAGTGTCAGTCCTTCAACAAATCAAGACTTTCTCTAGAATCTTCAATTCTGGGTTTGTAGCAGCCTTTTTTAAAATACACCATTTGCGCGCACCCAGCGGTTGCCACTTTCTGCTAGCGCCAGCCCCAGCAGCTCCAGTTCGGTCAGCGCGGCCAATGTGTCTTCAGTGCCCAAACCCAATTGTTGGGCCAATGTGTCTGTGTGCACAGGGTCGTGCCCCAGCTGTTTTAGCACCCTGCCCAACTCTTCATCGAGTTCAGTGTCAGTGTCCATGTTGTAGTTCATTTCAATGTGGCAATCGCTGTCATCTTCTTGCAACACGCTGGCAATTTTGTACTCCGGCAGGCTGGCCTTGGCCTCTTCCAGCAATTCTTGGGCTGTTTCTATCAGCAAGGCACCTTTTTTAATCATGTCATGGCAACCTTTGCTCTGGCTGCTGTGTATGGAACCCGGAATGGCTCCCACTGGTCTTCCCAGTTCACTGGCCACTCGGGCTGTAATCAAAGAGCCTGAGCGCATGGCCGCTTCAACCACCAGTAGTGCGTCGGCCAGGCCGGCAATGATGCGGTTTCGCCGTGGGAAAAAGCCGGCTTGTGGCGCTGTGCCCGGCGGGTATTCAGACAGCACCAAACCACCCTGCTCCACAATTTGTATTTTCAGGCCCGCATGGTGTGACGGGTATATTTCATCTGGCCCACAACCCAGCACGGCAATAGTCGCCCCCTGTGCCTCAAGCGCGCCGGCATGCGCCGCCCCGTCAATCCCTTCGGCCAAGCCGCTCACAACAACCCACCCAGCTTGCGCAAACGCCTTGCCAAAGCCCTGCGCATTGCCCAGGCCTGCGCGCGTGGCATTTCTGCTGCCTACCATGGCAATGCCGCGGGTTCTCAGTAAATCTTGGCGACCGTCGCCAAATAGAATCAGTGGAGGATCTTTCAGTGAAAGCAAACCTTGCGGGTAGGCCGGGCTGTGAATACCCACCCAAAACCTTTTGTGGCTTTGTAGCAACCAAGTGTTGGCCAAGGCATGCCAAAGCCGAACTGCCTCGCAGGGCGCGGGTAAACTAGAATGTGGGCCTTGCAGTGCCAGTTGATAGCGTGCACGTGCCTTGATTGTGGTGTTATACGCCAGGTTCATGGCGTTGAGAAGCTCACTCATGAGAGTGGGCCTGGCAACAAGTTATGGAATTTGCGAACTATTTTTGCCACAGAAGGTATATCCTTTAATTGTTGACTGCGAAGGTTTTTTAAGAGCATGGCTTTACTACCAATTTTGCGTTATCCGGACCCGCGCTTGAAAACGGTTGCCACCCCTGTCACCCAGTTTGATGATGCGCTTGTCAAGCTGACTCAAGACATGGCAGAAACCATGTACGATGCGCCAGGTGTTGGCTTGGCTGCCACGCAGATAGACGTGCACAAACGGATCATCGTGATCGATGTCACTGACGACAAATCGGGTCTTACCGTATTCATCAACCCGGAAATCATCGACGCCAGCAAAGAATGCAAGGTTTATGAAGAGGGCTGCCTTTCTGTGCCTGGCATTTACGAGAAGGTTGAGCGCCCTGGTACAGTAAAAGTACGCGCCCAAAACGTGAAGGGTGAGTGGTTTGAAACGGATTGCGATGAATTGCTCGCAGTGTGTATACAACATGAAATTGATCACCTGAATGGCAAGGTTTTTGTAGAGCACCTCTCGCAGTTGAAACAAACCCGCATCAAAACCAAAATAAAGAAGCAAGAAAAGCTTCAAACCGCTTGATCTCTAAATCCCCAATGAATCGAACCCTGAAAGTGGGTTTCGCTGGCACACCCGAGTTTGCTCGGGTTGCGCTGGAGAAACTCATCTCTGCTGGCTACCCAGTTCCCCTGGTACTCACCCAACCTGACCGGCCAGCTGGGCGGGGTATGAAACTACAGGCATCCCCGGTTAAACAGCTGGCGCTCGAACGTGGCATACCCGTGTTGCAACCGGTCAGCCTGAAAAAAGGTGAGGAAGCCGAGCAAGCGCTGCATGCCTTGAAAACTGCAGTGCATGGCCAGCCGCTGGACTTGCTGGTTGTCGCGGCCTATGGACTTATTTTGCCGCAAAGCGTGTTGGACGCCCCACGCCTTGGCTGCCTGAACATACATGGCAGCTTGCTGCCGCGCTGGCGTGGTGCAGCCCCCATTCAGCGTTGCATTGAGGCGGGGGATTCGGAAACAGGCGTGTGCATTATGCAAATGGAGGCTGGTTTGGACACCGGCCCTGTGCGCTTGTGGCGTGCCTTGCCAATTGAACAAACCGACACCGCCACCACCTTGCATGACAAATTGGCGGTGCTGGGGGGTGATTTGTTGGTCGAGTCGCTTGACGCTTTACAGGCGGGAACGCTGCCGTTGGTTCCACAACCTGAGGTGGGTGTTACTTACGCTGAAAAAATAAGCAAGCAAGAAGGTGTGATCGATTGGGGTCGAAGTGCTGTTGAGCTTCAGCGCATGTTGCGTGCTTTCGATCCTTTTCCTGGCGCCAACACCTTGTTCGAAGGCCAGCCCTTGAAATGTTTCGATCCCGAAACTGTAGCAATCGCTGGCCTGACAGGCCAACCTGGCCAAGTGCTGACGGTTGATTCAAACGGAATTGAAGTGCAATGCGGCCAAGGCGTTTTACGCATTCGAACGCTTCAGAAAGCCGGTGGCAAGCGCCAGCCAGCGCAACAATTGGCCCAGGCTTTGGGACTTGCGCGACTGGGCAGTTGAATATTCAGTTGGTTGATGTTTGCCAAGGCGGGGTTGCTGTGGGCAAAAGGGGCAGCAGCCGATCGTAAATTGCAACGGCTTTGTCGGGCGCGTTTTTGGCAATGTATATGTTGCTCAGGTATTGCATTTCGCCAAATGCAGAAGCAAATTCTTGTTCACTCAAAGTCTGGGTGCTAAACCTGTTTTCCAGAAGGTCAACTTTTTGTTGAATTTCCTCGTCCGGCATGGTTTTGTTGTAGCTTGCAAATTGAGTACCAAGCCGGTGATTATTCTCGGTTTGGCTGTCAGCAATATCCAGGTAATTAATAAAAATTGATTTCAGGTTTTGTGAATTTGGTCTGCTGTCGGGCTCGCTAATTGCCAGCATGTGTTTGGTTTTGTTCATGGCTTGAAAGCAATTAATGGCTTTTTTACCCCAAAGCAATGCGTTGAAAAAATTATTTTGCTCGGGTGCCGTTGACGGTGATGAAGGGCGACACAACGCTTGCATCATGCCCAAGCGAGCTTTGAATACGCCGGCTTCGGCCGCAAGGAAAAGTTGACCTTTAGCCTTGTTTTTTCCGGATTCGTATTGCGACCAAGCGGTTTCACCCCGATCAACTTTGTCAGCGTTTTGAGCATCACGCCGTGCCTCTGAATCAACACTGAAATCGCTGCTGGAATCACTTTCGGACATTGCTTGTGAGGAATTTGCTCCCAAGCGCCCAGCGCTGTTATTAATCATATTTGGCAATTTTGTTGGCGCGATTCGGAATATTCTCGATGTTTTCGAAGTCCAAACGCATTTTGGCGGGGCTTAGGTTCATGCGGCCTTGTGGGCTCAACGGCCTCTTCAGTCTGGGTGTCTCTTGCGGCAAGGTGAGTTGGTTTACGTTCCAGCGCTTGCCAGCCTTGATCAGTTCATTTTCTATTTTGGTGCTATTCCATTGGCGGTTCGGATACACAACGAAGCCATGTGAGCGCATCAGGGCAAGGGCTTTGGTGAGTTGTCCTTGTGAACGGGTTACAAATACCATCTTTTTGGGGCCAATAATTGTGATTTGTTCGTCGTTCTCAGGGTGAGGGTTATTCACCTCCGGGCCGTGTTTAATCAGCACACCGGCACTGTCGGCTTTCACCTGCCCGTTCTCGTCAAAAACTTCCGGCCGCAATGACTTGTTCAGTTTGTCCGAGATAAATTCTTCAGTTCTCGTCAATGATCCTCGGCTTGGTGAAGCAATATTCCGGTCCGCTTGACCCAGAAGTTCTTTCCGTACCTTTTGGGTTACTGCTCTAATCAATTCATGTTTGATTTCCGTTGAAGATGCGTTTTTAGCTTTCAGGTTCTGAAACAGTTCGCGCAATGGCTTACCTGCAGTATTTTCAGGTAACTTGCCATTCTTGAAGTTGCTGATGTGGGGAAAGTAGCCCAAAACATCATAGTCGGCTGTCATTGGTAGCGGTGCCTGGCCCTGTCCAACTTCTTTTGAAACCACTTCAACGTTTTTCCAGTCCGAGCCCGTACTTCCCGGCAAGGCCTTTTTTTTGTATTGAACCGCAAAATTTCCGTTGTTCAAATCGTTTAGCCGAAACTCGAAATGTTCATTCAATGCCCTGTCCAGGCTGCTTGGGTTTTCCCCACCGCACACAACGCGGGCATCCGGGGTTTGGGTCATTATCCCTTTGGCAAACAATTCATTGCGCCGGTTTTCATCAATGGTCAGCGGGCTGGCCACCACGCCAGGCTTGTTGCTGTCTATTTTGTAATCGGGGTTGGCATCGGCGCTTTGTTTACGTAGCAAGTTTTCACCCGACTTACTTAGCCGGGGATCAATTGGGATGTAGCCCGCCATGGGGCCTGTTGAGGCACTTTTCAAATGCGTGTCGTCAAGCCCCTTGACTGCGGCCATGGATGCAATCAATGAAGTGGCCTTGTCGTTCACAGGCCGAATGGCCACAATGGTGTCAAGATTGCGTGCAAGGTTGAATATTGCGGTTTCGTGCCCCTTGGCCAGCCCCGAGTGCTCAAGCGCCTCTTTGCCCATGAGCATGCCCAGCTTCTTAAGTTCGGATTTCAGGTGACCCCAGCGAACTTCTTTGGCACCTGGTTGCCGCGTAATAATGTCCTCCGGCGAGAATGAAACCCGCGTTGGCGACATCCGATAATTAGCCGGTTTCAGAGGCGTGTTCATAAAAAGCCATTGGAAGCGTAGTATTCGTTTTGTTGAATTTTTCCGGGTAAAAGTTCAAAAGTAACTCCTCCGGGGCATGCGAATAAACTGTTAGACGCAGAGTCGATTAACGAGGCTGCCCATGAACCTCCCTGGGCTTGATCTGTCATACTTCTGGCAACTTGAAATCGGTCTGGTAATTCATATATCCATAGTGTTGAAGGAGTCCAACCGTTAACCAATCCCCACTTCGGAAGGAAAGTGAGAATCATGTACAACTGGATGAAAACTTTCATGTTGATGGCCGCCATCACGGCCCTGTTCGTGGTGCTGGGCGGTATGTTGGGTGGCCGCGGTGGCATGTTGCTGGCCTTGGGTTTTGCTGTGGCCATGAATTTTGGTGCGTATTGGTTTTCCGACAAAATGGTTTTGCGTATGTACAAAGCCAAAGAAGTCGATGCCAGCAACGCGCCCCAGTTTTACAACATGGTAGCCGAGCTTGCGCAGCGCGCTGGCATGCCCATGCCCCGTGTTTACCTGATCAACGACAGCGCCCCCAACGCATTTGCAACAGGGCGCAACCCTGAAAATGCAGCGGTGGCGGCTACCACAGGTATTTTGCAGGTGCTTTCCGAGCGTGAATTGCGTGGCGTTATGGCCCATGAACTGGCCCATGTGAAACACCGCGATATTTTAATTTCCACTATTTCGGCCACCATGGCGGGTGCTATTTCCGCATTGGCCAATTTCGCCATGTTTTTCGGTGGGCGCGATGAAAATGGACAGCCGATGAATCCGATTGCCAGCATTGCACTGGCCATTTTGGCGCCGTTGGCAGCTTCGCTGATTCAAATGTCAATTTCTCGCGCACGTGAGTACGAGGCAGACCGTGGAGGCGCTGAAATTTGTGGCGACCCTGCTGCCCTGGCCAGTGCATTGGACAAAATTCAACGGTATGCCAAAGGCATTCCGTTCCGTACCACTGAAGCGCACCCGGAAACCGCTCAAATGATGATCATGAACCCACTGTCTGGCCAGGGTATGGCCAGCCTGTTTTCTACTCACCCACCCACCGAAGAACGAATTGCCCGCTTGATGCAAATGGCCCGCAGCACTGGCGGTTCACGTTGAAGCCGGTGCACAGCACTCCACCCAAGCTGACGGAAGCAAGCTTGGCTTTTGCCCTGTTGAGGGCTGCTGCGGTTATTACTCGGGTATTGCGGGAAGGCCGCTCACTTGACCAGGCGCTTGCTGCTGAAACCAAGGGTGTTAAAACCCCGCAGGCTTTGGGCGCTATTCAAGACCTAGCTTATTTTGGCATGCGCAACCTGGGCCGTGGGCAAGTGCTGACGCGTTTAATCAGTGGCAAAGCCCTTCTTAGCCCCGAGCCTTTGAATGAATTGATGGCCCTGGGTTTCGGTTTGCTGTGGGACGACAAAAACCCGAAATACCCCGCGCACACCGTGGTGGACCAAATGGTATATGCCTGCACCGGCAGCGAACAGTTTGCGCGTGCGAAGGGTCTTGCAAACGCCTGTTTGCGTAACTTTCTGCGCGATGCTCAAACTTGGCGCAGCAAAGCGCTTGAAGACCCTTTGGCGCAGCACAACTTACCAACCTGGTGGGTTGAAAAACTGAAAGCCAGCCACCCGCAACACTGGGAAACTGTGTTGGCGCAGGCGCAAAGCCACCCACCCTTGGTGGTACGTGTGAACAGCCGCAGCTGTTCGGCCGAAGCATATATCGAGCAGCTGAACGCTGCTGGCATGGAGGCTCGCGTTATCGGCGAGCAGGCTGTGTTGCTGGCCAAGCCTGTGCCCGTTTCTGCACTACCTGGTTTTGATTTGGGCCAGGTGTCGGTGCAAGACAGCGCAGCCCAGTTGGCAGCCCAACTGTTGAATCCGCAAAGTGGCCAGCGCATTCTGGATGCCTGCGCAGCCCCCGGTGGTAAAACCGGCCACCTGCTCGAGTTGGCCGATATCGATTTGATGGCCATTGATTCAAGCCCGCAGCGCCTTGACAAAGTAGAAGACAACATTCGCCGCATTGCCCCCACATTGACTGGCCAATGGAATTTGCGCCTGAAGGTGGCGCAGGCTGAATTGCCTGAAACTTGGTGGGACGGCGTACCTTTCGATGGGATTCTGGCCGATGTGCCCTGCACCGGCTCTGGCGTGGTTCGTCGCCACCCCGACATTCCCTGGTTGCGCAGACCGGACGATCTTGCCAAGTTGTCGCAGATTCAACACAAAATACTGAATGCCTTGTGGTCTACCCTAAAGCCGGGCGGTACACTTTTGCTGGTGACCTGTTCCATCTTTCCTGAAGAGGGGCCCCTGTTGGCAAAAGCATTTCTCGACAATCATTCCGATGCCTTGGCGCACACTGCGCCCGGCTGGGTGTTGCCAGTTGAGCCTGCCAACCCCGATCAAGGTTTTGATGCATCTCCCGACGGGTTCTTTTACGCCAAATTTGAAAAATCACTAACCTCTTGAGGATGTGCCTTGAAATATAGCCGGGCCAACTCCTCGTCATGGACACGTGCTTTGCACGGCCTGTTGGGCCTGTTGCTGATGTGTGTGTTGACTGTGGGGTTGGCTCAGCTTGATTCCTCAACCAAGGTAACAGCAGTCAAGCTGGAGCCTAGCAAAGCACCAGCCCCCGCGGCCTGGAACCTGGCTGCGGAATTTGACATTGAACTGGGGTACAAATTGAGGGAAGCCGTGGACCGCGGCTTGCCTTTGCAGTTCACGGTCGATTTTCAGTTGATGCGTTCGCGCTGGTACTGGGTCGATGAGGAAGTGGTCAGTACCACTTACCCGCTTAACCTCTCCTACAACGCCCTAACCCGCACTTACCGTGTGGTAACTCCCCACAACACCTACAACACCCCCACGCTCGAAGACGCCATGCAGCACATGGTGAAGGTTCGCGATTGGGCGGTGATTCCCCGTGATCGAATCGAAATTGGGCAGCCCTACACGGCGCAAGTGCGCTTTCGCTTGTTGCTCACTGAATTGCCCAAGCCTTTTCAGATTAGTGCCTTGGTGAACAGCGAGTGGGATCTGTCGTCCGAGTGGCTCACCTTCGAGTTCACGCCCAAACGCGAGGCGTGGAAATGAATCCATGGTTGGAAAATACCCGGTGGTTGCGATACACCCTGCTTATTCTGGGCAGCCTGGGCGGTGTGTTGCTGTTTTTGTTGGCCTCTGCATCCTCGAATACCGATTTTTTTGAAAGCAATTACCCATTGCTGATCACGCTGAACGGCATTATTGCTGCAGGCTTGTTCAGCATTTTGGTCTTGCTGATTGTGCGCATGGTGCGCAGGTACCGTGCGGGTGTGTTCGGCTCGCGGCTTATGTTGCGCATGTCCTTGTCGTTCGCACTCATGGGGCTTATTCCCGGTTTCGTTTTATATCTTGTTTCGGTTCAGTTTCTGGCAAAAAGCATCGACAGCTGGTTTGATGTGCGGGTGGATGGCGCGCTGGAATCGGGCCTTAATTTGGGCCAAACCGCGCTGGACAGTTTGATCAATGAGCTGGCCTTGAAAGGGCAGTCCATTTCCATCGAGCTTTCGCGCGCTACACCCAGCGAACAGTTGCTCGAACTGCCCCGCCTTCGCGATGCAGCCAATGTACAGGAACTTACCCTGCTCACTGAAACCGGGCAAATTCTGGGAAGTTCTGGCGGTGCCTTGGACAGCCTGCTGCCCAGCTTGCCTACGCAGGTGATGTTGCGCCAGGCACTGATGACCCGGCCTTTTCAACAACTTGAACCCGACCCTGAAGACCCCGATGGTCGCCTGTATATGCGCGTGGTGGTGCCTATTGCACCGCCCTTGACCAGTTTCGATTTGGGCCAGCGTTATGTACAAATTATGCACCCGGTGCCCGCTACACTTTCACAGCGTGCCAATGCGGTGCAAAGTGTGTATCGCGATTATCAGGAATTGCAGTTGTCGCGTTCGGGTTTGCGGAAAATTTATGGAATTACTCTGACACTTGCACTGTTGCTTACCGTTTTTGTGTCGGTTGCTGCGGCATTCTGGCTTTCATCCAGGTTGTCCTCGCCACTGCTGTGGCTGGCCGAGGGCACAAAAGCTTTGGCCAGTGGCGATTTTAAAACCATGCAGCCAGTGAATGCCGATGACGAATTGCGGGAGTTGGTTGATTCATTCAACACCATGACCCGCCAGTTGTCGGAAGCGCAACGCCGCTTGCAGGCCAATCAGAATCAGCTGGCTGCCAACAACGATTTTTTGCAAAGTTTGCTGACCAGTTTGTCGGCTGGTGTGCTGGTACTTGATCACAAGCTGCGTCTGAAAATGTATAACGATGGCGCACTTCGAATTTTCGATCGATCCCTGGCCGAGAATCAGGGCCACCCACTTGATGACATGCCAGGCCTGGAAGGCTTTGCCATGGCCGTGCGTGCCAGCGTGGCTGATAACCAGGGCAATGAGGGTGAGGAAAGCGGCATTTGGCAAAAGCAACTGGAAATTCCACGTGCGTTCGATTCGCAAAGTTCGAAATCGATTCTTGTGCGTGGGTCCCGACTGCCTGGCGAGAAGGCGGGTTATGTGCTGGTGTGCGACGACATTACCGCACTGATCTCAGCGCAGCGCACTGCCGCTTGGGGTGAAGTGGCCCGCCGCTTGGCACATGAGATCAAAAACCCGCTGACACCTATTCAGCTTTCAGCCGAGCGTTTGCAAATGAAATTGGCCGACAAACTGCAAGAACCTGAATCCGGAATTTTGCAGCGAGCCACCCGAACCATTGTGAATCAGGTTGAATCACTGAAACGTTTGGTGAACGATTTCCGCGACTATGCCCGCCTTCCCCCAGCAGACCTGAAGCCACTCGATTTGAATGACTTGGTGGTCGATGTATTGGCACTGTACGATGTAAATGTGGGTATTGAAGAGCAGGCCGAAACCCGCTTCATTCCGAAATTAACTGAAAAATTACCGCTGGTGGCTGGAGATTCGTCGCAGTTGCGCCAAGTGATTCATAATTTGTTGCAAAATGCACTAGACGCGTGTGTCGATTGTGATCAACCCAAAGTAGAAGTACGAACCGAAGGTTTGAAAGCACCTGAAGGTGAACAAGAACAGTTGGTTGGGGTGAAGTTGGTGGTGGCAGACAACGGGCCGGGGTTCAATCCCGATTTACTGGCGAAAGCCTTCGAGCCTTACATCACCACGAAAACCAAGGGCACCGGCTTGGGTTTGGCAATCGTCAGAAAAATTGCAGATGAACACAAGGCGCGAATTGCCATTAGAAACAGGGTAGATGCACAAGGGCGGGTTGTTGGTGCAGCGGTGGAATTAACATTCCCCGTGTTGCAAGACACCTTGAACAATGCCGAACATAGTCAGGCCGCATAAAAAAGGAACTCTCTAACCATGGCGACCATTCTCGTTGTTGATGACGAAATTGGAATTCGAGAACTTTTGTCCGAAATTCTCGGCGATGAAGGGCATGCAGTGCTGCTTGCTGAAAATGCAGGCCAGGCACGTGCACTTCGTGATCAGGAGCAACCCGACCTGGTGTTGCTGGACATCTGGATGCCAGACACTGATGGCGTCACCCTTCTGAAAGAATGGTCGGTCAAAGGCTTGCTCACCATGCCTGTAATCATGATGAGTGGTCATGCCACCATCGATACTGCTGTTGAAGCCACACGCATTGGCGCACTCGATTTTCTGGAAAAACCGATTTCACTGCAAAAGCTGTTGGGCGCCGTAGAAAAAGGGCTGGCCCGCGGGAAAATGGTGCAATCGGCACGGGCGCTGATGCAGTCGCAGCCCAAGCCCAACGGCATGGGTGGCGCAGCCAGTTTGTCCGGCGGGGCTCCAGCCGCTACTAGCAGTGGTGCTGGCTCAGCACCCGATTCAAGCCCATTGGGTCAGGCTTTGGCCGAATTGTCGACACTCGACCTGGATGCACAGCTGCGCGATGCACGTGATTCATTCGAGCGCATTTACTTTGAATATCACTTGCGCCTTGAAAACGGCAGCATGACCCGCCTTGCCGAGCGCACGGGCATAGAGCGTACGCATTTGTACCGCAAACTGAAGCAGCTGGGTGTAGAAGTGGGCCGCACCGCGCGCAAAAATATCGCATGAAAATCATCATCGTCGGCGCCGGGCGTGTGGGGGCCAGCCTCGCTGAAAGCCTGGTGTCCGAGCACAACGACATTACCCTGATTGACCCTGATCCCAAAATTCTGGCTGATCTTCAAGACCGATACGATTTGCGCACCATTGCTGGCAACGGCGCCTTGCCGCGCGTGTTGAAGCAAGCTGGGGCCGAAGACGCCGACATGCTGGTGGCTGTAACCCGCAGTGACGAAACCAATTTGGTGGCTTGCCGCATGGCGGCATTGATGTTCAATGTACCCCGCCGAATTGCGCGCGTGCGATCGCCTGAAATGATGGAACAAGCGCACTTGCACGGTGACGAAGGCTTTAATGTGGACCATGTAATTTGCCCCGAGCAAAGTGTGACCAATCACATTGAGCGCCTGATTGAATTTCCCGATGCTTTGCAGGTTCTTGATTTTGCTGATGGCAAAGTTACCCTGGTTTCTGTGCGCGCTTATGCTGGCGGGCCTTTGGTATCGCACCCCATTGAGGACATTCGAAAACACTTGCCCAAGGTGGATGTTCGGATTGTGGCTTTGTTCCGAGAAAACCAACCCGTGGCCGTAGAGGGTTACACCATGATTCAGCCAGGCGACGAGGTGTTTTGCCTGTCGGCCACAGAGCATGTGCGCACGGTGATGGCGGAACTTCGCAGAATGTCCAAGCCGGTGACCAAGGTGATGATTGCCGGTGGTGGCAATATTGGTTTGCGCCTGGCCAAAAGTCTTGAAGAAAATTACCATGTGAAGGTGATAGACGCCGACCGCAAGCGTTGTGAAGACCTTGCCAGCCAGCTGGGTTCGCGCACTTTGGTTTTGTATGGCGATGCAACCGATGAAGATTTGCTGGCAGAAGAAAATGTGCAAGATGTGGACACTTTTATCGCGCTGACCAATGACGATGAAAACAATATTATGTCTTCGCTATTGGCCAAGCGCATGGGTGCTCGCCGTGTCATTGCGCTGATTCAGCGCAAGGTGTATGCCGAATTGGTGCAAGGCGGGCAAATTGACATTGCACTGGCGCCTTCGAACGCCACACTCAGTGAGTTGCTCAAGCACATTCGCCGGGGCGATGTGGTGGCGGTTCACCGCTTGCGCCGTGGTGTGGCGGAGGCGATTGAGAGCATTGCGCACGGCGATGCAAAATCGTCGAAGGTGGTAGGCCGCAGCATTGAAAAAATTGACATGCCCAAGGGCGCTGTAATTGGTGCAATTGTGCGCGGTAGCCAGGTGATTATGGCCCACCACGACACAGTGATTGAGGCCGAGGATCACATTATTACTTTTGTTGAAAACCGCCGATTGGTGCCGCAGGTGGAAAAACTGTTCCAGGTCGGTGTGGGGTTTCTTTAAAGTGGAGCACCTGGCGTGAGGAATTCACTATTCCCCGTTTTAACGGTTTTGGGGCTTGCTCTTGCGCTGTTTTCAGTTTCATTTCTGGTGCCGCTTGTTTATGCATGGCTTACCAATGAGCCTACTGTAAATGCATTTGCAATCGGTTTTGCAGTTACTTTTGCAGTGGGCCTGGTTACCCACCTGCTGACACGTCAATTCAAGCGGGAATTGCAAGCCAGAGACGGCTTTCTTTTGGTGTCGTCGGTGTGGTCTTTCATTCCCGCTTTTTGCACCATTCCGCTGATTTTGTATTTTGATGATCTCAGTTTCACCGATGCCTATTTTGAAACGGTATCCGGCTTGACCACCACTGGCGCTACTGTGCTGACCGGTTTGGATACCATGCCCGCGAGTATCAATATTTGGCGGCATTTGCTGTCGTGGATCGGAGGCATGGGTATTCTGGTTCTTGCGGTTGCCATTTTGCCGCTGTTGGGCGTGGGGGGTTCACAGGTATTCAAGGCAGAAACGCCTGGCCCCATGAAAGACAGCAAGCTGACGCCGAGAATTACCGAGACTGCCAAGTCTTTGTACCTGGTGTATGTGGTACTTTCGCTGGCCTGTGCGGTTAGCTACAAGCTGGCGGGCATGACCTGGCTGGATGCGTTTATGCATTCAGGTACCACCATGTCTTTGTCTGGCTTTTCCTCGCATGATTCAAGTTATGCTTATTTTGATTCTGCTGCGATCGAAATGGTGGCGGTGGTTTTTATGTTGATTTCCGGAATTAATTTCGCGATCCACTTTCTGGCATGGCGTGGAAAATCTTTCCGACCTTATGCTGTTTGCCCGGAAACAAAATGGTTTTTAATCCTGATGTTTGTTTCTGTGCTCTTGATTGCCACGTTTTTGCTGGCACACCAGCAATACACAAGTTTCAGTGAGGCATTTCGTTTCAGCTTGTTCAATGTAGTTTCGGTGGCCACCACCACTGGTTTTGCAAATACCGATTATGCGTTGTGGCCCGTTTTTGCGCCGCTGTACATGATTTTTTTAAGCGTGTTTGCATCGGCTGCCGGGTCTACTGGTGGTGGTATCAAAATGCTTCGTGCCGTTATTTTGTTCAAGCACGCGGTGGGGGAGTTGTCTCGTACCTTGCATCCACGCGCAATCAACCCAGTGCGTATTCGCGGCACAGCCATCAACTCTCAGGTAATTTCGGGTGTACTGGCTTTCATGCTGATGTATGGCATGAGCATTATTTCAATCACCATGATTCAGATGTTTACCGGTTTGGAGCCAATTGCTGCACTTACCGGAACAATTGCGATGATCAATTGTTTGGGCCCAGGAATGGGTGTGCTTGGTCCTGCATCAAACTATGCCAGTCTTGGTGATTTTCAAACCTGGGTTTATTCCTTTGCCATGCTGCTGGGTCGGCTTGAAATGTTCACCATTTTGGTTTTGTTTACACCAGCTTTCTGGCGCAAATGAAAACGCATGTTTTTCTTGTGGCAGGCCGTAATCCGGAAATGCGTGCGCAACGAATTGAACAGTTGTTGATAGAACACGCTGGTGCAGGAAAAATTACCCTGATGGGTAGCACCGAATTTTTTTCAGTGGCCTCTGTTGAGGCACAAGCCGCTATGTTTGAAGCCGATACGGCACGCAAGGCGCTTGGTATTCATGTGCTTCGCCTTAGCCCTGGGTGTTTGTGTTGTTCCTCCAAATTGGTGCTTACAACCCACCTTGCTCGTACTTTAAGATTAAACCAACCCAATGTATTGTTAGTAGAACTGGAGAGCCAAAGCCACCCGGAACAGGTGTTACAGTTATTAAAAGAGCCTCAATGGAAGGATTGGTTTGCCGATATAACACTTGTGGAGGGCTTTGTTTAAGGGGTTAGACGCTCAAGGCGTGGCCTTGAAATTGCTAGATAGATCACCATATTCAACCTGAAAGTATTATTTGGAGGTTTGCGATGTTAATGATGATTGATAGCCCCTTTTATTGCGTGGTGGATTTGGTCATGAGCGAGGGGCAACCCAGCCTTGGCATTGAAATCGTGGACAAGAACAATCAGCGTGAACTGTTTTTGCAGGGCGATGCGGCTGAAAAATTCCGCAAAGAGGTGAAATACCTTGCAGCCCAGGAACCCGATATCGACGACATCGAAGCTTTTATCGAAAGCTACAAACCCTGGATGCAGCACCCGGTTACGTTGCACTAACCCGATTTCCTGTAAGCAAATCGCGCGGTTATCTATTGAAACCGCGCTGATTTGAATCGAATCACCAGGAGTAAGCCATCGACTATTCGGGCTTATAAGTCGTTTCGGCAAAAACGTTTCTTTAAATCAAAGACGATATTCAAGCTGGAACAGAAGACGTTTTGAGTCTGAACTTCCTGCATTCTGCACATCGTTCGTAAAAATACGATCTGTCAGTGCGAACCCAACATTAAGTGACAAGCTTTTTTGATTTAAGAAATAAGCGCCCAAGCCATAAGAGGAAGCTGATCCGTTATTGGGGTTCGCTTCTTCAATGTTCCATACTCGACCGATGTCGTAGAACACATACGGAAGAAAGCGTATGGAGGTATACGGCACTGCCAGGCCCTCGTGACGGAGTTCCAGTTTTGTGGATACACCGTGGTCGCCCGTGAATTGCGAAAAATCGTAGGATCGTCCGTATGAGCTGCCGCCATAACCGAACTCATTAAAAGAATGCAAGGCTGTGTCGGCACCCTGTGCCGAGGTGGCCCATGTCAGGATGAAGTTGGGAAACAAATACTGTTCAAGCGCATAATCCAGACGCAAAATGGTGAAGTCAGGCTCAGCGTTTGCGCGGGATAAACCAGCATCACCTTTTCGACTGGCGCCTGCAACGCGGAGCCCTTTGGTCAGCGATGCGTCTACAAAGTGCCTGCGTCCTGTTTGCGTGATGTCGTAGTGAAGTTTTCCGGTCACCGATCTGACTCGTTCGCGCACCAAAGGAATCGTTTCCAGGATGTTTGTTCGGGTAGTACGGGAAGACATTTCAACGGACAGGTTAAGGTTTTCAGTTCGCGTGCGTATGGTTTTCCATAACATAGAGGCGTCAAACCCCAGCGAATTGCTTTCGATGTCAAGGTTTTCCAGATCTCCTCCCGGGCTTACCTGGGTTCGTGTGACCGAAAATTGAATCTGCTTGTCCAGTTCAATCGGGATGGTATGGCTTGCCAGCATGTACTCAAGCTTACCGTTCGGGGACGCTGTCAGCGTCGAAAGTTCGGTTTGCTGGCCTGGAAAGAGACTACCTTGGTAGCTTAAGCCGGCACGGTGTTTTCCAACCAGTTTTGATCCGCCCATGTCCCACGACAACTTGAATTGACCTTTGGTTTCTGATCGGGAAATAATGGCTCGGGACGCATTTTTACCAGACACTGGATCAATTGACGGTTCTATGTATGACCGGAATTGTTGACCTGGCAAGTCATTGAGCAACAACAAGAATGTTTCCAGTGTTGAGAAGCGTAAGGGCCTTTCGTTGATTACTTTGGCGGTGTGTGCAGCAATATTCGAAATGCCGATTTTGTTGGCTTCAGGAAAAATGATTTCAGACAAATATCCTTCATACACTTCAATTCGAACAACACCATCGGTAATTTCCTGTTTCGGTACAAATGCCCTGGACAAAAAGTAGCCTTTCTCCCGGTATATATTTGTAATTTTTGCAGCAAAGTCCCAAACCATACTCAGGGTAATTTCTTTGCTCAGGAAATTTTGATAAATGGTCGCAATTTCAGCTTCTGAAAACGCGGTTACACCGATCAACTCAACGCGCTTGAGTTCAAATCGGATGTTTTCGGAGTCTTTTGGAGGCTCAGAAATGTACAGGTCTTTCTTGTCGGTTTCAGATTCTGGCAGCCTGAGCGAGTCGGGGTTGAATGGTTCTTCAATACGGCCGGGGTCAATGGTGGAGGGTAGAACCTGTGCATTCGCGATGCCCCAAGACAGTAATGCACCTACCAAAAAAACGAACTTCAAGCTCGAGCTTTGGAATTTAAAATAGCGAGTGCCCAAGTTTGTTTTTATCATGAATGTCCTTCGCTTTCAGGCCTGTTTGCTTAGGTGCAGGTTTGTTCGGCCTGCTGACCGAGTTATTGATAATAATTCATCTCCGCTTCGGCGGGTGTAACGTACCCCAACTGCTCCATTGGTTAATGGTTTCTACCAGTGCCTTGTTGTGGTTGTTGCCTAGGCTGCCCAACGATGGTTCAATTCCAGGCGGCTACCGCTTGCGCTGCACGCTGCTCAACTACCTTGGCTATATTGGCCGCACCATCAAGCCCCGCAGTTAGCCAGGTGCCGCCCACTGCTTGCACCGCTTTTATTTCACGCCACTGTGGCAGGTTTTCAAGTGTTACACCGCCAGTGGGCACAATTCGCGCTGCGGCCAACGGGGCTGTAATGCCTGCAAGAGCCTTGGGGCCACCAGCCGCCATGGCCGGGAAAAACTTCAACAATTCAAACCCAAGTTCAAGCCCGCGCATCATTTCAGAAGCGGTGGCCACACCGGGTACCCAGGCATAACCTTTTTTCAAAGCATGTTCAGCCAGCGTTTCAGTAAGGCCGGGTGAAATGAACAGCGTTGCACCCAGATCAGCTGCCTGATCAAACTGGGTTGGTGTCAGCACCGTGCCGGCAGACACTTTCATGCCGGGAAACCGCTTGGCAATTTCACCCAAGGCCTGCAGGGCTTCGGGGGTGCGCAGTGTAATTTCAATTTGTGTAATGCCACCCGCACACAGGCCTTCAGCTATCTCCAAGCCTTGCTTCACGTTGGGAATCACTACCACAGGCAGCACACCCTGCTGTAGCCAGCCGCAGGTGCGTTCGGCTCGGGTGTCTGCGGAAAATTGCGTATTCATGGCTTGTCCTTGTTTTATTGGGGGAACAAATTGCTTGCGCCTTCCTCGGCACTGCTCACTGTGTTTCTCCACACCTGAAAATATCCACGCCCATGGCTAATTGCCTGGGGTGGAGTTGGCATGGGTTCGCGGGTGCTTAAATTGGCCGTGGTGTGCAGTACACCTTCATTCGCATCTACCCGCACCACATCGCCATCGCGTAGTCGCGAAATTGGCCCATCGGCTTGCGCCTCGGGGCACACATGAATGGCCGATAACACCTTGCCCGATGCGCCGCTCATTCTGCCATCGGTCACCAGGGCCACTGGCAAGCCTTGGTCTTGCAGAATACCAAGAATGGGCGTGAGCTTGTGCAATTCGGGCATACCGTTGGCACGTGGGCCTTGGTGGGCAAGCACCACAACCACTGGGCCTGTGAACTCGCCACGCTCGAATGCTTCAATAACTTCATGTTGATCAGTGAATACGCGGCAAGGTGCTTCTACAAACCGGTGCTCCTGTTTCACGGCCGACACTTTGCAAACCCCGCGGCCCAGGTTGCCTTTCATCAGGCGAATTCCACCGTCGGGCTGGAAAGGGTTGGTATAGGGGCGAAGCACCTCCACGTTGCGTGAGGCGCCCGGTTTGCGGGTTGAAAATACTTCCTTGGAGGGCAGCACTTCGGCCACGGTGTTGGCCATGGTGGTGCCCCACACAGTGGGTGCTTCGCCATCTACATAGCCGCCATCAATTAGCGTGGCCAGCAAGCTTGCAGTGCCGCCAGCTGCGTGAAATGCATTTACATCTTCAGTGCCGTTGGGGTACACACGGGTTAACAGCGGCGTTACGCTGGAAATGGTTTCAAGGTCGGTCCAGTCAATTAAATACCCAGCAGCACGGGCCACGCTCACCCAATGAATGGTGTGGTTGGTTGAGCCGCCCGAAGCCATCAGGCCTACCAAGGCATTCATCAGGCAGCGGGAATCAACCAGTGTGCCCAGCCTTAACGCCGGGTTACGTGTTGCGCTTTCCAGTGCGCGCACGCTTTCAGCGATTAGCGCCTGGCGCTGTGGGCTGCTTGGCAATTCAAATGCACCACCGGGAAACTGCAAGCCCATGAAATCGAGCATTAGCTGGTTGGAATTAGCCGTGCCGTAAAAGGTGCAGGTACCGGGGCTGTGATAGGCCTTTTCTTCAGACTGCAACAGAGTTTCGCGCGTGGCCTTGCCTTGTGCCGCCAGTTGGCGGGTTTTTGCTTTTTCAGAATTCGACAAGCCGGTTTCCATGGGCCCAGCTGGAATAAACACAAAGGGCAGGTGACCGAAGCCCAGCGCGCCAATCAACAGGCCGGGTGCAATTTTGTCGCACACCCCCAGCAATATGGCGCCATCGAATACATCGTGAGAAAGACCAACGCAGGCCGAAAGTGCAATTACATCGCGTGAAAAAAGTGACAGCTCCATACCCTCTCTACCCTGCGTTATGCCATCGCACATGGCGGGTGTGCCGCCCGCTACCTGCGTGGTGGCACCCAGTGCGCGTGCGTGTTGGGCAATTAATTCAGGGTATACCGCAAATGGCTGGTGGGCCGACAACATGTCATTGTAGGCAGTCACAATGCCCAGGTGCGGTTGTTTGTGTAATGAAATAACGCGCTTGGTATTACCCGGATAAATTGCGGTAGCGTGGGCCAGGTTGGCGCAGCCAACTGCAGTGCGGTTTTGTGGGCCTTGTGGCAAGCTGTTTAAATAGGCTGAACGCGTGGCTTTGGAACGTTCTTCAATGCGTTCGCGAAGCGCCAACAAGGTGGGGTTCAATGTAGTGGCCATGGCGCAAACCTCGAGAAGATAACTTGTGAATATGTGTTGTTTGTAACATAATTACAAAAAACTGGCAATGAATGTAATTAATTTGATCAACTGATCTGGAACCTAAAATGACTGACAATTCCCCCCTGCCCGTTGGCGCTTTTACCTTTGTATTGCACGGGGCTGGTGGCGATTTGGCCAAGCGCAAAATTATTCCTGCGCTGGCGCACTTGGCAAAATCGGGGTATTTCGCAGCAGAGTCCAGAATTATTTTTGCGCAACGCGACGCCCTAACCCCTGAACAGGCCATGGCGCAAGTGGATGCTTTTTTAAAAGCTGCTGGCGATGAAGCCGCGCGCGAATCCATTCCCGCTTTGCTGCCCTACCTGCGTACCTTGCAAGTGGTATTGGGCACGCCTGAATCGTGCAAAGCCATGGCCAAGGCAGTGGCCGATAGCCCTGAGCCTGTGGTGCATTATGCTGCCCTGCCTTCTTCGCGATTCATTGATTTAATCAATTGCATACCCACAGTGCGCGACCCTGAAAAACTTCGCCTGGTGCTGGAAAAGCCCTTGGGTTTTAACGCCAAAGAATCGGCCTTAATTGAAGAGGCTGTGGCCGCCAAGCTGGATGAATCGCAGGTATATAGAATTGACCATTACCTTGGTAAACAGGCTGTTCAAAATATGCTGGCCTTGCGTTTGGGTAACCGCATATTCGAACCGCTGCTAACCCGCGAGCATGTGGCCCATGTACAAATTACGGTGGCTGAAGATTTGGGTGTGGAGGACCGTGCCGGTTTTTACGAGCATGCCGGTGCCCTGCGCGACATGGTTCAAAGCCACATATTGCAGTTGCTGGCCATTGTGGCCATGGAGCCACCGGTTAGCCTGGAGGCCAATTCATTGCGCGATGAAAAGTTGAAGGTGCTGCGCTCACTGAAAGTACCCCAAATTACTGGCGTGCCTGAAATTGTGGTGGGCCAATATGGCGAGGGTTATGTGAAAGGCCAGCCTGTGCCAAAGTACCGGAATGAAAAGGGTGTGGCTGCCAATTCCACCACTGAAACCTACGTGTCGTTTCGCACGGAGGTACAAACCTGGCGGTGGGCAGGTGTGCCGTTTTTAATACGAACCGGCAAACGAATGCCGCGCCGTTTTGCGGAAATCGTGATTCAGTTTCGGGATGTACCCAAGCCTTTGTTTGAACCAGTGGGTGGCCAGTGGGTTGGCAACCAGTTGGTGATTCACCTGCAACCCGAGGACAAACTGGAGCTGAAGTTGCTTGCAAAAACACCGGGAGAACGTGAACGCTTAAAGCCGGTGTCGCTCGACCTGGATTTTTTCAACACGTGGCGCATACCCGTGCGTGATGCATACGAGCGTTTGATCACTGATATTTTGCGCGGTCGGTTGGGTTTATTTTTGCGCCGCGATGAAGTACAAACCCAGTGGCAATTTGTTGACCGCATTTTGAACGATTTGAAATCGCACGGTGTTGAGCCAGCACCTTACACCAGTGGTACATATGGCCCCTCCTCGGCCACAGCCATGGCATTGCGGGCTGGCGCATTGTGGTCGGAGGATGGTTTGTGACCAAAGGTTGAGAGTGATCCCGGTGTGCTTGATAAACCGATTGATGAAATTATTCAGCACTATGAACCTGGCCCGGGCACGCCATGGCGGCCAAGAAAGCAGAGTGAGCCACATGTCTTGGCAGCCTTTGAGTGGGCTTATTTTCTGCTTTCCTGGCGGTATTCTTCAAGCTTTTTACCTCGGTAAACCTGCTTGAAGAAAATGGGTGTCAAGAAAGTGGTCACGATACCCATAAACACCAAGGTTGAAAACATGGTGGGTCCAATGAATCCATTTTGGTAGGCAATACCGGCCACAACCAGTTCCATAACCCCACGGCCGTTGAGCACTGCCCCTAAGCCCAGCGATTCTTTGTGGTCCATGCCCACCATCAGGCCGCCCAGCCAGCCAGCAAAAAGTTTGGTGACAATCGACACCAAAATGACTATCAATGGGAAGTCCCATTCACTCAGGCTAATGAGTTGCAGTTCAAGCCCCAGGTAAGCAAAAAAGATAGGACCAAGAAAGCCGTTGGTAATCGACCCTAGCGTGCTCTGCAGGTCTTTGTAGCGGGATGCAATGAAATGTTTTTTATCAAGAAACAGCGCACCGAAAAATGCACCAATTACAAAATGAAAACCCAATGCTTCACTGATGGTGCCAAATATCAACACAAACACAACCACGATGCCAAACAGGGCTTCAGGGCCAAATACCCGAATCATTGACTCTGGAAACGCCTGCACATTGATATTGCGTTTTTCCAGCCAGTTCAGCAACTGGTTCAAACCCAGTACAACAAGGCCCATGGCCATCAGTTTTAAGGTGGCAATGCCGACGGCTGCGCTGGCATCGCCCAAGGTGAGTGTTTCGGGCAGGTTAAGCACAATACCCAAAATAAAAAGGGCTGCCACATCATTCACCACCGCAGTGGCCAGTGAGAACTTCGCAATCGGTGTGTGCAAAATGCCAAGGCTGTCCATTAACTTCACCGCCACAGGCAGTGCGGTAATTGAAATGCACAGGCCCAGAAAAATCATGCGCATGATGTCTAGCTCGAAAGCCACAGCAACCAACACGCCACCGCCAAATGGAATGAAAAAACTGATTGCGGCCAGCATTAACCCGCGGCCTTTCATGGCACCCACAATGTCGGAAAAGCGCATTTCAAGGCCGGCATTGAGAATGATCAAAAACACGGCCAATTCGGTAACGCCTGCCAGCGCTTTGTTGGGTTCAATCAAGCCCAAAATGGCGGGGCCCAGCAAAACCCCCGCCAGAATTTCACCAATCAGCTCGGGTTGGTTGTAGCGCGCAAAAAGGCGGCCAAACAAACGGGCAACCACAATGAGCAATAGCAAGCTGGACAGCAGTGACATAGAGAAATTAACAAAACAAAGGCGATTGAGTTTACCACTGGCAAGCCTTGGGGTTAACTTGGCTAAGTCGATGTGGTCAAATGAGCGGGTTGATTATTTTCACGTTGAATACATGCCGAATTCTGAGAAGCACCTGGAAGAAACCTGTATAACCAGCACACGCGTATTTGATGGCCATTTGATGAAGGTGAACCAAGACACTGTTCGCCTTCCAAATGGCGAGCAATCGGTGCGTGAATACACTGTGCACCCAGGTGCCGTGGCTATTATTCCGATACTGGACGATGGCCGCTTTGTAATGGAAAGGCAATTTCGTTATCCCTTGCATCGCGTTTTTCTTGAATTTCCCGCTGGCAAGATTGATCCCGGTGAAGACCCCGTGGCCACCGCGCATCGAGAGTTGCTGGAAGAAACCGGTTACGTGGCGCAAACCCTGGAATACATCACTACCATTCACCCGGTTATTTCTTATTCCACCGAGAAAATTGAACTGTATGTAGCGCGAGGCCTGACGCTGCAAGAAAGGCAGCTGGACCACAATGAATTCCTGGATGTGGTGTTGGTAGAGCCTGTTGAATTGATGCGGCAAATAAAGGCTGGTGAAGTGAGTGACGTGAAAACCATTATCGGCGCATTTTGGTTGGCGCAACCCGGGTTCTAGAACTGAAGATCACGCACATAAGGGTTGTTGCGACGTTCCTGGCCAAAGTTGCCCTCTGGCCCGTGGCCGGGAATGAACACGGTGTCGTTGCCCATGGGCCACAAGCGGTTGCGAATGCTGTCAATCAGGGTTTCATGGTCGCCACCGGGAAAGTCGGTGCGGCCCATGCTGCCCACGAATAAAACATCCCCCACAAAAGCACGTTTGGCCTCTTCGGAATGAAACACCACATGGCCTGGCGTGTGGCCGGGGCAGTGGCGAACATTCAAAATGCAATTGCCAATTTGTACGGCGTCGCCATCGCTTAGCCAGCGGTTGGGCGTGAAAGGTTTGCTTGGCGGAAAGTTGAACATGCGGCTTTGTTCGGCCAGGCGGTCTATCCAGAACTGATCGCCCACGTGCGGGCCGATGATGGGCAAGTTTAATTTCGCAGCAAGTTCGGCTACACCGCCGGCATGATCAATGTGTGCATGGGTAAGCCAAATGGCCTGCAATTCAAGGTTGCGCTCTGTAACAGCCTTGGTGAGTGTTTCAAGATCACCACCGGGGTCGATGATTGCGGCATGCTTGGTTTCACTGCACCACAAAATTGAACAGTTTTGTGCGAATTGTGTAACAGGAATGGTTTGGTAGCAAAGCATGGCGGGTGTGTGTTGGTAAGGTGTGTGTATGGTAGCCAAACCAATCTTGCAATTCAATGGAACAAAACAAGGCTTACTGTTACACAGAGGCCCTTTAATAACGATAAGAGCCATGGCTATGAATAGCGAAAGATCAGTCAATCTACCTGCACCCATGCACATCACCGCTGACCGCAGTGTGAGCGAAGACAGTGATGCAACACCCCCATCGACCCCGACGGGTAGGGCTGCTTTAAGAATTTTCAAGATGACTATTTGTCTTACTGCCACCACTGGAATTCTTAGCCCGGTGCTTAGGTCTGTTGTTAGTCAATCGGCGGTTTATGGTTTGGCTGGCGGGGCTATTGGCTTGGGTTTTCTAAGTGCTTGCTTGGTGCCTTGGTTCGACGAAAATAAAGAACTTAATGAGGATGAAACTAACGCCCAGCACTCCAATTATTTATGAATGTTGAATGATTGGCATTATTGTCGAAGCTTGGGTTTAAAAAGTAATCACCTGCCTTTTACGCGGATAATACGATTGAAACCTTAATTGTTATCAGCGCGACAACTTACCATGAACAGCCAGCCAGCCAGTATTGAAAAAACGTTACCTGCCCAAGGCCGCTTTGTAGCAGGTATTGTTGGCGCAGCGGCCTTTGCGCACTTGCTCAATGATTTAATTCAAGCCATGTTGCCAGCGGTATTTCCAATGCTGAAAAGCAACTTTGCGCTCAGTTTCAGTGAAATTGGCTTCATTGCGCTTGCTTATCAATTGACAGCTTCTTTGCTGCAACCTTGGATTGGCCTTTACACCGACAAATACCCCAAGCCTTATTTGTTACCCTGTGGCATGGTGGTTACTTTGCTGGGCATTGTGTTGCTGGCCACGGCCAGCAGTTACGCCATGTTGTTATTGGCCGCTGCGGTGGTGGGTGTGGGGTCTGCTACGTTTCACCCTGAGGCCTCGCGAGTAGCGCGTATGGCCTCCGGTGGGCGGTTTGGCACTGCACAGTCTACTTTTCAGGTGGGCGGCAATACAGGTTCGGCGATTGGCCCTTTGTTGGCTGCTGCAATTGTTATTCCAAACGGGCAGGCTGCAATTGCGTGGTTTGTTGTGGCTGCGCTTGTTGCAATTGCTGTGCTGTGCCGCCTTACCGGCTGGACACTGGCGCATGGCCAGGCCCAGCTAAAAGGTTTGGCAAGCATTCAGAAAGAAGGGCTTTCCCGCACGCGTGTGGTTCAGGCGGTGGTGGTAATTTGCATCTTGATGTTTGCCAAGTTTGTGTACATTGCCTCGTTTACCAACTATTTCACTTTTTATCTTATTGAACGTTTTGCCTTGAGTATTCAGCAAAGCCAGGTGTTTTTGTTTGTTTTTCTGGCCTCTGTTGCCTTGGGCACTTTTGCCGGCGGGCCGGTTGGCGACCGCATTGGGCGCAAGGCAGTTATTTGGGTGTCGTTTCTCGGTGTGGCGCCGTTTGCGCTGGCACTGCCCTATGCCAACTTATTCTGGACTGCAGTGCTTGCAGTTGGGGTGGGTTTGGTGATGTCATCTGCTTTCGCAGCGCTGGTGGTGTATGCCCAAGAAGCTGTACCCGGGCGGGTTGGTTTGATTTCGGGTTTAATGTTCGGGCTGATGTTCGGCATCGGCGGTCTGGGTGCAGCTGGTTTGGGCCATTTGGCCGACACCCACGGCATTGTGTGGGTGTATGGGTTTACTTCGTTTTTACCATTGCTTGGGTTGGCTACGGCTCTGTTACCAAAAACGGGGCGATAAATAAATCGCCTCGCTTTGTAACTACTGAACCCGGTAACCCAAACCTTGTACTTGCCGGGTACGTGGGCGTAGTTCGTCACCTGCTGGAACAGTGGGCAATTGCCAGTTACTTAAGCGTTGCCATTTCGAGGCCATGGTCTTTGGGCTATCGGTTTCAAGGTTAATGATCAAATCTCGCCCATACACATACAATCCCCAACCGCCCTGATCAACTGTTTTGTAGTTCCAGGTGCTCCAGTGCCAGTTTCTGTTGTCCATTGCACGGGCAAGCCATTCGGCTGAATTACCGGGTGTGCCGCTGGTGTAGTTACCTGGTGTGAAGCTGGTGTAGGTCACATCACTGTCTTTGGCCTCGGCCACGTAATAAGGGTATTTCGCAGAAATTTCATTCACACGGTTTTTCGGGTCAGCGATGCGAGTTTCCAACGCAGCCTGGTCTTGTGCTTCGGTCGTGTTGTTGTAGATAAAGTGGTGGTCTGAAATCGCAATATTGGTCCACTTTTTGGCCGGGTGATCAAGGCCTGTGCTTTCATCGAGCAAGTCGGGTGCCTCAATCCATTTCATGATGGCAAGGCGCTCCGGGTCTTCAGCGCGAATGGCGTTGTACATCGGTTGATGGGCAATATATTGGTAGCTTCCTGTCGGCTCGTTAACCACATCAAACCCAGCCACCGTGCCGTTGCCCTTGAAGTGGCGGGCCAGCTGGGTCCAAAGTGCGGCGGCTTGTGTGCGTGCTTCCTCAGCGGCTGAGTCGTATTTAAACAATACGTGTTCGCTGGCTGTGGTTTCTTCTTTGGTGGCCAATGGTTTCCAGGATTGCCAGTTGTGCAGGTCAAATACCACGTACATATCGCGCTTTTTGGCTTCAGCCACAATCCAGTCAAACCGTGAAAAGTCGATTTCGCCGCAATCGTTCAGGCGCCAGGATCCATCGGCTTTTTGCAGGTTACGCCAGCCAAAAGGCACACGCATAACATTGAAACCAAGTGCTTTGATTCGGTCAATATCAGCAGAGGTGATCCAGTTGTCCTGCCAAATATTCATGAGGCGATCTGCCTCTGCTTCACCAAACCGTTCTTCCAGTTTTTGCAGCGCGAATCGCATCCAGATGTCGTTGTCCAAACCTGTGAAGCCATTCATCCAGTTTTCTGGCACAAGCCAGCCGCCGAGATTGGTGCCACGCAATTGAACTACATTGCCATTGCGATCCTTGATTTGATTAATTTGTTGACCATTGCTGTCCTCGGCGCGCAGGTAACGCGGGTCGGGTGTGGTGCTCACTGGTGTGTCGGTAAGCATACCGTCTGTGTATTGCAATGAAAGAGTATTGGCAGTATCCAGTACCTGAGGGGTACTCATGGTGCGGCTAAAGGCGGGCATTAGGCTGTTACACCAGGCTTCAATTCTGTAGGCGCTACTGGTTGGTATGCTAAGGGTTTCATTGTGATTGACGATGCGATCAAAAAGTACGGCATTGTCACTCAGCCGTACTAATCTGACTGCGGCTTGCTGTACACCTTCAAGCTCAAAAGTGACCGTGGGTGCAGATGCTGGTTGTTGACGCGTGGAGTTTTGAGGTAGGTCATCCCAGTTGCAGGCGCTCAATACCAACAGCGATGAAACAACAATACAATTTTTGAGCATGGTAAAGCAGCCTATTCAGTAAACGAATCACTTTTGCCTTGAGCAACTTTTCTGGTGATTGTTTCCGGACAAGTGTTGGCGGTGGCTTTTCGGTCTATGGGCGTTTTTTTCACAGCAGTCATCCTTGGTGTACTGAAGAGGCTCTCTGAATAAAACGGTACACAAAGGGAAAAAAACAAAAGCCTGAATATGAGAACTTTGTAGGTCTATATTTATTGACTACCTACACGGTAGAAGTGGGGTGGTAATGCTGTGTTTCAAATTCTAGTTTCTCCACTCTGGTAGCCGCACATTCTTCCACACAGCAAATGCGCGCAAGCTCACGGTTAGCACCACACAGCCCAGCATGTTGATGTAGGCCGGGTTTCCCAGTTCACGCAGCCCTATATAGGCCCAGCCGCCGAAGAAGGCGCATATGGCGTACGGGCGGTGGTCTTTGAATGCTTGGGGAATTTCATTGCACACAATGTCGCGCAGCACGCCGCCAAATACCCCGGTAATAACGCCCATGAACACGGCCACCAGGCTGGGCATGCCAGCTTGAATTGCAGCAAACACACCCGCTGCTGTGAATAGGCCCAGCCCCAGGGTGTCGGGCCACAGAATGGCTTTTTCAGTGAATGTGAAATGCCGCTTGCGCATAAACAGCATGGCCACAATGCACAGTCCGAAAACAGCCCACAGCAGCTCAATGTAACTAACCCAGAAAAAGGGCCGAACATCCAGCAGTAGATCGCGCAGCGTGCCGCCACCAAAGGCAGCCAAAAAAGCCACCACGCAAACGCCCACGGCATCAAGCCGTTTGCGGGCGCCCTCAAGAATGCCGCTCAGGGCAAAGGCCAGTGTGGCCACCACTTCAATACCCAGTTGTATGTTTTGGCTGAATTCGCCAGGTTCTATTGCGGTCATGTTATTTCACCGCCGCACGGTCAATGATCACGTAATGTTTACGCACAGGCTCCAGCACTTCAAACACGCCAGTGAATTCAGCGGGAATAACACCAGCATCGCCTGGGCCAAATTGCTCAGCCACACCCTCAGCATTCGTAATTTGAATGCGCCCTTCTAGCACATGAAAAAATTCGTCTTTTCCCGGTGCAAAGGCAATACGCCAAGCTCCGGCTTCGCAAGCCCACACACCAGCGCTAACGCCGTTTTGATCGTAGTGGTTCCATGTGCTGCGCAGTGGGTTACCCCTTTCCAGTCGGTCGGTGCGTGGGCGGTCGTGTTCCAGGGGTGTATTGCACTTGGCAAATACAGTCAGTTTTTTGCTCATGGGTTGAACTTTGTTTTAAACCGTGGTCTATTGTAATGGCAGGCAGATTGGCTGCCTGTTTTTTTAATGAAGGAGTTTTTATGAAAGCAGTTATTACCAAAACCAGCGTGTTTTTCACAGGCTTGTTGGCCACCACTTATGCGTTCGCAGGTTCTTGCTGCGAAGCCGGTGCCATTTGTTGTGCCATGGCGATGCCTTGCTGCTAATTCAGCAAGCAATGTAAACAAAACGCTGTTTTAAACCATGTCGCGATTCTGGAAAACTGTTACACAATGGCTTGTGGCCCTGTTGTTGGGTGCCTTCCTGTTTCAGGCCCTGGCTGCAAGTGCCAGCGAGTTGTGTCGTTTTCAGTGCCAGAAGGACTGGAAAGCCAATGCCGCTTCAATTGGCGATTCCCAGGGCGAACCCACTGAAAAGTGGTCACCGCTTTCGATACCTTGCCCCGATTTGTTGGTAGCTAACGATTCAGCCCCGGCTGATGAATCTGCCTGCAATGCATGTGGCATGTGTGCTTTGAACCCGGTGTTTGCCGTGCAGCAAGTTCACACGCAAATGGATGTGAAGCACCCACCCCAGCCATTTCTTGAACCCTTGCTGGTACAAGCGTGGTTGAATGAACGCCTTTTCAGGCCACCCCGTACTTAAAACCCCACCGTTCATTTTCTCCCACCCGGTGTAGAATCTAGCCACGTTCTGCTAGAGGTTTCATTGTGTCTACTGCTTTCCGTGTACTGTCCTTCATCCCGCCGATGACGCAGCTCAACACGCCTTATCCATCCACCGCCTACATCACCGGCTTTTTGCGCAAACAGGGTATTGATGCGGTACAGGCTGACATTGCGCTGAGCCTTGTGCTTAAGCTGTTTTCGCCTGAAGGGCTGGACAGAATTGCAGCGGAAATTGAGCAGTACGAGGAAGTCACTGAGCGTGTGGCCCTGTTTATGGACCAGTTCAGTCGATACCGCGCCACGATTGCCCCCACCATTCGCTTTTTGCAAGGTGGCGATTCCACCTTGGCCCATCGCATTAACAGCCGCGCTTTTTTGCCGGAAGGCCCGCGGTTTGAATCGCTTGATGTGTATGTGGACGAAGAAGGCGGCGACCCACTGGCTTGGGCTTTTGGGGCCTTGGGCGCGCAAGACAAAGCCCGCCACCTGGCTACCTTATACCTGAACGATTTGGCCGATGTAATTGCAGATGCAATCGACGACCGCTTTGAATTTGTGCGCTACGCAGAATCGCTGGCCGGTAGCCAACCCAGTTTCGACCCTTTGGCCAATGCCCTGGCACAACCCTTCACCTTGATTGATGAAATTTTGGTGGAATTGACGCTTGCTGAATTCAAACGCCAGCAGCCGCAACTGGTATTGCTATCCGTGCCCTTTCCCGGCGCTGTTTATGCTGCACTGCGCATGGCGCAGGCCATGAAAGCCGAAAATCCGACCATTAAAATTGGTTTGGGTGGTGGGTATGTAAACACTGAATTGCGCGAACTGGCCGAGCCGCGTCTGTTCGATTTCGTCGATTTCGTCACCCTCGATTCAGGCGAGCGACCCCTGCTTTGCCTGATTGAACACCTGCAAGGCAAGCGCGGCCCGCAGCGTTTGGTGCGTACTTTCACTCGCAACGCTGAAGGCAAAGTGCAATACACCAACTGGGCTGAACCCGATGTACCGTTTGGCGACGTAGGCACCCCCACATGGGATGGGTTGCCCCTACAAAGCTACCTTAGCCTGCTGGATATGTTGAACCCCATGCACCGACTGTGGAGCGATGGGCGATGGAACAAGCTGACCGTGGCGCACGGCTGTTATTGGAAAAAATGCAGCTTCTGCGATGTGTCGCTCGACTACATTTCCCGTTATGAAAATGCCACAGCCACTGAACTGGTGAACCGCATTGAACAAATTGTGGCTGAAACTGGTCAAACCGGTTTTCATTTTGTGGACGAAGCAGCACCACCCAAAGCCCTGAAAGCCTTGGCGCAAGAATTGATTGCGCGCAATGTGTCCATTTCATGGTGGGGCAATATTCGGTTTGAAAAATCCTTCACGCCCGAGTTGTGCCAATTGTTGGCCGACAGTGGTTGCATTGCGGTAAGTGGCGGGCTTGAAGTGGCATCCGACCGCTTGCTGAACCTGATGAAGAAGGGTGTTTCAGTTGAACAGGTGGCGCGGGTTACGAAAGGCTTCACTGATGCAGGCGTGCTGGTGCATGCCTATTTAATGTACGGCTTCCCCACCCAAACTGTGCAAGACACGGTGGATGCACTTGAATACGTGCGCCAGTTGTTTGCAGAAGGCTGTATTCAATCGGGCTACTTTCACCGTTTTGCCTGTACTGTGCATTCGCCCGTGGGCAAAAACCCGGAAGAATACGGAATCAAATTAAAGCCACTTCCCCAAGGCACTTTTGCGAAAAACGACATTGGTTTTATCGACCCCACTGGGGTTGACCACGCCGCGCTTGGCGAAGGGCTAAACCGAGCCTTGTACAACTATATGCATGGTATTGGGCTTGATCAAAACGTTCGAAGCTGGTTTGATCAAAAAGTGCCCCGCCCCACAGTGCAAAAAAACTTCATTGAGCAGGCTTTGTATGGCAAACCGGTTAAAACAGCTTAATATTGACAGCATGTAAACTTCAAAGGCAGCACCATGAGTTTAAAAACCCTGTTGATGCCTGTAGTTACCCAGCACCGTTTTGCGCGCGGTACCTTGTTGGCCAAACGCGCCAAAGCCGAGAAAGCAAGGTTGGCCTCGGGCCGCCCCCACCAGGTTTATTACTTTCACCAAGTAGACGACCCTTACAGTCATTTGCTGGCCCAAGCGTTGCCACGTTTTTTGGCGCGTTACAACATTGAGTTAAAGCCACACGTGGTGAGCCCCCCGCCCGATTCAGCCGCGCCCGAACGGGAAAAACTGGTGGTTTATAGCCGCGTGGATGCAGCCCTGCTTGCTCAGCACCATGGATTGAATTTCAACGACCATGGTCAACAGCCAGGCCAGGTGCGCTGCGCCCAAGCAACTCACGCCTTGGTGGCTGCCATTGAATGTGGTCAATTTCTGGAACACGCCAGCTTGCTGGGTAATTGGTTGTGGGCAGAAGATGAAATGCAGGTTCCGCCCGAAGAATTGAATGCACTGAAGCCGGTTTCAAGTGCTGATGTGAAAACCCACATTGCACAGACCGACACCCTGCGAGAAAAGCTGGGCCATTACCTGGGCGGTATGTTGTATTACGAAGGAGAGTGGTATTGGGGAATCGATCGCCTGTACCACCTTGAGCAACGCTTGCAAGAATTGGGTGCACAACGCGAAGGCACCATTGGCTTGCTGTTTCCTTCAGACGATGGATTGCTAAAGGCCAAACCACTGGACAACCCGCCAGACATTGAGTTTTTCTTTTCGTTCCGCAGCCCTTATTCCGCGATTGTGGCACCGCGTATTTTCGAGTTGGGCCAGCGCACTGGCGCAAAAGTGAATTTGCGTTTTGTATTGCCCATGGTTATGCGAGGCTTGCCCGTGCCCAAAGTGAAACGCGAATACATTGTGCACGACACTGCCCGAGAAGCGTATGCACGGGGTATTTCGTTTGGTCGCTTGAACGATCCTGTGGGCAAACCTACTGAGCGTGGTTTGGCCTTGATTCCATTTGCCGAGCAGCACAGCAAGGGGCAAGAGTTTGTACTTTCCTATATGCAAGGTGTTTGGGCCGAAGGCATTGATGCAGGCAGTGACAAAGGCTTGAGAAAAATAGTAGAACGAGCTGGTTTGCGGTGGGAAGGTGCACAGGTGGCTTTGCTACATGAAGCATGGCGTGAGCGGGCTGCAGCCAATCGGGAAGAATTGTTTGCAGCTGGATTGTGGGGTGTGCCTTCATTCAAAGTTGGCAACACCATGGTTTGGGGGCAAGACCGCTTGTGGGCAGTGCTCAGCGCTTTGAAAGCAAATACTTGACCTTGTCACCATGTCAGGGTTTCTAATACAGTAAAGCTTGCACTTACAAGGAAACCCACCATGCCAGGTTGCAACCACTGCTCCTCTGATGAAGCTGCCAAATCCTCAGCGAACAACCCTGGCTTTCGCAAGGTGCTGTGGATTGCGCTTATTTCAAACGCAGCCATGTTCCTCATAGAAGTGGGTGCCAGTTGGTCAGCAGGCTCGGTATCGCTGCTGGCCGATTCACTCGACTTTGGTGGGGATGCTGCAAACTATGCTTTGTCGCTGTTTGTATTGGGTATGGCGCTTCAAACTCGCGCAAAAGCTGCCTTGCTAAAGGGTATTTCCATGGGCTTGTATGGTTTGGGTGTGCTGGGTTTTGCCGGGTACGCAGCATTTCATGGTGAGGTTCCTGCCTATGCAACCATGGGTGTTGTGGGCTTCATGGCCCTTGTCGTGAATGTGGGCGTGGCTGCCATGCAATACCGCTATCGCAATGGCGATTCCAATATGCGCTCGGTGTGGCTGTGTAGCCGTAACGATGCGATTGGTAACCTGGCTGTGTTGTGCGCTGCGCTGTTGGTGGGTGTTACGCAAACCGCCTGGCCCGACCTGGCTGTGGCCGCACTCATGGCCACGCTGGGTTTAACTGCGTCGGTCAGTGTGATCGGGCAGGCGCGTGCTGAGTTACGCGGTGAAGCACCTGCTGCTGACCCGCACTCACATGGGCATTCTCACTGATTCAAAACAGTGTCAGGTGCGGGCGTATTTCTTCCGGTATTGAACCGGAGAAAGCCCTGTCACCTGTTTAAACTGCCGTCTCAAATTCGATTCATCGCTATACCCAAGTTTTTCACTGATGGTGTTCACTGGTTCGCTTGACCAAATCAGTTGCTCGCTGACCTGGTGAAGTTTCAGCAGCCGGGCATAGCTGGCTACAGGTATTCCACTGAGCGCACTCACCTTCCGGGCCAAAGTGCGTTCACTCAACTTTAATTTCCCGGCGAGAGTTTGCACTGTAATTTGTTCAGCCGGCATTTGCGCCACAATCCCGGCCAGTTTTCTTAACAATGGGTCCGCCTGTTCCATAAACGCAAACGATCTGAAAGCCGGGTGTTGCTGCACTGGCCTGGGAAGCACCATCAATTTAATGACTTCCTGAAACGTAGCTTTGTTCAGCGACTTTTCAATCAATTTTTGCGCAAGTAGCAGGTAGCCGTGAACGCCTGCCGCAGTGGCAGTTTTTGGGGTAACCACACAATCGCTGTCAATTAACCAATTCACATCCGGGTAGTTTTTTTGCATGGAATTTGCAAGCCACCAGGTCACCGTTGCACGTTGGCGGCGAAGCTTTCCACTAACAGCCAGCAAACACACGCCTGTGCAGTAGCTCCACACTTTCGTGTGTTCGGGTAGTTGCCGAATTTGCTCAATCAGCTTGGCGTGCTGTGCAAGCAATATGGGCAACAGGCTGGGTGATTCAGTCCACATACCGGGCACCAGCAACAAATCAACTTGTGTTTCTTGAAGCAGTGCATTGGCAGTCAATACAATTTGGTTTGCGCATTGTACCGGTTTCAGGCTGGTACCTAGCAAGCAGGTTTCAAACAGTTTTTTATCGTGTAGCTTATTGCTGGCTTGTAGCATATCGTTAAAAGCCAAAAGGCCTGCAGGCATGCACTGGTCGTAAAGCAGTAATCCTATTTTCATGTGTTTTGCATATTTGGCATAAAATGACTGAATACTGTCATTCTACGCCATCACTGTAAAATATGTTTTCTTGCCATGATTCAGTATCCAACAGTGGAGAAGAATCATGAAAATTCAGCAATTGCGCAATGCAACCATTATTCTGCAGTTTGGTAAATACCGCGTGTTGGTCGACCCCATGCTGGCCCCAAAGCATGCTTTGCCGCCACTGAAGTTTTCCGGCGGCATGCTGAGAAACCCCACGGTGGGTTTGCCTCCCCAGGCTGATTTGGCCTTGTTGGGTGTAACACATTGCTTGATTACGCACTGCCAGAAAGGTCATTTTGATCACCTCGACCGGGCAGGCAAAGCATGGCTTCGAGAACACCAAATACCGGTAATTTGTACTGTGCATGATGCGCCTCACCTCTCAGCAAAAGGATTGAATGTGCAAGCTTTGCCTGCAGACACTGATCGCAAGAAGGCACCTTTTCTGGGCGGTTTGATCAGCACGGTGCCTTGCGTACATGGCCGGGGTTTTGTGGGCTCATTCATGGAACATGGTGTGGGTTACTACATTCAAATTCCGGGTGAGCCTTCTGTTTACCTAAGTGGCGACACCATTTTCACACCCCGTATTCAAGAGTTTTTGTGGACCCGAAAACCCGACATAAGCGTAGTACCCGCAGGTGGCGCGCAATTTGACATTGGCGGTGAAATTATTATGGGTGTAAGCGATGTGCTTGAATTCACACGTGCCACCAGCGGTTTGGTAATCGCCAACCATTTGGAGGCGATTAGCCACTGCCCGGTGACAAGGGAGCAATTGCTGATAGCTGCGCAGCATGCGGAGCTCGGCAATCGATTAATAATTCCGCAAGACGGTGAAACAGTGTGTGTGAACTTTCCCGCATAAACTGAATATGCGTCTTGAATGTGAATACCGTCGCATTGATAATGAACAACTCATCCAAACAGTTGCTGGAGACGTGGCTGTGATGAGACCGCGCTGCGGCCTAAGCGGCCTAAGCGGACTGCAGTGGCAGCAGCAAAATCAACAGAGTGAATCCGATTTTTTCATCAATCCAGGATGGAACAGCTTGTAATTTCGCTGGATTTTGAAACATCCACCCGCGCTTTCAATCGGGTGACCAGCAAAAACAGTCCACCCAGTTTGCGATGAAGGAACAGGCAGTCAATCGGTGGGGTGTGCCAAAATTGACGATCCTCACCCAACTCGAAGCCCTTGTCGCGAATTCGTGCAGCCAGGTTGGTATTGCCAAAATCAAATTCACCCTTCGTGCAAAAAGGCTCGCAGGCCAGCTCCATCAGGTCAAGTACCAAACTGCGGTGATGCGGTTTGGTTGTTGAATCAAAATACCCAATTCGCATGCCCGCCTTCTCCATTAATTCCCGGCTACCAGCTTGTGCGGCTTTCATCAAATCCATATAGCCCTCTACCAGTTCTTTATTGAAACTGCGGGTGGCGCCAAAATCAAGCAGTACCACTTTGCCGTTTTTTGGGTTGTAACGGTAGTTGGCAAAGTTGGGGTCTGTTTGCATCAAGCGCATGTCCAATAATTCCTTGAACAATAACTCGAACATTGTGGTGGCAATTTGGTTGCGAACTGGTTGTGTGGCGTGGGCCATTTGTTCAATCGGTACGCCTTCCACATAGCGCATGGCCAATATACTGCGCGTGCTTAAGTTTGCGTTCACAACAGGAATTTCGAAGCGTTCGTCCTCGCCCAGGGCTTCGGTGTATTTCGCAATGTATTCGGCTTCCCGCAGGTAATCAGCCTCTTCGTGCAACTGCTTTTTGGCTTCAGCCAGCAGTGAGGCAAGGTCGAATGTTTTAGGGACCAAGCCCGTGAAGCGCAAAATGGTGGCCACATTGTCAATGTCGCTATCGATGCTTTCGCGCACGCCGGGGTATTGAATTTTGATGGCCAGTTTTTCCCCGTCTAGTGAAATGGCTTCATGCACCTGGCCAATTGAGGCTGCAGCAATTGGGATCAGGTTAAATTCCCGAACTCGTTCACCCCAGTTTTCGCCCCACTCCTTCTCAAGCACTGCCAGCAGTTGTTTGCGGGGCATGTGTTTGGCATCTTGCCGAAGTTTGGCCATAATTTCGGCCAGTTGTGGCGGCAGCATATCGCCTGCATCCATCGAGACCAACTGCCCCAACTTCATCGCAGCGCCGCGCAGTTGGGCCAATTGGTCAGCAACACGCAGGGCATTTTTTGGGGTTAACAACAGGCTACTTAATTTCGGGCGTTTCCCCTGCGCCAGTTGCTTGGTCCCGTTTTTAACCACCGAGCCCGCCACTGTGGTAGCCAGCGCACCAAACCGGCTTAAACGGGCGAAACGGCCTGAGGGCACTGCTGATTCGTTTGAATGATTGCTTACGGGAGGTTTCTTGCTGGACGACATGAAGAATACGGCTTTGAAGCAACGATGAACTTCATCTTAAAACAAAAGGCGCCTGTGCGGGGAATCACAGGCGCCCTTTAAAAAACCGGAAAGTAACCCGGCTTGTAGCAATCAGCTGGCATCACCTTGATTCATGCTGGCATTCTTGAGTTTGCTCAAAACCTCGCTGCGTGTGGCCGTGGACTTGCTGGTAATCTGGAATGCTTGGCTTGCATCGCCAGCGGTTGGGCTGAATTCACCGGTCTGTACAGCTTTCTGGTATTCATTCAACACAGCCTGGCGTGTGGTTTGGTTGCGCTGGCTGTCAAATGCAACAACATGGCTTGTACTATCGCCTTGCTGGGTTGCGGGGTTGGCCATCACCATGGCTGGTACAGATGCTGAAATGGCTATTACGGAAGTGGCGATCAATTGACGTGCGTTCATGGTAAATCTCCTGTTGAGGTACTTCATCGAGTTTTGCCGTTGCGTTATTGCCTTGGCATGACTCGTACTTTACGCAGCCACGAATTACCAAGCGCCCACAGGCACATTACAAATTTGTAATTTAAAAATACCTGCCCAGCTTCTATACTGCGAGCTGTGTTTACTAAGCCGCAGCGGTGCATTCTCAATGAAAATTCTGGTGATTGAAGATGAGAAAAAACTGGCCAGCTACCTTCAAAAAGGCCTGAATTCTAAGGGCTTTGTGGTGGATGTAGCCCACAATGGCATTGATGGCTTGCACCTCGCCACTGAGGGCCATTACGAAATGATTATCCTTGACGGCATGCTACCCGACCTTGATGGTTTGGGCGTATTGGCCGCTCTGCGCCAAACAATGAATATTCCCGTGCTCATGCTGACTGCCCGCGCCATGGTTGAAGACCGTGTGAAGGGTTTGCAGGCGGGTGCCGATGATTACCTCACCAAGCCCTTTGCTTTCTCCGAATTGGTTGCCCGTGTGCATGCCTTGGCACGCCGTGCGCAAGGCAAACCCAGTGCCACTGCCGATAGCAGTCATTTAAGTTTGGCGGATCTTGAACTGGATGCCGTAAAACGCCAGGCCAAGCGTGCCGGGCAAGACCTTCGTTTGACCGCTAAAGAGTTCAGCCTGCTGTGGTTGCTGTTGCGCCGCAAAGGCGAGGTGCTTTCACGCACTGAATTGGCAGAGCTGGTGTGGGACATGCACTTTGACAGTGAAACCAATGTGGTGGATGTAGCAGTGCGCCGCTTGCGCAGCAAAATGGACGAACCCTTCGAGCAACCTTTGTTGCACACGGTGCGTGGAATGGGTTATGTGCTCGAGCAACGCGCGCCGGATCAATCCGTGGAGGATTTCCAATCGTGAGGCGTTCAATTGCGCTAAGGTCATCCTTGCAAATGTCGATACTCAGTATTCTGGGCGTGGGCATTATTGCTGTTATCAGTTATCGGGCCATTTGCATGTGGCAAGACGTGCGCCACCAGGATACCTTAAGCCGGGCCGCATCAAGTGTTGAACAGGTGCTGGCCCGAAACAGCGAGCTTTTGCCTGCGGACATGTGGGGCCGGGTGGATGAGCTGCTGCTAAGCCTTGGGAATGTGCGCGTCAAAGTACATGGAGAAAGCGGGCAGGTGCTGTATGGCCCGCAGGTGTTGCTAAGCCAGGTGAAACACAAAGTGACCTACATGCATCCCTTGACTGGAATGGGAGGCAGCATGCCCATACGGGACCTTGAGCTCGCCTTGGATGTGTCGGAGGACAAACGGTTTTTAAAGTTTATTGCCTTGTTGTTTACAGCGGTATCCGTGGTGTGGGGTTTTATTATTATGCTGCTCAGCGGCACATTGGCGCGGTTTGAATTGAAGCCCCTGAACAAGTTTGGGCGGAAAATCGCCGACTTTGACCCCTCGGACCTGAGCGCCAGAATCAAGAGTGATCATGAACCGCAAGAGCTTTATCCAGTAATTGAGCAGTTCAACAAGTTGATGGGCAAGGTGAGCCAGTACCACGAGCAATTGAGATCGTTCAACTCCAACGTGGCGCACGAACTGAACACTCCGTTATCGAGCCTTACCGTAAGCCACGAGTTGCTGTTGCGTGAAAAAAACCCTGACCCCGAACATTTGAAAGAGGCCCTGCACAGCCACCTCGAAGAGTTGCAGCGCATGAATCGAATTATACAAAGCATGCTGTTTTTGTCGCATGCCAGCCAGGGGCAGTACAACGATTTTCGTTGGCTGGCCAAGCTGAGCGAACCCGTGATGACCGTGATGGACTACATGGAGGCCATGCTGGAGGAAAAGCATTTGCGTTTTGAATTGCACGGAGAGGCTTCGGCCCGGGTAGATTCAGAACTGATCAAGCGGGCCTTGTCCAACCTGGTGTCCAATGCAATTCGTTACGCTGAAGAAAGCAGCACCATTCATATTCACATAGAGCAATCACACGCCAATAGCCAGGTCAGCCTGACCGTGAGCAACAAAGGTGTGTGCATTCCCGAGCGCAGTTTGCCGCACTTGTTTGAGCCCTTTTACCGGGTTGATCAATCCCGCAATCAAAGCGGACACAACCATGGTTTGGGTTTGGCAATTGTGGCGGCCATTGCACGTTTGCATGGTGGCGAACCCTTTGCCCGGTGCGATGGAGAGTGGGTGTGCATCGGGTTTTCTCTGAATTAAAGCGAAAAACCACCAGCCCCGAGTGAGTTGGATGCCTTCTGTGTAAACCCAGATCGAACTGTGACGTTGAGAAAGGTACTGAGTTCGTACCAATATCCTACTTCACATTATTCACGGAAGGCCAAGTAATCATGTTTCAACAACGTAGCAGGTATCACTCACTGTCATTCGATACAGGTAGAAAACAAGGCTCATTTCTTCGCAAAGCCAGTCGAGTTCTCTCTCTAATATTCGGTTTGATGATTGCCACTGCGCTTACATTATTCGGCATATCGTCCTGTCAGGACAAAGCTGAAGCCCAGCAAGTGTTGTCTTACGCTTCTAAAAACAATTGCGAATTCCGCTTTGAAGGTGTGGGCCATACCCTGATAGAAAATCACTGCGGTAAAAATGCTGGTGTGTATTTCATGACGCCGCAAGGCCTGCACACCGCCCCGCTATTCGACCCCGAAGTTAGCGCTTTGCTCAATAAACACGGTTGTGAAGCCCCCAACCAATGTGCATTCAATCTGGAAATGAAACCGCGTGTGATCAGTGGGCAGTTTGATTACACCATCAACGGTAAACAGGGTTTTTATAGTTTTGAATGGCCACGCGACGAACAACCACGCCTGGTTGAAACCAGCAGTACACCCGATAAATCCTGATTCTCAGGAATTTCGACTTATTTTTTAGCCACTCATCCGGTTAGCGGTTTGGTGGTGTAGCGCCTCTTATTGGCAGGGTCAAAGTAAACACAGCCCCTTTGTCTGGGGCTGACGTGGCCTTGATATAGCCGCCATGTCGCTCAACAATTCGTTTCACATTGGCCAAGCCCATGCCGTGTCCTTCAAAATCGTGTGGATTGTGCAAACGGTGAAAGGGCTTGAAAAGACCCTCCGCCCGCTCGGGATCAAAGCCTGCGCCATTGTCGATGACCTTGATTTCAACGACATCATCCAGAACATTGGCTTCAACCACAATTGTCGGAAGCTCCCGTATTTGGCTGAACTTCAGGGCATTTGAGAACAGGTTCACAAACACCAGTTCCAATAGTGATTCATCGCCGTCAATATCCGGCAGTATGGCAATGCTCCAGTCGGCTTTCCGAAGGCCTTCTTTTAACTCGACCAGTGCACGCGCTTTCTCAACAACCTCGTTTAATACCACCTGGTTAAATTGCAATTCCCCCGAGCCCAAGCGTGCAAAGGCAAGCAGGTCAGACACCAACTGACTCCCGCGTGCACTGGCCTCGTTGATTCGCAGCAAATAGCGTTGCTCTTGTTCATCCAGTTTGTTGTAGGCCCTGCGAGTCAGGCTGCCTGCAAATCCCTGAATAATATGGCAAAGCGAATTTAGATCATGAGCAACCCGCCCGGCAAAGTGGTCCAGCTCATGGTTCATTTCCCGCAATCGCAAATTGCTGTTTGACAGATCGCGGATCAACTGCGTATTTTCCAGCCTTAATTTACGCATCTGAATTGCACGATTCGTCACTTGCATTAACTCGCTCAATTTGAGGGGCATCAAGACATAATCCAGTACCCCGAACTTCAGTGCGTCTATTGCGGTTTTAATGCTACCCTGATCGGTAATCAGTACAGTACTTAAATCGGGGTCCAGTTGCTGCGCCCGTTGCACCAGCTCTATGCCATCTACGCCGGTAAGTTGCAAGCGGATGAACAGCACATCAAATCGTTGGCTTGTCAGCTGCTCAAGAGCGACTGTCGAATCAGAAAACCCGTTGACATCAAAACCGGCCTCCTGCAATTGCGAACACAGCGCCTCAAGGTGGGGTTGGTCATCATCTACGACGATTATTCGGAACTGCTCGAGCATTTAAAACTCCGGTCGTCGGTTGGGTTTAGCTGATTCGCTGATTACAATGCTCCACAATTACTGGATTTCTTTCAATGAATCAATACCCTCTTTTGAGAAATGCTTCATTCGCGTTCCCATTTGTCCTGATCTGGACCAGTGCATTCCCCGCTGCGAAAATTGGTTTGATCGACAGCCCGCCCCTGCTGTTCTTAACCTTGCGTTTTCTCGTGGCTGGCGCCTTGATGCTGGCCTGGGCACACTGGCGGGGAACATTGCGCAAGCTTACCTTGCAAGAGTTGGGCGTGTTAAGCGCCCTGGGTTTACTGAATCATGCGCTCTATCTGGGCCTGAGCTGGACCGGTATGGGTAGCCTTTCCTCGGGTTTGTCCACAATACTGATTAGTGCCAACCCCATTGTAGTTGCAGTATTGTCGTCTTTTTTATTGCGCGAGCCCCTTACTCGCCAAAAGGTACTGGGTTTGGCTTTGGGTTTTGTTGGGGTGGCATTTATAGTTCGCAACCGCATTGGTTCAAGTACAGACACCATCGAGGGATTTATGCTCGTGCTGGCTGCGTTATTAACACTGGCTTTTGGCACGGTGTTGTACAAAAAATGGCCTGTGCGCACAGATGTTGTTACCGGTACCGGGTTTCAAATCATTCTCAGTGGCGTGTTGTTATTGCCAGTGGCTTTGCTCATGGAAGACTGGTCAGCAATAAGCTGGACTCCATCGTTTGTGGCTGCATTCGCCTGGCTGGTGTTGGGGGTCTCTATTACCGGTTATCAGCTTTGGTTTAACCTGCTTGAGCGTGGAAGCGCCAGTGCTGCCAGCGTGTGGCTTTTTCTAACTCCGCCCTTGGGTTTGTTGGCTGGAGCATGGCTGCTGGGCGAGCCTTTGAACCGGGTTGATTTCATCGGAATTCTTCCCGTAATTTTAGGCATCGTGTTGGTAACTAAAGCGCGTTGAGCAAACATTGACTGTTGGCAGCTTGATTTTTTTAATTCCACAGCCACCAAGGCATTTACTAATCAGCGTTAATTTCACCTAGCACTTCAATTTCTCCGTCTTTACCCAGCTTGAAAAGAACAATTTGTCCCGATGCTGGAAACACCCCTGTCAAAGCCGTGGTGTTGACCTGATGTGTCACGTAAAGCACTTTTTCTTTTGGGCCCAGCGCGCGCCTCCTGTCGCCCCACTTCATTCAAGTTGCGTTGGGTATCGCATTTGCCAAGTGTGAAATTCTCGGGATCGCCAAAACCGGGGGCAGTGGTGTGGCGCATTATCGCGTGAACGCCAGGCTGTTTCCAAAGTTTCCAAACATCAGGTTTGCTATACCCTGTGGTTGAAAACAAAATGAGCGGAAGAATAAAAAGAAATTGAGCAATTCGATACCGCATGAATTCACCCCTTCGGGATTTACCCTGTAGCGTCTTTTATCTGGCCTGATTTCAGCCTCGATGTAAGCCCTTAAAACAAAAAAGCCAGTTTACACTGGCTTTTTTGTGACTCACTGCTTCGTTCTATCAAGCAGCGTTGGTTTTGGCTCGTGCCATTTCTTCGATGCGTTGACGTTTGGCTTTCGAACGCAGATTCAGCAATTCAACCAGCAGCGAGAAGCCCATGGCGCTGTACAAGTAAGCCTTGGGCACATGTTGGCCGAAGCTTTCAGCGATCAGCAACATACCCACCATCATCAGGAAAGCCAGTGCCAGAACTTTCACTGAAGTGTGCGCCTCAACAAACTCACCAATTGACTTGGCAAACAGCATCATCACACCCACAGCCACCATCACCGCGGCAATCATCACTTCAATGTCATCGGCCATACCCACCGCAGTAATTACGGAGTCCAGGCTGAACACAATATCCAGAATGCCGATTTGAATGATGGAATACCAAAACAGCTTGGCGCCAGTTTTTTGAATGGCGGCACCCGCTTCCAGTTCTTCTTCAACCTGGTGTGGTGCTTCCACTTCCAGGTAAATTTCCTTGGAGGCTTTCCACAACAGGAACAGTCCGCCGAAGAAGAGTACCAAGTCTCGCCCGGTGATTGCGTTACCCGCTACATCAAACAAAGGTTCGGTCAGGCCGATGATCCATGACAGCGAAAACAGTAGACCCACTCGAGTGGCCATCGCAAACATCAAACCAAATTGGCGTACGCGATCGCGAATGTCTGCTGGCAATTTCGACACCAACACAGTGATGAACACAATATTGTCGATACCCAGCACGATTTCCAAAGCCGTCAAAATCGCAAAAGCGATCCAAACGTTTGGATCCATTAGTAATTCCATAAAACACCCCGTTTTTTAGTCGAATTCAACAGCCCGCTATTTTGCACCACATTTCGTATGGTGGGTGATCATTTCGCATTCTGGCTGCTTATTGCCAAGCGATTTAACAACAAATTGAACTGAATCGGTTTGGCAAAATGATAATTAAATCCAGCATTTACAGCCCGCTCAATATCACTGTCAAACGCATAGCCAGTCAATGCGGCAATTTCGCATTGCTGATTCGGGCCATTTGTGGATCGTATTTTTTCGGCCACTTCGTAGCCAGACAACTTGGGCATATCGATATCCAGCAAAATAAAGTCATAGGGCTCAGTCATTGCTTTGTTCAAGGCTTCTTTGCCGTCTTTGGTCACGTCAACTGTGTGGGCGTCTTTCTGCAGAAAAGTCTGTATCAATTTGATGTTTAAGGGGGTGTCATCGGCCACTAATACCCGCAAAGACCTCACCGGTAAAATTCGCTCCTGGCTTTGACTATCCAGTTGTTCTTCCCGCCTCAGCGTGACCGAGAACATCACTTGGGTGCCCTGGCCTGGTTCTGACTCCAGTTGAATATCTCCACCCATGGCGCTGATCAGGCTTTTCACAATTGACAATCCCAGCCCCGTACCACCAAATCTGTTTTCCCGGTCGGTGTGTACCTGCGAGAACGGTTTGAACAGCAGGGATTGTTTATCTTTCGGAATACCCAGGCCCGTGTCGCTGACCTCAAAACTAATCAGGTCTTCATGGGGGCTTATTTGTGTTTTGAAAACAGTTAAGCTTACTTTGCCATGAGAAGTGAACTTGATCGCGTTAGATAGAAGATTTTGCAATATTTGACGCAGGCGGCCCATGTCCCCAGAGTAAATTTGGTGCTCGCCCAGTTTGTTGTTCAATTCAAACTTCACACCCTTGGATTCGCAGGTCAGCCGCGGTAGTTCACTGCTACCTTTGAGCAGTTGCTCCATCAAGAACGGCGCATCATTCAATTTCACCATGCCCGACTCCAGTTTTGAGAAGTCGAGAATGTCGTTCAGTATCGCAGACAATGTTTCCGAGGACTGAACCAGATAGCCCGCTTGCTCCTTCAGGTCGCCGGGCGGCAAATCCATTTCAAGCAAGCGCGCAAATCCCATAATGCCATTCAGAGGTGTGCGAATTTCATGGCTCATCGTGGCCAGGAAGCGGCTTTTCTCGGCGTTAGATTCTTTCTCCGCCTTGGCCGCAATTGATGTTTCACGCAGTCGGCTTTCCAGCTCAAGTTGCACAGTGCGGTCCAGGTGGGTGCCAACTAAGCGGGTGGGTTGACCCTGTTCATCCCTTACAATCAAAGCTTTGGCTAGAATGTGCACCCAGTGGCCTTCTTTGTGCGCCATGCAGAATTCCGCTTCATAGGAATCCTTTTCTGGGTTATCCAATGCATCGGCAAGTGCTTTTTTCGCAACTGCCAGATCATCGGGTGCAGTCAGGCGCTCCCAAGTACTGAAGTCATTGATTAATTCATGGTCTTCATAACCCAGCAAGCGCTTCCAACTGGGTGAAAAATAAACCTTTCCGCTGGCAATGTCCCAATCCCAAAGCCCGTCGTGTGAGCCTTCCATCGCGAGCTTGAAGCGTTCTTCACTTTCGGCCAGGCTGTCTCGGATCAAGCGTTCTTCGGTGACGTCTTTGCACATCAGGATAATGCCACCCCGGTGCCCGTCGGGTTTCAGCCAGGGCTCAATCGCCCAGTCCAGCCAAATAGTATGTCCGTCCGGGCTGGTCCATGGGTCAGACACAGCAGAGATACTTTCGCCAGCAAGGCCCGCTCTGTGAGCCTGACGCCACCGTTCACTCAGGTTCGGCACCACATCGTAATGGTTTTTGCCCACCAGGCTACCCTTGTGGCCATGTGCAAAGGTTTGAACCCATCTGGACGAAGCCGCCACGTAATTCATGTCGGTGTCAAACATCGCAATCGGAATGGGTGCCTGCACTATCAGCGCTTCAACCACCCAGTAACTTTCCTTGGCCGACCTTAAGGCTACTTCCAGTGATTGGCTTTTCTTAGTCAATCCACGGGTTAACTCCAGAATGTCTCGGGAAATCGGTTGCAGCTCGGTGGGTAGCTCCTTCATAGAGGCCTCTAGTGCCTCCAAGTCGTTTTTCCTCACAAGATCAAGGTAGGCGCTGGCCTTTGCCGACAGACTGCGGCCCAATGCAAGTACCAACAAAAGGGTGGCCAATGTTCCTATGATCAGCGCCATAATCGCGCCAATCAAAGCCTTCGAAATTGGCGAAGCCACGATATCCAACGGGGTCACTGTGGCGGAAATCCAGCCTAAACTGTTGGTTTCTGCACTGTTGTTTGGCGCAAAAGCCACCAAGTAGCTTTTGCCATCGCTCAGGGTCTCAATCGACCAATTTTTTTCCCCACTCACAGCTTTCTGGAAGCCGGTCATGGCTGTCCATGCCGTGCTGTCTTGAAAGTCGGCCAAGTCAAGTCGGTTGCCCATTCTCAGGCTGCCGTCTTTGGCCAGAATCACCGTGGGCGCCGATGGGTTAATCGAGTTGAAGACGTCTTTTTCAATTTCGGAAATAAAATACTTCCAGTCCAGATGAATGCCGATAACACCAATCGTTTCGTCTTGCTGGTTTTTCAGCGGGGTAGTGAAATCAATGAACTGATATTTTTCTTCAGCCCGGGCGGGCAGCAAAGCTGCCAGTAAAGCGGCCTCATGCACATCCATAATTGCTGGCCCTAGCAAACCCTGTTTGAACCATGGGCGGGCCGCAACGCTTTTTCCCACCAACAAATTGTCGAGTGCTGCCAGCACCGTGCCATCTGGGGCTGCCACCCCAATCCATAAGTAGCCTGGCGTGTGGTCACGCATAATTTGCAGCAACTTGGTTTGTTCTTCTGCGGTGTAATTTCCAAATGATTGCTCAATGCGGCTGGTGTACACCAAGTCTCGCAAATGTTCCTTCAAATGCCGGTCTACCGATTGGGCAATTTGTTCCGTTTGCGCCAAGGCATCCGCGCCAGCCAGGTTAATTGTGTTGTTGCGCAATATCCAGTGCGCAGTAATCGCCACCGGAATGGAAAGGAGAAAAAGCGCAATCAAGCTGCCTACAATCAAGCGGGTTGTGAAGCTTGAACGAATATTCAAATTAAGCATGGGTGGCATAGAGAGAATCGTGTCCCGATTAATGTAACTCAGGCTGCCATGTGGCTCAATCGATAAAGCCCCCCAACCATTGTCTCGCCTCTCAAGGCTTTCGGTTTTCGCAAATGAATTGCACCAAAAAATCCGCATTTAATAATTCAAAGGTAGTATCGTTTGCAACGTTTCATCACGGCGGGAATTTTGTAATTGAACGCAACTGAGTTGTTAATCCGCGCATTAGGGGTGTTGGCTTTTGCTTTGAGCATTGCCGGGTTTTGTGTCATCGCTGAACGTAGAACCAAGCTCCTGTTTGCGCTCTCGTCGATGGCTTGGGGGTTTCAATACCATTTATTGGGTGCACACACCGGCTTTTTGATCATGCTGCTCACCGGTGTGCGGCAGGCAGTCACAATCTATGCGGATGTAATGAGTCAGCGTTTGTGTTCGGCCTTGGTGTTTGGTTTTAGTTGCGTGGCCATTGCAGTTGCCGTGTTCACCTGGCAGGGCTGGCTGGCCAGTTCTCTGCCCTTGTTGGCTACCTTGTTGGGTACATGGGCCTTGTTCATGATGGGCAACATGGGCATGCGCAAAGCCACATTGGTCACCAATGCCCTCTGGGCTGTTCATGGTTACTTGTTCAATTCCTGGGAGCTGTGCTTGACCATGATCGTAATCACTGTGGCCAACTTATATGGCTTGTACCGCTTGCGTGTCGGCGCAGTCGTGCCGTGAACGACTTTGCAGGTGCCGCACAACGAACCGTGCCTGTAGCCTGAGTAATTGCAACGCTTTGCGGCATTTCCCTGCTAAAATGCAGCCTGTTTTCAAACCCTTGCATTATTAAAGAGGCCCCGCGATGAACACGCGCCCCGCTTCTTCGCCTGCCCAACACAACAGCCTTGTTGTCAACGGCGCCGCAGTCGAAGCCCAACTCCGTGAACTCCTTCAAAAACGCATCCTGATTCTGGACGGTGCAACCGGCACCATGATTCAGCAATACAAGCTTACGGAAGCTCAATACCGAGGCCAGCGCTTCGCCGATTTTCACCGCGACATCAAGGGCAACAACGAATTGTTGGTGCTTACCCAGCCTGCCATCATGACCGAAATTCATGAAAAGTACCTGGCTGCGGGTGCCGATATTCTGGAAACCAACACCTTCGGTGCTACCACCGTGGCGCAGGCTGACTACGAGATGGAACACCTCGTAGACGAAATGAACCGAGAGGCCGCGCGCTTGTGCAAGGAAGCGTGCATCAAATATTCCACGCCCGATAAACCCCGCTTCGCCGCTGGTGCATTGGGGCCCACGCCTAAAACTGCGTCCATCAGCCCCGATGTGAACGACCCCGGCGCGCGCAATATTACTTTCGATGAACTGGTGGCCACCTATTACCAGCAAACCAAAGGCCTGGTTGAAGGCGGCGTAGACTTGCTGTTGGTCGAAACCATTTTCGACACGCTGAATGCGAAAGCCGCATTGTTCGCCATCGACCAGTATTTCGAAGATTCCGGCAACAAATTGCCCATCATGATTTCCGGCACAGTCACCGATGCTTCTGGCCGCGTGTTGTCGGGCCAAACCGTTGAAGCCTTCTGGAATTCAGTGCGCCATGCCAAGCCCATCACGATTGGCTTGAACTGCGCGCTTGGCGCGTCTCTCATGCGCCCTTACGTGGCAGAACTCAGCAAAATTTGCGACGTACCCATTTGCGTGTACCCCAACGCTGGTTTGCCCAACCCGATGAGCGACACTGGTTTCGACGAAACCCCTGAAATCACCTCCAGTCTTGTGAAAGAATTTGCGCAAGCTGGCTTCTTGAATGTGGCGGGTGGTTGCTGTGGTACCACGCCTGATCATATTGCCGCCATTGCCAAGGCCCTCGAAAACCAAAAGCCCCGCTCTATTCCCACGGTGGAGCCCAAGTGTCGCCTGTCGGGTTTAGAACCCTTGAACATCGACGACAGCAGTCTGTTCATCAACGTGGGCGAACGCACCAACGTCACTGGTTCCAAAGCTTTTGCCCGCATGATTTTGAATGAGCAATACGACGAAGCACTCAGCGTGGCTCGTCAGCAAGTTGAAAACGGTGCACAAATAGTCGATGTGAACATGGATGAAGCCATGCTCGACTCCAAAGCCGCCATGGTCAAGTTCCTCAACCTCATGGCGTCAGAACCTGATATTTCACGTGTACCCGTGATGATCGACTCCTCGAAATGGGACGTGATTGAAGCGGGGCTGAAATGCGTGCAGGGCAAGGCCGTGGTCAACTCCATTTCCATGAAGGAAGGCGTTGACGAATTCAAGCGCCAGGCCAGGTTGTGCAAGCGTTACGGCGCAGCCGTTATCGTCATGGCCTTTGATGAAAAAGGCCAGGCTGACACCTATGCCCGGAAAATTGAAATTTGCGAACGTGCCTACAACATTCTGGTGAATGAAGTCGGCTTCCCTGCTGAAGACATTATTTTCGATCCGAACATTTTCGCAATCGCCACCGGCATCGAAGAACACGACAACTACGGCAACGATTTCATCGAAGCCACCGGCTGGATCAAGAAAAATCTGCCACACGCTAAAATTTCGGGTGGTGTGTCCAACGTGTCCTTCAGTTTCCGCGGCAACGAACCTGCTCGCGAAGCCATTCACACTGTATTTCTGTACCACGCCATTAAAAACGGCATGACCATGGGCATTGTGAACGCCGGCATGATGGGCGTTTACGACGAACTTGAGCCTGAACTGAAAGCTCGTGTTGAAGACATTGTGCTGAACCGCCAGCCCAACTTGCCCGCCAACGACCCCGACTTCGGTAAAACCGCCACCGAGCGCATGATCGAATTCGCGGCCACCCTGAAAGCAGGTGGCAAAAAACAGGAAGAAAACCTGGAGTGGCGCAACCAGCCTGTAGAAAAACGCCTGGCCCATGCACTGGTGCATGGCATTACCAACTTCATTGTTGAAGACACTGAGCAATGCCGCGCTGAAATCGCCGCCAAAGGCGGCCGCCCAATCAACGTGATCGAAGGCCCGCTAATGGACGGCATGAATGTGGTCGGCGACCTGTTCGGCGCTGGCAAAATGTTCCTGCCCCAAGTGGTGAAAAGCGCCCGCGTGATGAAACAGGCCGTAGCCCATCTTATTCCTTACATTGAAGAAGAAAAAAAACAACTGGTTGCCGCCGGTGGTGATGCCAAAGCCAAAGGCAAAATTCTCATCGCCACAGTGAAAGGCGATGTGCACGATATTGGTAAAAACATTGTCACCGTGGTGCTTCAGTGCAACAACTTTGAAGTTGAAAACATGGGCGTGATGGTGCCAGCCGAGCAAATACTCGCCAAGGCCAAGGAAATCAATGCCGACATCATTGGCTTGTCTGGCCTTATCACCCCCTCGCTTGAAGAAATGGCCTACGTTGCAAGCGAAATGCAACGCGACCCCTACTTCCGCGACCGTGGCATTCCCCTGTTAATTGGCGGCGCCACCACCAGCCGCGTGCACACTGCAGTAAAAATTGCACCGCACTACAGTGGCCCCACTGTGTATGTCAGTGACGCCAGCCGTTCAGTGGGTGTAGCCTCCAGTTTGTTATCCGAAGAGCAAGCTGACCAGTTCAAAGCCGACCTGCAAACTGAATACGAGCGTGTACGCGAACAGCACGCCAACAAAAAAGCACAGCCGCTCATTAGTATTGAAGCGGCGCGAGCCAACAAACAGAAAATCGATTGGGCGAATTACACACCACCCAAACCCAAATTCATCGGCAAACGCTACTTTAAAAACTACGACCTAGCCGACATTGCGCAGTACATCGACTGGACCCCTTTCTTCCAAACCTGGGACCTTCACGGTGGTTACCCCCGCGTATTGGAAGATGAACTGGTGGGCGAAGCCGCGCGCAAAGTATTTGCCGATGGCCAGGCCATGCTGAAAAAATGCATTGAGGGTCGCTGGCTACAAGCCAACGCCGCAGTGGCGTTCTACCCCGCCAACACCGTCGATGATGATCACATTGAAGTGTATTCCGACGAAACACGCAGCCAGGTGCTGTTCACCTACAGCCCCTTGCGGCAGCAGGGTGAAAAGCGCGAAGGCATACCCAACAAATCGCTGGCAGACTTCATCGCACCCAAAGGCCACGGAGATGATTACATTGGCATGTTTGCTGTAACAGCCGGCTTGGGCGTTGAGAAGAAGGAAAAAGAATTCCAAGCCGCGCATGACGATTACAGCAGCATCATGTTCAAGGCAATCGCCGACCGCATGGCCGAAGCCTTTGCAGAATGCATGCACCAACGTGTTCGCAAAGACCTGTGGGGTTATGTTGCTGATGAAACATTGAGCAATGAAGAATTGATCGCCGAAAAATACCAGGGTATACGCCCTGCACCGGGTTACCCCGCTTGCCCGGAACACACCATCAAACGAAATATGTTTGATGTCATGAACTGCGAAGAAATTGGCATGACGCTAACCGAAAGTTTGGCCATGAACCCCGCAGCCAGTGTTAGCGGCTTCTACTTCGCCAACCCCGAAAGCGATTACTTCAATGTCGGGAAAATTGGGGAAGACCAGTTGGAAAGCCTGAGCAAGTACACGGGCCGCAGCGTGGAATTACTGCGCAAATCAATGGCTTGGGGGTGAACTCCCCCTGCTTAACCTGATGCAATTTGAAACTTTATCAAATCCGTTGAGCACATACGGACAGGAGTGATTTATTTAAACAACGCTCCTTTCTTGTTCAAAACTTAATAGGTGATTGATATGACTGGTTTCAAATACATTGCAGCAGTGTTGGCATTGGTGGGGGCGGTTGGTTC